>Ga0222623_10000504_pt1 | contig 12421 bp, 8 predicted proteins | sample PLMtaG_FD_177336 | JGI IMG/M metagenome (GOLD analysis project Ga0222623, IMG submission 177336) | Groundwater sediment microbial communities from an aquifer in East River, Colorado, USA - PLM2_30_coex | ecosystem: Environmental > Terrestrial > Soil > Riparian zone | place: USA: East River...
GAAATTATAGGAGTTATCGCACTACTTCCTGCAGTAATGAATTCATTTCTGTTTCTTGCCAGCGTTAAGAAAATTATTGAACATAGGCAAGTTAAGGCTCGGCCTACCATTTTGATGAATGATTTCAGGCTGATGGCTTCAAAAGAAAAACATGCACCTACTACACTATTGAGACTAATCTTGGCAAAGGGGCCACTGTCAGAAAAGGAGATTGGCTACCAAATTTTCAAGCTAGCAATATTTTCCTCATTTCTGGCATTCATTTCAATTATTATCCAGTATTACTTCCTGACAGGAGCGGGAATTGCAAAATGAGGCTTTTCGGGCTTATTGGATTTATTACTACAATGTGGATAATGATAATGACAGTGGCAGCTTTTTTAATAATTTTTGTAGCTCCAATAGATGTTATATTATTTAAGGGCAAAGCTGATAGGTTAACAATATCTATTGTTCAAGCATCGATTGCCATCATTGTTACAGTACTATTGATATTAGGACTGAGTAGGTTAAAGAAAATATATATGCAAAAGAATCTAGTAGAATAATCCCGATAGTACAACAAACAGAAGAAATGGTGAGACGGATTGAGAGAAGAAAGAAGAAAAGATATTGAAGCTGAAAGAAACAGCAACTGACCTAATGGCATCTTCTACTACAGTTGCAGTAGTAAGCCTGTCTTTGTAAATCAGTTAAATTGCATATGATAAGAGGATAAGGTTTACCTCATGTTTGTGGCTTTAATTCTGAAATGGACATGCTAGGGATAGGTATTGGAATATACTCTCAAATTCTTGATGAACATTTGCAGCCCGGTGTTGCTGGTACCAACCCAAACGCGATATTCCGGATCATTGGGATGCGGGTTCAGCAGCGTAATGGCTACCTTCATCCAGATATGAAGGGGTAACGAGGCGCGTAATAGCCCAATGCTGCGCCATTCGTCTGGACCGAGCGGCGGGCGCCAGAGCCGGACCAAATGGCCGGCTTTGGCGAGCTCAGCGGCGCGCACTGCCTCCGCGGCGCGCAATTCATCGACTTTGACGGGGCTAGTTCCTTCGGGAACCGTGGTGACCAGATCGGTGAGGTATTCCATGGGTTTCTCCTTTCGCTCGACAGGATTTAGTCGTTTCTGTACCACTTGCTGCGCAACCTCTGTGATTACCGCCCGTGGCTCATCCTCCCATTGCGTGCAGCGGGCCGACCCTACAGGGACGACCGGATACGGCTGAAGGCCCACACATAAGCCCAGAAGGTGCTTTTTCGCAGGTTAAGCGAGTTAGCGATGCCACAGGAATAACAGAAAATCCAATAAAGACATTGATTAGGCTAAACATTGAAAGAAACAGATCAGAAAACTTGGGCGCTTTTGCTCCTGATTATGTTTAACGTTCTGACACTAAATCTTGACCTAATGGATCAATATCCTGAAGCATATGGTGAATTCTTGGAATTGCATAATGGGGGCAACTGCAAATGCTATTATAGTATAACTTTATGAGTGAAAAATTCTTCGCGCAATCAATTCCCATGAGATCAATAATGTTGTCTGATCCAGTATACTTTCAACTTGGGGGATAACACTAAGCTTACAGAGACTTCAACGTGTGGATTTGTCTATTTATGAGTAAAGGTCTACATAGTGAATTAGAACAGAATACTAGAGCATTTCTAGATAATTTGCAACAAAAGGGAGGACCACCAATTTATACCCTGTCACCATACGATGCTCGTGCTGTATTATCTGGACTTCAGATCCTCAAAGATTAGTATATCTACAAGGATCTCTCAACATGAAGTAGATCATCACTTATGAAAATTGGAATAATAGGAGCAGGAAATATTGGCGAGACTACAGCACGACTCTTTGTCAATGCTGGTCATCAAATAGCAATCAGTAATTCAAATGGACCACAATCACTCAAGTCACTCGTTATATCTATTGGTGCAGATGCTAAAGCAATGACTGTACAGGCTGCCCTAGCGTTCGGCGATATTATACTTCTTGCAATACCATGGAGGAAGAGAGAAGAGTTACGATTGTTACCATCAGAGTTGCTCAAGAACAAGATAGTAATCGATGCTACAAATCCATATTCAGAAAATTTTGAGCTAATTGATCTAGGCAATAGTACTTCAAGTGAAGAAGTAGCAAAGGAGCTTCATGGTGCTCGTATTGTAAAAGCATTCAATACTATGTATTATGAAACTTTGTGGACTGGGGGCAGAAAATCCAAGGATGATCGTCTTGTGCTTTTTGTAGCAGGTGATGATGCTGTTGCAAAGGATGTCGTATCAAAACTGATAGAGGATATAGGCTTCAAGGCTGTTGATAGTGGTTCGCTTAGAGAAGGTGGTCGTAAACAACAGCCAGGTTCACCAATCTATAATAATCCCATGACTGTTGAGGTTGCATACAAACGCCTAGCTGAACTTGATAAGCATGACAATACTTGGCCACATAGGGATTGATCTCGTTTTGATCTTCAATATATGATTTTAATTGTATTTTGCGATTGTATCGATCCTAGAAATTGAACAATCAAAGTTTGTTTACAGATAGTGTGAATCTACCTCAAAGCTCTAGAGCCAAAACATAAATTCATCCGTATCTTAGATATTTCGGGAATATCTCTACTATAATTGCAATCCCGCACTTGTCGTTGAATTGTCTAGTTGAAGTACAGTCGCCCTTCGCACAGGTGGTTGGAAGGGGCGAAACCGAAATCATCATAAACACATAGAATCAAATATGCACACTTTCTGTCTAGCTTTACAAAAAAAACTACATTTGTAAAGTTATCATGCGTTTTTGATATCTTCAAAGATTAGAAAAATGTCTAGGAGTAAGGTAATAACTAAAGGTGATTCTGTAATAGCAACAATATATCTTCTGTTGGTAACACTTGCAATGACTTCCTCTAGTTTTTGGAGGCTTATCAAATTCAGAGGAGAAGCAATTTAATCATTAGGTTTAATTTCCAAAACTACAGACAGGAACCATTTAATATTTGACATTGGCCAGTTAGAAAGTTTCGGCATTTCAGATCGTTTCTACCCATATACGAAGTAGCCTAACTCTCTTTGTATTAATAATATTGCTGCTGATATGAATCAGCCTCACATACCTCTCTATATAGAAAAATATGATGCCATAAATAGTAGTAGTCCAGATATTACAACAATGAAAAGGAAAAGGAGCTATGGAGGAAGACACAGAATATTTCCTATGAGAGAAATATCTTGAATATAAAATGGAATATGCTTGGACCAACAGTTTCTTTAGAAGTATCTATGGGAAGATTTCAAGGTAAAAGCACGCGAAGGGAATATACTTTTACATTTTCCGTCTAAAGAAGAAAGAACAATGTTATAATTGTTCACTATATCTAACAAACTGATAAAAACAACTTAATAATTATTGAGTATTTTTAACTATCTAATATGCAAGTAAACGTTAAATTGATTGTTGCAACCTTCATACGATGATCAAAGCGCATACTGGAGTGAGGAAATGATGACACATTCAATGAAATTAATATTTCGCAACTGTTCCCACCATTTGGAATCAGTGACTGATAAGTATGATTGTCCTGCATCTTCACTTAAATTACTTGGGAAACCTTTGATCGTTAGAAATGTAAGTATAGCTAGCAATATTCACCTTATCGGAACGGTTATGATACCTAAGGAATTTCCCAGTGCTTTAGCCTTAGTTCAAGATAACTTTCCATCTATGAATGTAGAGGAATATCATGATAACAGTGAGATTAGCAGTATTGCAATTGATAATACTATTAATCCTAGTGGCAAACTAACAATTAGAGGAAATGGGGAGTCTTTAGAACTTCCTCTGAATTCTGTTTTGCATTATTCACGTACTGGAAGCCTACTAATAGACTCAATCGTTTACCCTTGGGATTTTCTAGATATGATTCAGAAAACCCTGCAAGAGGAGATAACGCATACTGTAATCTCACCCAGTGCATCGATAGCTAAATCTAGCATAATTGATGGTCCTTGCATAATTGAAGATGATGTTACAATCGATGACTTTTGCAAAATAAAAGGACCTACATACATTAGCAAGGGTAGTTTCATTGGTATGAGCTCACTCATTAGAAACTGTATGATGGGTAATGAAACACGTATAGGATTTAACTGTGAGATTGCCAAATCATATTTTGCAGGTAACACAAAAATTGCACACCAGAATGTAATACTTGACAGCATAATTGGAAAAAATGTCTGGTTTGGAGGATATTCAGGAACTGCCAATGTGTTATTGAATAGAAGAAATATAAGATATGATATTGGCGGCAATGGCAAATTAGTAGATACTGGAACAGACCATTTTGGGGCAGTAGTTGGAAATAATTGTGCAATTGGTGCCTCTGTAATAATTCTACCAGGAAGACAAGTTCCACATAACACAGTAATACAAGCTGGGACAATAGTTGGAAAAAACAATAATGTGCTTGCTGAGAAATAGAGGATCAAGCTCTAGATATAAGAAAATAAATTCTAATCTTAGGATAATCAGGCTATTTGTAAATTTTGCTCTTTTTTATCAATAAATTCATGGTATATTTCATGGTAAGATTTAATGATCTTTGCGACACTTATCTATTAGGCATGAAAAGATAGTTCTAAAATTATGCGTGGGATACTTCTATATTATATATCTGCCTTGAAAACTTAATTATGGGCATTTAGTGTCCTATTATAAGATATATTAGTTGCCTTATAAAATCATTGATGGTAAGATAGAACCGTTAAAATTTACCACAGAGGAGGTTATGCAAAAATTAAATGATGACAAAATCAAGTTTCTAGATTTGCAGTTTACTGGGCTTACTGGAAGATTTCATCATACTACTATAGCTGCTAACATGTTTCATAAAGAAGACTTTGAGTATGGGCTTCCAAAGCTAGATGGTTCTTCAATTCGTGGATTTACAGAGATTCATGAATCAGATTTGATTATCAGGCCCGATCCATCTACTTATGCGATTATTCCTTGGATTGAAAAAGATATTACTGCAAGACTAATCTGCGATATCTTGGGGGGTGGTTCTTTTAGGGAGTCATTTCCTCGTGATCCAAGAGGAATTGCTGCAAAGGCAGAAAAATACGTCCGTGAGCAAGGATATAACACTTCATATTGGGGACCAGAAGTCGAGTTCTTTGTTTTCGATAAACTAGAAGTAAACACAATGACACCATATCATAGCCAAAGCTATAATATAACATCTAAGGAAGCACCATGGTCTGCGGAGGGCGTGGGGTACGCCTTAAGATTAAAAGAAGGATATCTTCCTAGTGCTCCTGGTGATACTTTAATGGATTACCGGAATGAATGCGTTGATGTTTTAAGTAGCAATTTTGGTATTGTATGCGATGCACATCATCATGAAGTTGCAACAGCTGGTCAATGCGAAATCGATATACGATATGATTCACTTGTTAACACAGCTGATGCTGTACAGAGTTACAAGTACATTGTCAAGAATATTGCAAAAAAAAATAACATGATTGCTACAATGATGCCAAAGCCAATTGCACTTGATAACGGTTCTGGCATGCATGTTAATGTCAGCCTGTGGAACAACGAGACAAATTTATTCTTTGACGCTGCTGACAGTTATGCAGAATTATCTGAAACTGCTCGTTATTTTGGAGGCGGCATACTAGACCACGCCCATGCTCTTGCAGCTATTGTTGCTCCAACTACGAATTCGTATAGAAGGCTTGTGCCTGGTTATGAGGCCCCAGTATATGTTGCGTGGAGTACTGGCAACAGGTCTGCGATAATCAGGATTCCGATACATTACAAAGGGCAAAAATTTTCCAATATGAAGAGAATTGAATTTAGAGCTCCTGATCCTTCCTGTAATCCATATTTAGCATTCTCTGCAATAGTGTCTGCGGGACTTGACGGGATCAAAAAGAAAAAAACAATTGGAGACCCTGTTGATGAAGATATCTTTAAGATGACTCCAAAAAGGAGAAGAGAGCTTGGAATAAAACAGCTGCCTGGAAGTTTAAGAGAAGCATATCAGGAATTGGAAAGTGACAGGATGTTCTTAAAGCCAATATTCGGTGATGATACTATCGACTTTATAATTGAGCACGAAATTAAAGAACATAATGAGGTAGCAGTAAGACCGCACCCCCATGAATTTTCTATGTATGCAGATGTTTAGTAGCGAATAGAAATAATGCACATATACTAATATGTTAAGTGTCAACTCTTGATGATTTTCTAAACAAACCACAATGACACAGTACAAGTATTGTGTAGTGCAAGGGGTACAAAAGTGTAGACTAGCTCTAGTAGAATACTCACTTGTTCGAATAAATAGTTACAATTAATAAAACAAATAAATAGTTTTATCTGTTAATAACTAACATAAATTTTAGTACTAATCTAAGCTTTTCATAAATACTTAGCCTTCATCTCTTATTTGATTCTAATGAAATACAGAAGTAGAACAGATATAGTGGGATTGATTTTAGAAGCTGCAAATGGTGGAGGTGCAACAAAGACAAAGATAATGTATAAAGCATTTTTGTCTTTTGCTCAGTTGCGGGAATATTTGACAGTTTTACAGGAAAATGACTTGCTAGAGTATGAAGAAGGAAATCATTCCTATAGAACAACAGAGAAGGGCATACGATTATTGCATATATACAATAAAATGGATGAATTGGTTCCTATTAGCTATGAGTAAATAAAGTAAAGAAAATCCAGTTCCAACCCTTTTTTCCTTATTTAAGAACAATTTTATTTTAATCAAGCATACATCTTAGTGAATTTTTGTCATCATCATAGATACACCTATCTTGACAATATCTTTGCAGAAGCATAAATATGCAATATGCAGAATGTTTAAGTATAGATATTGATATTTATGATACCATCGATAATTATGGTTTCGTAATTTTTATTCGCTTCTAGTTAGTTACTCGATATTTGTAAATATCTTTCTAATCGTAAATCACAACTTATCTAAAAATAAAAATGGTGACTTGATCTCACTATTCAGATTTAGTCATGAAGAGAGAGTTTGTTGCTACTTGTTTAGTTATTCGTTGAACTTGTATCTTTTGGGTTGTTGCTAATGAAGCTACCATGAAGATCAAAGACTTCATCATAACACTTTCTAACTTTATCTCTAGTGAGCCCTTCTGGTTCTTTGGCTGCCTGAGATTCGCATTTAAGGAATTGTTTTACCCCTTGGCTAGTTGCTGGGTCTGCAGCAGGCGTGCCTTGGTTGTCATTCGAACCTGTGCCTTGGTTGTCATTCGAACCTGTGCCTTGGTTGTCATTCGAACCTGTGCCTTGGTTGTCATTCGAACCTGTGCCTTGGTTGTCATTCGAACTGTGCTTTGCAGCTAACATTGGTGCAGCAAGACTAGTAGCTATTACAAGCGCTAATGCTGTTGCGATAATGGCAAAGATAGCCATTGTTGTTTTTGTGTTCATTAGAAGCGTGATAATAATATATTTTATATGACATTCGTTCAACAATATTATAACTTATCTTATGGTTACTCTTCATCTAATTTCTTATGATTAATTATAGTATTAGAAGACGTAATCCATTTTATGATATGTACTTTCATAACAATTACTTGAAAGTTGTATCCAATATCAAAATTTGTATTAGTACAAATAAATTATGTGCATATAGCTCTATATAGCCCCTAAAACATGTATATATTAACATAAATCATTTAAATCATTAAAAGAATCTACTATATTTTTCATTATCTAGCTTTGTAACTGGTTTTAGCAGATGATGTGGTAGCATATTTGTTTTTGCTTCCTACTACTCGAAATTTATACTCTTTATCAAAGATTTCATTATAGAAGCGAGCATAACTTTCTGCGGCCTCATAAGTTACAAAAGTATATCTGAGACCATCGACCGAAGCCTTTCTCCCATACAAGTCCACGCCCTCGATTATGTAAGATTTTGGCAATTTTTTGGCGTTTCTTAATATAATAAATACACTGATCAGTAAAAAGATGATCGCACAGGTAATTATAAACGCAGATTCAAAGCCTTTTACAAGATTCATGAAATGACTTATAAAATTGTTATCTAACCATTTGTAAATAGTAAGAATTTCAAAAATCACAGCTTGGAAGAAACCTGATGACGTCATTGTTTAATATCGCGTCAATATTAGATGTTATTAATAATAAGTGTTTAACTAGTGATGCATTAATGCATATATATATGTGTTAATCGATAATTTGATACATATAGTATTATAGATAAATGATAACAGTGGGTCAGCTAATTTATTTTTATTGGACCTCTTGAGATAGAATAAGTTCAGGCACAAGAGTCACTTATTATTATCTCTGGTGTTGGGCCCTAATAATTTGTCTATTTGTGTTCAATCAAGAGAATGAAAGCATCGACATGGTTTTTTTTATACAACTTTAAGAATAGTCATCTTAAATGCCATTATGCGATATTTTAAATTAGGAATGGCAAGGGAAGATCATGTACCTAATGGGTGCTAAAGATTCCTATAATGACGTCCTAAGATTAATGAAAGAACATCATGGCTGGTTTAATAAGTCTATTCCGCTTATAGCCAGCGAAAACATACCCAGTACAGCAGTAAGGGAAGCAATGATGTCAGATTTTGGTAATAGATATGCTGAAGGATGGCCCGGTGAGAGGGTTTATGCTGGATGTACCTATATAGATCAGGTAGAGCTAATTTGCAATGATTTGGCGAAGAATGTTTTCAGAGCTGAGTTTGCGGATTGCAGGGCTACGTCTGGTGTAGTTGCAAACCTTGCAATTTATGCTGCATTTTCAAATCCAGACGACTATATGATCGCTGCCTCAATTCCAAGCGGTGGGCACATTTCACATGGAAGAAAAGAACATTCTGGTACTGCCGGTCTTGTCCATGGACTAAATATCGAACACTACCCCTTTTCAAAGGAAGAGATGGCAATAGATGTTGACGCCACAAAGAAGAAGATTGAGGATATGGCACGTGATGGTAAGACACCGAAGATAGGAATGTTTGGGGGCAGCCTATTTCTTTTTCCCCATCCTGTAAAAGATCTGGCAGATTTTATGCACGGCCATAATATGTATATTAATTATGATGGAGCACACGTAGCAGGATTGATTGCTGGCGGACAATTTCAAGATCCACTAAAGGAAGGGGCTGACTCCATGACTATGAGCTCGCATAAAACCCTTTGGGGGCCACAGGGAGGAATTATTGTATCACTAGAAAGTCATGCAGAAGCAATTAAGAAAGCAATCTTCCCTGGCAACACCAGTAGCCATCATCTACATCACGTGGCTGGCAAGGCCATTGCATTAGCAGAATCATTAGAATTTGGAAAAGATTATGCAGAGCAAGTAATTAAAAATGCTCGTGCACTGGCAGAAGATCTAGCTGGTTTTGGATTTGGTGTCCTAGGAGAAAAACGGGGTTATACTGCATCACATCAAATTGCAGTAGATGTTTCAAAATTTGGTGACGGCGGTACTATTGAAAAAGAATTGGAAAAAGCAAACATAATCTTGAATAGACAATTATTGCCCGGCGACATTAAGGCAGGCAGACATTATATGCATCCAAGTGGAATAAGAATTGGTGTTCCTGAAACAACTAGATTAGGAATGAAAGAAAGTGAAATGAAAGAGATTGCTAATTTTATAAAAGGAATTGTTATTGATAAGAAGGATCCTGTTACAGTGGCAAGGAAGGTCGAGGACTTTAGAAAAGAATTCCAAAAAGTTCATTATGCGTTTGATACAGTTATTGGTGCATATGAGTACATAAGTCTTGTTGGTAGAAGCACAAGTTAGTGTAATCGTGGTAATATCTCATATAAACAGAATTGCATCTAGAAGTCGCAAGTTATTAGTTGTAATTAATTACTAATTATCCCATAAATTCCGTCAGAGTGGATTGCTCTTTCCTTTCTTCTCTAAAGGTCAATTTTAATTCTGCCATCAGAGATTCGACTCTACTGTAAAGATAATCACTGATTTTGAACTGATTACAAATATTTGTCGCAATATCAACATATTTTTGTACTGAACCTCTGGTAACTGTTTGCAATAGTTCGTGTCCACATCCAACACACTTTGCCATAAGTGGTATTCTACGATATTTTTCTCCACAGCTGCTGCATCTAAAAGCCTGTGAAGAATACGATCGCATATTACCCATAATATCTGGTAAAATGTGTGTATTAAGAACCATCGATACCACTTCATTAGGATCTACAGCATTGATTAGTCTTGCAGTAGCAATCTGCATTTCCAATTTTTCATCCATAGTCTTGAGCCTAGAGTACGCACTGCGCTGAACATTAGTTGTTAGTAAATCTGTGAAATGTGTAAATCCATAATCAAAAAACTGGTTTTCCTGTCCTATCCTATTTTTAACAATTTCTATCTTAGAAACAAGGTCTGCTGCTCTGGTCTGTTTCCATGTTGCCTCATAGAAATCTAGTGGATAAACATAGGTGACATCCACATTATGAGCCTGCCTTTGTACTTCATGTGGCAATACTACTGGCTGAATTAACAGAGGTGCATCCATAAGTCCGCCAATCTTATCCGGTAAAAAACCATATGAAAAGTTCAGAAATGCATCCATAAGTAGCATTAGTGAGTCTGCATCACCATCACAGTCCCTACGTTTTGCAGAATGCCATATAGGAGAGGCCAAACAGATCTGCGAATTTGTGAAACCTATAATTCTACCTACTACACCTACAGAAGTATGCGGTGCGAGGCCTATGATAAGGCTGCCTATCAGATCTTCTATAGAAGCTGCATTGTAGAAAGGTTCAAGTCCATATAATTTTACAAGTTCTCCGTCAACATATTTGGCCACATTGAGCAAATGTTTAGCACAATCTAGAGGTATTAGTATATCTTGCATCAGCAGTTCGACAAGTTGATCAGATGACACTAATTCTTTATCAAGATAATCTCTAGTATAACCTAATTCTCTTAGTTTTTCGATGCTTATCATTGTCCATTTAGGTTTGAAGTGAGTCAACGGTTCATTAGTTGCATCAAATCTAATAGTCCCGTCCTTGAAAGTAAAGAGACTATTTTTTTGTCTTAGTATTCCTTTTTCTAATGGCTCGACACTCTTGTCCTTACTAATAAGAGCCTTGACACCTTTAAGTGGCTCTGCTGCTTTGATGCCAAGTTTTTGCTGCGCTTCTTCAATTGCTGTTTTAAGTGGATATGCCACCGGAGAATATGTCTTGCCTTCTTTGCCGCACCTATAGCACTTGTTATCGTTGGCATCATTCGCAGTCTCCTCTTTACAGGTTATGCACATACTACGTACTGGAGTTGGGGAACTGCAATAACGACAGAAAGCGCCTGTTGAAGGTTGTTTGCAAGGACTACAAAATCTATTTGAGATTTCAGCATAGAAAGATTGCTCCTTTGCTGCCTTCAAAATATCACGCGTAGCCCCACCTTTAGATCCTACTGGAAACAATGCATGAACAGGGGGTTTCATCTTGCGTTCGGCAGCCTTTTCTGGTCGTCCTACTCTTACTGATATTGATGATGCGAATTTGGGCATTATTTCAAACCCTGATATTTTTGATACAAATTCAATTGCGTCTTTTGTTTCAACAATATTATTAACAGAGAGTGATGATGACAATCTCAAAGCCGTTGGTATCGTTGGTTCAGAGGTCAATAACTTGGTTAGAGAATAGGCCTGATCCATGTTATCAATTTCAATGATTTTACCCTCATTTTTTACTGAATGAATTACGCCAAGTCGTTCCAAAATATCTTTTAACTTTGGACTATCATTGAGCAAACGGCAAGGGTAACTAGAAGTATTATTTCTTCTAGTCTCTTGTTGCTCTTTACAAATTTTTTCTCTCAGTAATAAAACTTCGTCTATACTAACAAAATCCCAATAAAAGGAATATTTTGGATGAAGCGGGATATTGATTTTCTCGCTGATTTCAAACGCCTCTTCGGCTGTTGGAAGGGTCGTGAAAGGCTCTTTTGACAGTTGAATTAATCTTTCGCTGATTACTGCTGAGAGCTGGGAAGGAGATGACCTAGTCAACAGTTTTGACTGTAATTGCAAAGCCCAAATTTCCTCTACATAACTCGAAGGAAGTAGATGAGCATTATTTTCCAGAAAATCACCATAACCAATCAGAATGTCTCCAAGGTAAAGTATTTTTTGAGTTCTTGGGCCGACCTTTATAGCATGTTCTACTGTAGATACCTGTACGACACTGCCATCGTCGAGTCTCACAATCGGAGGCTCAATAATATCCACAAGTGCTATAGTGGATGCTTTTCCAGGTACATCCATTTTGATTTGTGTCCCTACAACGATGGCGTGATTCAACAAGATAGGTACAGCA
>Ga0222623_10000505_pt1 | contig 12415 bp, 7 predicted proteins | sample PLMtaG_FD_177336 | JGI IMG/M metagenome (GOLD analysis project Ga0222623, IMG submission 177336) | Groundwater sediment microbial communities from an aquifer in East River, Colorado, USA - PLM2_30_coex | ecosystem: Environmental > Terrestrial > Soil > Riparian zone | place: USA: East River...
ATCGCGCTGAGCCAAGCCGACGGCCCGCTCGATCGCAGTCCCGCGTCACAGCCGGCCGCAAGATCAACCGAACCGTATTCCGGCACGATGAAGGCCATGATCGTGATCGGATTTGTCCTGTCGATCGTTTTCGCCGCCGTCGCGATCCCGTTCGGCAGCCAGCTCGGCTCGTTCGGCCAGATCTGGGCGATTCTGCTGATCGCGATCATCGGCTTCAACGGGTGGACCTACTTCGTCCGCAACCGAGACCGCTGGTAGCCGCCGCCGGCTCTTCAGATTCTGTGGCGCACATAGGCATCGGGATCCGCGTCCGGAGCCAATCGCGTGGCTGGAGTCGTCCCTATACTCCCGGCGAGCGCCGTACGCGTTGGTCTGGGCAATTTCTGGGAGGGGTTCGCCGTGCCTCGCGTTACGGGCCGCCGATTGCGCGCGATCGCTTTCGCCGCCGCAATCGCAGTCGCGATGCCGCTTGTGCCAGCTGTCCCGGCTCTCGCCAGCGGCCCGGAAATCAGCGGCATCGAGATCGAGGTGCCGACCGGCAGCCGGATCAGCGGCACGGTGAAGAATGGCGATGGTGAACCGATCCCGGGAACTGCCGTTATCGCCTGCACGGTCGCGCAGCAGGATTGCCGTAGTGACGCCATGACCGCGGGCAACGGGTCGTACACGATCCGGGGCCTGATCGCCGACACCTACGCGATCCAGTTCTTCCCCCCTGACAACTCCGACTACGTCCCTGGCTGGTACACACCCACCGGTCCGGTCGACGACTTCGCGGATGCCACCGCGGTCGACGTGACCGCTGGCGATGTCTCAGGCGTCCACGCGGTCGCGATCACTGGTTTCGCTATCAGCGGAACCATCCCTGGCCCAGGCGCGGCTCCCCTTGCCGGGGTCGATGTCTCCGCGAACGGGCAATCCAGCGGCGGCGCGGTCCTGACGGACGCCTCGGGCAACTATGCGATTCGCGGCCTCGTCGACGATACGTACAAGCTTTCTCTCCGCGTGCCTCCCACGATGAACTACAGGAGTGGGTCGGTCGTCGATGGTGGCGTCATCGAGGAGTCGACCGCGGGCAGCCCGGTCGTCGTCTCGGGAGCTGATGTGACCGTCAACGTCCTCGCCTCGGCGGGCCTTCGGATGTCGGGCACGCTCTCCGGCCCCGAGGCTGCCGGGTCGACCGTCAGCGCGTACGGCACCTCAAATAGCGACTCGGTCACCGTCGCGGCGAACGGGCAGTGGTCGATCAAGGGAATGTGGCCGGGGAAGTACGGGCTCGTCTTCTCCCCGGCGCAGGCAAACCCGGACGACAGCGTGTTTCCGCTCGGCTACTGGAGCGGCGGGCCGACGCTCACTGCGGATTACACGGCCGCGGAAACGGTCGTCCTCACGTCGACGAATGCCACGGGCCTGAACGCGACGATCCCGGACGGACGTTCCATCGCCGGCACCGTCGTTGGCGAAGACGGCAGCGCGCTTCCGAATGCCTACATCTTCATGTGTGGCCTTACTTCCGGCTGCGCGTCCGGGCGCACGAACCTCAGCGGCGTGTGGAGCTTCAACCACGTCGTTCCTGACTCGTACCTCGTCAGCGTTTCGCACGCTGAGTCCGTCGGCGGATTCTTCGGATCTGGCGGTCACGCAATCGATGAATCACGTGCCAAGCGAGTCACGGTCTCGAGCGCCGACGTCAGCGGCGTCGACATCGTTCTGCCGTCCGGCGCCACGATCACCGGCCATATTGTCGGTCCCGACGCCGAAGCCGTGGCCGGCGCCCACGTATTGGCTCTCGGTACAGGAGGAATCTCGCCAGGGGCGCCCGGTAGCCACGAGACCGCAGGCGACGGCTCGTTCGTGCTTCGCGGACTGTCCGAGGACGATTACGTGATCAGCGTCTCGTTTGATCCGTACTCCGATTACATGCGGGGCTATTTCGATGACAGCTCCCCTCAGGGATACACGGACGACTATGACCTCGCGACACTGATCAGCATCGGCGACGCTGCGATTGGAAGCTCGTATGTTCCGATCGCCCCGAAGCGGGTCGTCGATTCACGGATCGCGCTGGGCGTCTCCGGGGTCTTCAGCGCGAATGTCCCCCGTTCCTTTCAGGTTGCGGGCATCAGTCCCATTCCGGCCAATGCGGTTGCCGTCACGGGCAATCTCACGGTCGTCAATCAGACCTCCGCCGGTTACGTCTCATTGACACCGACGGCCACCGCCAACCCGAAGAGCTCGACGATCAACTTCCCTGTCGCCGACATTCGGGCGAACAATTTCACCATCCCGCTCGACGCGACAGGCAAGCTGGCCGCGGTATTCAAGGCTGCTGGCGGGAAGACGGCCCACGTGATCGTCGACGTCACGGGTTACTTCGTCGCCGGCGACACCCACGCCACCTACACGTCGCTCGCTCCGGTTCGCGTTCTCGACAGCAGAACGGGCAAGGGACTTTCCGGGCCGTTCGTGCCGAATGTGCCAAAGACGCTCAGCATCGCCGCGGCCAATGGAATCCCGTCCGACGCGATCGCGGTCACGGCGAACCTGACGGTGGTGGGTCAGACGCGCGCCGGTTATCTCTCGGTCACGCCCAACCCAAGCTCAAACCCGGCGACATCGACGCTCAACTTCCCGCTCGGCGACATCAGAGCGAACGGCCTGACCGCCCGACTGAACGGATCGGGTGACCTGTCGATCGTCTACAAGGCATCCGGGGGCAGCACCCACGTCGTGCTTGATGTCACCGGCTATTACCGCAACAATCCGGGCGGCCTGCTCTATTACCCGCTCAGCCCAGGCCGGATCGTCGATACGCGGCCGGGAATCCTGGCCTCGGAACTGGTGGGCGCGTTCAGCGCGAACGCCTCGCGAACTCTGGATGCAGAGGGACACGCGCGGGTCCCTCTGGCCGCGAGCGCTCTCACCGGCAATTTGACGGTCGTCGGCCAAACCTCGGGCGGCTACGTCTCGATTACGCGAGAACCCGTGGCGAATCCAACGACGTCCACGATCAACTTCCCGGCCGGTGACGTGCGCGCAAACGGGGCAACGGTTTCCCTGAACGGGGCCGGAGAGCTGTCGTTCATCTTCAAGGCGCCCACGGGCCGTGTCACCCACCTCATTTTCGATGTAACCGGCTACTTCAGGTAGCGCCTTCGAGGCGTCGAAAGCGGCCGCACGGGCAACGGCGACCTGGCACGGGGCCGGGATCGTGGTCATCCGCTGCTATACTCCGCGCGTGCCCGGACCCCTGACAGTGATCGCGGAGCCATGCCCGACATGACACGGCAACCCCTCACCGTCGCGGTCGTCGGCGCAACCGGCGTCGTCGGCCGGACGATGATCCAGGTGCTCAACGAGCGGGAATTCCCGGTCGGTGAGCTGCGACTCCTTGCCTCCGGCCGGTCGGCCGGTCGGACGGTGTCGATCGACGGGCGATCCCACGAGATCGTCGAGGCGACGCCCGATGCCTTCGACGGCGTCGACATCGCCCTGTTTTCGGCTGGTGGCGACGTTTCGAAGGAGCTCGCGCCCCAGGCGGCTCTGCGCGGGGCCACGGTCATCGACAACTCGAGTGCGTGGCGGATGGATCCGTCGATTCCGCTCGTCGTGAGCCAGGTGAACCCGGGCGACCTTGAGGGACATCCCGGCATCATCGCCAACCCCAATTGCTCGACGATGCAGCTCGTGCCGGTGCTGATGGCGCTCCGCGACTCGGTCGGGCTGGAGCGGGTCATCGTCGACACGTACCAGGCGGTTTCCGGCACCGGCGCCGACGCGATCGCCGAATTCGAGGGCCAGATCCGGGCCCACGTGGGCGGCGAGCCCAAGCAGGCGTCGGTCTACCCGCACCCGATCGCCTTCAACGCCCTGCCCCAGGTCGACGTGTTCCTCGACAACGGCTACACGAAGGAGGAATGGAAGGTCGTCAGCGAAAGTCGCAAGATCCTCCACCTACCGGAGTTGCGGGTTTCGTGCACGGCCGTTCGCGTTCCGGTCTTCGTCTCGCACTCGGAGGCGGTCCACGTCGAGACCCGCGACCCGATCACGCCCGATCAGGCACGCGCGCTGTTCGGGGCGGTCAGTGGCGTCGTCATCCAGGACGACCCGTCGTCGTCGACCTACCCGCTTGCGACCGACGCGGCCGGCAGCGACGACATCTTCGTGGGACGGGTCAGGACCGACCCTTCGATCGCCGGCGGTCGCGGACTCGCATTCTGGGTCGTGAGCGACAACCTCCGGAAGGGCGCGGCCACGAACGCGATCCAAATCGCGGAGGTCCTCCTGGATCGGGACTGGGTGCGGCCGGCAGCCGCTCGAGGGGTCGCCGCGTACGGCACCGAGGTTGCGGATCGTGTCGGGGTGGTCGCTGGGGGAGCGGCGTGACCCATGCCGAGCGCGTCGCCGCGCTCGAGGTAGTCGCCTCCGAAGTCCGAGCCTGCACGCGCTGCCGCCTCCACGAGACCCGGACCCTGGCGGTCCCAGGGGAGGGGAGCCCGGATACGGAGGTCGTGTTCGTCGGTGAGGGCCCGGGGTTCAACGAAGACCGCCAGGGGCGGCCGTTCGTGGGCCGCGCCGGCGACTTGCTGACGAAGTTCCTCGCCACGCTCCGCTGGAAGCGCGACGAGGTCTTCATCACCAACATCGTCAAGTGCCGTCCGCCGGACAACCGCGACCCGGAGGCCGACGAGATCGCCGCCTGCGCACCGTATCTGAAGCGTCAGCTCGAGATCCTCGACCCGGCACTGATCGTCACGCTCGGGCGGCATTCGCTGGGGCGGTTCATGCCGGGTGAGCGAATCTCGCAGGCCCACGGCACCATTCGGCCGGTCGATCCTGAGAGCGGAGCGACCAGCGCGATGGCGTTCGCCCTCTACCATCCCGCGGCCGCGCTCAGGACGCCGGACATCGAGCGGACGAGCTACGCGGACGTCGCGCGTATCCCGGCAGCCCTTCTCGAATCGCGCGCCCGACGTGAGCCGGCGGAGGCAGTGCCGGTCCCGGTTCCGGTTCCAGCAACGCCCGTGTCAGCGGCTATCACGTCCTCGGCGGCCGTTGCAGTCGCGGCCCCGCCCGAGACAATCCCCGATACGCCTCCGGACCCCGAACCCGACTTCACGCTGTTCTGATCGAGACGAGACCTCCTCATGGCTGATTCCACCAACCCCCTCCGCATCATCCCGCTCGGCGGCGTCGGCGAGATCGGGAAGAACATGTACGTATTCGAGTACGGCGACGAGATCGTCGTGATCGACTGTGGGCTGATGTTCCCTGACGAGGAGATGTTCGGGATCGACCTCGTCATCCCCGACATCACCTATCTCAAGGAGCGCAAGGCCAACGTCAAGGCGTTCCTCATCACGCATGCCCACGAGGACCACGTCGGCGCGCTGCCGTACGTGCTGCCGGAGTTCCCGGGCGTGCCGGTCTACGCCTCGACCCTCGCCCGCGGGCTCCTGGGCAACAAGATCAAGGAGCACAAGCTCCACAACAACCCGATCATGGCCCTCGAGCCGGGCGACGAGCTTCAGATCGGGCCGTTCGGCGTCGTTGCCTTCCGGATCGGCCACTCGATCCCCGATGCAATGGGGATTGCCCTCCGCACGCCGGTCGGCGTCGTCGTGCACACCGGCGACTTCAAGTTCGACCACACGCCGGTCGACGGCAAGCTGTCGGACTTCGCGATCCTCGCCAAGCTCGGCGCCGAGGGCGTCATCTGCCTCCTGTCCGACTCGACGCGGGCTGAGAACCCCGGCTATACGCCCTCGGAGCGGACCGTCGGCGAGGCGTTCCGCGAGATCATGGAGCCGCTCGACGGCCGGGTAATCGTCGCGACGTTCGCGAGCAACATCGCCCGCGTCCAGCAGGTCCTCGATGCGGCCGAATCCTTCGATCGCAAGGTCACCGTCATCGGCCGATCGATGGAGCAGAACTTCCGGATCGCGACCGACCTCGGCTACCTCAAGTACGACCCGTCGCAGATCGTCGCAAAGGATCGGATCAACGAGGTCCCCGACGACAAGCTCGTCATCGCCACGACCGGTGCCCAGGGCGAACCGATGGCGGGCCTGGCCCGGATGGCGAACCGCGACCACCGGTTCGTCGAGATCAAGGCCGGCGACACCGTGATCGTCAGCGCCAGCCCGATCCCCGGCAACGAGGAGTACGTCAGCCGGACGATCGACAACCTGTTCAAGGCCGGAGCGAACGTCTACTACCACACGATCAAGCGGGCACACGTCTCAGGGCACGCCAGCCAGGAAGAGCTGAAGCTGATGCTCGGCCTGACGAAGCCCCGCCACTTCGTGCCGATCCACGGCGAGTTCCGGATGCAGGTGCAGCACGGCCGCCTCGCCATCGAGACGGGGGTTGCGCCCGAGAACGTGTTCATCATCGAGAACGGCACACCGATCGAGATCTCGGCGGACGGCTCCGCCCGGCGCGGCCAGCCGGTTTCGGCCGGCTATGTCTATGTCGACGGGCTATCGGTGGGTGACGTCGGGGACATCGTGCTCCGCGACCGGAAGGCGCTCGCGAACGACGGGATGTTCATGGTCGTCGTGACCGTCGACAAGCAGACGGGCAACATCGTCGGCCGCCCGGAGGTGATCACCCGCGGCTTTGTCCACCTCAACGAGCAGGATCCGATCATGCACGAGGCCATCGAGCGGGTGATGGCCTCGATCCAGAACCCGGGCGATCACATCAGCGAAATCGCCCTGCTCAAGAGCCAGATCAAGGAGGGCGTCTCGCGCTACCTGTACGAGCAGACGAAACGGCGGCCGATGGTCTTCCCGGTCGTGGTCGAGGTCTGACGATGGCAACACGACGGCGGCCGTCGACCCGACGGACGAGAAGGAAACGCGGCAGCCTGCTGCCGACCATCACGCTGCCCACGGTAAGCCCGGAGATCGCCCGTTCGCTGGTCGGCCTCATCCTCCTCGTCCTGGGTGCGGTGACGCTCATCGCCCTCGTGCTCCAGGGCCAGGGGGCGCTGACCAACTGGTGGATCGGAACGGTCGGTCCCTGGTTCGGCAGCCTCCGCTGGCTGCTGCCGTTCCTGCTGCTGGGTGCGGGCTGGTACCTCGAATGGGGTCCCGGCCGGAATCCCGGCTCGGGTTGGGGCCGGACGCTGTTCGGCACGGCGGTGGCGTACATCGCGCTGATCGGCGTGCTACAGGTGATCGGCGGACGCGGCGGCGGCCATTTCGGCCGGTTCCTCGCGACCACGCTGACTCCATTGTTCACCGCTCCGGGCGCGGTCGTCATCCTCCTGGCGCTGATCGCGATCGGCCTGATGATCGGCTTCAACGTCCGCCCGAGCGATCTCCTCCACCCGGCCACGGCCATGGCCCGGTGGTTCGGGTCCACTGCCGCGGCATCGATGCGACGCGATCCCGCCGCTGGCGCAGAAGGGAGGCTCCAGGAAGCTGCTACGGCGGGCCGATTGCGTGGTCGCGCCGGCGCCGGCGTGGTCGCTGGACCTGCCTCGCCCGGGCAGGCAGGCCTCTGGTCAAAGGGCGGCGATATGAACGGCGATGAGGGGCGGATCCCGGCCGCGGTGCCCAGCATGGGTCAAACGTCGGCGACGTTTGCCCCGGCCCGGAGCGACGGCGGCGCCCTGTCCGCAACGCTCGTGGCCGACCCGCCACGCCAGGTCCGCGCCCTCGACGACATCACGGACGCGGGCGACTCGCCGCCAACGAAGGAGCGGATCGAATACGCCCTGCCTCCGCTCGCGCTGCTCGAGGACATCGCCAACCCGACCGAGCCCGGCGGCAGCTTGGCTGCCCACGAGCGCAACGAGGAAATCATCATCAAGAAGCTGGCGAGCTTCGGGATCACCGCGAGGATCGACACACGCAACGCCGGCCCGGTCGTCACCCAATACGAGGTCCAGCCGGCGGTCGATGTCCGGGTGTCGCGGATCGAGGCCCTCGCCGACGACCTGGCGATGGCCCTCGCCGCCCGCTCGCTCCGGATCGAGGCCCCGATCCCGGGCAAGAGCGCCGTCGGGATCGAGATCCCGAACAAGGACTTCAACATCGTCGCCCTCCGCCGGATCCTCGAGGAGGTCGAGTTCACCGCCGCGGAGTCGAAGCTGACGTTCGCCCTCGGGCGGGACGTGGCGGGGACCGCGAAGGCGGTAGATCTCGCCAAGATGCCGCACCTGCTCATCGCCGGCGCCACCGGTTCCGGCAAGAGCGTCATGGTCAACGCAGTCATCACGAGCCTGCTCTGCAAGGCGACCCCCGACGACGTCCGGATGATCCTCATGGACCTCAAGCGGGTCGAGCTCGCCTCGTACAACGGCCTGCCGCACCTCCTCGTCCCGGTCATCACCGAGCCGGAACGGGCGAAGGCGGCGCTCAAGTGGGCCGTCAACGAGATGGAGGGCCGCTACCGGCGCTTCGCGGGCGCCACGGCTCGCAACATCAAGGGCTACAACGAGACGCGGGCGGATCCGGACGACCGGATGCCCTACATCGTGATCATCATCGACGAGCTGGCCGACCTGATGATGCGCGAGGGCAAGAACGTCGAGGACGCCATCGTCCGTCTCGCCCAGAAGGCCAGGGCGACGGGGATTCACATGGTCCTCGCCACCCAGCGGCCGTCAGTCAACGTCGTGACGGGGCTCATCAAGGCGAACTTCCCGAGCCGAATCGCGTTCGCCATGGCCTCCCAGATCGACTCCCGAACGATTCTCGACACGCCCGGGGCAGAAGACCTCATCGGCCGCGGTGACATGCTCTATCAGCCGGCCGACCTGCCCCGGCCGATGCGCCTCCAGGGCGTCTTCGTCTCGGACCCGGAGATCCACCGCGTCACGAAGCACTGGACCGACCAGATCGAGAATCCCCACTACGACATGGGCATCATCGAGAACGACGACGAGAGCACGGGCTCGGTCGACGATCTCGCGGACGACGAGGCCGATCGGTTGCTCCACGATGCCGTTGATGTCATTCGGGAGTACGATCGTGCCTCGGCGTCGCTTCTCCAGCGACGGTTGAAGATCGGCTACGCGCGGGCCGCTCGGATCATCGACCAGCTGGAGGCGCGAGGCTACATCGGCGCGTTCGACGGTTCGAATGCTCGTGCGGTGCTTCGCCGGGATGGCCCCGGGCCCGCGAGTGGATCGGCGTACGGTGACGAAGCCGACGAGGACACGGATCGATGACGACACGGGACGAGGCACGACGAGCGACCGGGGAGGTGCGGACTGACACCTCGCGGCCGAACGCGCCTGTCGAGTCGGTTCCGTCGCTGCCTGAGCGGCTGTACGCCGCTCGCGAGCGGAAGGGCGTCGATCTCTATCGCGCCGAACGCGACACGAAGATCCGGGCACGCTACCTCGCCGCTCTCGAGCGGGGCGATTACCGCGAGTTGCCCGGGGCCGTCTACACGAAGGGATTCCTGCGCAACTACGCGCTCTATCTTGGCCTCGAGCCCGAAGACATCCTGACCCAGTGGCGCCGGGAGCGTGGCGATATGGGGCCGCCACAACCGGTGATCGCGGTCCCGCGGCCGATCGCAACGCCTCGCCGCGGCCTGACGTTCTCACCGGGCGTCATCGTCGCTGCGCTGCTGACGATCGTCGTCCTGCTTGTCGGCGCGTACCTGGCGGTCCAGGTCATGCGGTTCGCCAAGCCCCCGACTTTGGCGGTCACGGATCCCAAGGTCGCCACGATGACCGTCGGCGAGGCCGCCACGTCGTACGTGCTCCGCGGGACGACGATTCCCGGCGGCACGATCACCGTCGAAGTCGCCGGCCTGTCGCGCCAGACATCGGCCGATTCGACGGGCCTCTGGAGCCTCGAAGTAGACCTCCGGCGCGGCAAGAACCAGTTCAAGATCAACGCCACCGACCCTGACACCGGCAAGCACGCCGAGCAGACGGCCCAGGTCGTGATCACCGTCCCATCGGCTCAGATCGAGGTGCCCACGCTCACGGTCGACCAGCCGGCCGACGGCGCGACGTTCGAAAACGGCGCGATTCCGGTCCAGGGGATGACCACGAATGCCACGGGCGTCACGGTCAAGGCCACATTTGACGGCCCAGTCGAGGGCACGCCGATCGTCGCTGGCGCCAGCGCCCCTCCCGGTCCCGCGCCGGTAAGCGTACCGGTCGACGACGCCGGGGCGTTCAATACGCCGCTCCAGCTGACGACAGGTCGCTGGTCGATCATCGTCACGGCCTCGGGCGCCGGCGGCAAGACCACCTCACTCACGCGTCATGTCACCGTCGCCTACCGCGGAGTGAACCTCGTGGTCGAGGTGAAGGGCGGCAACGCCTGGATCAAGGTCTGGGTCGACGGCAAGGTCGCGACCCCGCCCGGCCGGGCGGGTGACACGCTCCGAGCGGGCGAGACGCTGTCGCTGACGGCGAACGAATCGATCGAGGTCCGGACCGGCTCGTCGGGCGCCACGTTCTTTACCCTGAACGGCCAATCGCTCGGGGCGTTGGGCAAGCGCGGCGTGCCCGAGACGTGGCTCTTCAAACCGCCGGCGCCGCCGAAGCCGACGCAGCACACGTAGGGATGGCCGGCGATCCGCTCGTCGGGCTCGCCGAGCGCCTCCAGGCTGTCTGTCTCGATCGCGGCCTCACGCTGGCCGTCGCCGAGTCGTGCACGGGCGGACTCGTCGCCGATGCCGTCACCGATGTCCCGGGTAGCAGCGGCTACTTCCTCGGCGGGATCGTCTCGTACTCCGACGCGGCCAAGGAGCACCTGCTCGATGTTCCCTCGGAGATCATCGCCGCGCACGGCGCCGTGAGCGCCCAGGTCGCCCGGGCGATGGCCGAAGGGGTGCTGGCCCAGTTCGACGCGGGGATCGCGGCGTCCGTGACCGGGATCGCCGGTCCCGATGGCGGCAGCGATGCCAAACCGGTCGGCCTGACGTATGTGGCGGTCGCTGACGTGGGGGGCGTCGATGTGCGGCGCTTCCTGTGGAGCGGCGATCGCCTCGCGAACAAGCGATCAAGCGCGGAAGCGGTCCTCGAGCTCCTCGTCGAGCGCGTGAGCAGCGCAGCCCCCGCCGGCGGGCGATGATCGGGCGGTCGGCGGTCGGGGCCGGCCTTGCGGGCGCCCGGGAGGCCCGCAAGATCCGTCCCGGAGAGCGGATCCATGTCGTCGGTGCGGCGGGGGCCGGCGCGAGCGCAGCGGCGCTGCTCGCCCATCACGCCGGGGCCGTCGTCAGCGGCTGCGATCCGGGCGGGCCGTCGCCGTACACCCCGGCGCTGATCGCCGCAGACGTGCCACTTGCCTGGGAACACGATCCGGAGCACGTGACGGCCGGCCGGCCCGATCGACTCGCCGTGACGAAGGCCCTCACCGCCGTCCAGCCCGACCATCCGGAGCTGCGCGCGGCGCGGTTTGCGCGGATCGCCATCGAGCCGTGGCAGCAGATCGTGGCGGATGCGGCGATCGGCCGGACGCTCATCGGGGTTGCGGGCACCCACGGCAAGAGCACGTCGGCCGGCTGGCTCGTCCATGTCCTGGTTCAAGGGGGGAGCGACCCATCGGCGTTCGTCGGAGCCCTGTTGCCGTCCGAGCTCACCGGCGGCCCAGCGGCGACGGCTCGCTGGGGGAGCGGAGCGGCCTTCGTCGTCGAGGCCGACGAGTACGCCGGAAACTTCGACGCCTACCGGCCCGCCATCGCGGTCGTGACGTCCGCGGAGTGGGACCACCCCGATGTCTTTCCCGACCGAGCCGCCGTCGTGGCCGCGTTTGACACGTGGCTGCGGCGTGCAGCCGAGGGGAGTGCATTGCCCCCAACCCTCATCGCCAATGTCGCCGACGAGGGCGTCGCCCAGCTCGCTGCCGGCCTTCGCGACTGGCCGGGTCAGATCGTCGCGACGGCGCTCGTCGATGCGCCCGCCCAGCGCCTGGCGAGCTTCGGTCGGGGCATGGCCGGTGAGTTCGGGACGGCGATCGGGCCCGCGACGGCCGTCATAGGAAGGATCGCCGCCGCCACGCCCCAGGCAACGACGCTCGAAATCCACGGGCTGGACCCGCTCCGCGGCGCGATCCCCGTGGCGCTGCGGACCGCCGGGCGGCACAACGCGGCGAATGCCTTGGGGGTCGCGGCGGCCGCGATGACGGCCGGCCTCGATGCCGCGGCGATCACTACGGGGCTGGCCTCGTTCGGCGGTGTCGGGCGGCGGCTCGAGCGGAAGGGCGAAGCGGGCGGTGTCGTCGTGTATGACGATTACGGCCATCACCCGACCGCGATCCGCGAGACGATCGCGGCGATCCGCCAGCGGGAGCCGGGTCGGCGGGTCTGGGCGGTCTACGAGCCGCTTACGTACCATCGGACGGCTGCTCTCCTCGAGCCGTTCGCCACCGCCCTGGCGGAAGCCGATGCTGTCGCGATCGCCGATATCTGGGCCGGTCGGGACCCGGACACGTCG
>Ga0222623_10000506_pt1 | contig 12411 bp, 17 predicted proteins | sample PLMtaG_FD_177336 | JGI IMG/M metagenome (GOLD analysis project Ga0222623, IMG submission 177336) | Groundwater sediment microbial communities from an aquifer in East River, Colorado, USA - PLM2_30_coex | ecosystem: Environmental > Terrestrial > Soil > Riparian zone | place: USA: East River...
GTTCGGACACAGGACCGCGACCCGGTCCGGGGGGAAGCACCGGACGAGCGCCTCCAGCGTGCGTTGGATCCCGCCCACGCGGGGCGGGTAGTCGTTGGTGACCAGGAGCGTCCGCGGAACGTCCACGACGGCTTATCCTCGCAGACGTGGACGGAGCAGCGTTCGACGAGCAGCTCGAGGCGCTCGAGCAGGGGCGCGCGTTCGTGGATCTCCAGGGGTGGGGCCTGACCGAGGTTCGGGGCGCGGATGCCGAGGGGTGGCTGAACGACCTCGTCACCGCCTCGGTGGACGGCATCCCCGAGGGCGAGGCGCTGCGCTCGTTCCTGCTCTCCCCGACCGGCAGGATCCGCGCCGATCTCCACGTCCTGCGAACACGCTCGGGCGATGGGTTCGTCCTGCTGCAGGAGGCCGATCAACCGGACGCGATCGCCGACCTGCTTGGGCCGTACGTCCTGTCGTCGGATGTCGAGCTCGCGCCGGCCGACCTTGGCGGGCTCCTCGTGAAGCCCCGGCCGGGTCTCGGGTGGACGACGGCGTGGGGGGCGCGGGACGACGGGTCGGTCCCCGCCGGGCCGGAGGCCATCGAGGCCTGGCGGATCCTTCACGGTCTCGCCCGTTTCCCGGTCGACCTCGACGCGGATTCCCTGCCGGCCGAGGCCGACCTCGACGTCGCGCCGGTGATCGATCGGAGCAAGGGCTGCTACCTGGGCCAGGAGTCCGTTGCCCGGGTGCGGAACCTCGGCCACCCACCCCGGGTGGTCGTCGGGGTAAGGGCGGATCTCCCGCTCCGGCCCGGCGCGGCGGTCCGTTCGCAGGGAGCCCAGGTGGGGAGCGTGACCAGCGTGGAGCCGCGAGGGGGATCGTCGGCCATGGTTCGTATCCGTTGGGACGCAAGGGATACCGAGCTCACGGCCGACGGCGGCATCTCGCTGGAGCGCCGCGAACCGCCGATCGGGAGCCCGCCGATACTACGGGGGCTCTGACTTTTCAAGACTGTTCTCGCTCGAACGCGAACGGTACAAGGGTGTCCTGCGCGCACGGGCCCCCCTCCGGGTCGCCTGCGCAACTCGACGAGGCACGCAGGGGGTTGAGTGTGACCAAGGACCGGATCGCAGGGATCGACCTGAAGGCCCTCCCCTCCGACCCCTCCCCCCCGGACATCTGGCAGGACCAGGCGGCCTGCTACGGGATCGACCCGGACACGTTCTTCCCCACCTCCGAGGAGGAGGCGGGACCCGCGCTGGCGTTCTGCACGGCCTGCGACATCCGGGAGACCTGTCTGTCGTGGGCCCTGAAGAACGGCGAGCGCTACGGCGTGTGGGGCGGCCTCACCGAGCAGCAGCGCCGTCGCGTCGTCCGGTTCGTGGCCTGAGTCCACGGCCCACGGGGCCTCGCCGCGGCTGGTCGCGTAGCCGGGACGCGGCCCATACTTGCGGGCCCATGACGTCCGACACGATCCGCGCGAGCGCGCCCCTCCGGATCAGCTTCGTCGGAGGCGGCACGGACTTCCCCCACTACTACGAACGCCACGGCGGCGCCGTCCTCTCGGCCACCATCGATCATGCCGCGCACGTCAGGGTCTCCCCTCGCGCCGACCGGCAGGTCAGGATCCGGTCGCTCGATCTCGGCCACCTCGTCGAGTACCACCTCGAGCAGGGGCCGGACTACGACGGGGTGATGGACCTGCCGAAGGCGGCCATCGAGCGCATGGGGGTGCGCACGGGGATCGACGTCGACATCGCCTCGGACGCGCCGCCCGGCAGCGGCCTCGGCGGTTCCTCCGCCCTGGTCTCGGCGTGCGTCGGAGCGCTCGCGATGCTGACGGAACGGTCGATCTCGCGCCGCGGCGTGGCCGAGCTCGCCTACGCGATCGAACGCGAGGATCTCGGCATCGCGGGGGGGTGGCAGGATCAGTACGCGGCGGCGTTCGGTGGCTTCAACCTTCTCGAGTTCGCGGACGACGGAGTGACCGTCGCGCCGCTCGAACTCTCCCCCGAGGCCATCGGAGAGCTCCGGGCGCACCTGTTGCTCTGCTACACGGGCCACGTCCGAACCGACCTCGGGCTCATCGCCACCCAGATCCGCATGTACGAGGACGGGCGCGAGGACACGATCGTGGGGATGAAGCAGCTGCAAGCGATGGCGTTCGAGATGCGCCGGGAGCTCGAGGACGGGAACCTCGACCGGTTGGGGCCGATGCTCCGCGAGGCCTTCGAGAGCAAGAAGCTGATGAACCCGCACGTCTCCGAGGGAACGCCGGTCGAACGGCTGCTGGCGGTGGCCTCGGACGCCGGTGCCTCGGGCGGGAAGATCTGCGGCGCCGGCGGCGGCGGCTACGTGCTGCTCGCGTGCCGGCCCGACCGCCAGCCCGCGGTCCGGACCGCGCTCGAGGCCCTCGGCGGCCAGTTCGCGGAGTTCGCGTTCCGCGATCACGGCGTCGAGGCGCATGCGGGCCGCCGCGTGTGGAGACCCTCGTGAGTCGCCGCTTCGTCCTGCTCGACCGCGACGGCACGATCAACGAGGAGATCGGGTACGTGCTCCGGCCCGACGAGCTCCGACTGATCCCCGGTGCGGGAGAGGCCCTTCGCGAGCTCCGGGGACTCGGGCTCGGCCTGGTCGTCCTGACGAACCAGTCCCCCATCGGCCGCGGGATGCTCACCGTCGCCGAGCTCGACGGGATCCACGCGCGCCTCGGGGAGCTGCTCGCCGCCCTGGGCGTGAGGCTGGACGCCATCGAGTTCTGTCCGCACCTGCCGGACGAGGGCTGCTCGTGCCGAAAGCCCGGGACGCTGATGGTCGAGCGCGCGGCCGCGGCCCTCGGGTTCGACCCGGGCGACGCCTGGCTCGTGGGCGACCACGGATCCGACCTGCGTCTGGGACGGGCGGTGGGCGCACGGACGATCCTCGTGCGCACCGGCCACGGGGAGGAGGAGCTCGAGCGCGGGGCCGGCGAGGACGCAGACCACGTGGTCGCCGACCTCCGCGAGGCGGCAGCCATCATCCGCGACGACCTCTTCACGAGCGTGGAGCCGTGAGCCTCGACCGCGTGCGCGAGTACCTGCTCGAGACCTCGCGCACGGCCGCCCGGACCGCCGACGAGTGCGCCGAGCAGATCCTCGGTGCGACGGACGCGATCGTGGAGTCGCTGCGGGACGGTGGGAAGATCCTGCTCTGCGGCAACGGCGGCAGCGCCGGCGACGCCCAACATCTGGCGACGGAGTTCGTCAGCACGCTCACCGTCGATCGGCGGCGCGACGCCATCGCGGCGATCGCGCTCACGACGGACACCTCGCTCCTGACCGCGGTGGCGAACGACTTCGGCTTCGACGGCGTGTTCGAACGCCAGGTGGAGGCGCTCGGTCGCGAGGGGGACGTGCTCGTCGGGATCTCGACGAGCGGGAACTCGGAGAATGTCGTGCGTGCGTTCGCGACCGCGAAGGCCGCCGGCATCCGGACGATCGCGCTGACGGGCCCAGTGAGCGGCAGGCTCGGGGCGCTCGCCGACATCGAGATCAACGTGCCGAGCACGGAGACCTCCCACATCCAGGAGGCGCACATCGCCGTCGGCCAGCTGATCGCGTTCCTGGTCGAGGACGAGCTCTTCCCGCGCTAGCGTCCGGCGCCCACCGGAGCCGGTGCCGACCGCGTGGTAGCCACCCGAGGATCTTGGTGGGTGCGCCCGTGCGGTCGTCGCGCCCGCGGACGTACCGTGTCCACGATGGACACCGTCATCGAGGTCGAGGGGCTCCGCAAGGAGTACCGGCGGGTCCGAGGCAACCGGACCGTCGCCCTCGACGGCCTGGATCTGGCGGTCCCGCGCGGCGGCGTGTTCGGCTTCCTCGGGCCGAACGGCGCCGGGAAGACCACCACGATCCGATGCCTCCTGGGCCTGGTTCGGCCGACCGGTGGGCGGTGTCGCCTGCTCGGCGAGGAGCCCGCGGGGTTGCACAGGGTCATCGGCCGAGTCGGCTCGATCGTCGAGAGCCCGACGATGTACCCGCGCTTCTCCGCGAGGCGCAACCTCGAGCTGCTGGGACGGATCTCGGGCATCGGGCGCGCGCGCGTCCGAGAGGTGCTCGACGAGGTCGGACTCGCCGACCGCGCGGACGATCAGGTCAAGACCTACTCGCTCGGCATGAAGCAGCGGCTCGGGATCGCGGGCGCCCTCCTCAAGGATCCCGAGGTCCTGATCCTCGACGAACCGGCGAACGGGCTCGATCCGGCCGGGATCGTCGAGGTGCGCGAGCTGATGCGGCGCCTCGGGAGCCAGGGCAGGACCGTGTTCGTCTCGAGCCACATCCTGAACGAGATCCAGCAGACGGCCGACCGCGTCGCGATCCTGGCGAAGGGCCGACGGGTCGCGACCGGTCCGGTGCGCGAGGTCCTCACCGCGGGCCACGCCACGGGGCTACTCGTGCGGCTCGACGACGTGGCCGAGGGTCTCCGGATCCTCGGCGAGGCCGGGATCGACGCCCGTGCGGACGACGGGCTCATCCGGGTCGGACTCCCACCGGCCGACGCCGCCCGCGTGACGCGAACCCTCGCCGACCGAGGGCTGTACCTGACCGAGCTCCGCGCCGACGAGGCCGATCTCGAGACCGTCTTCCTCGAGCTCACCGGCGGCGCCTCGACGGAGGGCTCGCGATGAGGGGGCTGCTCGCCTCGGAGTTCCGCCGTTTCCGGTCGCGGCGGCTGGTCAAGGTGCTCATCGCGCTCGAGCTGCTCGCGATCGTCGCCACCGGGGTGATCGTGTTCCTCACGCAGGAGTACGCGCTGGTGGGTCTGCCCGACGTGCTGATGGGCACGTCGCTGGTGTTGGTGTCGGTCGGGTGGATACTCGGTGCCTCCGCGATCGGCGCCGACTGGCATGCCGGCCACGTCACGACGATCCTCAGCTGGGAGCCACGACGCGGGCGCGTGCTGTTCGCGAAGATCGCGGCCGCGTTGACGGGCGTGTTCGTCCTGTCGCTCGCGATCCAGGCGCTCCTCGGGATCGCGCTTGCGGTGGCCGCCGCGGGCGCGGGGTCGACCACCGGCGCCGACGCGGCGTGGCTCGCCGAGTCCGCCGGCGTCGCGGTGCGCGTCGCGGCGCTGTCCACGATCTTCGCGGGGTTCGGGTTCGGGCTGGCGTCGGCCGGACGCAACACGGCGGTCGCGCTCGGGGTGGGCTTCGGCTACCTCGTGATCGTCGAGAACCTGGTGCGGGGTCTGCGGCCGCAGTGGACGCCCTGGCTCCTCACGGACAACGCCGGCCTGTTCGTCGTGGACTCGCCGATCGACTTCCCCATGCTCGGACGGTCGACGATCGGGGCCGGACTGTACCTGGCGACGGTGGGCGCCACGCTGCTGCTCGCCGCCAGCGCCTTGTTCCGCACGCGAGATGTGAACTAGCGAGACCCTTGACCTCCGAACACCTGTTCGGGTAGCCTGCTCGTCCTCGCGCGGCCCCGCGGGAGGCTCGGGTGCTCGCGGACGCGCTCCAGACGACGTTCGAGGACGCCGTCCCGCTGACCGAGGTCGAGTTCGTGGTCGTCGACCTCGAAACGACCGGCGGGTCGCCCGCCGACTCGCGGATCACGGAGGTCGGCGCGGTGAAGCTCCGCGGCGGCGAGCGCACCGGCGTGTTCGAGACCCTCGTCAACCCCGGAGTGCCGATCCCCCGCCAGATCACGCACCTGACCGGGATCGACGATCTCGTGGTGGCCGGCGCGCCGCCGATCGAGTGGGTGCTGCCGTCGTTCGCCGAGTTCGCGCGCGGCTGCGTCTTCGTGGCCCACAACGCGCGGTTCGACTTCACGTTCCTCAACGTCGCCCTCGAACGGCTCGACTACGACGCGCTGCCGCCGCCGCCCGTCTGCACCGCCCGGCTCGCGCGACGCGTGGTGTGGCCCGACGTGCCGAACGTGCGGCTCCACACGCTCGCGCAGTACTTCCGCACGGCCGTCCGACCGTCGCACCGAGCGCTGCCCGACGCCGAGGCCTGCTCCGAGGTGCTCCACGGGCTGCTCGAGCTCGGCGGGCGGCTCGGGATCGTCACGCTCGGCGACCTGCACGGCGCCGTCCGCGCCCGGGGGCGTCCGAACTTCGGGAAGATCCGGCTGGCCGACCACCTCCCCAGCGCGCCCGGCGTCTACCTGTTCCGGGCTCGCGACGGCCGCGTGCTGTACGTCGGCAAGTCCGTCGACCTGCGTTCGCGCGTGAAGAGCTACTTCTACGGCGACGGCCGCAAGAAGGTCGAGGACCTGCTCGCCGAGACCGCGTCGGTCGACGGCGTCGCGTGTGGTTCGGAGCTCGAGTCCCTGATCCTCGAAGCGCGCCTGATCCGCGAGCACGAGCCGAAGTACAACCGCCGGGGCAAGACCTGGCGGAAGTACGCCTACCTTCGGATCGACGACTCCGAGGCATACCCGCGGATCAAGGTCGTGCGCGAGACCGACAGAGGCGGCGCCTTCCTCGGCCCGTTCCCCTCGTCGAGCCTCGCCCGACTGGCGAAGGAGGCGCTCGAGGACGTGTTCCCGATCCGCCGCTGCACGACCGCGATGCGCGCGTCCACGCGGTTCGCGCCGTGCGCGCTCGCCGAGATGCACCGATGCCTGGCTCCCTGCGACGGGCGCGCCGGCCCCGAGCGTTACGAGGAGCTCGTCCGCTCCCTGATCTCCTCCCTCTCCACACCGGGCGGGCTCCTCGGAACGCTCGAGGCGCGCATGTGCGACCTCGCCGACCAGGAACGATTCGAGGAGGCGGCGCTGGCGCGCGACCGTCTCCGCGCCCTGGCCGAGGCGCTGGCGCGGTCGCGGATCGACGGGTGGCTGCTGCGGACCGACGACCTGGTCCTGCGCGACGCGGCCGGCCACCGCTTCCGCCTGCGGCGCGGCGGGCTGATCCGGAACGCCGGCGACGCCCCCCTCGGGGCGCCGTGTCCGCGGGAGCGCGCGGACGAGCTCTCTGCGCTCCGGGCGTGGGTGGCTCGCAACGAGGTCCGCGTCGAGTCGAGCGCCGAGCCGTTCGCCGAACCCGTGGCGGGCGGCGCCGAACTCCACCGGCTGCTCGGGACGCTCCGCGCCCGCGATCGGACCGGCGGCGCACGCTCGGACGACGGCTAGACTTGCTTCGATGGAGCACGCGGTCATCCTCGAGGGCGCACGCACGCCGATCGGCCGCTTCCTCGGTTCGTTCGCGGAGCTGCCCGCCGTCGAGCTCGGCGTGCTCGCGGCCCGGGAGGCGATGCGTCGCTCGAGGGTCGAACCCGACCAGATCGACCAGACGATCCTGGGTCACGCGCGCCAGGCGGGCAACGGCCCGAACACCGGCCGCCAGGTGAGCGTCCGCGCCGGGGTTCCGGTGGAGGTCTCCGCGTACAACGTGAACATCGCATGCGGTTCCGGGATGAAGGCCGTGCAGCTGGGGGCGCAGCAGATCGCGCTCGGCGACTCCGAGGTCGTGCTTGCCGGGGGGATGGAGAACATGACCCGGGTCCCCTTCCTGCTCGACCGGATGCGCACCGGCTACCGGATGGGCGACGCGCAGGTATACGACGCGATGTATCGCGACGGGCTGCTCGACCCGCTGTGCGGGCTCATCATGGGCGAGACGGCGGAGAACCTCGTCGACCGCTACGGCCTGTCGCGGGCCGAGCAGGACGAGTTCGCGCTGGAGTCGCAGCAGAAGGCCGCCGCCGGCGCCCGGGCGCGCGCCGCGGAGCTGTTCGCGGTCGATGCTCCGGCCGGCCAAGGATCGGGGAAGGGCACCGTTGCCGTGTCGGACGACGAACATCCCCGCCCGGACACGACGCTCGAGCGACTCGCGGAGCTGAAGCCCGTGTTCCGCGAGGGTGGCAGCGTCACCGCCGGCAACTCGAGCGGGATCACGGACGGCGCCGCGGCCATGGTGCTGATGTCCGCATCGAGGGCCGAGGCCGAGGGGCGCGAGCCGCTGGCGCGCATCATCGGGATGTCGTGGGCCGGCGTACCACCGGAGATCATGGGCATCGGCCCGGTGCCGGCGACCAAGAAGGTGCTCGAGAGGACCGGGCTCTCGCTTGCCGACATCGACCTGATCGAGATCAACGAGGCGTTCGCGGCGCAGGTGCTCGCGTGCGAGCGCGAGCTGAAGTTCGACCGCGACCGGCTGAACGTGCACGGCGGCGGGATCTCGCTCGGCCATCCGATCGGGATGTCGGGCGCCCGGATCATCCTCTCGCTCGCCTATGCGATGCGCTCGCGCGGGGCCGCACTGGGTCTGGCCACCCTCTGCATTTCCGGCGGCCAGGGCCTCGCCGTCGTGTTGGAGCGGGCATGAGCGCACCGGCGCATGAGGCGGTGACCTGATGAGCGTACACGCCGTCGTTCTGATCGAGTGCGAGATCGACGAGATCCCCGAGGCCGCGCAGGCGATCGCCGACCTGGAGGGTGTCTCGGAGGTCTACTCCGTGGCCGGCGAGTTCGACCTGGTCGCGATCGTGCGCGTCGCGAACCACGACGACCTGGCCTCGGTGATCCCCGGCGGGATCTCGAAGGTCGACGGCGTGGCGCGGACCGAGACGCTGATCGCGTTCCAGGTGTACTCCAAGCACGACCTGGAGCGCCTGTTCTCGATCGGGTTCGACGAGAGCCCGTCGTAGTCAGTCGGTCGGCAGATCGATCGCGACCGGTCGAGCGGTCCTGGCCCACTCCGACAGGTCGTCGGCGTCCCGAGGCCCGTACTTCTCCAGGAGCAACCGCCGGGCCAGGGCGTCCTCCTCCGGATCGTCCACGATCCGTCCACGGCAGATCAGGTCCCGGTCGCCGAGTCGTAGGCCGACGGTGGGATCGGCCCGGAGGTTCTTCACCCAGTCGCTTTCCTCGCTGCCGCCGGCGAGCAGGTATACGACGTCGCCCTGGAGCGCGAACCAGATCTCGACCGTATGGGGGCTCCCCGAACGCCGTCCCTTGGTGGTGACGTAGCAGAAGTCGAGCGCCGCGAGACTCTCCTGGTCCACCTACGAGATGGCCCACACGACCAGGGCGACGATCACGACCACCCCGACCACGAAGAAGATCAGATCGCCGCGCTTGAGCCGGCCGGGCTGCATCGCGTTGAAGCCCACGTCACGCCCCCTCGGCGAGCCGGTAGATCTCGCGGAACCGGGCCTCCGACAGCCACGCGATGTGCTGGCGGACGGTGGAAGCGAACGTCCGGGCCTCGGTCTCGTCTCGGCAGGCCCGGAGCGCGATCTCGCGTCCCTCCGGGTCGAAGATCGCCACGCTCCATACGGTCCCTTGGCCTATCCCTTGGCCCATCCCTTGGCCCATCCCTTGGCCCATCCCTTGGCCGATCCCTTGGCCCACCCCTTGGCCCATCCCCTGGCCTTCGCGGACCTCGACCGAGAAGCGGTTCCCGGCCTCGACCTCCTGCGCCGACATCACGACCCGCCTCCGTGCGGACCTTCGAGCCGCTCGAGGTGCCCGCGGATCTCCCCGAGCACCGACTCGATGTCGAGTACGAAGTCCGGCTCCAGGTCGGCCAGCTTCTCGAGCGCGTTCTCCAGCGTGTTGCCCGCGCTCTCGGCATCGGTGAGCATGTCCACGAGCACCACCGCGTAATCCGCCTGGAAGGGCTTGCCGTCCCACGGGCAGTGACCCCCGTTCCGGATCACCTGCTCCGCGAGGAACTCTCGGCCGCACCGCCGGCACGTCCCCTTGATCTTCACGCGCTCTCCCTCTGCTCCCTTGGCTGCTCCCTTGGCTGTTCCGCTGGCCGAGCCCGATACGCCTGGATCAGCTCGACGAGCCGGTCCGCCAGCTCGAACGGATCGACCGGGCGAACGAGCCAGGCGTCCGCCCCCGACCAACGGGCGAGCCACGCGTCGTGCTTGCGCTCGAGCACGATCACGATCGGCCCGCGGTACGGTTCGACCGCACCGCGCAGGTCGCGCGCGAGCGAGAAGGCTCCCGCCCTCGAGGCGATCTCGTCGGCGACGACCGCGTCGGGGCGCTCGCGCAATCCGATCCGGGCGCCCTGCTCCCCGTCCTGCGCCTCCAGGAACGACACGGGCTCGCCCAGGCGGCGTTCGATGCTTCCGACCGAGATGCTCAGCAGGTCTCGTGCCTCGGCGTCGGGCGACACGAGCAGGACCTTCACGCGCCGCATCCTATCAACCGCTGTTGCGCCGTTGAGCCCACCACCGAGCACCGCTATCGTCGCCCGGGTCGGGCATCGGACGCGAGGAGGCGGTCGTGGAGAGCACGGGCAAGGCGGCGGTGGCGGAGTTCGTGGCGACGTTCGCGCTGATCTTCATCGGCGCGGGCGCCGTGATCGCGGTGAGCCTGGGGCTCGACCTGACCGGCGTGGCGCTCGCCCACGGTCTGGTGCTCGCGATCATGGTCTCGATCACGGCGCACATCTCGGGGGGACAGGTGAACCCCGCCGTCACGATCGGCCTGTGGGTCGCCGGCAAGATCCCGTCCCAGCGTGCGGTGATCCTGATCGGCGCGCAGTTCCTCGGCGCCGTGGCGGGTGCGCTCCTGCTCAAGTACCTGGTCCCGACGGCGCTCTACGACGCCGGCGGCGGCGGGACGCCGGCGCTCGCGGAGGGGATCGCGACCGGCAAGGGCATCGTGATCGAGGCGACGACGACGTTCTTGCTGGTCTTCGCGGTCTTCGGCACCGCCGTCGATCCCCGAGGACCGTTCTCGAAGACGGCGGGGCTCACGATCGGGCTCGCGATCGCGTTCGACATCATGGCGTTCGGCCCGTACACGGGTGCGGCGATGAACCCCGCCCGCTGGTTCGGTCCCGCGCTGGTCTCGGGCGAGTGGGCCAACTGGTTCGTCTGGATCATCGGACCCATCGCGGGTGGCATCATCGCGGCCGTCGTCTACGCCACCGCGTTCCTGAAGGACCGGGAGCCGGCAACACCCTGACCCATCCCTGAGACGGGGCACCCGTATCATGGGCTCGTTCGCCATGGTGACGACGAGCACCTACCTGGATCACGCATCCGCGACCCCGCTCGACGAGCGGGCGCGCGCGGCCCTGCTCGCCGCGCTCGACGAGTTCGCGGACCCGCTCCGCGTGCACGGCGACGGCCTGGCCGCCCGGCGCTTGCTCGACGACTCGCGCGCGACCGTCGCCGGCGCCCTCCGGGCGCAACCCGACGAGATCGTCTTCACGAGCGGCGGGACCGAATCGGTGGCACTCGCGATCTGGGGCGGCGTCCGACCCGTCCGGGAGCTCGGGACCCGCATCGTCACGACGACGGTCGAACATCCCGCCGTGGGCGGCGTGCTCCAGACGCTCGAGACCGACGGCTTCGAGTCCGTGCTCATTCCGGTAGACGGCAACGGCGCGGTCGACCTCGATGCGTTCGCCGCCGAGATCCGTCGACCCGGCACGCTCCTCGCGTCGGTCCAGCACGCGAACCACGAGGTCGGCACGATCCAACCGATCGCGGAGTGCGCTCGGATGTGCCGCGAGGCGGGCGTGCTGTTCCACACGGACGCCTGCCAGACCGTCGGCCACCTGCCGGTCGACGCGGTGGCCCTCGACGTCGACCTGCTGTCGATCTCGGGACACAAGTTCGGGGGACCGCCGGGGATCGGGGCACTCTACGTTCGCCGTGGCGTGCCGATCGCCGCGTACCCGTGCGGGGACGACCGAGAGCGGCGGCGCCGCTCGGGCGTGGAGAACGTCCCGGGTGTCGCGGCGATGGCCGCGGCCCTCGAGGCTCGTCTGGAGGGGATGAACGACCAGGCGGCCCGGGACTGGACGCTCACCGACGCGATCCGCGTCGGCATCGCCGAGCGCGTCGAGGGCGCGCGGGTCCACGGCCACGCCACCCAGCGTGTCCCGCACCTCGTGTGCTTCTCGGTCCCGGACCTGGACGCCGAGATCATGAGCATGGCGCTCGACGATCGCGGCTTCCGCATCGCCGCGGGCTCCAACTGCTCCGGGGCGGCCGGTGAAGCGTCCTCGGTCCTTGAGCACATGGGCGTCGCCTCGACGGTGAGCTTCCGCATCGGCGTCGGGCCGGACACCACGGAGGACGACGCGGAGCGATTGCTCGCGACGCTCCCGAGCCTGGTGTCCGAGCTGCGAGAGGTGCGTTCGGCGGCCGACGCCGCGATGGCGCGATTCGGCTCGGCCGGAGAACGCTGACCGAACGGTCAGGCGACCGGCTAGGACACGGTCCAGGTGTCGCCCGAGTGCAGCAGCTTGTCCACGCTGCCCGGCCCGAGACGTTCGACCGCCTGCTCGATCTGCGCGGTCATGGCCTCGCCGTAGACGGGCCGCTCCACCTCGCGGAACACCCCGATGCAGGTCGGCTCGTTCGGGCCTCGCGACAGGTGGGCCAGCGCGAACGCGAGCGATGGCCTGCCCTGCGCGTCGTGGGCGACGACCGCCTCCGGTGGCGTGCCGGCCGTCTCGGTGATG
>Ga0222623_10000507_pt1 | contig 12400 bp, 10 predicted proteins | sample PLMtaG_FD_177336 | JGI IMG/M metagenome (GOLD analysis project Ga0222623, IMG submission 177336) | Groundwater sediment microbial communities from an aquifer in East River, Colorado, USA - PLM2_30_coex | ecosystem: Environmental > Terrestrial > Soil > Riparian zone | place: USA: East River...
TCGGTCGACAGCCATCAGGTCGAATGCGTGGACGCTCGGCTCCTGGTTCGAGTAGCGGCCGGCCGTCCAGCTCTGCGATTTCGTACCGCGCTGCTGGAGCTCGCAGACGTGCCAGTCCTGGCGGTTGGTGAGGTCCCAGAACGCGATCGCGTCGGACGGGTCGAAGTCCGGCTTCGCGGTGGTCTCCGGCTCGAACAGCCACTGACAGGTGATCCGGGTGTGGTCCGCGCCGGCCGGTTCGAGGCGGTGGACGAGCAGGTAGTCGGGGTGGATCGACAGGAACGTCGTCGGCCAGATGAGGTAGTAGTAGATCCGGCGCTCGTCGAGCGGCGTCATCCCGGCCATCGCCGGTCGCCCGTTCCGATGTCCGCCATCGATCGCCATCGTCTCGGCGCTCGCGACAAGCTCCATCCAGCCGCCCTGCCACGGCCCGGTCGGGGCGAAGTCGCCACCGAGGTCGTACGGCGTCAGCTTGTTGAGCTGGGGATGGATCCCAGGGCAGTGGTAGCACTCGCTGTAGTTCTCCGCGATGAACTTCCAGTTGGCGTCAACCTCGTAGGTCACTTCATGAGCGCTTCGCAGCCTCGAAAAGTCGAACCGGGCCAGGTGCGGCGGCAGGTCGCCGAGCCACTCGACCAGTGGCGGCGCCTCCGCGGAGAGGTTGACGAACACGAACCCCTGCCACGTCTCCATCAGAACCGACACGAGGCCGAACTCGTCGAAGCTGAAGTCGTCAAGATCCTCGGTGTGCTTGGCGCGGACGAGCTTGCCCTCGAGGTCGTAGATCCAGGCGTGATACGGACACTGGAATCGGACGGCCTTGCCGCACGACTCCTCGACGACCGCGGTCCCTCGATGGCGGCAGACGTTGTAGAACACTCGTAACTCGCCGTCGCGGCCGCGGGCGATCAGCAGCGGCTCGTCGTCGATCTGCGACGTGAAGTACGTCCCGGCGGTCGGCGCTTCCTCCTCCCGCCCGACGACCATCCAGTCGTGGCGAAACCACTCACGTCGTTCGAATTCGTGGATCGCCGCGTCGTGATACGCCCGGCCGGGCAGGAGCGAGGCCGCACGGTACGGCTTCCGGACGGCCGCGATCTCGTCGGCGGTGAGCGGCGACGTCATGACTTCGGGGTGTCCTTGCGGGGATCGATGAACGGGATCGCTGCCGTCGTCGCCGGCCAGCGGCCGCCGTCCGGCGCCTCGATCTCGAGGGCTGTGCCCGCCCGCGCCAGCTCGATCGGCACCCAGACGTAGCCGATGTTCTTCTCCAGGCGGGGCGACCAGATCAGGTCGGTCACCGTCCCAACTGGCTCGCCTCCATGGCGCGCCGTGCACTTGCGCGACAGCTCAAACGGCAGCGGATCGCCCTCGACCTCCATGCCGACGAGTTTGCGATCGACGCCCCGCGAACGGATGGCCTCGAGGGCCGCCTTGCCGACGTAATCGGCGGCCTGTGGCTCGACCAATCGTTCCAGGCCCATGATCTCGAACGGGTTGTTGTCGATCGTCATGTCGGAGCCGTAGTTGAAGATGCCGGCCTCGATGCGGCGTGCCTCGCATGGCGCGATCGGCCGAATATCGTGCGGCCGGCCAGCCTCCATGATCCTGTCCCAGAGGTCACCGCCGCGCGACGGGTCGCGCAGGTAGATCTCGTAGCCGACCTCGCCGGTCCAGCCGGTCCGGCTGATGACGACCGGAATGCCGTCTAGCTCGGTCGTGAGCGTCCAGTAGTACTTGATGTCATGAACGGCATCGCCGAAGAGGGTGGCCATGACGTCCTTCGACTTCGGGCCCTGGACCTGGACCGGATAGACCTCCGGCTCGCGGACCTTCACGTCCAAGCCGGAGTTGATCGCCACGCCGCGCGCCCACAGCCCGGCGTCCGAGTCGGCGAGGGCGAGCCACCAGCGGTCGGCCTCGATCCGCAGCAGAACCGGGTCGTTGACGATGCCGCCGTCCTCGGCGGTGATGAGCACGTACTTGGCCTGGCCGACCGCGCACTTGGTCAGGTCGCGGCAGGTCAACGTGTTCGTGAATGAGGCCGCATCCGGGCCGGTGATCTCGACAATTCGCTCGACCGCGACGTCCCAGATCGTCACGCCGTTGAGCAGGGCCCAGTACTCCTCGACCGGGTCGCCGTAGTAGCCGGGGAGGTACATGTGGTTGTAGATGTCGTAGGCGCTGCAGCCGGCGGCCAGCGTCCTTTCGAAGAACGGCGATCGGCGGTACCAGGGCCCGAAGTAGAGCGTCGACGAGTCGGACGTGGCTGGCGTCGCGGTCGGGCTGGTCATGCCGGTGGGCCCTCCTGGCTGATGCGATGGCGGCGAGGATTCTGGCGACGAGCCGCAGCACCCGACGGGACGACGGCCGCCGGTTCGGGCGCGGGCGGGATCTCGGGAAGCGTGGTCTGGTCGGTCAGGCCGGCCTGGATGATCGAGCGAAGCTCGGCGTCGATCGCCGGGTCGGTCTCCGGCTGGCGGTAGGCCGCGAGCCGCCGCTCGACCTCGTCGCACGCCCGCTGGTATGTGTCCTTGCCGCCCAGGCGGAGCCACGCCTCGCGGTTGTCGCGGTCGACGATCGTGCTCGGCAGATAGAGCTCCGATGGCCAATGGGCCATCGTGTGCTCGGCCATGATCAGGTGCTGGTCGGCCATGAGCTGGTCGATGAGCGCGGACACCGGCAGGTCGTCGGCCGGCTGGACCTCGCGGACGAATTGGAGCGCCTGGGCGCACATCTCGTCGTCGAAGACGAGCTTCGGCAGGCTGAAGACCAGGAGGAAGTCGAGCATCCCGGGGCCGGACACGGAGTTCACCCCGGCGAGGGCCGCGAGCAGGGCGCTACCGAACGTCTCGGCGCCGGCCTGGGCGTCGAGGATCTTGCCGTCGGAGAGGGCCATGTAGGACTGGCACGGCAGGCCGAGCGCCTTCGCTACCGCGATGTACGCGACGTCGAGCCGGAGGGCCTCGATCGCGGCCATCGGCGCACTCGCGATCTTCATGTGGAACGTCGCCGGGGCACCACCGAAGAGGACCGGAGCGCCGGGCTTGATGACCTGGGCCATCGTGATGCCGGCCAGCACATCGACGGTGTGGAAGACGGTCGCCCCGACGATCGTCACCGGGGCGATGAGCCCCATCAGCGTGACCGGCACGATCTCGACCGGGATGCCGGCCTCGACACAATCGATGAGGTTCTGGCACGAGTCCTCGCTGTACCGGAAGTTGCCGGTCGCGGTGATCGTGAAGATGCTCATCGGGCGGGCGATGAGGTCGGCCCGGTCCGCCCGGAACAACTGCATCATCTCGACCATGCGCGGTACGCCGTGCTCGGTGAACGCACCCGACACTACCGGCTTCTTCGAGTTGGTCAGCGTCATGTAGAGCCGCCACGCATCGGAGACCTGGGCCTCGATGTCGAGGTTCGTCGAGAAGGCAGTCGCGAGGTAGGCGATGTGCTCGAGGCCGTCGGCGAGACGGACGTATTCGGTGAAGTCGGTCGAGTTCGCGAGGCGAGTCTCGCCGGTTCGGTGGTCGAGCACCTTGAGGCCCGAGGAGCCAGGCACAAAATGGACCCGATCGCCGCCGAGGTCGGCGTGGGGCTCGCCGTCGCGGTCGTATAGCGTGAACGAGCTCGGAGCGGAGATGATCGCGGCCTCGACGACGTCGCGCGGGAACAGCACGCGCCCGGTCGCGTCCGTCGGCAGACCGCGCTCGATCAGGCGACGGCGCATCTCGGGGCCGCGGATCTCCATCCCGACCTCGGCCAGGACGCGCTTCGCCTCGTCGACGATCCGGCCGGTCAGCTCGTCGCCCAGGATGTTCAACGACGGCCGCATCAGGGCTCCCATCGAGTCGGCCGCAGCGGCCGTTGCCGCCAGCGTACCCTCCTGCACCGGCCGCTGAGCAAGCTCAACCATGCGCCCGATTGTGTGGCGGCCCGATTCCAATGCCCCTGGCGTTGCGCCTGATGGTGCCCGTGGTTCCGCGGCGTGGGACGCCTCCGAGCGTGCGCCCGGGCGTGCGCCGGGGTCCAGCCGAGCGCCTCAGTCGAGCGTGACCTGCTCGCGCCAGTGCGGGATCTTCGTGTCGAAACCAAGGGCCCGGACCTTTGGCTCGATCGCGATCTGGGCCTCCGGGTCGCCGTGGACTAGGAAGACGCGGCGAGGGTAGCCCGGATCGCCCGGCCGCTTGCCGCGGGCAAAGTTCGCCAGCCAGTCGAGCAGCTCCGACTCGTCCGCATGGGCCGAGAAGCCACTGATCGAGCGGATCTGGCAGCGGACCTCCCGGAGCTGGCCGTCGATCTTCACTTCGGTGGCGCCGGCCTGGAGATGGGCGCCGAGCGTGCCCTCGCCCTGGTAGCCAACGAACAGAATGGTCGCGGCCGAATCACCGATGAGGTTGCGCAGGTGGCCGACGACGCGGCCACCGGTCAGCATCCCGTTCGAGGCGACGATCATGTAGGGGCGCGGCGCCGTGGCGATCGCCTGCGACTCCTCGAGGTCGCGGGTCACGTGCTGATCGGGGTAGTCGAGCGGGGTACCGCCCTTCCGCAGCAGCTCGGCCGTATGGTCGTCGAAGTACTCGGCGTGGCGCCGGTAGATGTCGGAGGCCTTGGACGCCATCGGCGAGTCGAGGTAGAGCGGCAGCAACGGAATCGCGCCGTCGTCGATCAGCCGATCCAGCTGCCACACGACCTCCTGCGTCCGCCCGATGGCGAACGAGGGCACAAGCAGCACGCCGTTGGCTTCCGCCACGAGTTTGACTGTGTCCGCCAGCACCCGGATCGCCTCGTCCTGCGGCTCGTGCTCTCGGCCGCCATAAGTCGATTCGATGAGGATGTAGTCGGCGTCGGCCAGGATCGTCGGGTCGCGGATGATCGGCGTGTCCGGCCGGCCGAGGTCGCCCGAGAAGACGATCGTCCGCTCCGGATCGCCGTCCCGCTCGGCCACCCGGACCCGGATGATCGCCGAGCCGAGGATGTGGCCGGCGTCGACGAACGTCGCGTGGATACCCGGCGCGACCTCGATCTCCTCGTCGTAATCGATCGCCTTGAACTGTTCGAGCGCCCTGCGCGCCTCCTTTTGGGTGTAGAGCGGCTCGTCGAGGTCGATCTCGAGGACCGGTGGCTGCCCGCGAAGGTTCGCCTCGGCGTCGTCGGTGATTGTGGCCGCGCCGGCGGCCGGGTTCCCGGAGGGCGCCGGTCCGTGTGAGGCGATCGCCCAGGCACCTTCGCCGCCGGTCTCGGTCGCCACGGCAACTTCTTCCGATGCGGCCTCCGAAACAACTGTCCCAGCGTCCGAGGCGACAGGCGTCGCCGCGTTCGGGTCCTCGGCAAGCCGGAGCGCGGCGTCGTACGCCTCACGCTCCTTTGCGTCGTCCGCGACGGCTTCGTCGGGATGCTTGCGTTCCCAGCGTGCTTCGCGTTTGGCAAATTCTTCCTGGAGGTGACCCGAGTCGAGGAGGACGAGCTCCGCGAGCTCGCAAGTCCCATGCGTCCCGATGACCGGTCCGCGAAAGCCCGCGTCGACGACGTGGGGAATCAGCCCGCAGTGGTCGAGATGGGCGTGGGTCAGGAGGATCGCGTCGAGGGTTGTCGGGTCGAACCCGAGGGGGATCCGATTTCGGACGGCCTCGTTGGGACTGCCCTGGAACATGCCGCAGTCGACCAGGACGCGGGCGCGCTCGGTGACGAGCAGGAACTGGGAGCCGGTGACGGTCGTCGCCCCGCCGAGGAAGTGGATCTCCACGGCGCCATCGTGCCACGCGACGCGTGGCAGGGAGCGTCGATTCGAGGCGGCGTACGTTTCGGCCCGCTCGCGGCCAGACGCCTGGCGCCGGTTCGACCATGATCTGCGAGGATCGAGCCGCAGAGAGGTGCGTGCGCATGGCGGACTACTCATTCGTCACCGAATGGCGCCTCGATGCGCCAATCGAGCGGGTATACGAGGCGATCCACGACTCGCTCGCCTGGCCCGACTGGTGGCCCGCGGTCAAGGCCGTCGAGGAGATCCGCCCGCCCAGGGAACGCAGCGGCATCGGCAGCGTCCGCCGCTACACGTTCAAGGGCAGTCTGCCCTACACCCTGTCGTTCGATCTGGCGGTCGATCGAATCGAGCGGCCGAACGTTCTTGCCGGCCGAGCGTCGGGTGAGCTCGACGGGACAGGTGTCTGGACGCTCCGCGAGGAGGGCGGCCAGACGGTCGCCCGTTACGACTGGAACATCCGGACGACTCGCTGGTGGATGAACCTGCTGGCGCCGCTCGCACGAGGCGTGTTCAAGTCGAACCACGACGTCGTCATGCGGAGCGGCGCGGCGGGAATCTGCGGCCTGCTCGGCGGGGTGAAGGGCACCTGCGCCTGGGTCGAGGGCTGAAGAGCGACTGGCTCGCCGGGCAACACCCCCCATCAATTTGATGACCGTAGTTCGCATCAAGCGTCTGCCGGAGGCCCGGCGAGACCATGCCGCCGCCGAGCCGGGCCTGATGCGAACTACAGGCATCTAGATGCGCACTACTGTAATCAGCTTGGGACACCCTTCGCGCGAGATCGGCGAAAGGGCGGCGCGAGGCGACTCAGCCGAGCGGCGCGCTCACGATGGCATCGAGCGCGATCGCCGCGAACAGCAGCGTCAGATACGAGATGGAGTACTTGTAGAGCCTGATGGCGCCCGCGGTGGAGCCCTCCTCGGATGATCCCTGGCGCCAGAGGCGGTAGGCCTGGCGGAGGAAGATCGCCCCGAGCACTACCGCCGCGATCAGGTAGATCCAGCCCATCCGGGCCACAGCCCAGAGGACCAGCGAGATCGCGACCATGAGGATGGCGTAGAGGCCGATCTGGCGCGTCGTTTCGGGGATTCCTCGGACGACCGGCAGCATCGGGACACCGGCGGCCGCGTAGTCCTTCCGGATCCGCAGCGAGAGCGCCCAGAAGTGGGGCGGCGTCCAGTAGAAGACGATGGCGAAGAGGAGAAGCGCCGGGATCCCGACGTTGCCGGTGACTGCCGCCCAGCCGATGACCGGCGGCAGGGCGCCGGCAGCCCCACCGATCACGATGTTCTGCGGCGTCGTCCGCTTCATGACGATCGTGTAGATGACGACGTAAAAGGCGATCGCCAGCAGGGCCAGGAACGCCGCGAGGAGGTTGACGAACCACGCGAGGACGACAAACGAAACCACGCCGAGGACCAACCCGAACACGACGGCGCGCTCCGGGTCGACCTGGTGGGCCGGCAGAGGCCGCCGTCGGGTGCGGACCATCAGCTCGTCGATGTCCCGATCCAGGTAGCAGTTGATCGCGTTCGCGCTGCCTGCCGCCAGCGTCCCGCCGACGAGCGTCCAGAGCGTGAGCCACGCCCAGTGGCCGAGCTGGATTCCGGGCACCTCGCGGGTGGCGAGGACCATGGCCGGCACCGTCGTGACGAGCAGCAACTCGATGATCCGAGGCTTGGTCAGCGCTATGTAGGCGCGGACCGTATCGCCTCTCGTCCGCATCTCCCCGCTGTCTCCGTCCTCGCCGACCCGGCCGCCGGTCGCGCCCGTCAGGTCGGCGTGAGCCGTAGCCGTCCTCGCGGCGTAGTAGCTCGTCGCCACGAGCCCCGCCATCGCGGCCCAGATCAGCGCGCCGAGGGCGACATGCAACGTCTGGGTCCAACCGGCCAGGTTGGTCAGGACCTGGGCACCGCCGATGACCGCCTGAATCGGAAAGAGGACCGCCGCGATCAGCGTCAGCCGGAGGATCGCCCGGTTCGATCGCTGTGTCCGCCACGCGGCGAGCGTCACAGCGGCTACGATCAGGCCGACAACGATCGCCACCCAGCGGTGAAGCACGTGCGCCGCGTTGCCGTCACTCAGCGGCGGCAGGAATGAACCGTTCATCAGCGGCCAGTCGGGGAAGACGAACCACTGCGACGTGGCCGTCACCTGCGACCCGAACAGCAGCAGCGCAAAGACCGCCATGGCACCGAACGCCGCAAGGAGCGTGAAGCGCTGGCTGGCGCCGCGGCCCCCGATCGGCGCCGGGTAGAGCGATCGGACGAGGATGTACACGAGCAGCCCGACGAGCGCCATCGCTGCGGCGAGATGCGCCGTCACGGATTCGCCGGAATTGTTGAGCCGTACCGTCTCGCGGCCAAGCCACGCCTGGAACCCGACGAGGAAGACGACCCCGACCGACGGCCACAGGAGGCTCGGGCGATCCCGGTGGTCCCGGAACGCGACGAATGCCAGGGCCAGGACCACGAATCCGATCGCCGCGGCCACCGTCCGGTGCACCCACTCGATCCACGCCTGGTAGTCGTCAAGCGGCGGGATCAGCTGGCCATGGCAGAGCGGCCAGTCGGGACAGCCCATGCCGGAACCGGTCGCGCGGACGATCACACCGATCGTCACGAGCGCGAGCGTCATCGCGACGCTGAGCATGGCCAGTCGCTGGAACCGGGTCAACGCGCTCTCCCAAGGTGTCGCCCGGCGGGCGACGCAGTTCGGGGGTCAGACGGCTCGGCCATTCTAGCGCGAGCGCCCTCCGCGCCAATGCCCGCTACCCTATCGGCGATGACTCCCCGAACCCGATGGGCAGGCCCCCTGGCCGCGATCCTTCTTCTCGTCGCGGTTCTCGCCGCGGCGTGTGGGCCAACGACTCCAACACCGACGCCGCCGGCAAGCGCGGCCGCGAGCCAGGCCGCGGGCGGCGTGCTCCCGCAGATCATCTCCAATGAGCTCGTCAAAGGGCCGAATCGCGTCGTCTTCTCGTTCCTCGACGCGAGCGGCACGAAGCCGGTCGGGTCGCCGGATCGAACGGCGACGGTCCAGTTCAAGGGGCCGAGCGGCGAATCCGTTGCGGCGCCCGCGGCGCTGTTCGTCTGGGCGATCGAAGGCGTGAGCGGCGTGTACGTCACCCATGCGGACTTCCCGGTGGCCGGTGCCTGGACGGCGACCTTCACGACGTCGGCGCCGGGCTCCCCGGAGGAGTCGGTCCCGTTCAGCTTCGACGTCCAGGAAGACGCCAGCGTCGTCCAGCCGGGCGAGAAGGCGCCGTCGATCGAAACGCCGACCCTGGCCGATGTCAGCGGCGACGTCTCGAAGATCTCGAGCGACCAGACGCCGGTGCCCGCGTTCTACGAAGTGTCCGTTGCCGATGCCCTCGCCGCCCACAAGCCGTTCGTCCTCGTCTTCGCGACACCGAAATTCTGCGCCTCCAAGACGTGTGGTCCGACCCTCGACAAGATCAAGACGGTCGCGATGGCCCACCCCGACGTCACGTTCATCAACGTGGAGCCCTACCAGCTCACCGTCGTTGACGGCCAGCTCCAGCCGGTGCTCAGCGACGCGAATGAGCTCCAGACCGTGCCGGCAGCCGATGCCTACGGCCTCCTGACGGAGCCCTTCGTCTTCGTCGTCGGTGGCGACGGCATCGTCAAGGCGTCGTTCGAGCTGGTCTTCGCCCCGAGCGAAATCGACGAGGCGCTTGCGGGGCTCAACTAGGCGACGGGACCGGGGCGTCTTCGAGCCGGATTGCGACGTGCTCCCCGTTCTCATCCCGATACGTCACCCGGATTGGCACGGCATCCGCCTGATGGACGCCGAGATGGCCGGGTGGGAACTGGACCCCGTTTTCCAGCTGACCGATCCGGAACTCGACCGTCCGCCCGTCGGCCGTCCGGATCATGAAGGTGCGAACGTTGGTCAGGCTGACCGAATCGACGAAGACGACGATGCCGACTTCGGTCTTCTTGGCCGGCTGCATGACTGTCGTGGCGACGACAAAGACTCCGGCAAGCAGGGCGATCGCGATCCCCAGCGCCGCGATCGCGCCGCGGCGTTGTTGCATCAGCGCGTCATGCCCCGGTGCCGGTGCTGCCCGGGGCGTGGAGCGGCGTCCCGTCGGCGCAGCGCGGGCACTTCTCCGGCCCGGGCTCGTACGTCGGCAGGTCGAGCTGCCACAGCGCCTGGAGGGAGTAGACGCGGCCTGTCGTCGGCGAGGTCAGCGTCGGCCGCCCGCCGCTCCGATCGACGAGGACTGCGCACTCGACGATCTCGCCACCCATCGCTTCGACCGCCGGGATCATCGCGAGGAGCGACCCGCCGGTCGTGAGGATGTCGTCGACGAGCAGGACCCGTTCACCCGGCTCGATCTGGAAGCCGCGCCGGAACTCGCGGTGGGTTGTGCCGTCGTCGGCCCGAACCTCTTCGGCGAAGATCGCCCGCACACCGAGCTGGCGGCCGGTCTCGAAGGCTAGGATGACGCCGCCGGTGGTGGGGCCCGCGACGAGGTCCACTCGCGGGGAGCCGTCGTCGGCGCGGTGACGCCCGGCCCAGAACCCGCAGAGCTCGCTCGTCGCCGCCGGATCGGACAGGACCGCGAACTTCTCGACGTATGCGTCGCCGTGACGGCCACTCTTCAGCAGAAAGTGACCCTCGCGCAGCGCCCCGGATCGGCGGAACAGCGCCTCCGTTCGCGCGGCAATCGCGGCACGCGCGGATGCCTCGAGGGCCGGCTTGATCGTCGTCATCGCGCCGAAGTCTAGCGGGGCAGGCCCGGGATCGGATCCAGGCGACCCTGCATCAGCCAGTGGTAGTGCTCCGGGCCGACGTAGCAGTCCGCCAGCGGACCGCACGGCGCTACCGCCCTCCACGCAAGCAGATACGTCGCCTCGCGCGGTTCGACTCCGAGGCCAAACGCGGCCGGGTCCGGCGCCCATTCGTCGTACGTCCCGCTCGGCATGTAGAGCCCGTTCGCCGGGCCCAGTGAGGATCCATCTGCGCGAAGAGGCTGCTGCCGCGCGTCCGTCAGCGTGTCGTCCGTCGGGCAGCCGTAGACCGGCCTAGTGGCGACGACGCCATTCCCTGGAGCCGCCTGAATGGTCGGACAGGGATGAAACGGCGTCCGGACGAGCCAGGCCCGGACCGCGACGTAGCCGACTTCCTCTCGGGCTTCACCTGCCAGTAGCTCGTCGACCGACCAGGCCAACCGATCCGCCGCAGGCAGGAGGTCGCCGAGGTACTCGACGATCGTTCGCCCGCCGTCGGCGAGGTCGTCGGTGATGCGCAGGGCGAACGTGCCGGACTTCGGGCCAGACCCGTCCCAGGGCCCAGGCCCGATATCGCCGACCGGCTTGATCAGGAACGAGGCGCCGGCTCCGGCGAAAATCGTGTTGCCACAGACCGTCCCCCTCGCGCACAGGACCGACGGATCGAGCATGAGGTTGCCCTCTGCCGCCACGACGAAACCGGCGAGCTCCGCGCCCCGCGACTCGATCAGAGATCCCAACTCCTGCGGCGTCAGCAACCGCGCTTCTGGCAACTCGCTCGCAGTCGGCGTCGAGGCCGGAGGGCTGGGTGCGATGGCGGCGGACGGACCGACGCTGGGAATGGCCGACGCCGGCGGACGGTTCGCCAGCGGCACGGCGACGAGCGCGAGCACCAGCGCGGCAGCGAGGAGCGACGCCGCCGCACTGGCGAACCGCGGCAGAGGTCCCGCTACGCCGAACCAGCTGCGGCGCTGGCGAGGCTCCGCCGCCGCCAGTCTCGTCGCGCTAGCCAGGATGGCCTGCCCCTGGCTCTCGTCTACGGTGGCCCGGCCCGCCCTCGCCGCGAGCATCGCCCGGATGTCGTCGTCGGTCGGGGTCATCGGTCTTCTCGTTCAAGCGCGCGCTCGAGCGCCCGGCGGGCGGTGTAAAGCCGCGACTTCGCCGTGCCGACCGGCACGCCGAGCACCGCAGCTATCTCGCTGAGCGGCCGCCCGTCGAGGTGATGGAGGACGAGGATCGCGCGGGCGTCGGCGTCCAATCGGTCGAATGCCCGCTCCAGGGCGATCCTGCCGGACACCTCGTCGGCAGGCCCGGCTACCTTCGGCCCGGCCGGCCCTGCCTCGGGCGCCCCCTCGGCGTCGATCGCGACCTCGTGGACCCGCTCGCGACCCCGTCGCCGCAGTGCGCGACGACAGGCGTGAACGAGGATTCGCGTCGACCACGCCTCGAACGCCAGCGGGTCGCGCAGCCGCGGGAGGCCGCGCCAGACGGCGCCCAGCGCGTCCGCGACGGCGTCGCGAGCGTCTGCGTCGTGGCCGAGGATGGCCATCGCCGTCCGCGTCATCGGGTCGATCCTCCCGGCGACGAGCGCCGTGAATGCTTCCACGTCGCCGTCCTGGGCCCGCCTGATGAGTGCCGGGTCCAATCGTCCCTCCGAGCGACCTGTCATGAAGTCCAGAGTCTCGCCGCACGCGATCGGTTCACCCGAAGTTACGGCCGGTACTCAACTCCCTTCGACGACGGCGCGCCGGCCTTCCGCGGGAGCGCGGTCCCGATGAGCGGGGCGTACGAGTCGAGACCGCGCCGGCGACACTCCGCTTCGAGCTCGTCGACGAGCCGGACTGGGAGCGTCGGGTCGGCGAAGATCGCGGTT
>Ga0222623_10000508_pt1 | contig 12384 bp, 11 predicted proteins | sample PLMtaG_FD_177336 | JGI IMG/M metagenome (GOLD analysis project Ga0222623, IMG submission 177336) | Groundwater sediment microbial communities from an aquifer in East River, Colorado, USA - PLM2_30_coex | ecosystem: Environmental > Terrestrial > Soil > Riparian zone | place: USA: East River...
GGGCGGAGCGATCGAGGTGTGGGGAGATGGCACAGCCATTCGATCGTACACCTACGTTGATGACATGGTCGATGGAATCGTTCGGCTTACCGAATCTCAACTCGTCGGGCCCGTGAATATTGGGAACCCCGAGTACGTTTCTGTTACGCAGCTCGTGCAAACGGTGGCTGACGTCGCAGGAAAGACCGTCCGCATCAAATACATCGAGGGCCCTGTTGGCGTTCAGTCTAGAAACTTCAGCAACGAGCGGATCAATTCGATCGGGTGGCGGGCCCGGTACCCGCTCAAGGACGGCATCACGCGAACATATCCCTGGGTGCTGGGTCGAGTACTGTCCCAGCGAGTCGACCCTGCACCGCAGCGTCCTGCCGTCATCCGTTAGCCGCAAGACACACGAGTCAACAGAGCACAATTCTGCTGAGGAGGCGCAAGGATGTCGGGATTCTGGGCTAAGCGCCGAGTTGTTGTGACGGGCGGTTGCGGGTTTCTCGGCTCATACGTGGTCGAGAGACTCAAGGCTCACGGTGCCCAAGACGTGCTCGTCCCAGAGCGCCAGCATTATGATCTCTGTCGACTCGAAGCGGTACAACAGATGTATCAGGACATGCGGCCGCAGATCGTCATCCACCTTGCAGCAGTGGTGGGCGGCATCGGTGCGAACCGGGAGCGGCCTGGCGAGTTCTTCTACGACAACCTGATGATAGGCGTGCAGCTCCTGGAAGTTGCTCGGCAGCGAAACGTGGAGAAGTTCGTCGCGATCGGGACGGTGTGGCGCCTATCCAAAGTTCACTCCTGTGCCGTTCAACGAGAATGATCTTTGGAACGGGTACCTGAAGAAACGAACGCGCCTTACGGACTCGTCAAGAAGATGCTCCTGGTCCAGGGACAGGCATATCGGCAGCAGTATGGATTTCCGTCGATTCACCTTCTCCCGGTAAACCTATATGGGCCCCGTGACCACTTTGACCCGGCCGTGTCGCATGTCATCCCGGCCTTGATCAGGAAGTGCGTGGAGGCGAAAGAAGGCGGTGCATCTGAAATTGTGGGCCGGGGAGATGGCTCTCCCACTCGCGAATTTCTGTATGGGGAGGACGCAGCCGAAGGCATTGTGCTCGCGAGCGAGCCGTTTATGACAAGCCTGAGCCGGTCAACTTCGGCTCCGCTTTCGAAATCAAGCATCCGGGACCTCATGGACTTGATCGCTGAACTGACGGGCTTTGAGGGCCGTGTAAGATGGGATGCGAACCAGCCCAACGGCCAGCCGCGTCGGAAACTGGACACCCGCCGAGCCGAGCAGGAATTCGGCTTCCGCGCGAGCGTGGATTTCCGACAAGGATTGCAACGCACGGTGGAGTGGTACGAAAAGCACCGGCAGGCCGCTCTCACCCCACAAGAGCTCTAAGGGTGGGCTTAGGGAAACGAATGATGCTGAAGAACAACTCCTCGGCGAGTCGTGCCAGCCACGTGGGCGGATGCGTAGGACGGACTTCCCGCTGCGGATGACTGGCTCGATGAAGGCTCTTGTCAAGCGAGCCCTTGCGACCTTCGGAATTGAAGCGAAGCGCATGCCCAAGAATCGGTTCGGGTGGCTCCGCAATCTGAATATCAACACGGTTATTGACATCGGGGCGAATACGGGCCAGTTCGCAAGGCTCATACATCACCTCGTTCCGCAAAGTGACATCTATTCGTTCGAGCCACTCGCAAGCTGTTTCGAGGAACTGCAAAGAGAAATGGGTCGAGTGAAACAGTTCCGAGCGCTTAAATACGCCCTGGGTGAAGAGGATGGAGAAGTTGACATGCATAGGAGCGAATTCTCTCCTAGCTCTTCCCTCCTCACGATGAAACAACTCCATGCCAAGTTGTTCCCCTACACCGCCAAGACCTGGGTCGAGCGCGTGCCAATGCGCACACTGGACGGCGTAGCGACCGACCTCCAGTTCCGGGATAACGTGCTTGTAAAGATTGACGTGCAGGGGTACGAAGACCGAGTCATCCGGGGTGGAGGGCGGACGGTGAGTCGCGCCAAGGCACTAATTGTGGAAACCAGTTTCCAGCCTCTCTATGCCTCCCAGGTTCTGTTCGACGGGATATACAGTATGCTCAAGGAACTCGGCTTCAGTTACACCGGTAGCATCGACCAACTGCACAGTCCGCTCGACGGATCTGTCCTTCAATGTGATGCAGTGTTTGTGAAGGGGGGCGCGTAGATCATTCCGCACGTGTATGTACCGACGAGCCTAGGCAAGCGCAAACACAACGTGGTCGTCCTTGGGGCGATAGCCTATGTCCTGGGGCGCACCCCCGCAATCATTTTACTGGTTACGAGATAGATCGTGGGCCTGCGGAACTGGTTGATCAGGCAGTCTCTTTCGGACCGCCGATCGGGCAGCCTTGCATCGAAGCTCCGCCATCGCCGCTGGGAGCAGGTTCAATCGCTTCTGGCTCTGAGCGGGACCGAATCCGTTCTAGACGTGGGTGGAACCGACAAGTCCTGGTGGTTCGCGCATTGGCAGGGCCTGACCGTGCGCTGTAACCTCGACAGAGCCGCCGCGGAGTCCGGCGTCCGTCTAGTCGGCGACGGCTGCGCCCTGCCGTTTGGCAACCGAGCGTTCGACGTGGCGTTTTCAAACTCGGTGATCGAGCACGTGAGCACGTTCGAGGGCCAAGCCCGATTTGCCCAGGAGCTCCGGCGGGTCGGTCGCCGCTATTTCCTGCAAACTCCGAACCGGCGGTTTCCGATCGAGCCCCACTATCTTTTCCCTTTCTTTCATTTCCTTCCGGTGTTCGTGCAGCGCTGGTTGCACACGCATTTTGACATCGGTACCTTCACGAAGACAACTCCCTACGGAACAATTCGGTTGTTGACCAAGGGAGAGCTACTACAACTCTTTCCGGAGGCGCGGCTAGTGCCAGAGCGCATCGGGCCATTCGTAAAGTCGTGGTACGTGGTCTTCACGGGGTAATCGATGTCGCCGAACCCTCTACCTGCTAGGTCTGGCCCGGACGCGTCCGGTACAGATCTCTTTCTGGACTGGCTATCTGCGGCTACTCAGGCCGTCCTTGGTACAGGGAGGCTGGGGCTTACACTCGCAGTGGTCGGGGCTGCGGTCGGCGCGACTGTGGCTCTGGCACTTCCTCTTCGATTCACTTCGAACGCGACGTTCATAGCTCAGGGCGCGTCGACTTCGGCATTTCCCAGCGCGCTGCAGGGACTCGCGGCGAGCATAGGTCTCAACTCAACCAGAGACTTCTCTCCTCAGTTCTACGCTGACTTGCTCGCAAGTGAACCAGTGTTGATCGCGGCGCTCAACCGAAAGTACCGAATCCCCAGTGGGGCTGGTGACCTAGAGCGAACTTACTATGAGATCGAGGGTTTTGACGGTAGAGATCGAGCGGCCGAGACCGAGAAGGCGCTCAAGCACCTCCGTAAACGAGTGGCCGCACGGGCGGATGTGCGTACCAACATCGTTAGCCTCAGCGTCCAAGCGCGTTACCCCGGCCTCAGCCGTGACATCACGGCTACACTCCTGCGGGCACTGGATTCGCTGAACATTGGATTTCGGCAGGAACAATCGCGCGAGCTCAGACAGTTTTTCGAGACCCGCGTCCGACAGGCCCAGTTCGAGCTCGACACAGCAGAAACACTGCTCCGCAGATTCTTGGAGCGAAACCGCGTTACGGAAGGCTCGCCACTCTTGCAATTCGAGCAGATGCGTTTGACTCGAGCCGCCGATCTCAGGCGCTCCGTGTACAACATTGTCGTGCAGCAGTTCGAAGAAGCCAAGCTACAGGAGTCTCGTAACGTGCCAGTCCTGACGATCCTGACCGAGCCATCCCTCCCCGTCAAAAAATCCGGACCCCCTCGCCGATTCATCGTAGTGGCCTTCACGGCGCTCACATTCGGCCTGATTTTCGTCGTCCATGCGTGGCGAGCGTTCTTACAGCGCTTTCGTAGCCGCCGAGCCGAAGGTAGTTAGATCTATCCAGAGCTCCTGAACTCAGTCAGGGACTGGCGCATACTGCCTAGGGACGAGCCGGGGACCGGCCGCTCGCCCACGCTCGGGCCACAGCTAGATTATCCCGAAGGTCTGAGGACCTAGGCCGAAGGACATCGGCCACGGAAACATTCGTCCTCCTGATGAAAGCAACCAGCTTGACTAGGAAAAGTAAGAGGTACGCAAGGCTCGTCACGGCAGCCGCGCCGAGCACGCCGTATGAAGGGACCACCAACCAGTTGAGGGAAATCTTCACAATCACAGCACCGAGAACCGCAAAGATCGAAATGGGAGGGAACCCCGCACCAGCAAAGTATGAGTCAACCACGAGATACAAAGCCAAGGCCGTCATGCCGGGTAGGAGGATGATTAGCGCCTGCCCGGCAAGGGCAAATGGCTCGCCGTAGATAAGGGGAACCAAACGCCGCCCTGCGAGGAGAAGCGTCGCGACGACCGGAACGAGCAGAACGACCATCGACCGGCACGCGCGGCAAATGGTTTGCACGACCGCAGGCCCCCGATCGGCCGCCGCCCTCGCAAAGAGAACATTCCCTAAAATGTAAGGGACATACCACAAGTATTCTGCCAGAGAGCTCGCCACGGACATCTGTCCGACTGCCTCGACCCCGAGCATGGGCCCCAGCATCCACGTATCGCAGCGCACCAGGATCAGCGAAAGAATGATGGTTGTCCACGGCCGCAACCCGCCCGCGAGTGCCCGACTCCAGCCCGCAACCACACCGCCCCAAGTGACCGCCGACGACCTAGAACGTGACCAGATCCAAACTGCACCAACACTCGCACTGATGCCCACGGCTACTGCCCAACCAATGACGATCCCCTTGAGGTTAAGCAGCCCAGCGAGTGCTAGACCCCCCACTGCGATCAAATAGCAGAATCGCTGCAGTAGCATTGTCAAGTTGTACGCCACAATGTGGTGCTGACCGAGATTGATCCCGCGAATCAACGAAGCGAAGACTTCAAGAGCCAACACACAAATGAAGAATGGAGCCATCCATCTCATGACGCCGGGTACCGCTCTGGTCCATACTGGGATCGTACCAACGAGCATCAGTCCTGTCAGAATGCACAGGATGATGGATCGAACGAGCAGGATCCTTCCAGCACCCTCTCGACTGGCGGACGTAAGGACGTTTCCCTCGAATTGCCCGACGCTCGCCGCCACCACGCCCAAACCAATTGCCGCGGCGAAGACCGCGTAGAACCCTTGACCGGTTGGGCCTAGTGCTCGGGCGATCAGTACCCCAGTAAGGATCGAGGCCACGCTTTGAAACACCTGCGTTGTAAATGTTTGTAGAAACGCCCAGCCCACCCTCATGGAATTGCGACGCACAATGGAGGATGACTCTGGCAGTAATCCGAGGAGCTCACGCCGACCGGCGCGCCGCCAGCAGAGCGATCAAAGCTAGGGGATACCCAAATCCGGTGAGGGTTGTCGTAAATACGTCGAGTTGGCCGATCTGCGCAAAGACCGTGGCAGCAATTGTGAGGCCAAGGAATACTCCCCGTACGCTATCGGAGTTCACTCCTCGGAACCGGTCGTCAAGATAGGCCACCAACACTCCATAGAGAGCCGCGCCCAAGATTGCGCCTGTCCAGCCGAAATTGATGAAAAATTCACCATACGCCCCGATCCGTTGCCCAGAATACGTACCCATCTCATCAGCCAGGATGGCTGCGCTGCTTTGCCCGTAAATGGCTGCCTTGTCAATCCCCACCACGTTCCACAGTACTGACGGCATTAGAGGGACGATTGCGCTTCCAAAGCTCGCTCCGGCAAGGAGTCGGTCGCCCGCTCCGTAATGGACAAGCGCCCAGGCCAACTCTCGGAATTCAACGAAGGTGAAGTACATGACAAGCCCGATTGGGCCAAGTAGCGATGCGCTCGCATCCCTTTCGCGCCAGTACCCCGCCAAGGCCACCACACCCAATAGACAGATTGCCGCGACGGCGATGCGGCCTAAAGAGAGTCTCTGACGCAGACGGTTCCACAGCAGCACTGCCACCCCGAAGGGCAGCACCACAAAAAAGCGCGGCCCGTACACGCTGACCATCGCCAAGCTCGCCAAGCCAACTCCGTAGAGCCCCAGCGTCGCTTGTCGAGCGGCCGCCTGCACCCCAACCAATATCGCTACGACCCCACCCAACATGGACAGGCGATACCAAATGCCAGCGAGCACCGGGAATTCGATCCTAGTGTTTGCGGGGTCCCCAGTGAACAAGGGAACGTAGCCGATTCTCTGAAGGGCTATCGCGGTGCCGACAAGGGCAACCACGAAGACAAGATAGGTGACCAGCCTGAGGCGCAGCCAATCCCACACTAGAACTGTGTTCTGAGTCTTTCTTTGCCTGCGAAGATAACGGGCGGCTATCACTGCCGCGACCAGAGAGACGCATGTGCATACTGCAACGAAGTAGGCTGCCCTTTCAACTTCCGCCCTGTAAGCCGGGTACAACTGGGTTGCTGCCCAATAGTTCCCAGACCCAACAACCGTCATCGCCAAGGCGAATCCAGCGCACAAAAACGGGACCGAGCTGAGTGACCAGGGCCGGCCCACTCCATAGACGAGCAGAAGGAGGTTCAGCCCCCATATGGCCGCCGCCACGAATCCAAGTGACCAACTCGGCCAGACTGCACCAAGAACGTCCGAATCCAAGCTGGCGACCATGGCAAGTGCAATCCAGAAACCAAGAACCCCCACAAGGACAATCGGGGTCCGTGCCCAGCGAGAGTGCAGTACTACTTCCGACTGATTCATCTCAGGGAGTTTCGAGGACCATGAACTCTCACGGCGTTCAGTCTCCGGCCCGGTCCGCAGCACCGGCCTTGAGGATCGTCCAATCATTCCTGCTATTCCGAATGCGCCGGAGCCACATCTGCATCGGTCGAGGAACAACCGCGAATGCACGATAACGCCAGTATAGAAGACGTTGCTTGCTGAGATAACGACCGCCATAGCGCGCTCGCACAGCAAGCGTTTCCCTCCAGTGTGCCTCAACGAACGCGGATGACTTAGCGTTCATGTGCAGCCGAAATCCCGCCAGCGTCACCGGTAAGTACATCGTTTGCGACGCCATGGAGAGACGAAGCAGGAGATCGTAATCCATGGAGTAGTGTAGGCGATCGTCGATCAAGCCGACACGTCGCACCACGTCCGCCCGATAGAGGGACGCAGGCTGGGCGATGTATCGGATTTGGCCGTCGCGGAGCAGCCGCTTCAAGTCGGTGGAACCACCCCGCCCACGGCCGAGTTCGGCTCCGTCCTCGTCCAGATACACCCAGTCCCCATAGACCAGCCCGACCGACGGGTTTTGCCGAAATGCGCGTACGGCGTGTTCAACAGCGCCCGGTAGAAGGATGTCATCTGAATTGAGGTAGGCCAAAATATCGCCGGTAGCCCGACGCCAGCCCTTGTTGATGGCATCCGACTGCCCGCGATCCTTTTCGCTACACCACCATGCAAGGCGGTCAGAGTAACGCTTGATGATATCTACGGTGCCGTCCTGCGACCCCCCATCGCAAACGATATACTCAATGCGTGTGTAGCTCTGGGCTAAGACCGATCTGATTGTGGTTTCGACGAACTCTGCCTGGTTGTAGGACGGAGTGACGATCGAAACCAATGGGCCGGACATCAGGTCCACCCCCAAGGTCGCGCTACCTCTCGCCCGCTCTCCGCGATCGCGTGCTGATACAACGCGGCGGCAGTGCGCGCGGCGTAGTCAAGCGTGAGACTCTCCGGCAGCAAGCTGGCTCGTTTCTTCGGCGCTCGTTCCAGTGTGTCTCGTAGGGCCGAAGCCAGGGCGGCAGGATCATCATCAACGCAGGTCGAGCCTACGGGGACCTCCTTGAAGATGTCCAAGTCCCCAACAGCAACGGAGACTACCGGTACTCCGCATGCAAGAGCTTCCTTCGTCGCCGTTGGTCCGCCCTCAAACATCGAGGTAACGATCATGGCGTCCGCGGCGGCGTAGTACCAGGGCATTTCGTCGGCTGGTTGGCCGTTAACCACCCACAATCGGGCCTTCGGTATCCAATCGCGCAGCAGCGAAGCGGCCGCCTCTGCAAGCCACAAGCGCTTCCTGGGTTCCCAAGCACTGTGGGGAAAAATGATCAAAACCTCGTCCTTGGTCATCCCTAAGCGCTCGCGCGCCGCCTCGCGTGGCAAAGGTCGAAAGAGTGAGGGATCTACAGCGTCTCGGATCACTTCCGTCTTGGCACGCAGCCTTCTGGTCCAAAGCCGCTCCCGCAAAGTCTTGGAGACTGCAATGCACCGAGTGCTACGCCACGCCACGTACTGTGACGCGAGAATCCCCAGTCGACTCTTCAAGGTGATGCGCCCCGACGCACCGGGCGTGCCGGTCAGATCGTCCCCATTAAATGTCGTGACAATGGGCACCGATGTGTGCGGGATCGCGAGCCCACTATACCCAAAATGCACGTGGATTACGTCGGGATTGATGAGCCGAATCGCTTCCGCAACCCGCTGGCGAGAGAAGAGGTATCGGCCCGGGCTACCAACGCCGAGCTCGACTAATTCAACGCGGTGCACAAGTCGTCGCAGGGCCGTTGCCAAACGCGGAACAACCAGCCCTCGCAGTGGAAAGGCGACCGAGGGATGCATACTGGTGACGAACAGAATCGTGAGTCGAGCTGGGTCGAGACCTTGAGTCACGGCATGGTGACGGTCGCGATGGACAGATGCATGGGGCCACCATTGTCCTGGCGAATGAACACTAACTGGTCATCGACGAGGGCTGCATAGAAGAGATTCGAAGACACTCCTCCAAGTACTTCCCGCTCGACCTGCCAGTGTGCGCGATCTGTGCTCACCGCACTCCAGACGGCATCTCTGCCACCAGGAATCGCACGATCAGTTGCCGTGAACAACATCCGCCACAGTCCCGGGGCAATCTCGCGGATCGTGGGGCTGTAGACGGATCCCTGCCACCCCGGCGGCATGTCCCGTGTCGTAAGCACTGGACCCACGTAGGTCCAGTCAAGTTGATCCATGGAACGCCACTCCGTGATCTGCCATTTCGTGGTCTCGGGCGGTGTGATGTGCTCGAACGACGCGACGATCATCCGCCACTCGCCGCTGGGCAGACGGTCCACGACCATACCCTCCCCGGCAGGCCACGGTGGCCATGACACGCCACTCCCTCCGTTGCTGAGACGAACGCCCGGTTCCTTTGTCCACGTTCGACCATCCGCTGAGACGGCCGAGAATACCTGCCAACCGTAGCACTTATTACTGCCGGCCGCATAGAACATCCGCCAGCCGATACTGTCTGATCGGGGGACGATCACCACGTTTTCGATACCTTGTCCCTGTGGACTGCAGATGTCGTCGTCGTGTCTGATCGCGACTCCGTCGTACCGGAACTGATTCCCCCCAAGCCAAACAAGTCGGTGAAGGTCACCACGCGTGTACCCACTCGAATCCGTTACTCCGGAAAATGCGGTGTAGTACACCTCAAGCTCTCCACTCGCGTTACGTCGCACCGAGGGTGCCCACGTGTTCCCGGGTTGGCCTGGCAGCGTGTCCGCTATCACGAACTCGCCAAGCGGCGAGCTCGCGATCGGAGCCACAGCGACAGTTACCGGGATCCGAGTCGAAGCCGCGCCAAGGGTGAAGAGAAGCGTATCATACCCAGAACGCTGGATGCGCACGTCTCCGCAAGTGGCACCCGCAACAGTTCCGACCACAGTCGCGATGAGAGAAGGATTCTGGGCCACGACGAACCCGTTGCGGTCGAACGCCTGACACGCGAGCGGCAGCACCGCGCCCACTGGCAGCGTCACGATTGGCTTGTCGAAGGTCACAGCCCCCGTCAGGGTCGTGGCAATCTGTTGCACGTCGACGACCACGTCCCTCACAACCCCCGCCACAGCGAAGGTTGCGTGCGTTATCCCATTCTCTTGCGCGCGTAGCGTTGTCGAATCCAGCGTCGCCGCAACCCCCGGATCGGCCACAACTACGCTCGTCATCGTGCCAGCCACAGGAGAACCAAGCGAGTCCAGAGCTACTCCGACCACGGTTTGCGTGTCGCCCAGCGCCACGAAGTGGATTGTATCGCTTGGCACCGCGACGCGAACCGCACGCTGTTGAACGCGCACGACGACCGGCACCGTGAACCCGTCCGCCGCAACAGAAACCCGCGTCGATCCGTTACCCATCGCGCGAATCCGGCCGCTCCCGTCGACTCGGGCAATGGCCGAATCTTCGACCGCATACGAGACAGGAGCCGTCGCTACGACGAACCCCAGGCGATCAAGCGCCGACCCCGACACCGGCTGCTCGGCGTTCAGCGATTCGAGCAGCACGCTATCCCTATCCACTCTGACCGAGACGACGCGTTGCGCGACGACGACACGCACCGTATCAGACGGTCCATCAGTTGATTCCCCGATGAGCAACGCTGAGCCATTGCCCGCCGAGTGCGCGACGCCGTTGCTGGCAACCGCAATGACCAGCGAGTCGGTCGAGCGGTACATAGTCCGTGTGGACGCATCGGCAACGAGCGCGCCCAATCGGTCCCGTCCGACCACGGCGAGCGCGGACGCATCATGGAGGGCATCAAACGCGAGCGTATCGACGTCGAGGGCAAGCGCAGCGATCCGCTGCTGTACCGTCACATCGGTCGTCGTCGCAGTGCCCGTTTCTGCATCGCGAATGGTCAATGTCGCATGACCGGGCGCCGCGGAGTGCAGCGTCCCACCCGACCCGAGCTGCGTGACACTGGAATCGCTCACTTCGTACGAGAGGACGGCATCGGCAACCCGATAACCGAGGCGATCCCGGGGGGTGACCGCTGGGGTGATCGTGTCACCAAGCGCGTCAAACACGACTGGGCTCACGTCAATCGTGCGCACGAGCTGGCGAACCACGACGGGCACGCTGGCCATCAGGCCGGTCGCGGGATCGCGCACCGTGACGATCGTGACACCGGGCGTGACAGCCCTGAGCAGTGTGGGATCGGTCAACTGCGCGACCTGGTCGTCCTGGATCTGAAAGACGACAGCAGGCTGAACAACCGTGAAGCCGAGGCTATCGCGGGCAACCGGATAGAGCGTCGTCGTGTCCCGTAACGCGTCGAATCGAATCGTGTCCCGAACGAGACCGAGTGATGCAATGCGTTGATCCACCGCAAGCGTCACCGAAGCGGTCGCGGCCCCGAGCTGGAGCTGCAAGCTCGCCGCGCCCCGTGTGAGCGAGCGCAGCTGTGTGCCCTCCAGACGCACCACCGCGGTATCAGTGACCGACAGCGCGGCCGTGGTATCGAGAATCTCCCGGCCGCGATCGTCGCGCACCACATACGCAACCGGCAACTGAGCACCGAGACTCGAGAACACGAGCGTGTCGCGCACGGGAACGATCGCCGCCACGAGCTGCGTCACGTGCAACGGCAGCCAGGTCGCAACACCGTGACTCGCAACCTGCACAATCGCCCGGCCCCGACGCGGACCGCCAATCACGTCCGCACCAGTCGCCGACGCGACGGTCGTGTCGCTCACCGTCGTCACCACATCGGGCGCCGGAAAGACGTTGCCGTATGGATCGATCGCATCGACATGGAGCGCGAGCGTGTCGCCGACGCGCAGCACGCTGTCCGCCGTCAGGTGCAAGCCGGCAACCAAATACGGCACGGCGCGAGCCCGCACGTCGAGCTCGGTCTCGTGATGTCGCGTTTGAACGGTGATATGCAGACGCTGCTCTTCGGAGGCGTTGGTGCCCAGCGCCCAGACGGCCGTCGCCTCGCCCGCGGTATTGGTCTCGCTGACGGCATTGCCGACACCCGACCGCTGCCCGATGGCCTCCCACGCGACCGATGCGCCGGGCACCGGATGGCCCGCGTCGTCGCGGATCTTGATCCGGATCCGCGGCAGCGCCTCACCCGGCGCTCCGCTCCACACGGTGTCCGCGCTCCCGCCGTCGAGCGTGACGGTCATAGAACTCGGCCCCACCGGATCATCCAGGCACGCGACGAGGACGAGCGCGAGCGCGACTGTGGCGTAGCGTACAAACCGATCAAACATTCGGCACACCGTTTCCAAGGGCGCGTGCCTCTTGAGCAACCCTCAGGCCCGGTGTCACACGATCTATGGTCGCGCGTGAAGTGGTTACGGTACAATCAGTTAGCGCATGCCACGTCGCGCGGGCGGTTGCACGCGATCTCGCGTACTGCATCAGTCTCGGCACAATACTGGCCGCGATCATGCCGACTCGGCCCCTCTGAGCCACGACTCGAGCACGTACAGACTCATCAGCTGACGCTCGCGCGGGAGGGAGCCGTGAGTCGCGTCCTTGAGGAGCCCGCGCACCGCATCGCCCGCCAGGTAATGCGGCGCGACCGCGCCCGG
>Ga0222623_10000512_pt1 | contig 12357 bp, 12 predicted proteins | sample PLMtaG_FD_177336 | JGI IMG/M metagenome (GOLD analysis project Ga0222623, IMG submission 177336) | Groundwater sediment microbial communities from an aquifer in East River, Colorado, USA - PLM2_30_coex | ecosystem: Environmental > Terrestrial > Soil > Riparian zone | place: USA: East River...
CGGCCAGCAGTTGCAGGAAGGCCACGGCCCACGACCCCTCGGCCGTGCCGGCCATCGCGCCGAGCATCGCGACCGCCACGGGGACCGAGACGATCCCGCCGAACCGCGCCGCCGCGTGACGCTTCGCGAACATCAGGCCGACCCAGCCGAGATTCACGAACGCGAGCGCGGCCGACAACCGCACCGACCACGCGCCGGCCTCGCTCCCCGGCACCGAGCCCGCGGCCGCCGCGCCCCACGTCGCGAACGACAGCACCAGGAGCACGCTGCCGGTGAGGGTGAAGAAGCCGCGCCTGACCTCGCTCCACAGCGGCGTGAGGAACAACAGCACGAGCCCGCCCGAGACGGTCTCGGCCAGGACGAGCGCGGTGACACCCGCGGGCCCGGACACGGCGAGAGCCTACCCGGGGGGACGAACGCCTCCCGTTGCGACGGAACGGCGACGCTGAGCCTACGAACCGCGGGAACGCCGGTAGGCTGGACCGCCATGGACGACTGGCGCTCCTACGACAGCGTGGCGGAGACCTACGCGCGGATCCACGCGCCGCGCCTGGCCGAACCCGCGCGCGATCTCGTCGAGCTCACGGGGATCGAAGCCGGGTGGCGCGTCCTCGACGTCGGCACGGGGACCGGCGTGGCGGCGTTCGCCGCCGCCGGGACGGGCGCGAACGTGGTGGGGATCGACGAGGCCCCCGGGATGCTCCGGGTCGCCAGGTCGGCCAACGGCTCGTTCCCGGTCGCGACCGCGATCGCGATCGATCTCCCGTTCCGCGACGGCGCGTTCGACGCCCTGCTCGCGAACTTCGTGCTCGCGCACTTCACCAAGTACAAGACGGCGCTGTTCGACATGAAGCGGGTGCTGCGCCCCGGAGGGCGGCTCGGGCTGACGGCCTGGGCCGACGCCGAGGACGACCTGGCGAGGACGTGGCTCGAGCTCGTCGGGACGGTCGTGCCGCCCGAGGTCCTGCAGGCCGCGATGGACGAGCGGCTTCCGTGGCGCGAGCGCTTCCGCCAACGCCTGCCGCTCGAGGAAGCGCTGATGGAGGCGGGGATCCGCCACGTCCGGACCGAGGTGCGCCGCTACCGGTTCCAGTACTCCCTCGACGACTACGTGGAAGGACTCTCCACGTGGGCAACCGGCCGGTTCGTCCGCTTCATGCTGGGCGAGTCCGCGTTCGCGGACTTCCTCCGGCGCGCGCGCGTGGAGTTCGGCGAACGCTTCGCCGACCCCGTGAACGACTTCCGCGAGGTCCTGTTCGCGACCGGGACCAAGCCCTAGGGACGACCGGCGCCGGCGAGGACCTCGAGCTCCGATCGCGTCAGGCCTTCGCGCCGTCCGCCTTCGTCAGCACGTAGCGCACCAACGCGCGGACGGGGGTGCCGGTCGCGCCCTTGGGCCAATAATCGCCAGGCTTCTCGGCGAACGCGGGGCCGGCGATGTCCAGGTGCACCCACGGCACGTCGCCGACGAACTCGCGTAGGAACATCGCCGCCGTGATCGCGCCGCCGAAGCGCTTGCCGATGTTCTTGATGTCCGCGATGTCCGAGTCGATCAGCTTGCGGTACGGCTCGTGCATCGGGAGCTCCCACCCGGGCTCGCCCGCCGCGTCGCCGGCGGCGAGCACGTCGCGGATCAGGTCGGGGTCGTTGCCCATTGCCCCCCAGAGATCGGTCCCGAGCGCGATCATGCACGCCCCGGTGAGCGTCGCGGTGTCGATGATCACCCTCGGCTTCTTCTCGGCCAGGAACGCGAGCGAGTCGGCCAGGACCAGCCGGCCCTCGGCGTCGGTGTTCAGGACCTCGGACGTGGTGCCGCCGCGATGCTTGAGCACATCGCCGGGCCGGATCGCCGAACCGCTCGGCATGTTCTCGGCCGAGGGGATCGCGGCGATCACGTTGATCTTCGGCTTGAGCAACGCGATGGCGCGCATCGTCCCGAGGATCGAGGCGGCGCCCCCCATGTCGGACTTCATCCACTCCATCCCGGCCGCGTCCTTGATCGACAGCCCTCCAGAGTCGAACGCGATGCCCTTGCCGGTCAGCGCGATCGGGGAGCCCTTTCCACCCCCCGAGTACGTGAGTTCGATCAGCCGCGGAGGCCGGACGCTGCCCTGCCCCACGCCGAGCACGCCGCCGAACCCGCCCTTCTTCAGCTCGGCCTCGGTCCAGACCTTGCAGGTGATCCCGACCTGCTTGGCCATCGCCTGCGCCTCCTTCGCGAGCTCCGCCGGCGGGAGATCGAGCGCGGGCGTGTTCACCAGGTCGCGGGCCCACATCTGTGACTCGGCGATCACCTCACCGCGGCGGATCGCCTCCTTCGCCTCCTTGGCCGACTTCGCGTCGGCCTTGCCGGCGCCGAGGAGCGTGACCTTGCCGAGGCGTTGAGCCGCGTCGTCCGCCTTGGATTTGTACCGGTCGAACCGGTAGGAGCCGAGGAGCACGCCTTCCACGGTCGCCTGGACCGCCTCGAGCTGGTCCTTCGCGCGCACGATCTGCGGCAGCGTCGTCGCGACTGTCTTGCGACGGGCCAGCTGCCGCGCGACCCGGCCGATCGCCCGCCGGCACACGTCGGGGCTCGCCGCGTCCTTCGGGCCGACGCCGACGAGCAGGACGGCCTTCGCGGCCAGGGCCTCGCCGGTGGTCGGCACCAGCAGGGACTCGCCGCTCTTGCCCTTCGCCCCCGTGGCGGAGAACTGCCCGAGCAGGTCGAGGCCCTTCACGTCCTTGACGCCCGGCCCCGCCTCGGGGCCTTCGAAGACGGGCAGGACGAGCACATCGACGGCGAGATCGGTGGCTCGGTCGGTCGAGAAGGCGAACGTGGGCACGATGGGCTCCTTGAGGGTCGGCGACGACAGCGCGGAAGTCTACCGATGGCACATGGCCCACGGCCGACGGCAGCCGGGTCCGCTCGATAGGCTGGGCCGCCGTGGACGCCAAGGACCTTCGCGACCTCGTGCGCTTCGATGAGGACGGGCCTCATCACGAGGAGCTGTTCGACTCCGAGCACCTGTGGTCCGAGGTCGTCTGTCTCGAGCGGAACCAGGCGCTCGGGACGATCGAGGACCACGACTCGGATGCACTCGTGCTCGTCGTGACCGGCCGGGTCGTCGTGCAGGTCAACCTGGGCCGCAAGCGTCTCGAGCAGTGGGAGACGACGCTGGTCCCGGCGGGCTCCGAGCTGACGATCACGAACGCGACCGGCGACCCCGCCGTGGTCTTGCTCGTCGCCGCGCCACCGCCGCCGAAGCGCGCGATCAGCGAGTAGCCCGCCGGGGCAGCAGCAGCGCCAGGGCGAAGGCCACCACGAAGCTGGGGAGGCTCGCCCCCAGCCCCGAACCGAACAGCGGGAACGGCAACCCCACGGCATCGAACACCCGCCCGACCGCGTCGACCCACCCCTGCGGCCCGGTGGGCACGCACCATTGGTAGACGACGAACCCGACGCCCCACGGCACGAACGCGAGCCACCGCACGCCGCTCGGCTCGAAGACCGCCGCCTCCCCGTACCGCCCGCGGTTGCGCACGAAGTAGTCGGCGAGGAAGACGGCGGTGAGCGGCACGAAGATCGACCCGATCAGGAACAGGAACTGCTCGTAGCGTTCGGCGGTGAACGCGAGCGCCAGCAGGAACCCGAGCGCACCCACGGCGACCGCGAGCCCGCGCTGGGGCACGTCGCTCGCCACGTTCTGCGTCGAGACCGCGGCCGAGTAGATGTCGGCGAACGCGTTGTCGCTCTCCCCGACCAACAGCGCCACCAGCACCACGCCGCCGCCGGCCAGACCCACGATCGCCGAGCCGATCCCCAGCGCGTCCGCGCTCGCGCCCGTCGCGAGCACCAAGAGCACGCCGAGCGCGTAGAACCAGGCGTTGCCCGCGGCGTAGCCGGCGTACGTGCCGAGGGTCGCGCGCGAGCCGGGTCTCGCGAAACGGTTGTAGTCCGCGGCGAGCGGGAGCCAGGAGACCGGCATGACGATCACCAGGTCCACGGCGAGCCAGAACGGGAGCTCGCCCCGTCCGGCCGAGTCCCAGATCGCGCCCGAGCTCCGCAGGACCTCGACGGTGATCCATACCGCCGTGCCGAGCAGAACGTAGATCCCGAAGCGCTCGAGCCACCGACGCACGACCAGCACGGGGCCGCCGATCGCGAGCGCCGTACACACGACGGCCACGGCGGCGAGCCAGAACACCCGCGACTCGAACCCGAACAACCGCGCCGAAGCGACGTTCGCGATCTCGCCCATCGCCCAGAACTCGACGGCGGTCCACCCGACGAGCTGCACGACGTTCAGCGTCGTGGGCAGGAACGAGCCCCGGGCGCCCAACACGGGGCGGAGCAGGACCATCGTGGGGACGCCCTCGCGCTCGCCGGCGAGCGCGACGAGGGCGAGCGGGACGCATCCGATCAGCGTGCCGACCCCGATCGCGAGGAACGCGCGCCCGGTCCCGAGCGCCGGGACCAGGAGCGCGCCGGTGACCATCACGAGCAGCCCGACCGACAGATCGAACCACAGGACGGCGAGATCGAGACCGCCGAGGTTGCGCCGCTCGGGCGGCACGGGGCGGATGCCCCACGCAGGGGTCTCGCGCTGCAGGATCTTCTCGAGGCGTTCGGCGACGCGCGCCACGTCCGCTCCCTCCGCCGGTGTGACCCGGATCAGGTTCCAAGGGTCGCCGGCGGCGGTCCGCGCGCTCCGAACCCGAGCCGGCCTCTCAGCCCGGTCCCCCGGACTCCCCCGCCCTCCGTTCGATGCTACTCGCCCGCTAGGATGCCCGCATGACCACCCGCGACGATGCGGTTCGTCTGCTGGAGGAACAGCACGCGGAGCTCGCGGCGCTGTTCGCCGAGCTCGACGAGGACGCCTTCGTCCGCCGGGGGACGATCGGCGGGGGCGACTGGTCGGCCAAGGACCTCGCGGCGCACATGGGGATCTGGGAAGCGTTCGCGGTCGAGGCGATGGACGCGTTCGGCCGCGGCGAGCGCCCGGCGTTCGAGGACCGGTTCACCGACCCCGGAGGCGGCGACCGGGTGAACGACGAGGGCGTCCGACGGTTCCTCGACACCCCGGCCTCGGACGTCCTGGGGCGCTTCGACGATCTGCACCGTCGCGTCATATCCGCGATCGCCGCGACGAGCGACGAAGGATGGACCGCCGACTACCTCTACGACCCTGAAGACCGGACGCTTGGCGACCGCGTCGCCTCCCTCCTCGGTTCGGAGGCGGGCGGGTTCACCCACGCGTCCGCGCACCTGCCGGACCTGCGCGCCTACGTCGACGCGACCAGGCGCTGAAGGTTCGCGAGGCTGCGGCGCATCAGGCGGCGCAGGAACGGCCGGTAGACGAGCAGGGCCAGCTCGCCCAGGAGCGGGATCGGCAGCGAGAGCTCCTCGGTCCACGTGAAACTCGTCGAGCCGTCCACGGGTTCGAGCGACCAGGCGCCGGTGCCGCGGACGAAGCTCCGGTGCGCCATCACCATCCGGCGGGGAGGCTCCCACGCCACGACCTCGAGTTGCTCCGTGAACAGGGGGACGTGCAGCACGCGGTTCAGGACCTCGATGCGGGTGCCGGGGCCCGCGCGTTCGGGCGTGAGCACGCGAACCCAGACGGCGTCGCGGATCCACCGCGACTGGTCCTCCCAGCGTTCGAGCGAGGACCAGATGCGTTCGGGCGTCGCGGACAGGTCCCGGGACGCCTCGACGCGCATCGCTAGAGTCCCGTCCCCTCGCTCGGGCGGCGCGCGTGCATCGTCTCGCGGATCGAGAGCACCAGCCCGAGCGCGACCACCGCGGGGATCGCGTTGATCGCGAACGAGGCGGTGAACCCATACTCCTGCGCCGCCCATCCGGCGACCAACGGCCCGATCACGAACCCCAGATCGCCCACGAATCGGAAGACTGCGACCGCCGACCCCTTGAGCTCCTCCGGCGTCACGTCCGAGAGCATCGGCGCGGGGGGAACGCCTGCGTACCCGCTCGCGACGCCGAGCACGCCCATCGCGATCATGAACCCGAGCGCCGTCGACACGAACCCGAACGCGGCGGTGATTAGCGCGAGGCCCGCGAGTGCCGGGATCAGCACGGCGCGCCGTCCCCGGCGATCGGTCGCGTGGCCCGCCGGGTAGAGCACCGCGAGCTCGGTCGCGGTGGCGATCGCGAGCCCGATCCCCACGCCGCCGATCGTGAGCCCGACCCCGTCGGCGCTCGTCCCGAACAGCGGGACCAGCGTGCTGAAGATCGCGCCGATCATCCACAGGTAGACGCCGTTCACGACAAGCACGGTCACGAACGCGCGGTTCCACGGCAGCCGGCGCATGCCGCCGCGGCGGACCTCGGACTCGTGGCGTTCGGGGTTGCGGATCGTCCGCCAGAAGAGAACGGCTGCCACGAAGCACGCGCCCGCGTAGATGAAGAGCGGGCTCGCCAGGCCGAACCACTTCGCCATGAGGCCGCCGAGCGGGCCGCCCGCGATAAAGCCGATGTTGAACGACGCGTAGTACACGCTCATCACGCGTCCGGTCTGTCGCGATGGGATCGACCGCAGCAGGAACGAGAGCAGCGACGCGAAGAACAGCGCCGAGCCCACGCCGCCGAGCGCTCGGAACAGCACGAGCAACGGGAACGTGGGAGCGAGCGCCGCCGCGAACGACGACACGCCGACGAACACGGCGCCGAGCGTCGACATCGCGCGTTCGCCGTACCGGTCGATGTAGCGGCCCACGAACGGGTCCGACAGCAGGCGCGCGAACGCGAACGACGAGATCAGCAGGCCGATCGAGTCGTAGCCCACACCGAAGCTGCGGGCGTAGTTCGGCAGGACCGGCGAGAGGATGCCGTACCCGAGCATGACCACGAACGTCCCGAGCATCGCGGCTCGTATCTCGGGGATGCGGAGCACGTCCTGGATCCGGAACCGCTCCGCCTCGCTCATCGCGGCACAGTTTACGGAGGCGGTTGCACCCCAACTCCCCCTGCTCTTTCATGACGTCATGCCCAACCACGCGCGCGGCGCGATCGCCGCGACCAGCCTCGCCGCGCCGCCGGCGGACCTCGCGACGGTCCGCGGCGACGGTCCGTGGCCGACCGAGTCCGCCGAGCAGGCGGTCGCCTGGGACGAGGGCGTCATCACGTACGTCGGCCCGGCCGACGGGCTCACGGGCGTCGAGCCCGAGTGGTTCGAGGGCTGCATGATCGCCCCGGGCTTCATCGACTGCCACACGCACCTGCCGTTCGCCGGATGGCGGGCGGACGAGTTCGAGGCGCGTTTGTCCGGGGTGTCGTACCGGGAGCTTCACGGCAGGGGGACGGGGGGCTCAAGGAGCGAGCGCGAAGGCGCGAGCGGTGGCCCCCCGAAGGAGGGTGGGATCTACCGGAGCGCGCGGATGCTCGCGGCGGCGAGCGACGACGAGGTGCTCGCCTTCTGCCGGTCGCTCGTGCAGGAGATGGCCGAGCACGGGACGACGGCGCTCGAACTCAAGACCGGGTACGGGCTCTCGGTCGAGGCCGAGCTCCGACAGGCCCGCCTCGCCCGGCGGCTCTCCGAGGAGGCGCCACAGACGTGTTCGGTCACGCTGCTCGCGTGCCACGCCGTGCCCGAAGGCATGGAGCGCGCCGAGTGGGTCGGCGTCGTCTGCGACGAGCTGATCCCGGCGGCCGCGCGCGAGCGTCTCGTCGACGCGGTCGATGTGTACGTGGAGGACATCGCGTTCTCCGTCGACGACCTCGCGGAGGTCGCGCGGTGCACCTCGGACGTCGGGCTCCCGCTCCGCTGCCATGCCGACCAGCTCGGGCCCTCGGGCGCGGCCGAGGCCGCGGTCGCGCTCGGCGCCAGGAGCGCGGACCACCTGAACCACGTCTCGGCGACGGGGATCGCGGCGCTCGGAGGCGCCCCGGCAACCGTCGCCGTCCTGCTGCCGACGTCGACGTTGTTCCTGGGCTCGTCGCCGCCAGACGGCCGAGCCCTGCTCGACGCGGGCGCGGCGGTCGCGATCGCGACCGACTTCAACCCTGGCACCTCGCCGGTGCTCTCGATGCCCGAGGCGATCGCCACGGCGTGTTCGCTCTACGGCCTCCGACCGCTCGAGGCGTTGGCGGCCGCGACGGTGAACGCATCCACCGTGCTTGGCTTCGCGCCGGAGCGGGGTACGCTTGCGCCCGGCAGGCCCGCCGACCTCGTGGTCCTCGATGGCGACGCCTTCCGCATGGTGCCGTACCGGCCGGGCCACAACCCTGTGGTGCGGACGTTCGTCGACGGCGAAAGGGTGGGTGGGCGTTGAAGCGGGTCGCGGGGCTCCTGCTGATCGTCGCGGTCGTGCTGCTCGCCCCGACCGCGGCCCCTGCCCAGACCGGCGTCACGATCACCCTGTCGGCGTCGTCGAACACGATCACGTTCGGCGAGCACGTGACGCTCTCGGGCTCGTCGACGGGGGCACCCGCAGGGTCGACGGTCGAGGTCCGGAACGGCGTGGGTTCGTCGATCGCCTCGGCGACCACCGATGCGGCAGGCGCGTTCTCGACCAGGATCGAGCCCTCTGGATCCGACAGCTACGTGGCCGTGCTCGGCGACGGCGTGAGCGAACCCGTGACCGTCGGGGTCCGCGCCGTGGTCTCGGCTCGGATGGGACCCGTCCGGTTGTTCGACCACGTCGTGGTCCGCGGCACGATCGGTCCCGCGCGGCCTGGCTCGTCCGTCGTGGTCGAGCTGATCAAGGATGGCCGAACCGTCGATACCAGCCAGGCGGTGATGGGCTCGGCCGGTGGGTTCCGTGCGAGGCTTACGATCCCAAGGCCCGGCACGTACCGCGCGAGGGCGTCGTTCTCGGCACCCGACCTCCTGAGGGGCGGCGCGAGGACCCATGCCGACGCCACACCGCTTCCGCATCTGTCATCGGGTTCGTCGGGTCGCTTCGTGAGGCTGCTCGAAGGGCGGCTCGTCGACCTCAACTACCGGCTCGTCGGGACGAAGGACGGCCGGTACGACTCGCGAACCGCCGACGCCGTCATCGCGTTCCACAAGGTGCAGCGCATGGACCGTTCGGACGCGGTGAGCGAGAGCACGTGGCGGAGGCTCGCGGATCCGATCCGACCGCACGCGCGCCGCGACTGGCAGGGCTTCCATTTCGAGGTCGACCAGACCAAGCAGGTGCTGTACACGGTGGAAGACGGCGACATCACGAACGTGCTCCACGTCTCGACGGGAGCGGACGGCTTGACCCACGACGGTTCGTTCCGCGTGTGGGCGAAGACCGCGGGCTTCAGCCCGAACCATCTCTACTACCCGAGCTACTTCGATGGATATCGGGCCCTCCACGGCTGGACCGAGATACCCACGTACGCGGCCAGCCACGGCTGTGTCCGGATCCCGTACTGGAACGCGCAGTGGGTATACGGCCTCGCGGACTACGGCACCCCCGTCGTGATCTACCACTGATCGGATCCGGCGCGATCAGTCCAGTCGACCCAGGGCTCCTTCCACAGACTCGAGCAGCGCACCCGTGCGCAGGAGATCCGTCGCGGCCGCGATGTCCGAACCGAGCTCGCGGTCGGCGTCGAGGAACGCGACCCGCGCGCGGATGGCATCCCGAGCGGCTCCCGTCGCCGCGGCCGGCTCGAGCGGCGCGCGTAGGTCGAGCGCCTGTGCCGCCACCAACGCCTCGAGGGCGATCACGACCTCGGCGTTCGAGACCACCTCCCGCGCGTGGCGGGCGGCGGTCATCCCCATGCTCACGTGGTCCTCCTGACCCGCGCTCGAACCGATCGAATCAACCGAGGCGGGGTGCGCGAGCGTCTTGCACTCGGAGACGAGCGATGCCGCCGTGTACTGCACGAGCATGAAACCCGAGTTCAGGCCGCTCTCGGCGACCAGGAACGCCGGCAACCCGTTGTTCCTCGTCGTATCGAGCAGCCGGTAGAGCCTCCGCTCGGCGATGCTCGCGAGCGGGACGATCGCCGCCGCGAGCGCGTCGAGCGCCACCGCGACCGGTTGGCCGTGGAAGTTCCCGCCCGAGAGCACCTCGTCGTCGTCCGGCAGCACGATCGGGTTGTCCGAGACCGCGTTCGCCTCCACCTCGAGGACGCCGCGGACGAACCGGAGCACCTCCCGCGTCGCGCCGTTCACCTGCGGCGAGCAGCGCAGGGAGTACGCGTCCTGCACCAGGTGGGTGCTGTCGCGGTGCGACGCGGCGATCGGACTCCCCTCGAGCAGCCGGCGGAGGTTCGATGCGGAAGCGACGACCCCCGGGTGCGGCCGGAGCGCCGTGAGCCGCTCGTCGAAGACCCGGTCCGAGCCGAGCGCGGCCTCCACGCTCATCGCGGCCGTGACGTCGGCAGTCCGGACGAGCCGTTCGGCGCGCGCGACCGCGAGGATCCCGATCGCGAGCATGCCCTGCGTCCCGTTGACGAGTGCGAGTCCTTCCTTGGCCCGGAGCTGGAGCGGTTCGAGCCCGGCGGACCGAAGGACGTCCCCGGCGGGCCGAGGTGTTCCGTCGAGGAGCAGCTCTCCGCGGCCGACGAGCGGGAGCGCGAGGTTCGCGAGCGGGGCCAAGTCGCCGGACGCGCCGAGCGATCCCTGCTCGGGCACGACGGGGATCAGGTCTCGGTTCAGCATCTCGACCATCCGCTCGACGACCTCGCCGCGGACCCCCGAGTGTCCGAGCGCGAGCACGTGGGCTCGGAGCAGGAGCATCGCGCGCGCCTCCTCGCGCGAGAGCGGCGGTCCGACGGCGGTGGCGTGCGAGCGCACGATCCCGAGCTGGAGCGCGTCCGCTTGGTCGGGTTCGATGCGCTGGTTCGCGAGCGAGCCGAACCCGGTCGTCACGCCGTAGACGGTCTCGTTCGACGCGACGGCGCGTTCGATCACGTCGCGCGCGGCGCCGATCCTGACCGACGCCGCGGAACCGAGCTCGACCTCGGCGCCGAGGGCCACCTCGACGACGTCCTCGAGCGCGAGAGGCTCCCCGACCCGGATCGGCATGGCGCAAGGCTACGGAGGGCACCCAGCGGCGGCAAGCCGCGACCCGGTCGTACGCTGACCACGAGATGTCGGGGCCGTGGGACGATCTCGAGCCGAGCAGGCCACCGGAGGGCGCCGGAAGGTCGCCGAGCCAACCCGGCCAGGGACCTCGAACACCGGGCGGGTTCACCGTCTTCCTGCGGGGAGCCACCAGACGCTGTCCCCGCTGCGGCTCGGGACGGCTCTTCTCGAGTTGGTTCAAGATCCGCGACCGGTGCCCGCGGTGCGGCCTCAGGCTCGAGCGCGAGGAGGGAGGGTTCCTCGGCGCGATGACCTTGAACTACCTGTTCACGGCGGTCGTCTGGCTGGTCGTGCTCGTGGTGTGGCTCGCCATGGATCTCCCGGATCTGCACGTGCCGGCGCTCACCGTCACGTCGATCGCGATCGCGGCGCTCGTGCCGCTGCTGTTCTGGCCGTTCTCGAAGACGATCTGGGCGAGCGTCGACTTCCTGATCTACCGGACGAGTCCGGACTACGGTTCACGGGAGGCAGCCGACCGCGCGAGCGGCAACGGCGGCCGTCACTGACCGTCACGTCGGCGGAGCACGTAGGTCTTCGTGTCGGGCCTCGGACGGCGCGGTGGGCCCGGAACCACCTTCGCCACGACCCCACGACGAGCGAGCTGCTCTCGGAGCGCTCGAGCTGCCTCGGTGTCCCGGCGGCTGAACGCGAGCCTCGTCCTCCTCATGGTGAGAACCGCGGTGGCGTTCCCCCACCGGAACGTCATGAACCGGTGCGCCGGAACCCGCCGGAGCGCGCGGACCGGCGCGTGATGCATGGTCATCGCGTAGCGATGGGCGCTGATCTGCTCGAGAGCATCGGTGACGTCATCGAGATCGACGGCCGTCTCGAACCGCAGTGAGACGCCGGGAACCCAGCGGAGGTGGCGATCGGTGACCATCACGAAGGTCCAGCCCGCACCCCCTTGATCCACGCCTCCCCGATCGGTGATGTCCTCGCACCTTCCGACGGCGACCACATGCTCGTCCGGATCGAGACGCGCACGGAAATCGGCCTCGCAAGACTCCAGCCGCTCCCTGAGGTACGGATGCACCGTGCCGCCACCTCCTGGCGAGGGTTCGTGCGCTACTCGCGCCAGGGGAGCCGAATGCCGCGGTCCGCCGCCACCGCGAGCGCCTCCTCGTAGCCCGCGTCGGCGTGCCGCATGACGCCGGTTCCGGGATCGGTCGTCAGGACGCGTTCGAGCCGGGCCCTCGCGTTCCCGCTCCCGTCGGCCACCACGACCATGCCGGCGTGGATCGAGTACCCGATCCCGACTCCGCCGCCGTGGTGCACGCTGACCCAGTGCGCGCCGGCGGCGGTGTTCACGAGCGCGTTCAGGATCGGCCAG
>Ga0222623_10000515_pt1 | contig 12339 bp, 10 predicted proteins | sample PLMtaG_FD_177336 | JGI IMG/M metagenome (GOLD analysis project Ga0222623, IMG submission 177336) | Groundwater sediment microbial communities from an aquifer in East River, Colorado, USA - PLM2_30_coex | ecosystem: Environmental > Terrestrial > Soil > Riparian zone | place: USA: East River...
GGCCGCCGCCGCCGCCATCGCGGGGCTCATCAGGTGCGTCCGCCCACCGGCGCCCTGCCGCCCTTCGAAGTTGCGGTTCGACGTCGAGGCGCAGCGCTCGCCGCGCCGCAACACGTCGGCGTTCATGCCGAGGCAGAGCGAGCAGCCGGCGTTGCGCCACTCGAACCCCGCGTCCCGAAACACACGATCCAACCCTTCCCGTTCCGCCTGCGCTTTCACGCGCTGCGAGCCCGGCACCACCATCGCGCGCACGCGCGACGACACGTGGCGGCCGCGCACGACGTTCGCGGCGGTGCGCAGGTCCTCGATGCGTGCGTTGGTGCACGATCCCAGGAACACGCGATCGATCGGTATCCCCGCGAGCGGCGTGCCGGGCTTGAGCCCCATGTACTCGAGCGCGCGCGTCGCGGCCTCGCGCTCGTTCTCGCCGAGCTGCGCCGGATCGGGAACGCGGGCGGTGATGTCGGCGACCATGCCGGGCGTGGTGCCCCACGTGACCTGCGGGCCCACATTCCCCGCATCGAGGCTCACGTGCGCGTCGTAGCGCGCGGTGGGATCGGAGCGGAATGTCTGCCAGCGCGCGAGCGCGGCCGTCCACGCCGCTCCGGCGGGCGCGCGGGGCCGCCCCTCGAGGTAGTCGAACGTCACCTCGTCGGGCGCGATCATCCCGGCACGGGCGCCCGCTTCGATCGACATGTTGCACACGGTCATGCGCTCTTCCATCGACAGCGCGCGGACGGCATCGCCGGTGTATTCGATGACATGTCCCGTTGCCCCGGCAGTCCCGATCTTTCCTATGAGCGCGAGGATCAAGTCCTTGGCCCCGACTCCTGGCTCCAGGCTCCCGCTGATGCGTGCTTCCAGGTTGCGTGGCTTCTTCAGCACGATGCACTGGGTCGCCAGCACGTGCTCGACCTCGCTGGTGCCGATCCCCAGCGCGAAGGCGCCGAACGCGCCATGCGTCGACGTGTGCGAATCGCCGCAGACGATCACCATGCCGGGCTGCGTCGCCCCGAGCTCCGGGCCAATGATGTGGACGATGCCCTGATCGGGCGATCGGAGATCGAACAGCTCGATTCCGAATTCGCGGGCGTTGCTGCCGAGCGCGTCGACCTGCCGCGCGGCGATCTCATCGGTGATCGGCAGCGAACGGTCGCCGGTGGGCACATTGTGATCCACCGTCGCCAGCGTCAGCTCCGGCCGCCGCACGGTCCGGTTCTCGCGCTTGAGCCCTGCGAACGCCTGGGGCGAGGTGACCTCGTGGACGAGGTGCAGATCGACGTAGAGGAGCGCGACGTTATCCGCGAGCTCGCGGACGACGTGGGCGTCCCACACGCGGTCGAACAGCGTTTTCATACTCTGACTGATTCAGCCTCCGCCGGCCGCACCGTGCGAGGCTTGGCGCGCTTCCCTTCCTCCGTCCAGGGCATCATTGTGCGCAGGCGAGCGCCGACCTGTTCGATCTCGCTGTTCGCGGCAGCCTTGCGCAACTCGTTGAAGCGCGGAGCGCCGGCGCGGCATTCCGCGATCCATTCTTTCGCGAACGCTCCGTTGCGGATATCGGCGAGCAGCTTCCGCATCTCTTCGCGCACCGCCGGACTGATCACCCGCCCGCCGCGCGTGAGATCCCCGTATTCGGCCGTATTGCTGATCGATTGCCGCATGAAGCCGAGGCCGCCGCGATAAATGAGATCCACGATGAGCTTCAGCTCGTGGAGACACTCGAAGTACGCCATCTCCGGTGAGTACCCTGCCTCGGTGAGCGTCTCGAACCCGGCTTGAATGAGCGCCGTCACACCGCCGCACAGCACCGCCTGTTCGCCGAACAGATCGGTCTCCGTTTCCTCCGCGAAGCTCGTGGCGATGACGCCGGCGCGCGAGCACCCGATCCCGGTGGCATAGGCGAGGGCGTTCTGCAGCGCCTTCCCGCTGGCGTCCTGATGGATCGCGACGAGCCCCGGAACACCGCGTCCCGCCTGATACTCGCTGCGTACCAAATGCCCTGGTGACTTTGGCGCGATCATCGAGACGTCCACGCCGGCCGGCGGCACGATCTCGCCAAAGTGGATGTTGAAGCCGTGGGCGAACATCAGCGTCTTGCCTGGACCAAGCGCGGGAGCGACGGCGGTCTCGTAGACCGCGCGCTGCTCCTGATCGGGCACGAGCATCATGATCACGTCGCCCGCTTTGGCCGCTTCGGCAACGGGACGCACCTCCAGACCATCCGCGACGGCCTGCTTCCAGGATGCGCCCCCCCCGGCGGGCCGCAGCCCGACGATGACCTTCGCGCCCGAGTCGCGCAGGTTTTGCGCGTGGGCATGTCCCTGACTGCCGTATCCGATGATGCTGAACACGCGATCGCGCAGCCGCGCGCGCTCGGTGTCAGCCTCGTAGTACACGCGCACCGATGAGCTCATATGGTCTCCAGAAGATGAGGATGAGTGTAGGGGCGCAGCATGCTGCGCCCCTACCACGACACCCTCTGAGGGGCCAGGGGGTGAGGCCGTCGCCTTGCGGACGCCGACCACATTTTGGATTTGCAAGAGCAGGCTCTCGACCGTCGCGTCGTCCGCGTCGACCTCACAAGACAAGCGCCAGACACCGGGCGGGCCGTGCGAGTCGACGGCGAACCCGCGGATCGGCAGGTTGCGACGCCGCAACGCGCCGCACGCGCGGCCGAGCGTGAGGAGCTCGCTGCTCATCAGCACGGTCACCGTGCGAGGCATCTTCATACCGGCGCCGCCTCGAGCGGCTCGGACAGCGAGCCGCCCGGCACGATCATCGGGAAGACGTTGGCTTCTTGCTCAATGACCAGCTCGACCAACGCCGGTCCGGGCGTGGCATTGGCTTGCCGCAGCGCATCACTCACGTCGCCGGCCTGCTTGACGCGGAACCCAGGTATCCCGTAGGCCTCGGCCAGCTTCACGTAGTCGGGACTCAGGATCGGCGTGTTCGAATACCGGCCGCCGTGGAAGAACTGCTGCCACTGACGGACCATGCCGAGGTAGCCGTTGTTGAAGACGGCGAGCTTCACCTCGATCCCTTCCTGCACCATCGTCGCGATCTCGGCCATGTTCATCTGGAATCCGCCGTCACCGGAGATCGCCCACACCGGCTCGTCGGGACGCGCGAGGCGGACACCCATCGCGGCTGGGACCGCGAAGCCCATCGCGCCCAAACCGCCCGAGGTGATGTGCGTGTTGGGACGCTGGAACGGATAGCGCTGCGCCACCCACATCTGATGCTGTCCCACGTCCGACACAATGGTGCAGCGCCCGCCCGTGACGTCGGCGAGCGCTGAGAGAATCACCTCGGGCGACAAGCCACCGGTGAACAGCTCCTCACGATCATGCCTCAGGCCTTTGATTTCCTCGCGCCACGCGAGGCATTCGCGCGGCGTCACGAACGAGAGCAACCGCTCGAGGATACGGCGCGCGTCCCCGACCATCCCCACGGCAACGGGCACGTTGAGGCCGATCGCGGCCGGGTTCACGTCGATGTGCACGATCTTCGCGCGCGGCGCGAACGTGGCGGTATTGCCGGTCACGCGATCGTCGAACCGCATGCCGATACCCACGATGAGATCGGCGGCCTGGATGGCCTTGTTGATGTGCACCTCGCCATGCATTCCGGGCATGCCGAGATGGAGGTCATGCGCCTGCGGGAACGCGCTGATGCCGAGCAGCGTCGTGATGACCGGAGTGCCGGTGCGCTCGGCGAGCTCCCGCACCTCCGCGTACGCGCCGCTCACGATCACACCGCGCCCGATCATCAGGAGCGGGCGTTCCGCCTGGGCGATGAGATGTGCGGTTTGCTGGATGGCTTCTTCGAGGTGTCTGGTGTCAGGTGCCTGGTGTCTGGGTTTCCCTGGTCCCTGACACCAGTCACCTGGCACCTTGTATTCCGCCTTCTGGTTCTGCACGTCTTTCGGGACGTCCACCAGCACCGGACCGGGCCGCCCCTCCATCGCGATCGCCATGGCCTCGCGGATGTCGTCGGCCAGATCTTCGACGTCGCGCACGAGCACGTTGTGCTTGGTGACGGGCAGCGTAACACCGACCACGTCGGTCTCCTGAAAGGCGTCGCGGCCCAGCATCGGCCGGCCGACCTGCCCGGTGATCGCGAGGACCGGTGAGCCGTCCATGTACGCCGTGGCCAATCCGGTGACGAGGTTGGTCGCGCCCGGACCGGACGTCGCGACGCAGACGCCCACGCGGTTGCTCGCGCGCGCATAGCCGTCCGCCGCATGCGCGGCCGCCTGCTCGTGGCGCACGAGGATGTGGCGCAGCCCGGCGTGGCCGTGGAGCGCGTCGTAAAACGGCATGATGGCACCGCCGGGGTAGCCGAACATCACCTCGACTCCCGCGTCCACCAGTGTGCGGCAAATGATCTGCGCGCCGGTCAGGAGCTCGCTCATGAGCTACACTCCCCAGTAGTAGCTGCTACTCAGTGCCATCGTTTCCAGCCCGTCGGCGTGGTCAGCTTTGTTCAGGGCATGCACCAGCGCGCGCGCGCCCGCTTCGACGATGTCCGTGGAAGCGCCGTGGCCGCTGAGGGATTTGCCGTCGATGCGTACCTGCAGGACCACTCTGCCCAGACTGTCGCGTCCCGGCGTGACCGACTGCACCGACAGATCGAGCACTTCGATCGTGCGGCCCAGCGCCTCGGCCACGGCGGCGAACGCCGCGGCAATGGGCCCATTTCCGGTCGCGCTCGCGCTGCGCTCGTGGAACCCCGGTCCCGCGAGGCGCACCTCGGCCGTGGCCGTCTCGGTGCCGCAGGTCACGCGGAGGCTCGTCAGGTTGTAGACCTCGGGTGCCTGGTGGAACCCCTCGTGCAGCAGGGTGAGCAGGTCCTCGTCCAGGATCTGCCGTTTCTTGTCGGCCAGCGTGGTGAAGGCCTCGTAGAGCTGCTCGAGCGTGGCCGCGTCGGGCTCGTAGCCGAGCTCGCGATAGCGGCGCTCGAGCGCATGGCGGCCCGAGTGCTTCCCGAGCACGATGCTCGACCCGCCGGCGCCCACCGTTTCAGGCGCGATGATTTCGTATGTGAGCCCGTTCTGGAGCACGCCGTGCTGGTGGATTCCCGCTTCGTGCGCAAAGGCGTTGCGGCCGACGATCGCCTTATTGGGCTGCGGGAATACCCCGATCTCGAGCGACAACAGCCGGCTCGTACGCACGATCTCCCGCGGATTGACCCCGCACTGGAAGCTGACGACCTGTGGCCGCACGCGGCCTGCCATCACGATTTCCTCGAGCGCGGCATTACCGGCCCGTTCGCCGATGCCGTTGACCGTGCACTCCACCTGTCCCGCTCCCGCCTCGATGGCGGCGAGCGAGTTGGCGACCGCGAGACCGAGGTCGTCGTGGCAATGGGCGCTCAGCACCACGCTGCCCGCCTCGGGCACGCGCTCGCGTATCGCGCGGAACAGCTCGGCATACTCCGCCGGCGTCGTGTATCCGACGGTATCGGGCAGGTTGATCGTCGTTGCCCCTTCGGTAATCGCGACCAGGACGACGCGAGACAGGAAGTCGAGGTCGCTGCGCGTCGCGTCCTCCGCCGAGAACTCGACGTCTGGGGCGTAGCCGCGGGCGCGGCGCACGGCGGCGCGAACCCGTTCGATACAGGTCGCGCGGTCGATCCGCAGCTTCTGCTCGAGGTGGAGATCCGAGGTCGCGATGAAGACGTGGATGCGCTTGTGCTGCGCCGGCTGCAGTGCTTCGGCGGCGGCATCGATGTCGCCATCGTGGCAGCGTGCCAGGGCGGCGATAATGGGACGCCGGACCGCGTGCGCGACCTGCTGCACACCACGCAGGTCGCCTTGCGACGCGGCCGGAAAGCCGGCTTCGATGACGTCCACGCCGAGCGCGTCGAGTTGGCGTGCCAGTCGCAGCTTGCCCTCGGGTGACATCGCATTCCCGGGCGCCTGTTCGCCGTCTCGCAGCGTGGTATCGAAGATGATGACATCCCTGGCCATGGCTCTCCTCCGCGGTGGAAAAACAAAAAAGCCGCGAACCTCGTGGGGTTCGCGGCGCCGGTGCTGCTTCGTCCTACTTTCGAGCGACTTCTAGATTCTTACCTCCGCGCGCGCCGCGACCCCCCTGCTGAGCGTAAGGCTCAGCAGCAGGACGAGACTAAGCAGCAGCGCGAACGTGATGGTCATGTGCCGGGTGTAATCTCCCTGTGGGCCCGGGGATGTCAAGTCGTGGTGGAGGGCGGTCGAGGGTTGGTGGAGGCGCGCCGCATTTGGGATGCTAGGCCGTATCGTTCTTCGGCCGGAAAGCTCTTTGTGACACGATAGACCGCCAGCGCGAGTTCGTGGCATTCGCGCCATGCGTGCAGTCGTTCGTAAGGGGGGGCACAACGCGAAACTACGAGATAACTGCTTGGGGACCGTACCATTAGGCATTCCTGCGTAGCATTTCCCTGCACCACCTCCACCAACCTGCACTACCCTCCACCAACCTCCATAACCTCGTTATTCTCAGAGCCACCGGTCGGAATTGAACCGACGACCACTCGATTACGAATCGAGAGCTCTACCGCTGAGCTACGGTGGCGGCGGTTCCTAACTTAGCGGCGCGCGGTTCGATTCGGTACTCCATCATGCAACCAAACCCTCGTGAATAGCGTTACCCCACTTCGTGAACACCTTTTCCACAGCGGTTGCAGAAGTGGCGCGCCGTGATCGGGTCATGGCGAAGCTGATAGACCGAAATGCGCCCTTCCGCCTTCCGAGACCCGACACCCCGCACTTTGCCGCCCTCGCCGAGAGCATCCTCTATCAACAGCTTGCCGGAGCGGCGGCGGCCGCCATCCACCGACGATTTGTCGCCCTGTTCGACGGAGATCTCTCGCCTGACGCCGTCCTCGCACTTTCCGCCAGAAAGCTTCGCGCCGCGGGACTCTCGTGGAGCAAGGTCGCCGCCATCAGAGATCTCGCGGCGAAGGTCGTGGATGGAACCGTTCGGCTGCATCGCATCGGCAGGCTCCGCGACGAGGACATCGTCACGTCGTTGTCGGTCGTCCGTGGCATCGGACAGTGGACCGCGGAGATGTTCCTGATCTTTCAGTTGCGCCGGCTCGACGTGTGGCCGGTTGGGGACTACGGCGTTCGCACAGGTTACGCACTGGCCTACGGCTTGAAGCGGCTACCGACGCCGCGGGAGCTGCAGGCCCTGGGCGAACGCTTCCGGCCCTACCGCACGGTGGCCGCTTGGTATTGCTGGAGAGCAGTCAGCGAACAGCGAAAACAGCGTAAATGACCGGACGCAACTCGCCATTCACTCCTTGCGCCGCGGCGCCTCCAGGCGCCGCGGGCGGTCGCCGATCACGTTGTCGGGCAGATACTGCGGAACAACCTTACTCCCGTCGCGTCCGAAGTAGGCCTCGTCACCGCCCGCGCTGTCGATTGGGGCGGAGAACGCAAACCCAAGCGCGATCTTGGCCGGGTAACCCCGCTCGCGCAACAGATTATTCAATCGTTGATGGAGCCGCTCCCCGTAGCTGGAGTACGCCGCCCACGACTGCGGGGGTGTCGGCGTGACCACTGCCCACACAACCACCTGCTCCGGTTCGGTCGCAGGATCGCCGAACACCACAAAGCGACCGATCTGGCGGTAGTCCAGCACGACCTCCCCTTTCACCTGAGCGAGCGTGGCATCGAGTACCGCGCGCCGCCGTTCGGGCGTCCGATCGAGCTCGGCGCGCGTCCGCGGTATCTCGGCTTCGGCCTGGGCCGCCTGTTCCAGAGATTCCTGCGCCGAGGCCGCGATCTGGAGGTCTTGCACCTCTCCTGACGCTCGCGAAACGATCATCCCGACGAGGATCCAGACTCCTAGGCCCACGGCAGTCGACTTTATCCGCTCCAGGAACGATCCATTCATCCGGGCGAACGTGGTCAACAGCAGCCACACGAGCACCGCCATCACGACGATCCACAGGATCAGCAGGCCTCCCACATTGCTCATGGGCCCCGCCCCGGCACCCCCCAGTCCCCAGGCACCGAGCGCACACACGACGAACAATGCCGCGACGAGTGCACCAGCGAGCACCGACCGCGGATTCCGGCTCGCCAGCAAGCCGACGGGAATTGCGGAGATTGCCAGCGCCGTAACCCAAATCCAGACGATTTTCATAAGACTGAAATTACCGACTGAACACGCGCTCGGTGACCAAGGGCACCGCGTGGTCGTCACGGGCGGTCGAAGTTCCCTGCATGAAGCTCATGTGGGCCTTCCTGCCGGTCTCCTTGGTAGCCTGCGCTCCAGGCAACGTGGCTGGCAGCGATTGTACGTACCCGGAGCTGCCGGCCTCGGATTGTAGTCCCTGGGTGCCGCCCGCCGCAGTCGGACGTACCTGGGAGCTCAGCTTCTCGGAAGAATTCGAGGGTAACGGATATGCCGCGACGAAGCTGACGCCCTGTTTCGATTGGAATTACGGCGGCTGCACGGGCTCATTCAATCAGGGCCGCGAGTACTATGCCGCTTCCCAGATCCGGGTCAGCGGCGGAGCGGCGCACCTCGTCGCCGAACCGACGAGCCCCCCGATCGCTTCCGGCGCCTGCCAGAACGGGTCATGCACCTACCTGTCCGGATTGCTGTCTACCGCGCGGCCGCGCGCCGACAACGGATCCACGTATCTCTACAAATTCACGTACGGCTACGTCGAGGCGCGCCTGAAACTGATCGGAACGCAGGGCTTCTTCACCGCGTTCTGGATGCTTCCCACCGACACGACCTACACCTACCGCACTGAGATCGACATTCTCGAGCACCTCGGCCATGACCCGGCGACCATGTTCATGACGTATCACTACAACGATCGCGGCACATCCTTCGCAGTCAACAGCGGTGTCGGCAACAATGGAGCCTGCCCCGTTCAGGACTACACGACCGAGTTTCATCGCTTTGCGATCGACTGGCAGGCCGACCATGTCGCGTGGTACATCGACGGCATCAAGTGCGCGCAGTTCAACGGAAACGCTTCCACGATCGAGAACGGCCCGATGCAGATCATCCTCGATGTCATGGTCGACAACACCTGGCAGCGCTCCTGGAACAAGGGATTGCTCGACTCGACCCTGACTCGGCAGCTCGACGTCGACTACATCAGGGTCTTTCAGCAGCGCTGATTTAGGCGTCCCCCGGAACTAATCCTTCGGGTGTAACTCCCCCTAATCGAAGGATTAATTGTTTTGACCTCCCCCGTCTTGTTGCTTCTGACCGTTCGCACGATTCCGCTCGGCAATAGCGACCCTGTCGGGAGCACTCACGATGCCGATCCACCAGCAATTCCCGCTGTCAATGCTGTCGGACGTCATGGAGCCGGTGCTCGAGAGGGTGGGTCCGCATCTCGCGCGACGTGGACACAGGATGATCGTCGATCTGGTTGACTCATGCACCGACACGGGACGCGACCTGTTCCCAGTCAAAGACACCATCGCGGACGTGCTTCTCTGCGCCTCCCTCTACTCGCTGACGAAACGCAACCTCGTGCGAGTCCTGTTTGAGGACGATCACGTCGTCATAACCGTGCGCGACGAGGTCCCTTACAGCGGCTGGCCGCTGGCGCGCCGGCTCACCCAGAAGCATGGCGGCAGGATCAGCTGCTGCAGCGCCGAAACCGAACGGGGCACAGAAGTGGTTGTGCGGCTCCAGGTGCCCGTGTCCAAGTCCGAATCCGACGATTCGTGGTCCAGGGATGGGGTTCCGGCTTCCTACGCGTGACCCGCCCACGTCGTCTCCCCGGGCGTGTACGGCACGCACGGGTCGAAGCGCCCCGGTGTCTCCCGGTAGCGCATCGCCTGCGTGCAGCCGATCTCTGACGTGAAGTAGCCAAACAGCGTGAGCTCTTTCATTAGACGGAAGTAATGCGCCGGCGCCCCTCGAGCGCGCGTATCCATGTACGCCTTCTGCTCGCGGTCCAGCTGCTCGAGGAACGCCAGCCGCTGCGCCGGCGTCTTTGTCATGAATCCGGCGTCGTTCAATTTCCGGATCCCGTCGCGGAAAATGCCCTGTTGCTGCTCGTCGTAGGTGTCGGTGACCATCAGCGCCATGAACGGCCCGACGTGCGCCGCCTTCGCCCCCGGCGTCTTGGTCTCGGGGAGAATCGTGTCGGCCACCTCATCGAGTAAGGCGACGTCCTGAGCGGTAAACGCCCCTACCTGAGCGTGTGACGTCGCAGCCCGAGCGTGCGCGTGCTCGACGGCGGTGAGCAGGTCGGTGCCGCCGACGAAAACCACGCCACCCAGCAGCGCCGTAACGCGCCGAATGGCTTCACGCCGGTCGATCCCGTGAGGTGAGGACTTTACGGTCTCAGACATAGTCGCCTCAATTAAAGGTTATTGCGCTTGAGCTCGGCCACGGCGAAATCCGCCGCGCGCGCTGTCAGCGCCATGTAGGTGAGTGATGGATTCGGACACGCCGTCGACGCCATACACGAGCCGTCCGTCACGAAAACGTTCGGGGCATCCCACACCTGGTTATGACTGTTGAGGACCGACGTCTTGGGATCCTTGCCCATGCGCGCCGTCCCCATTTCGTGGATCCCCATCCCCGGCCAGTAGCCGTTGTCGTAGGTGCGGACATCCTTCACGCCTGAAGCTTCGAGCATCTCGGCCATGTCGTTCATCATGTCCTTGCGCATGAGGCGCTCGTTCTCGCCGGTGGCGCAGTCGATCGCGAGCACGGGCAGCCCCCATTTGTCTTTCTTGGATGGGTCGATGGTGACCCGGTTCGCGGGATTGGGCAGCATTTCACCAAAGGCCGTGCCGCCGATTGACCAGGAGCCCGGCTGCGCCGCGGCGTCCTTGAACGCTGCGCCCACGCCCAGCTCGGCCACCGCGCGCGACCACCCTGAACGGCTGGCGCCGCCCTGGTAGCCGAAGCCGCGCAGATACTCCCGTTTGTCCCCAAACAGATTGCGATACCGGGGGATATAGAATCCCGTCGGGCGGCGCCCGTAAAAGTTTTTGTCGTCGAGCCCCTCGATTCTGCCGGACGCGCCCGCGCGGAAGTGATGATCCATGAGATTGCGCCCCAGCGCGTCGGAGCTCGAGCCGAGGCCGCCGGGCCAGACGTTCGTCGCGGAGCGGAGCAGCAGCCAGGTGGAGTTCAACGTAGACGCGCAGAGGAAGATGATCCGCGCCGTGTAGTCGATGGTCTGGTTCGTCACGGCATCGAGCACGCGCACACCCGTCGCTCGGCTTTTGTTGCGGTCGTACAAAACTTCGGTGACGATCGCGAAGGGCTTCAGCGTCACCCGGCCGGTGGCCACTGCCGCCGGCAGCGTCGAGGACTGGCTGCTGAAGTACGCGCCGAAGGGACAGCCCAGCCAACATGCGTTGCGATACTGACAGGGGGCTCGGCCCGGCAGCGCCTGCGTGAGGTTCGCGGTGCGGCCCGGGATGATCCGCCGGCGGCCGTCGAAGTGCTGCTTGAGCCGGCCGGCGATCAGCTCCTCGCCGCAGTTGAGCGGCATGGCGGGCTGAAACTGGCCGTCGGGAAGTTGCGCCATCCCTTCCTGTGATCCGGAAATCCCGGCATGCCGCTCGACGTGGTCGTACCAGGGCGCGATGTCGGCGTAGCGAATCGGCCAATCCACCGCGATGCCGTCACGCGCGTTCGCCTCGAAATCGAAGTCGCTCCAGCGGTAGCTTTGCCGCCCCCACATCAACGAGCGGCCGCCGACGTGGTAGCCCCGATACCAATCGAACCGCTTGACCTCGGTGTAGGGCGACTCCTGGTCCGACGCCCACCAATCCAGGTTCGTCTCGTTGAGCGGATAGTCGCGCTTCAACACCGGGTAGGCCGCCTCCATCGCCTTCGTGCGCCGTCCGCGATGGGGATAGTCCCACGGCGCCTTGGTGGCACTCGGGTAGTCTTTGATGTGCTCGATGTTCTTGCCACGCTCGAGCAGCAGGACGCGGAGTCCTTTCTCCGTCAGCTCTTTCGCCGCCCAACCGCCCGAGATTCCGGACCCGACGACGATGGCATCGTAACTCTGTGACTGCACAATCCCTCCTCTAGATCAGCGTTCGGATTTCCCTGAGAACCAGCTGCACCTCTTCTGGCTTGTTCATGATTCCGGCTGAAACGCGAGCGTATGAGACCTTATATGGTGATGTTGTCGTCCGAATCTGCTTTTGCGCAAGCCGCGCGACGACCTGCCCGGGCGTCAACCCGCGTACCTCAAAGCAGGAGATGCCGGCGGAGAGCGCTGGTTCGCGCGGCGTGTGCAACGTCACGCCTGGGATCCGCGCCGCGCCCTCCCGGAATGCCGCGTTGAGCTCGGCGATCCGCGCCGCGATCCGGTCGCGCCCGATCGTGCGGTGCAGCTCGA
>Ga0222623_10000520_pt1 | contig 12315 bp, 13 predicted proteins | sample PLMtaG_FD_177336 | JGI IMG/M metagenome (GOLD analysis project Ga0222623, IMG submission 177336) | Groundwater sediment microbial communities from an aquifer in East River, Colorado, USA - PLM2_30_coex | ecosystem: Environmental > Terrestrial > Soil > Riparian zone | place: USA: East River...
ACACGATCATGAACCTGACGAGCCAGTCTGCCCAGCTCGCGTGCTTCCGGAACGTCGCCGAGCATCTCGAGCCCGGCGGCCGCTTCGTCATCGAGGTCGGCGTGCCGGACCTCCAGCGCCTGCCGCCTGGCGAGCGCTTCGTCGTCTTCGACGGGAGCGAGACCCACTGGGGCATCGACGAGTACGACATCACGAACCAGGGCTTGATCTCGCACCACTTCCAGGTCGTCGACGATGGGGTCGAGAAGTCGTCAGGCCCGTTCCGCTACGTCTGGCCCGCACAGCTCGACCTGATGGCCGAGCTCGCCGGGATGCGCCTGCGCGAGCGCTGGGCCGGCTGGCAGCGCGAGCCGTTCACGAGCGACAGCCGGCAGCACGTGTCGGTGTGGGAGAAGCCCTGATCTCGCGCCTGCGGCGGTTGGTATCCTGCCGCCGGTGCGATCCCTTCCGACCCGGATAACGGAGACCGTCGCCCCGGCAAGACTCGGCCGGAGCTTCCGCTGGCTCCTCGCGGCGACCCTCATCAACAACGCTGGCGACGGCATCGCGCTGGCTGCGGGTCCGCTCCTGGTCGCTCACCAGACTCGCGATCCGTTCCTGGTGTCCATGGCGCTGCTGAGTCAGTTCCTGCCCGTGCTGCTGTTCGGTGTCCTTGGCGGCGCCGTTGCCGATCGGATGAATCGGCGGCGCATGGTCGTGGTGGTCGACCTGCTTCGTGCCGTAGTCCTTGTCGTCCTCGTCGCCACGATCGTCACCGAGCGGGTCAACATCGCAGTGGTGCTCGCCGCGCTGTTCGTCCTGGGCACCGCGGAGACGTTCGCCGACTCCGCCAGCAGCACCCTCCTGCCGGGTCTGGTCCACCGCGACGATCTCGGGATCGCCAACGCCCGCATGCAGGGTGCCTTCCTGCTGACGAACCAGCTGGTCGCGCCGCCTATCGGCGCCTTCCTTTTCGCCGCGGGGATGGCCCTGCCGTTCGCCACGAACGCAGCCTGCTTCGCGCTGGGGGCGCTACTCGTGTCGCGCGTGGCCACAAGCATTGCCAATGAGCCGCGTGAACAGTCCAGCCTGCGCGCCGATATTGCTGAGGGAATCCGTTGGCTCGTCGCTCATCCGCCGATGCGGACGCTCGCGCTCACGATCTTCACGTTCAACGTCACGTTCGGCGCGTCCTGGGGAGTGATGGTTCTGTACGCCCACGATCGGCTGGGCATGGACGCCGTCGGCTTCGGTCTCATCACGACCGCGACAGCCATCGGCGGCGTGCTGGGATTGGTCTCTTATGGTCGGCTGGAACGGCGGTTGTCGCTGGCCAACCTCATGCGTATCGGCCTGCTCATCGAAACCGGAACCCACCTGATCCTGGCGCTGACGACATCTTCGGCTCTTGCGCTCGCTACGTTCGTCGTCTTCGGGGCCCACGAGTTCGTCTGGGGCACGACAACAACCGTTGTTCGGCAGCGCGCGGTCCCGGACGAGCTGCTCGGCAGGGTGGGGGGCGTCTACCGAGTCGCGGTCATGGGCGGGCTGGTCATCGGAGTGCCGCTGGGTGGCCTGCTGGCGAAGACCTTCGGGATCACCGCGCCGTTCTGGTTCGGGTTCACAGGATCCGCCCTGCTGGTCGCGATCCTCTGGCGCCAGTTCAACCACATCGTGCTCGCCGGCGAGACGGAACCTACCTAGGGCACAATCCCAATCGCGAGACTTCCGGAGACGCGGGCCGTCTAGGCTCGGCTGGTGATCGGGAGGGCCGCTCAATTCGTGACGTCGAGGCGATCGAGCTCAGGAGGGTCAAGGCCCACCTCGTGCTCGAGTCGGAGCTGTCGCTCATCGACTGCGGTTATGCCGGGTCGGGGCCCCGGATTGCCGCGGTCATCGAGGGCACGGGCCGTGCGATGGCCGAGCTTGCGCGGGTCGTCTGCACGCACGGTCATCCCGATCATGCCGGCGCGGCCCGGGAACTCGCCCTCGACGGCATCCCGGTCCTCATCCACCCAGCCGATGCGGCGACCCTGGCGACGACCTGGCGCGAGGCGCTGCAACGGCCGTCCCGCGGCCGGATCTTTGCCGCGATGACCCCCGAGCCACCCGAAGTCGTCTCGATCGAGGACGGCGACGTCCTGCCGATGCTCGGCGGCCTCGAGGTCATCCACACCCCGGGCCACACGCCGGGCAGCGTCTGCCTCTACGGCCGTCGCGACGGCATTCTGTTCGTCGGGGACACGCTCCAGCGCCGCTTCGGCCGCGTGTCGTACGCGAGCGCCCTGTACAGCGACGACGTAACCGCGGCGCGGCGCGCCGTGAAACGCTTGGCCTCGCTGGACGTCAACACCATCGTATTCAGCCATTACCCTCCGCTGCAGGAAGGCGCCTCGGAAACACTCGAGACGCTCGCGAAGCGAGTCGAGTGAGCGGCGCGGCTCAGGAGCGTTCGCCATGGAAACCCTGATCGACCTGGTCCGCGAAGGAGCCGCGCGGTTCGATCGTCGCCCCGCCCTCCTCATCCGGCCGTTCTTCCGGACCCGGACGTGGCGGTACCGTGACCTCGCCGCGACCGTCCCGCGTGCAGCGCGGGTCCTCGCCGAGGCGGGCCTGAACGAGGGCGATCGGGTGATTCTCTGGGCCGTGAACCGCCCGGAGTGGGGGATCGCGTTCCTCTCGATCGCCCATGCCGGCGGCGTAGCGGTCCCGCTCGACGTCCGCCACACCGTCGACTTCGGCCGGAAGATCGTCGCCCAGACGGAGGCGAAGCTCGTGGTCGCCAGTCGCCAGACGGAGGCATCGGCGCGTGAGCTTGGGCTGCCGATCGTCTGGATCGAGACCTTGCCCGACCAGGCGCGCCGCGCCGAGCCGTTGCCGGCCGCGCCCGTGACCGGCGCAACACTCGCGGAGATCGTCTTCACCAGCGGCACGACTGGGGAGCCCAAGGGCGCGATGCTCAGCCACGGCAACCTGCTGGCGTGCGCAACGACGATGACCAAGGTCATCGCGTTCGGTGAGCGGGATCGTCTCCTGTCCGTGCTGCCGCTGTCGCACCTGTACGAGCAGGTCCTCGGATTCATGGCACCGCTGACGGTCGGCGCGAGTATCGTCTATCCGGTCAGCCGCCAGCCCGCGGTCCTGATGAAGACCTTCCGGGAGTTCAAGGTCTCGATCCTCTTGATCGTCCCCCAGGGCCTCCGGCTCCTCGATGCCGCGATCGAGCGACGTGTCGACCAGACGGGACGCCGCAAGCGCTTCGACCAGGCCCACCGGTTCGCCCGTCGGGCACCGAAATGGCTGCGGCGGCTGCTGTTCCGGCCGGTCCTGCGCGAATTCGGCGGCCGGCTTCACACGATCGGTGTCGGCGCGTCGGCCCTGGACGTCGATATCGCCAACCGCTGGACCGACATGGGCGTCGACGTCCTCCAAGGCTATGGCGCCACCGAGATGGGCCCGGTCGTGAGCTTCACGCGGCCCGAGCGGAACGTCATCGGCACGGTCGGCGAACCGATCCCGGGCGTCGAGGTCCGGATCCTCGACGACGGCGAGATCCTCGCGCGCGGACCGGGGCGTTTCGCCGGCTATTGGCACAACGCCGAGGCGACCGCCGCCGCGATCGACGCCGACGGCTGGTACCACACGGGCGACCTCGGAGCCTTCACGAAGGACGGCATGCTGACGTTCCGAGGCCGGAAGAAGGACATGCTCGCCTTGCCCGACGGCCAGAAGGTCTACGCAGAGGACGTCGAGGCGGTGCTCAGCGAGGACGCGCGCGTCGGCGACGCCGCCGTGGTCGGCTGGCCGCTGGGAGCCGACCTCCGCGTCCACGCGGTCCTGCTGCTCGACGACCCATCGGTCAAGGACGACGTAGTCGCGAGCGCAAACCGGCGCCTCGCGCCGCACCAGCAGATTCGCGGCTCCACAATATGGCCCGATCCGGACCTCCCGCGAACGCACACCTTGAAGGTCCGCAAGCCGGACATCCTCGCCCGACTGGCCGAGCTCGAGAGACCCGGCTCAGCGCCCATCCCGGCGGCCGCGTCGAAGGTCGGCCGCGACAACATCGATGCCAACGTGGACCCGGTGGTGGCGATCGTGGCGAGCCTCGCGGGCCTCGCGCCCGACTCGGTCGCGGCGACCTCCCGTCTGTCGAGCGACCTGGACCTCGACTCGCTGCGTCGGGTCGAGCTCCTCGGCGTGATCGAGGAGGAGCTCGGGGTCTTCGTCGATGACGACGCCCTCGAGCCCGAAGCGACCGTCGCGGACCTCATCGCACTTGTCAATGCGGCGCGCGACACGAAGCCAGCCCAGCGGGCCTGGCGATGGCCGTTATCGCCCCTCGTGCGCGCCGTCGGGATCACCTGCCAAGTCGCGCTGATCTATCCCTTCGTCCATCTCTTCTATCGCGTCCGGACGACTGGCCTCGAGCGGATCCACGCCGCGGAAGGCCCATTTCTGATCACCCCGAACCACTGCCTCCACCTCGACAACGGGATCATCCTGTCCCGCCTTCCGCTCGGGATCCGGTGGAAGCTGTCGGTCGCCGCCGCGGCCGACTCGATCTACGGCAACCCGATCCAGGGGGTTCTTGCGTCCGTCCTGGCGAACGCGTTCCCGCTCCAGCGCGAGGGCGGCGTCCGGAAGAGCCTGGAGCTGCTCGGTTCGCGACTCGACAAGGGCTACAGCGTCCTCATCTACCCGGAGGGCAAGCTGACCGTGGGCGGACCGCTCCAGCCGTTCAAGGCGGGTGCCGGCCTCATGGCGGTCGAGGGGGCCACGCCCATCATCCCGATGAAGCTGAAGATCCACTCGATGTCGATCATCGACCGACGGCGCTTCCCCGGGCCGATCCGCGGCGACGTGGAGATGGTCGTGGGCGAGCCAATCTGGTTCGACGCGGATACCGATCACGCCACCGCCACGACCCGGCTTGAAGCCGTGGTCGCGGCCCTCTGAGCCAGCTAGGACACGGCCTCGGTGATGGCCGGCTCCTCGTCGGGCCGCCAGAGGCCGCTCGACGCGTAGGCTCGGACCTCGGTGATCGCCTTCCGTGCCGCCGCCATCCGGGTATCGCGCGAGATGTCCATCGGCTGGGCGAAGAAGAACCGGATGTCCGTGATGCCGACGAAGCCCAGGATCGCCCGGAGATAGCTCTCGACGAAGTCATAGGGCTTCATGTAGTCGCTGGAGTAGTCGCTCCCGCGCGAGGACACCACGATCATCTTCTTGCCGTGGACGAGACCCTCAACGGTGCCTTCCGCGGTGTACCTGAAGAGGTAGCCCGGCTGGACGATCGCGTCGATGTAGTACTTCAGCACGTAGGGGATGCCGAAGTTCCACATCGGGACCGTCAGCAAGTACACGTCGGCGGCGAGGAACTGCTCGATCGTCCGCTCGATCTCGCGCCACGAGTCCCGGGAGGCCTCGTCGTCGAGCGCCTGGCCGGTCATCAGCTTGTACTTCGACTCGATGTTCCGGCCAGCGACCGACGGCAGGTCCGCTTTGAAGAGGTCGAGCGTGGTGACGACAACATCATCGTCCTCTTCCATGATCGCCTCGAGCAGCGCGCTCGAGATGCGGCCCGTGTTCGAGGCAAGCCCTCGCGGGGTGCTGATCACGTGCAGGAGTTGGGTGCTCATTCTCGCTCCACCTTCTTCGCACCCCCGGAATGCACATTCGAACGATCGCGTCCTCGAAGAGTCGATCGGCGACGCCCGACCGTCATCGGGCGAACAACGACGGGCCGACCTTCCTCCGCCGGCGCGACCATCGGTCGAATGACTGATAACCCCGATTATTGAAGGTCGAACCGTGAGTGCTTGACCGCGGCGTTGCCCGCGCGCTGTCGGCTACCCGACACTGGGGGCTCGCCGGACCCTCCCGCGAATCGTCTACGGTGACGATCCGTAACACCGCTCGAGCAAGGAGAACACATCGTGGCGATCCCGCGGACGGGGCCGGTGGCATACGTGCCGTCGATCGAGAAGAAATACGGTAAGCCGCTCGGCGAATGGATGGAGATCATCGCGTCGTCGCCGTTGACCAAGCATTCCGAGCTGGTGAATTGGCTCAAGGCCGATTACGGCGTCGGGCACGGGCACGCGACCGCGCTGGTTCACCTCCACAAGGATGCCTCGCGCTAACTCACGTATCGGCCGAGAAAATGTCGACTGGAGCGAGGGTCGTTCGTTTTCATGGTGAGAGGCAGGAGTTTCCCGCCCATCACGAGGAGGCACGACCATGACCCAGTATTTGCTTTCCGTACACAGTGACAGCGACGTCGCTCGCGAGCCGATGACGGACGAGGACATGCGCCGCGGCTTCGAGCAGGTCGCTGCGCTTGAGGACGAGATGCGGTCCGCCGACGCGCTGGTCTACAGCGGCCGCCTGAGCGAACCGGACCAGGCGCGGGTCGTGCGGCCGTCGAAGGGCAGGGTGCGTACAACCGATGGGCCATTCGCCGAGACAAAGGAGCAACTGGGCGGGTTCTACATCATCGACGCCGCTGACCTCGATGCCGCCCTTGGCTGGGCGTCCAAGGTCACCCTGGCGATCGATACTCCGATCGAGGTCCGGCCGTTCGTCGGCTTTCGCGCGGGCTGAAGCGACGACAATGGCCCCATGCCACATGACCTGGATCGGTTCGTCGTAGCGCAGGAGCACGTCTACGCGGGCGCGCTCGACGAGCTCCGGCGCGGGCGCAAGACCGGCCACTGGATCTGGTTCATCTTCCCGCAGGTCGCCGGTCTGGGGTACAGCGACATGTCGCGGCGGTACGCGATTGCATCCCTCGACGAGGCCCGCGCCTATCTCGCCCATCCGCTGCTGGGAGCTCGCCTGCGCGAATGCGCGTCGGCGTTGCTTGCCACCGCACACGGGACGGCGGAGGACATCCTGGGCGGGACCGATGCCATGAAGGTCCGGTCGTCGATGACCCTCTTCCATCGGGCCGCGCCCGATGAGCCGCTCTTCACGCAGGTGCTCGACCGCTTCTATGGCGGCGCCCCCGACGACGCTTCCGACGCCCGTCTCCTAGACGAGGAGGACTGAGTGGCCAAGGTCCTGCTTGCCGACCCTGCCCTCGCGGTTCTGGCCGATCGGTTCGCCGATCGGCTGCCCGACGACGTCGCTGTTGTCGCAGTGGCCGACTTCAGCGACGGGGAATTCCGTCGCCTCGCCGCCGACGCCACGGTGCTCGTGAATGCCCGCCGGCCGATCGATGCCGCGACTCTTGCCATGGCACCCGTCGTCAGGTTCGTCCAGATAATTGGCGCTGGTACGGACACCCTCGATCGCGCAGCCCTTGCCGACGCGGGCGTCGTGGCTGCCTTCAACCCCGGGGTCAATCGGACGGGCGCCGCCGAGCACACGATCATGCTCATGCTTGCGCTCATCAAACGGCTGCCCGCAAGCGATCGTGCGACGAGGGAAGGCCGGTTCGCGCCCGCAGAGATCATCACTCGCGGCATCACCGATCTGGCGGATGCAAACGTTGGGATCGTGGGCATGGGCCACATCGGGCAGGCCGTAGCCGAGCGGCTCGTCCCGTTCGGGGCGCGGATCGTCTATCAGTCGCGTCGACAGATGCCGGATATCGACGAGCGGTTCGGCGCCCAACGGCTGGAGCTCGCGGAGCTCCTTCGACGCTCGAATATCGTCACACTCCACGTCCCACTCACACCAGAGACGCACCATCTGATCGGGCCGGCGGAGATCGCGACAATGCCGCCTGGTTCCTACCTCATTAACGCCGGGCGCGGCGGGCTGGTCGATGAAGCCGCCCTTCGTGAGGCGATCGTCCAAGGCCACCTAGCCGGCGCCGGGTTGGACGTTCTCGAGCACGAAACCGATGGGCTGAACCCGTTCGCCGACGTTCCGGAGATCATCGTCACGCCGCACCTCGGCGGCGGTAGCCGGAACAGCATGGACGGCGTGGTGGAGCGTTCGACGGCGAATATCCGGCGCTTTCTCGCAGGACTAGAGGTGTCCGACCGGATCGACCTCGGCGAAGGTAGCCCGGTCAGTCGCCAGAGCGGGTCCTGAGTCGGGCGGCTTTGGTCGCGAGGTAGCGCTGCTCCGGTAGGTTCGTCGTCAGCCTTGCGGCCGTGCGGTAGTGCTCAAAGGCTGCGTCCGTGTCGCCCGCCATCTCCAACAGGTGCGCGCGGATCGCCTCGAGTCGATGATGCCCGGCGAGCGAGCCGTCCATGGCATCGAGGACGGCCAAACCCGCCGCCGGGCCCTCGGCCATCGCCGCCGCGACCGCGCGGTTGAGCGTGACCACGGGATTGCCGGTCATCTGCTCCAGCAGCCCGTACAGGGCGAGGATCTGCGGCCAGTCGGTGTCGGCAGCGCGCACGGCCCGGTCATGGATGGCCGCGATCGCCGCCTGGAGCTGGTACTCACCGACCCGGCCCTTCGCCACGGCACCGTTGAGCAGCGCCGTTCCGTAGGCGATCAGCTGGCGGTCCCACAGCGTTCGGTCCTGCTCGGCGAGCGTGATCAGCTCGCCCTCCGCGTTCGTTCGCGCGGGACGTCTTGCGTCGATCAGGAGCATCAGGGCGAGCAACCCGGCGACCTCCGGATCGTCCGGAACCTGCTCGTGGACCATTGTCGCGAGCCGGATTGCCTCGTCAGAGAGGTTGACGCGGTGGAGCTCGCGGCCGGCACTGCTTGCGTAGCCCTCGTTGAAGATGAGATAGAGAACGTGCAGCACTGACCGCAGCGCCTCGGGCTGCTCGGCGGGGGAGGGGAGTCCGAAAGGCAGGTCTGAGGCCTTGATCGTGCGCTTCGCCCTCGAAATCCGCTGCGCCATCGTCGCTTCGGGCACCAGGAAGGCCTTCGCGATCTCGGCGGTCGTCAGTCCGCCGACCGCCCGCAGCGTCAGGGCGATCGACGACGCCGGCGTCAGCGCCGGATGGGCGCACATGAACACGAGGGCGAGTGTGTCGTCCTCGTCGGTCGCCGCCGGCGCCGACGGCTCGAGCAACGCCCAATGGAGCTCACGACTCGACCGAGACTGCTCGCTGCGCACGTGGTCGATCAGGCGGCGACCCGCGGTGCGCTGCAGCCACCCGCGCGGGTTCGGCGGGATGCCCTCGCGCGGCCAGTGATCGGCGGCGGCGATGAGCGCCTCCTGGACGGCGTCCTCGGCCGCGTCGAAATCGCCCGAGCGGTGGGCGAGCGTGCCGAGGACCTGCGGCGCGAGGGCGCGGAGCAGGTCCTCGACGGGGGAGGGCTCGCTCAGTGTCCGGCGCCTCGGGCCGTCTCCAGGAAGCCTTCCATCTCGACCGCGTTGGACGGACCGTCGTCCATGACCTGGCGGACGATGATCGGCTGCTCGAGCGCCCGGCCGCCCGGTCCCGGCACGGCCGAGACCTTGGCGGCGATCTCGATCGCCCGCGTTTCGGAGGCGACGTCGATGATCTGGTAGCCGGCGATCCACTCCTTGAATTCCTGGAACGGGCCGTCGGTGACGACGGGCGCCGTCCCGCCGTCGGAGGTGACGATCTTGCCGAGGTCGGGGCCGGCCAGGACCACCATGTCGACCAGCTCGCCGTTGCTCGCGAGCTCACGATTCAGCGCCCCGTAGTAGTCGAGGTGGGCCTCGATCTCCTCGGGTTTCCACTCGTCCATCGGCGTGTCGTCGACACCCGGCTGGAAGTTGACGATCAGCAGGTACTTCATCGCGTTGCTCCTCGTGTCCCGGTTTGCTGGGTCCAGTTTGGCCCCTGTCACCCCTGAAACGGAGCACAACGCCAACTCTCGACATCACGGAGCGCGTGACGGCTCGGGGCCGGTAGGCTTGAACCATGCCAGCCGAGTTCATCTACAGCACCTACAAGCTCGCCCGCCACTACCCGCCGGACAGGACCGTGCTCGAGGACATCTCGATCTCGTTCTACCCGGGCGCCAAGATCGGCGTCATCGGTCCGAACGGCGCCGGCAAGTCGAGCCTCCTCCGGATCATGGCCGGCCTGGACGAGGGGTTCACCGGCGAGGCCCGACTCACGCCAGGCTTCACCGTCGGTTACCTGAGCCAGGAGCCCCAGCTCGACCCCGCCAAGGACGTCAAGGGCAACGTCATGGACGGCGTCCGCGAGGTCCAGGACCTCCTCGATCGATACAACGCGGTGATGGCGAAGTGGTCCGACCCCGACGCCGACTACGAGGCAGTCGGTGCCGAACAGTCGGCCCTCGAGGACAAGATCAACGCGGCCGACGCCTGGAACCTCGAGCGCAACGTCGACATCGCGATGGAGGCGCTGCGTTGCCCGCCCGACGACGCCGAGGTCGCCACCCTGTCGGGCGGCGAGAAGCGTCGCGTCGCCCTCGCCCGACTGCTCCTCCAGCACCCGGACCTGCTCCTCCTCGATGAACCGACGAACCACCTCGACGCTGAGTCGGTCGAGTGGCTCGAGCGCTTCCTCGACGAGTACGCGGGCACCGTCGTCGCCGTCACCCATGACCGCTATTTCCTCGACAACGTGGCGAAGTGGATCCTCGAGCTCGACCGGGGGAGGGGAGTGCCGTTCTCGGGCAACTACTCGAGCTGGCTCGAACAGAAGCTCGAGCGGCTGGCCCGCGAGCAGAAGCAGGTCGATGCCCGTCAGCGGACGCTCGCCCGGGAGCTCGAGTGGGTGCGGATGGGCGCCAAGGCGCGCCAAGCGAAGGGCAGGGCGCGCCTGTCCGCGTATGAGCGACTCCTCGCGGAGGCGAACGACGCGAAGGACACGACCCGCGAGCTCGAGATCGCGATCCCACCCGGGCCGCGTCTCGGCGACCAGGTCGTCGAGGTCAAAGATCTGCGCAAAGGCTACGGCGACCGGCTGCTCATCGAGGACCTGACGTTCTCGCTGCCGCGAGCCGGCATCGTCGGCATCATCGGCCCGAACGGCGCCGGCAAGACGACGCTCTTCCGGATGCTGGTCGGCCAGGAGGCGCCGGATCGTGGCGCCATCGAGATCGGTGACACCGTCCAGCTCAGCTACGTCGACCAGGAGCGCGACGAGCTCCGAGCGGACAAGACCGTCTTCCAGGAGATCACCGACGGCGTCGAGACCGTCAAGGTCGGCAACCGCGAGATCCCGGCCCGGGCCTACGTCTCGAGCTTCAACTTCCGCGGCACCGACCACCAGAAGCTCGTCGGCACCCTGTCAGGCGGCGAGCGGAACCGCGTCCACCTCGCCAAGCTCCTCCAGTCGGGCGGCAACGTCCTGCTCCTCGACGAGCCGACCAACGACCTCGACGTCGACACGCTCCGGGCCCTCGAAGCTGGCTTGGAATCATTCCCCGGCTGCGTCGTCGTCATCAGCCACGACCGCTGGTTCCTCGACCGGATCGCGACCCACATCCTCGCCTTCGAGGGCGAGAGCCAGGTCCGCTGGTTCGAGGGCAACGTGAGCGACTACGAGGCGTTCCGCCACAAGGAGCTCGGCACGGCCGCCGACCAGCCGCGGCGCATCAGGTACAAGCGCCTGGTCGCCTGAGATCGGTCGCGCTCATCGCGACGTTCGCGAGATGCACCGACCGTACGGTTCGACTCCGGGGTCGTCGTTCACGAGACGGGAGTCCACGTGCGTCGCTTGCGCGGGTATTTGCTGATCGCCGTCGTAGTCGCTGGCTGCTCGGCTGCGCCTGCCACCTCGTCGCCTGCCACACCGCCTGGGTCCCCGAGCGCCGCGGGGAGCGAGGCAGCTGTCGCAAGCCCGAGCCCGGCGCCCCGCGCAAGTCCGAGGCCGGCCCTTGTCGGCGAATGGTGGTTCGATCGGACCTGCGAGGCGATCGTCGCCGCGCTCACGAAGGCCGGCCATCCGGAGCTGATCCGGGTGGACGTAGGTGAGACGGTGAAGGGCAACGTCAACGGTGAGGTGCCGTCGGACTGGGATCCAGAGCATCCATGTGCCATGGCGCTTCCGCCGACGCCGCATTCCCACACCTTCTGGCCCAACGGCATGTTCAACTCGTACGACGAGCATGGCAACCAGGTCGACGACGGTCCCTGGGCGATCGTCGACGATCACACGTTCACGATCGGTAAGTCGACGTTCAGCTACTCGATCGTCGGCAACGAGTTGATGTTCGAACCGGTCCTACCGGCCGATTGCACCGGCGAATGCCACGAGACTCTTGGGTGGGTGTACGCCGTTTCCTACCCTGGCTCGACCTGGCAGCGCGTCACGTCCGGGCCCCACGTCCCGTAGGACTCCTCTACCGGTTGGCGTTGAGCGGCTCCGTGTCGTCAGGACCGACGGCAAAGCCGGTTCGCCGCCACTCCGCGTATGCGGCCACGAGCCCGTCGTCGTCGACGATCAGTTCCGCCTCGAACGTCCCGCT
>Ga0222623_10000523_pt1 | contig 12302 bp, 11 predicted proteins | sample PLMtaG_FD_177336 | JGI IMG/M metagenome (GOLD analysis project Ga0222623, IMG submission 177336) | Groundwater sediment microbial communities from an aquifer in East River, Colorado, USA - PLM2_30_coex | ecosystem: Environmental > Terrestrial > Soil > Riparian zone | place: USA: East River...
CGTGGTGTTCGTGTTCCTGGCCGTGCTGGTGGTGGCGGCGGTGGCCTTCGCGGTGGGGGCGTGGCTGTTCGGGGTCGAGCCGCTGCCGTCGGTGTCGGGCCAGACCATCGCCGCCCAGGACGCCACCTGGCGGACCGCCGTCACCGTCGCCTACGTCGCCTGGTCGATGCTCGGGGTGGCGGCGGTGGCCCTGTTCGCCTCCACCGTCACCGACTCGCCCCTGGCCGCCGCCCTCGGCGCCCTGGCCGCGCTGGTCACCTCCCAGGTGCTCGACCTGCTGGACGCGGCCGCGGCGCTCAAGCCGTACCTGCCCACCCACTACTGGCTGGCGTTCGTGGACCTGTTCCGCACCCCCGTGCTCTGGCGCGACGTCGGCCGCGGCGCCGCCGTGCAGGCCGTCTTCATCGTGGTGTTCCTTGGCGCCGCCTGGGCCAACTTCGCCACCAAGGACATCAAGAGTTGAAATACTTGGTGGCGAGGAGGGATGACGATGCGAAGCCCGACCCGCCCGCCGCTGCGGACCAGCAACCCGGCCATGCGGGAAGACGCCTTCACCGCCCCCCGGACCGACGGGGGCGGCACCATGACCGTCCAGGGGACGGTCAACAAGGCCGGTCTGCTGCTGATCCTGGCCCTGGCCACCGCCTCCGCCAGCTGGGTGCTCGGCAGCGGCGGGGGGCCGGGCGTGAGCGGCTGGGCGATCGTGGCCAGCCTGGCCGGGCTCGGGGTGGCCATCGCCACCATCGTCCGGCCCCGTTGGTCGCCGGTCACGGGGCCGATCTACGCCCTGGTCGAGGGCGTGGTCCTGGGGCTGGTGTCGATGTGGTTCGAGGCCCGCTACCCGGGGATCGCCATCCAGGCGGTGGCCCTCACCTTCGGCGTCCTCGGGGTGATGCTGGTGCTCTACCGGACCGGGGTGATCAAGGTCACCCAGCGGTTCCGGGCCGGCGTGATCGGGGCCACCCTGGCCATCGTCGTGGTCTACCTGGTGGCGCTGGTACTGGGCCTGTTCGGGGTCCAGGTGTCGTTCCTCAACGACGCCAGCCCCCTGGGCATCCTGATCAGCCTGGCCATCGTCGCCGTGGCCGCCCTCAACCTGGTGCTCGACTTCGACGTGATCGACCGTGGGGCCCGCTCGGGCGCGCCGGCCTACATGGAGTGGTACGCCGCCTTCGGCCTGCTGGTCACCCTGGTCTGGCTGTACCTGGAGCTGCTCCGCCTGCTGGGCCGGCTGCGCGAGCGCTGAGCGCCAGCGCGTCGCGGGCGAACTCGGCGGGGAACGGCGCCGCCCGGACGGCCTCGTCGGCGGCCAGCTCGCCGGCGGCGACCCGCCGGCACAGCGCCGCCATGGCCGCCAGCTCGTCGCGCTGGCCGCTGACGAAGGCGTGGCCGACGACGTCGCCGTGGCCGGGGACGACCGTCGGTGGGGCCAGGGCGAGCAGGCGGTCCAGGGTGGCCGGCCACTCCAGGGGGAACGCGTCGTCGCCGTAGAGCGGCGGGGCGCCCTCCTCGACCAGGTCGCCGGCGAACACCACCCCGGCGTCGGGGACGACCACGACCAGGTCGTTGTCGGTGTGGCCGCGGCCGCAGAAGCGCAGCTCGACCCGGCGCCCGCCCACCTCCAGCTCGGCCCCGGCGTCGTCCACCGGCCGGTCGGGCGGGTCGAGCACCACCCCGGCCAGCTCCTCGGCGACCTCGGGGTGGGCGGCCATGAGCTTCCGGCGCCGCTCCTCGCCGGCGCCGCGGAGCTGCTCGGCGCAGCGCTGGTGGCCCCAGATGGCGGCCGGGCGCAGGGTCGCGTTGCCGAAGCAGTGGTCGAAATGCCAGTGGGTGTTGACCGCCTGGCGGCACGGCAGCGGGGTCAGCCGGCCCAGGTCGGCCAGCAGCTCGGTGGCCTCGGCGACCCAGCTGCGGGTGTCGACCACCAGCACCTCGTCGTCGCCGACGACCGCCCCGACGTTCAGGTCGTAGCTCCGGTAGCGGAACCGGAACACCCGGTCGCCGACCTCCTGCCAGCCGGATCCGTGACCGCTCACACGTGCCCGGCGACCAGCCGGCCGTCCTTGACCACGGCGGCGATCCGGTCCCCGAGGGTGGCCAGCTCGAACGGGTCGCCGTCGACCACCACCACGTCGGCCCGCTTGCCCGGTTCCAGGGTGCCGAGCTCGTCGGCCACCCCCAGCAGCTCGGCCGCCGAGGAGGTGGCGGCGGCCAGCGCCTGGGCCGGTTCCATGCCGCCCTTGGCCATCAGCTCCAGCTCGGCCAGGTTGCGGCCGTGCGGGGTGACGCCGCTGTCGGTCCCCATGGCCACCTTGACCCCGGCGGCGACGGCCCGCCGGAACGAGTCGGCGTGGGCCTCGGAGACCTCGACCGCCTTGCGCCGGGCCGCGTCCGGGATGGGCACGCCGGCCTCGGCCGCGGCCAGCACCCCGCGGGGCGCGACCAGGGTCGGGACCAGCCAGGCGCCCCTGGCCAGCATCAGCTCGATCGCCTCGTCGTCCAGGTAGATGCCGTGCTCGATGGACCGGATCCCGGCCCGGACGGCCGCCTTGATGCCGTCGCTGGCCTGGGCGTGGGCCATCACCCAGCGGCCGGCGGCGGCCGCCTCGGCGACCAGGGCGGTCAGCTCGTCGTCGCGGAAGTGGGCGTGGTGGGGGTCGTCGGTGGGGGACAGGACGCCGCCGCTGGTCGCCACCTTGATCACGTCGGCGCCCGCCCTGATCAGCTCGCGGACCTTGCGCCGCATGGCCTCGGGCCCGTCGACCAGCCCGTCGGGCATGCCCGGGTACGGCGGCCAGAACTCGACCACCTGCCCGGACGGGAACCAGCCGTCCCCGTGCCCCCCGGTCTGGCTGAGCAGGGTCACCGAGATCTGCAGCCGCGGCCCGGGCACGAGCCCGTCGGCCACGGCCTTCTTCACGCCGGCGTCGGCCCCGGCGGCGTCCCGCACCATGGTGATCCCGGCGGCCAGGGTCGCCGCCAGGTTCTTGACCGTCTCGAAGAACCGGTAGGAGAAGGGCGCCTGGAGGATGCCGAGCAGGTTGATGTTGGTCAGGGTCACATGGGTGTGGCAGTCGAACAGCCCCGGCAGCAGGTGGCGGCCGCCGACGTCGACCGCCTCGTCGCCGTCGAGCCCGGGCCCGACCTGGAGGATGCGGCCGTCCTCGACGAGCACGTCGGCCTCGCCCGGCGCGGCGCCGGTGCCGTCGAAGACCCGCCCGCCGGTCAGCAGCGTCCTGGTCACGGGCGCAGCCTGCCCGGGCGGGCCCGGGCTGTCAACGCTGCGGCTGCCCGTCCTCGCGCTGGCGGGCCCGCTCGGGGGCGAGCAGGTAGTCGGTCAGCCCGACCACGTTGCCCCAGGGGTCGGCCACCTCGACCAGCCAGCCGGTGCGCAGCTCGCGCGCCTCGCCGAGCAGGGCCACCCCGGCCTTGGCGAGGGCCTTGCCGGCGGCCCGGGCGTCCGGCACCTCCAGCCACAGCCGCGGCGAGGACCGGGGCGGTCCCGGGGGCACGTCGCCGGCCCGCACGACCAGGCCGGCCTCCTCGTCGCCCAGCCGGAACCCGACCACCCCGGCGTCGGGGAAGTCGAACTTCACCCCGAGGCCGAGCCGGCCGGCGTAGAACCCCTTGGCGACCTCGAGGTCGCCCACGTCCAGGAGCACGTTGTCCAGGCCGAGCACGGTGATCTCGCTCACGGTACGCATGAAAGCGGCGCCGCGGCGGCACGTCAAGGCGGGCCGGGACGGGCCCGGCTTGACAATCCGCACCAGGAGCAGGCATCAAGGAGGCGATCGGGCGGCCTTCCCCCATGCCGCCCAGGGAGGTCGGTACCGGTGCCACCTGACCCCTACGAGCGCCTCCAGGCGGCGAGGACGGCCGTCAAGGCGCTGAAGGACGAGCGGTCCCTGCTGTCGGTCCGTATGGTCGAGCTGGCCAGGGCGAGCGACGAGGAGGCCCTGGTCGAGGCCTCGATGCGGCTGGACGCGCTGCCCGTCGAGCTGCTGCGGGCCGAGCTCAAGCTGGCCAGGGCCGACCGCCAGGCGGCCAAGGCCACCCTGCAGGCGGCCGAGGCCAGCCTGGCCAGGGCCATGGCCAACGTCCGCGACGTCAACCCCCTGCCCGACGCCACCGTCAAGGAGAAGCTGGAGCGCGCCGCCGAGGGCGACGACGAGACGCCCGACGGCGAGCAGGCCGAGCAGGGCGAGGACGCCGAGCCGGCGCCCGGCGACACCCCCGGCCTGGTCGACGCGGCCAAGGCGCGTCGCGGCGCCGACGAGCAGTGGGTGCGCGAGTGCCGGCTGGCCGTGGAGCGGGCCGAGCAGCGGGTCCGGGCGCTGGAGGAGGCCGTGGCCGAGGCGGGCCGCCCCGAGCCCGACGAGCCGGCCCACCGGGCCTTCGCCAAGCGCATCAGCGAGGCCAGGGACGCCATCGAGCAGGCCCGGACGGCCAACTCCCAGGCCGAGCTCGACCTGATGCACGCCACCGAGCTGGCCAAGGTCGCCCTGGACGGGCTGCTGGCGGCGCGCGGCGGGACCGACTGGCGGGCCCTGGAGTCCGCCCGCCAGGCCCGCGCCGACGCGGCCGCCGCCGTCGGTCCCGCCTGGGAGGCCATGCGCTGCGGCGGCCTGCGCATCGCCAGGGCCGACTACGAGCTCGACCGCCTGGTCGAGGAGTGGATCGCCGCCCGCCCCTAGCCGCCCGCCCCGTGCCTGTGGACAACGGGTCGCACGCAGCCCGGTGTCCGGCTACCCTCCCGGAAGGGGCCCCAACGCCGGAAGGTGGGGTGCTGCCTGCCCGGTCAGGGTCAGTCGCTGCGCTGGTCCTCATCGGGGGGGCCGAAGGGCTCGATGCGGGGGTTGCTGAAGACGCCCTCGACCTGGGGGGCGTCGGCGATCCGGTCGGCGGCCTCCTGGTCGACCAGGATGGTGTAGAGGTGCTCGGCCGGGCTGATGTTGACCAGCCCGAACCCGGGGTCGACCTCCTCGGGGGCAAGGCCGAGCAGCCGGCGCACCTCGTCCGGCGACGCCTGCCCGGGGTCGAGCCGCAGGGTCACCATCACCCTGGCCATGTCACCGCGACGACCCGGAGCGGCGCCGGCTGGACCGCCTGACCCCGGCGAGGGTGGCGGCCAGGGCCGTGCCGTCGATGACGCCCCAGCCGAAGTCGTGGTCGAAGCCGGTCCCGCCCAGGTCCTCGGCCGTCTTGAACAGCAGCGCCCGCAGCTCGGCCGGGGACAGCACCGAGGACGGGTACTTCTCGCGGACCGCCGCCACCACGCCGGCCGCCACCGGGCAGGCGGCCGAGGTGCCGCCGTCGGCCGGGTACACGCCCGAGCCCCGGAAGTGGGTGTAGGCGGACAGGTCCGGCTTGTCGGGGTTGAGCCGGCCCGGGCCCTGCGAGGAGTAGCCGACCCGGCGCTTGCGGGTGTCGACCCCGGCGACCGACAGGACGCTTGGGTGGGAGTTGGCCCCGCAGATGGGCCGGCCCGTCCCGAACCGGCAGCGGCCGTCGGGGCAGTCGCGGCCGCAGTTGCCCGCCGCGAACAGGATGTCGGCCCCGGCCGCCTCCAGGCTGGCCACGATCACGTTGAACGGGTGGGCCGGGTTGTCGGAGTAGTTCCCGGGGTGGCCGACCGGGAAGTCCCAGGCGGGGGAGAACATCCCCCAGCTGTTGTTGACCACCAGGGCCCGCCGGCTGGCCGGCATCGCCTGGATGGACGCGAGCAGCTTGGAGTAGGCCAGCACGGCGTCCGACAGCAGCCCCGACATGGCCGTCTCGCCGGGGGTCTCCGACAGCAGCAGGGCGTAGTCGAGCAGGGTCGCCTTGGGCGCGGCGATGCCGACGTCGTAGGCGCACATGGTGCCGTGGCCGACCGGGTGCCGGCCCGGCCTGGTCGCCACCCCGGCCGGGGTCCAGCTGCGCCGGCTGGAGAACTTGGGGTCGCGGCCCTTGGACTCGAGGTGGGCGAGGTTGACGCCGGTGTCGAGGATCGCCACCGACACCCGGTAGCCGTCCATGCCGGCGTCGGCCAGGGCCTTGACCCCGAGCAGGGTGGCCACGTCCTGGTCGCCGCCGACCGCCGGGTCGCCCGGGCAGACCAGGCAGGTCTCGATCACCGGGTCGGAGAACACCCCGACCACCTCGGGACGGGAGGTGGCCTCGGCCACGGCCGTCCGCTGGCGGTCCGGGTCGTCGGGCACCGTCCCCCTGACCAGGTAGGTGGCCTCCTCGGGGGCCATCGAGAAGCGGACCGCGGGCGAGTACAGGTAGGGGCTGGCCCCCGGCTCGGCCGCCTGCGGGGTCGGCACCTGCACCGGGGTGTAGGCCGGGTCGATGATCAGCCCGGGGATCGGGGCGGCGGTGGTGGCGGCGAAGGACGGCATCGCCTCCCCGCGCAGGGTGGCGGCGTGCACCGCCGGCGACGACCGGAACTGGACGAGCACCCGCATCGGCTTCCCCTTCCCCGCGGCGGCGGACTGCGAGCACGCTAGGCCGGCAGAGCAAGCCCGTCAACGGGTTGGCGCGCCCGCGGCCCGCAGGGCGGCGCAGTCGCCGGCGGACGGTGGGTCGGGCAGGGTCCCGGCGAGCGCCCCGACGACCAGGCCGAGGGCCAGCGGGTCGGCGACCAGGCCGCCGTGGCCGAGGCGGGCCGAGGGGCACACGTCCTGGACCCGGATGTTGGCCGCGCCCTCCAGCAGGGCGGTCGCCGGCGGGGTGACCGTCTGGTCCAGGGCGGTCCAGATGCTGAAGAACTCCGGGCCCGGGGGTGTCTCGTCGCTCCGGTTCAGCTCGGCCAGCAGCGCCGACCCGGGGACGAGCTGGGCGCAGGCGCCGGCGCACAGGCCCGGGTCGAGGGCGGCCGCCGCCCCGGCCAGCTCGGTGCCGTGGTTGGGGGCGCCCAGCAGCACCACCCGGCGGGCCCGCAGCGCCCGGACCGGGTCGGCGAGCAGGACCCGGACCGCGACCCCGCCGGCCGAGAAGCCGACCAGGTCGACCCGGGCCGCCCCGGTCCGGTCGACCGCCGCCGCCAGCACCCCGGCCGATGCGCGCAGGTCGCCGGTGCCCCGGTCGGGCAGGCCGACCACCACCACCTCGCGACCGGCCGAGCGCAGCCGCGCCGCCAGCGTGTCCAGCGAGGCGGGGGTGCCGTTGTAGCCGGGCACCAGCAGCACCGGCACCTCGGCGGTCCGGGCCGGCTCGGGCCCGGACCGGCGCCACAGCCCGGCCGCCGCCACGGCCCCGACCAGCGTCACCACCACGGCCACGGCCAGCGCCAGGACCAGGATCCGCCGCCGCGGGCTCACGATCTGCACCTCATCCATTCATTGTGGGGCCCGATGCGGCTACGCTGTGGCCCACCCACCCGAGGAGGCTGCGCCGCTATGGCTGAGAAGTTTGTGTATGACTTTCATGAGGGCAACAAGGAGATGAAGGACCTGCTGGGTGGGAAGGGGGCGAACCTGGCGGAGATGACCAGGATGGGGCTGCCGGTCCCGCTCGGGTTCACGGTGACCTGTGAGGCGTGTAACGCCTATCGGGCGGCGGGGCGGGCGTTTCCTTCTGGGATGTTGGAGGAGGTCGCTGAGCATCTGGAGCAGCTGGAGAAGGGGATGGGCCGCCGCCTGGGTGACCCGGGGGATCCGTTGTTGGTGTCGGTGCGTTCGGGGGCGCCGTTCTCGATGCCGGGGATGATGGACTCGGTGTTGAACCTGGGCCTGAATGACGAGAGTGTCGAGGGCCTGGCCGGCCAGACGGGGTCGGAGCGGTTCGCGTGGGATTCGTATCGGCGGCTGTTGCAGATGTACGGCAGGACGGTCATGGGGGTGGAGGGCGAGCGGTTCGAGGAGGCGTTGGAGCACGCCAAGGAGGTCAAGGGGGTCCGCAACGACGTGGAGTTGGACTCCGGTGACCTGCGGGGGCTGGTGGAGGAGTTCAAGGCCATCATCTCGGCCGCGGCCGGTCGGGGGTTCCCCCAGGACCCCAGCGAGCAGCTCCGGGGCGGTATCGAGGCGGTGTTCGGTTCCTGGGATAACAAGCGGGCGGTTGATTACCGGCGTAAGAACAAGATCGACGACTCGCTCGGTACCGCGGTCAACATCCAGGCGATGGTGTTCGGCAACAAGGGTGAGGATTCGGGCACCGGGGTTGCGTTCACCCGTAACCCGGCCAACGGTGACCCCGCCCCTTATGGTGATTATCTGGTCAACGCCCAGGGTGAGGACGTCGTGGCTGGGATCCGTAACACCATGAAGCTGGAGGAGATGGGCGGGGTCCAGCCGCGGGCCTGGGCCGAGCTCCAGGAGCACATGGGGACCCTGGGCCGCCACTACCGCGACATGTGCGACATCGAGTTCACCGTCGAGCAGGGCAAGTTGTGGCTGCTGCAGACCCGGATCGGGAAGCGGACCGCCGTTGCCGAGTGGATCATGGCCCACGACATGGAGGCCGAGGGCCTGATCGATGTTGACACGGCGCTGTTGCGTCTGGACGCCGACCGGCTGGAGGAGTTGTTCAAGAAGGTCATCGCCGAAGGGGCCGGGGCCACCGCGATCGCGACGGGGCTGAACGCTTCGCCGGGCGCGGCTGTCGGCAAGGCGGTGTTCTCCGCCGACGACGCCCAGGAGTGGGCCGAGCGGGGTGAGGCGGTGATCTTGGTCCGCCGTGAGACCACCCCCGATGACTACCACGGCATGATCCGCTCGGAGGGGATCTTGACCTCGGCGGGTGGGACCAACAGCCACGCCGCGGTGGTCGCCCGGGGTGAGGGCATCCCGGCGGTGTGCGGCGCCGACCAGGTTCGGGTCGACCGTCAGGCCAGGAAGTTCACCGTGGGTGGGACCACGGTGGCCGAGGGGGAGTGGGTGACCATCGACGGCTTCACCGGCAAGGTGTATGCCGGTCAGCTGGAGTTGGCCGACTCGCCGATCGAGCGGGCCCGCGGCGGTGACCCCGAGGCTCGTACCGAGAAGATCTGGCAGGCCTATGAGCGGTTCATGGCCAGGGCTGATGCGGTCCGCCGGCTCAAGGTGCGGGCCAATGCCGACACCCCGGGCCAGTCGGCCAACGCCATCGAGCGTGGCGCCGAGGGGATCGGGTTGTGCCGCACCGAGCACATGTTCTTGGGTGAGGAGCGGGTGGCGGCGGTCCGCAGGATGATCTTTGCCTCCTCGGCCGAGCAGGAGCAGGCCGCCTACGACATCCTGTTGCCGTTGCAGCGCGACGACTTCGTCGGGATCTTCGCGGCCATGGACGCCAAGCCGGTGACGGTGCGTCTGCTGGATCCGCCCCTGCATGAGTTCCTGCCCGACCAGGTGGAGCTGGCCGTGGCCGTCGCCCTGGCCACCCAGCGGGGCGAGACCACGGTGGAGGTCGGCGCCGACGAGGCCATATCGCTGGATGAGGCCGCCGAGCTGTTGGCCAAGGTCAACGACCTGCACGAGGCCAACCCGATGCTGGGGCTGCGCGGGGTGCGTCTGGGGATCCTCAAGCCGGGGCTGTACGCCATGCAGGTCCGGGCCATCTGTGAGGCCGCGGCCAAGGTCAAGGCGGCGGGCGGCACCCCGATCGTGGAGATCATGATCCCGCTGGCCGCGACCCGTGAGGAGTTGTCCCAGTCGCGCGAGGAGTTGGAGCCGGTGGCCCGCCAGACCCTGGAGGCCGCCGGCCAGGGGGAGCTGGAGGTGGTGTGGGGGACGATGATCGAGCTGCCGCGGGCGGCCCTGGTCGCCGCAGAGATCGCCGAGGTGGCCGACTTCTTCTCCTTCGGCACCAACGACCTCACCCAGACCACCTTCGGGTTCTCCCGCGACGACATCGGCAAGTTCCTGGGCCTGTACGAGGAACGCAAGCTGGTCCCGGCGAATCCGTTCGTGACCATCGATGTGGCTGGGGTGGGCCGGCTGATGGAGATCGCCTGTGAGGAGGGCCGCCAGACACGCCCGACCCTGAAGCTGGGGATCTGCGGCGAGCACGGCGGCGACCCCGACTCGGTCCGGTTCTGCCACACCCTGGGGCTGGACTATGTGTCCTGCTCCCCATTCCGGGTACCAACCGCCCGCCTCGCCGCCGGCCAAGCAGCCCTCGGCGCCGCCACCACCGCCTCCAAGTAGCAGGCCATGGCCCTGCGCCTCCGGCCGGTCCGCCGCGCCGACCTCGACACCCTGGAGCGCTGGTGGAACGACCCGGAGGCGCAGGGCCACTACAACTGGTTCGGGTTCTCGGCCGACGGGCAGCTGCGGCGCCGGTTCGAGCAGGACGGCCTGCTCGGCGAGGACCGCGGCAACCTGCTGGTCGAGCTGGACGGCGGCACCCTGGCCGGGGACGTCAGCTACCACGCCGTCCATCACGGGCCCAACCCGGGCTCGCGGGCCTTCAACGTCGGCATCGCCCTGGCGCCCGAGCACCGCGGCCGTGGCCACGGAACCGAGGCTCAGCGCCAGCTCGCCGCCTACCTGTTCGCCCACACCACCGTCGAGCGCCTGGAGGCCAGCACCGACGTGGAGAACCTGGCCGAGCAGCGGGCCCTGGAGCGGGCCGGCTTCACCCGCGAGGGGGTCCTGCGCCACGCCCAGCTCCGCGACGGCGGATACCACGACATGGTCCTCTACAGCCGGCTGCGCGACGACTGACCGTCACAGGCATCGGTCAGAATTGCCAGGGAACGATCGAACGGCGCCAGAGGAGCCAGGGGAGCGAACGGTGACGGTGACCCACGACTGGGTGCAGCGGGGGACGGTCCGGGCCGAGCTGGAGGCGGCCGAGGCGCGCACCCTCGCCCCCTGGGCGGCCAAGGCGGCCGAATCGGCCGGGCGGGGTCAGCCCGAGCCCGAGGACCCGGTGCGGACCTGCTGGATGCGCGACCTGGACCGGATCATCTTCTCCCGGGCCATGCTGCGCGCCCACGGCAAGACCCAGTCGTTCATCCCCGCCTTCTCCGGGGAGGGCCCGGCCGCCGGCCGCCAGGGCGGGCCCTACATCGGCGACCACTACGTGACCCGGGCCACCCACATGCAGCAGACGGCCCGGATCGCGGCCACCATCGCCCAGGCCCTGGCCCTCAACGTGCCCCTGGCCAGCGCCATCGCCACCGGCCACGACCTGGGCCATGCCTGCTTCGGCCACGGCGGCGAGGCGGCACTCCAGCAGGTCGCCCCCGGCGGCTTCGACCACGCCCGCCAGGGGGCGCGGCTGCTCACCCTGCTCGAGCCCCGCAACCTCACCGCCGAGGTGCTCGACGGCATCGCCCGCCACTCCTGGAAGCACGAGCCGCCCTCGACCCTGGAGGGGCTCTGCGCCCGCCTGGCCGACCGTATCGCCTACCTGACCGCCGACCTCACCGACGCCCTGCGGGCCGGGGTCCTGCGCGGCGTCGCCCAGGTCCCGGCCGAGGTCCGGCGGGTCCTGGGCGAGCAGCCCGCCGACATGATCGGGGTCCTGGTCGAGGACGTGATCCGCCACTCCCGGGGCGCCCCCCGGGTGGTCCAGGGCGAGGACTGCGCCGAGGCCATGTCGGTCATGCGGTCGTTCATGTTCGAGCACGTCTACCTGCGCCCCGAGGCCGAGCGCCAGACCGAACGGGCCACCCGCCTGCTCACCGACCTCTACGGCCACTACCTCGAGCACCCCGACACCATGCCCATGGGGGCCAGCCTGGCCACCGACCCGGTCGCCCAGCAGGCGGTCGACGCCATCGCCGGCATGACCGACCGCTACGCCCTGGCCGCCTGGAAGGCGGCGTTCGCCCCCGAGACCGTCTAGGTGGAGCGGCTGGCCTGCCGGCCGGCACCCGACCAAAGGAACGATTCCGCCGGGTAGGTCCGGACCCGTACAATTGCCCCGGCCATGGACCGGGACCCAGCAGACCAGCGGAGGGCGTCGCTGCGCGCCTCCGACGCCGACCGCCAGCAGCTCGTGGAGGCGCCGCGCCGGCACCACGTCGAGGGCCGCATCACCACCGAGGAGCTGGCTGACCGCACCGAGCGGGCCTACGCGGCCCGGACCTTCGGCGACCTGGACGCGCTCACCGCCGACCTCCCGCCGATCCAGCCGCCGGCCGCCGCCGTGGCCCCCGGACCAGCCACCGGCAGCCCGGGGCCCCCCGCGCACCCACCGGCCGCCGGGCAGGCCGCGGCCAAGGCCGCCCTGTACCGTTCGCTCATCTGGTATGGCCTGCTCACCGCGGTGCTGCTCGCCGTCTGGGCGATGAGCGGCCGCGACTACTTCTGGCCCATCTGGCCCATCCTCGGCTTCGCCCTGTTCCTCGGCTGGCAGGCCTTCAACCTCTTCGGGCCCCAGGACCCGGA
>Ga0222623_10000525_pt1 | contig 12254 bp, 8 predicted proteins | sample PLMtaG_FD_177336 | JGI IMG/M metagenome (GOLD analysis project Ga0222623, IMG submission 177336) | Groundwater sediment microbial communities from an aquifer in East River, Colorado, USA - PLM2_30_coex | ecosystem: Environmental > Terrestrial > Soil > Riparian zone | place: USA: East River...
TGCTCAAATTGAAGACTATGAGACCTCAGGCTGGCTGATTTTTTTACCGATCAATGTAGGCACAGTTAACAATATTGCCATCGGTTCGGGCGTACTCGTTGGGCTCACAATCCACAAAGGATCGGAAATATAGTCGTGAGTAAAAGAAATGAATGTCAAGTCGCGAGTAAAAGGAAAGAACGTTATTGCGTCACAATTAAAAAGCTAGTTTCTAGCAACCCTTTTAAGTTCCTGTAGCGTGCGCCGCTTAATCGGCGAACATGCTCCAAGACTATGAAAACAGGTTGACGACAACTAATGGCGAAGTTTCGACATTCGCTTGAACATACTTGGCCTCCGAACCGGCACTCGGCCTCGCGAAGTGTCGCAGCCGCTAACGTCGAGACCGAGCACGAGCGGGAGGCGCGCGAACAGAAGCTGGGCGCCCACTATGGCGTCGCTCCATCCCCTTAAAATGAAAGCCGGAGGGAAGAATTCTACTAGCGTTTACCTTATGCGCTGTATTAAAAATTCGATCGCACTGATTTTGTCGTCCTCAATACACGCCTCTAAAAATTGGGGGCGGCGCGAAAGGATTACAGTGTTCGGTTTGATGCTCGCATTCGTAGGTTTCGCGAGCTATCGAATTCATTCGCCTGGGCTTTATTACGACGAACTGCTTTTCGTTTCGGCGCGATGGGACGGCCTGAAGCTTTTCAGACGCCTTATGGAAGCTGGCTGGGGGTCACCGAACATCTAAAAGCCACCGCAACGTCAAGATTGAACACCAAAACTGGACGACCCGGGTTATCTCGGCAGTGGCAAACGGATCGAACTTCATTTATACTATCTATCGAACGGTGCGAAAAAAATCGCCGATGTGAATCTCCCTGCGATCGAGAGACTTGTGGCAGTTACCCACGCCTGAGCGGCCGTTTCCAAATGTCCAGTCCTATTACAACGGCAGAGGTCGACCGGAACTTCGCGAACCCTTGCAGTAAATGGCACGAAAAGGGCGCGCTACCCTACCAGACAGACGGTAAGCTGGCATTCCAGCGCCTGCGTCAGCCCCTTTTTACGCCTGCCATTAGGCCGGGCTTCCGACTGCGGCGCGAAGATAAGCTTTTCGCTATTGGCTCCTGTTTTGCCCGGGGCATTGAGTGGGCGCTGATCAAGCAAAAAATGGACGTGTTGAGCAAGACCACTGAGTTCGACTCCTTCCCGGCGATAAACGACGAAGCGAGGTTGGGATTTACAAACAAATACAACACGTTCTCGATTTACAATGAGCTGTGTTGGGCCCTAGACCCGGCAGCCAAATTCCCTCGTGAGAGCCTCGTTGATATCGGAGACGGTCTTTTCTACGATCCTCATGCTAACCCCGCGCTACAATTAGCCAGCCTCGAAGAGACGATTCATCGGCATCAGATCATCGAATCGGTTACCCGTCGGATCGCGCAGTGCCGGGTGGTGATAATTACCCTCGGCTTGGCCGAAGTCTGGCGCGATAAAGTTGCCAATATTTTCCTCAATCACGCGCCGATTCGGGACGCAGTCCGCAGTCACCCGGATCGTTACGAGTTTCACATCACCAATTTTGCTCAAAATCTTTCCAACCTTGAACGCATTCACACACTGCTTAGCCAATTCGGACACGCAGATGTGCAAATCGTAGTGACCGTCTCGCCCGTGCCGTTGCGGGCAACCTTCTCCGGGGAAGATGTCGTCCTCGCGAACACTTATTCGAAATCACTGCTGCGGACCGTGGCCCAGGAATGGGCCGCGGCGCACAAAAATGTGCACTATTTTCCAAGCTACGAGATCGTCCAAAACTCTGACCGGCTGGTGACGTGGGAAGAGGATCTGCGGCATGTAAAGGCGAAAGTGGCCGAGCACATCATGAAACTGTTCCTGTGTCACTACTTGGCGGGAAGTCCCGACACACCCTATAAGTTGAGCGCTTCGCCAAACCCAGTACCGGCCGGCGTTGGACGGGGCAAAACCACGATCAGTTGGTCTTCTGACGGCGATGCAGTTGCGGTGGTTTATATGTCGAAGGACGGTGCCGAACCAGCGCTTTTCGCAAGCGGTTCACACGGTTCAAAAGAGGCGCGTTGGATTGAGGCAGGAGCTACATACGAGTTCGGTCTCTACGGCGGCCCCAATCTCAATACACCGCTCGCGCAAGTTTCCGTGACGCGCCTCAAGCATTGACAAAACTTCGGCTGTGGCGACGTAATCTCACGTTTATCCCTCGATTGCATTTACCTGGCGGCATGCCGTAACTCGCTATGAATCGCATCGTGGTCGGACCTGAGGGGGAGTCTCCTTAGGGCGAAAACTTTGTGGTCGATATGTCGCAGAAAGAGCGGCGCCCATCGAGATGCCAAGGCGTTCACCATTTTGAAAAACGAGCGCTGCCTGCAGTCTTATGAGCTCTTAGCCTCCTCATTCTCGGCCCGATCCATCCTTGAACTGGGGATTTTCAAAGGCGGCAGCTATGTGTTCCTCGACAAGTTATTCAAACCACGGCGATGTCCGCCGTAGACATAAGCCAAAGCCTGTGGAGGCCAGCGAGCGAGCGATGTCCGTTCGAAATCAACTTTCCTTTACCTCGCGGGCTGCGCAGGCGGTGGATCGCGCTTGCTCGGTCTTTGAGTCGCTCTGTCGGTCAATGCACCCAGCGGTGCGTTGAGCGGTTTCCTTTTGCAATGCCGCAATTACCTGTAGGGCCCGTTGATATTCGCCGTTCAAGCTCGCAACATATTTGACGCGTTGGTTGAAGGCAGCCTCGATTTCATCGGATGCGGCCGGCGAAACTTCAATCGGCTGCGGAGTTTTTTCAATTTCGGTGCAAAGCCGCGCTGTCCGCTCGAGAAGTGCGGGGTCGGTCCTGGAGTTATCGATTTCAAAATCAATCGGAACATTGGAGCTGTTGATGCGTTTTTCGAGAGGATTTAGACAAGCGGTGGTATAGCGCTCGCCGATAAACTCAAGAACCGAGCGCATCGCGATTTCGGGCGCATTTAACAAGTCTGAATATCGCAGTCGGAGGACTACTCGCGGTCCATAAGCTCGTTCAGCCAAAAGACAGCTGCTAACGGTACGAAACCAATAGTCATAAGCCTCTTGCTCGTTATTAACGAGGTCATGTCCGGCTACTAGATGAAAGTTGAGCATTGAGCGCACGACAGATCTGACATCGCGTATCAAGTGGATGAATAGTGCTTTAGGAAAAAGCTTGCGCAGACCGCAGATATGAAAGGAATATTCTGGTGTCCCGTCGACCCAGCGACCTTTCGGTTCCGACTCTTCACTCGTAACCTGGCGCTTTCTTTCCAGATCCTTGCGATGGCGCAGAATCAAGTTGTTGATGCCCTCACCGAATATGGCAAACAATTCGTCCTCCTGAATGTCCATGGCGCTCAAAATGGAGCGATCACCGCGCGCCGCACCAATCTGATGGCCAATAGCAATGCTGACCGCGAAGTCTCCCATCCAACTGGACTCCGGGACCGGAAAGATATTTGGATGCTGACCCAAACACCAAGTGAGAATGCTCGTTCCTGAACGCGGTGATCCCACAACAAAAATCGGCTTGTTGATATCACGCTGCATTCAGGTCCCTACGGATTATTCGTCTTTTTGCGCGCAGTCAAGCTTTGCACATACGCACTGCGAACGATTGTTTCTCTGCGGGGAGTGCTGAGCTTTATCGGGCGCGGAATCACAATTCGCATTTATCGGAGGTTACTTCGGATGTACGCTACGTCCGATGAATCCGATCAAGATTGGTTCGGGCGGAGAGTTCTCATTGGGAGGTGAAAACTTCGTAATCGAAGGTGACTTGCCGCCAAAAGACAGACGTCCTTCAACCTCCGAGGCTTTTACCATCGTGAAAAGCGAGCCGTATCTTCGCGTTTATGAGGAGCTCGCTTCTGTCTTCTCACCAAGGTCAATCCTTGAACTTGGGATTTTTCAAGGAGGAAGTTACGTCTTCATGGACAAGCTGTTCAAACCTCGCCGGATGTCCGCAGTCGAGATCAGTCCAAAGCCCGTGGCGCCGTTATTACAGTATCTCTCGCGCACCGAGGATCGATTTGTTCACTTTGCGACATCGCAACGCAATAGTGAGATTTTGAGACACATCGTCCTGGGCGAGCTGGCGAATGAGTTAGATCTGGTTGTGGACGATGCGTCTCACGCCTATGAGGAGACAAAAACATCGTTCGAGGTCCTGTTCCCATTGCTGCGTCCGGGAGGGATCTACGTGATTGAGGACTGGAGTTGGGCGCATCACCACAATTACCAATCGCCAGATGCTCCATTTTCGAAGCGCCACGCTCTATCCAATCTCCTGTTTGAACAAATTATGCTGCTGGGATCTACGTCCGTGATCTCTGAGATTCGTGTTTGGAGATTTCTTTATCTGATTCGAAAGGACTCAGTTCGCAGGATCGACGCGTCCCATAATTTCAACGGTGCATCGATTTTTGATCAAATACTAAGCCGCGGACGAACATGGAGTTTGATCTAAGCCAGTATCTCTACGCTCCTCGAACTGGTTAGCGGCGAATCAAACCTGACTATTTTATTCTCAATCTGCTTTCGCAGAGCGGCGGCGCATCCAGAAGCTGCCTCCGATCCAGCGGCCCAGATGCCGAAAAACGGATTTAAGAGCTTCCTCATGGTAACGACTGAGAAAATAGTTAGCCAGTAGCACTTCGAACTGGGAGTTAAATGTCAGAAAAGCCTGTAGCAAGTATTGCTCAGTCCAAAAGCGAAATTCATCCAGGACCCAATCACGCCGGTACTCGAACGGGAGGAAAATGTCATGCACATGCACGATTACGCCCGGGTTGAGCCGCGGCAGCACTTCGAGGAACAAATAGTTAACGTCGCCGCCAATCTTGACGGTATGCGAGCTGTCGATAAACAAGATGTCCCCCGATTGCAGCTGCAAGAAGAACTCCAGCTCGATATCCTGCACATTCTTCTCGATCAAAGTCTGTAATCCCGGGAATCCTTTGCGGAGAAACTCCCGCGGAAATGGCTCGACGCAAATGAGCGTCGCGCGGCCGTTTCTCGCGACCGCATCACCGAGAACCAGCGAGGAGAACCCGCTGCCGACTTCGATCACCAAACGCGGCTTGAAATTACGAACCATGCAGTAGGCCACGAGCGCGTCAATCCCATCGAACAGACCGTTCCCCAGGTAAAATCGATTATGCTCTGTAGTCGGTCCGCTTGGAAACCGCTCGTATTCGGGGCGGAACATTGGAAAGCTCCGAAGCAAGTCAAGTTGTGCCGATTCATTCATGTCGATGCCTACAAGCTCCCTCGGTCGACTCCAGAGCGTTTCAGGCAAAGACTGGGTGTCGGGAATCGGTTGGTTAAAATGCACCGGAGTCACATGGAATCCGTGTCGCTCCCAGGTTTGGAACAGCCCCCGAGCTTGCCGTTTGAGACAAAACGGCATCACCGCAGCGATGAATCGGGAGACCTCTGCCAGGTCAATGTTCCCTCGGGCAACTTCGTCCGTGATTTCGCGGAGCACCGTCGCTGCAGACTCGATGTCGCGCCTCGCTTTGACCGAATCAATTGGTACATCCGGCCGACTAGCTGCATAGAGTCGAAACTCATAAACAGTCGAGTTCGCAATCCAGGGAATCTCCACCTGGCCGGACCTTCCTCCTTGCGCCACGAGCTTCTCTTCACTTGCGCCGGTCGAAACTCGTACCTCGGCCCCGCGAGGATCGTTCGTGTTCCATGAAACGACGCAGCGTTGCCCGAAGCAGGTTGGATTCGGGCTTGCAGTTATTTTTCCGGTAATCTGTCCGGTTACTTCCGTCTTGTTCACTGTCAAACCAAGATCAACTTGTGACAGCCAACTCTTGTTTTGCAACTGGCGGCGAGGGGTCCGAGCGATTCAGGTGCTGGTCACTAAAGAGAAATTTCAGTTTCTCGTGCGCCGCCTCAACAGAATAAAGTTCAAGTGTTTTTCTGACGCCATTTTCCGAGATCCGATTCCAAAGTTCCTCCGATTCGTAGAGCTCAATGAGTACCCGCGCAAACTCTTCCGGCTCATCGGCAACGAGAATGTCCTCCCGATCCTTAAGTTCCATGCCTTCGATAGCCATAGATGTTGCAACTACTGGTACACCAAAACCCATGCTTTGATTGATCTTGCCTTTCACGCCCGCCCCAAATCGTAGCGGCGCAACAGATAGCTTTACGCTATCAAAGAATGGACGAACATCTCGCTGTAGTCCTGCGACAACGATTCTCTCGGTTGCCAACGCGGCGACTTCCGGCGGCGGCTTGTCGCCGATGATGTAAAACTTGGCATCGTGCAGATGCTCACTCAGCAAGGGATAAATTTCCTTCACGAAGAAGAGAACCGCGTCGATGTTTGGCCTGTGTTGGAACCCGCCGATAAAAAGCCAGTCTCTGCGCAGGGCGAAAGGCCTGTTTGACCCTGGGATGTCCACGATATTTGAGACCACCTGAATGGATTTATTTGGCTGCTTCTTTTGGAGCAACTGTTGCTCGACGGAGCTCACTACCCAGGTTTCATCGGCCTGCTCGATCAATTCATGCTCGAGCCGCTGTTTCTCCTGTGCCTTCCGGCGGGCCTCAGGATCCCCAGTTAGACGTGCCTCGCTGTCCTCACGGACGAAATGAAGGTCAACGGTGTCAAAAATAATGCGACTCTGTGGTGCATGGAGTCGGACATCGGCGATGTGTTTGCGCGCAAAGTCACACCGGCTTAGCACGACTGCATCGAAGCCGGAGCCGTGCGAAATGAGGTAGTCGCTCAGTTTTTTGACATAGGGATGGTAAACAACTTCAATCCCGCGTTTCTGTAGCTCGCCGGTATAGGGCATGACTTTTGCCAGATTGTCGGGAATGAAGGTGACGCAATGGCCCAGTTGCCGCAGAATCTTAAGGATTTGGAACATTCGCAGCGATCCTGAGTCCCGGTCCGGGCTCGGAATGTAATGATCAATTACCAGAATGTCTTTTCGCCCCGGCGGAGGTCGCCGCAGTAATGCCAAATCGCCAGTGGCGGGTCTGACCATTAACTCAGCGGCCCATGCCTCGGCAAAGATCGAGCGGTTAATTTGTTGATGTTTTTTCGTGCCGGTAGCGAGATCGGTTCCCCCGGTCGCTCCTTCGTAGTGGACTACCTCGCTTAACGGCTGATAGAAGACCTTGTAGCCGGCTTGGCGAACCTTGAACGAAAGGTCCGTATCTTCATAATAGGCGGGCGTATAGCGCGAATCGAAGCCGCCCACGCTGTCAAATAGCGATTTTGGAATCATCAACGCTGCGGCCGAGCAGTAATCCACTTCGCGCAGATAATTGTATTCAGGTTTTTGTGGATCATCAGATTTGCCATAGTTCCATCCCGATGCATCGCACCATATGATCCCACCTGCCTCCTGCAATCGGCCGTCTGGATAAATAAGCTTTGAGCCCACGATCCCCGTCCGCGGCTCCTCGGCGAAAGTGTCGATCAGTGCAGTTAACCAGCCTGGCCTTACAATGGTGTCGTTATTCAAGAAAACCAGGTATTTGCCGCGCGCCTTTTCCGCACCGCGGTTGCAAGACACGATGAAACCTGAGTTCGCTTCATTGCGTAGATAAACGACCCCCTTCATCTGCGGAACGGCCTCAGCCGTTGCATCCGTCGAGCCGTCATCCACCAAAATGACTTCAAAGCGCTCCGTTCCATGATGCTCCTGGAGCGATGCCAGACAGGCCTGGGTGAAACGCAACTGATTAAAGACTGGAATGATAATTGAAATTTCGACCTGCTCGTGAATCGGAAAGTCAATCGGACGCGTTGGCGCCGGAGGTTCAATGGGTGCTGCTCTCGGCACAGGCGCTGAAGTCACGCCCGAAATCAGAACTTGGATTTGGTCATCAATAGCAGCCACCTCCGGATGCGTGGTTCGCCACTTGAGGTACGCGGAGACGATCTTTTCCAAATGTCCGTAGCCTAACAAGCCCCGGGACCGCTGGGGAGAAAGCCTTGCCTTTAAGGCAGCAACCGGATTTGCAATTTGCCAGCGTCCCGAAGAGCGAAGCCGGGTCGCTGCGTCATTCGTCTCGTCTAAGAACCGGCAAAGCCTCTCAGCGGCCTTCAGTAGCAGCCGCAAACGCTTTCGCAGCTCGTCTTCACGCGCTTCGCTTTCCGCCAAGCTAATACTCTTGTCGCGAAGGTCGCCCGTGAGTTCTTCGACTTGCGACTTGTGTCGAGCTTCCGCTTGAGCCAGGAGCTCTTGGTACAGATGCTCGACCTGCGCAATCCGTTCCGGAACGAACGCATTGAGCCGGGTGACCGATCCCTGGAGCAAGTCGGTCTCGTTCGGATCCCCGGCTTCGCGATTCTTGGCCGTCTTCCCTTTGTTTCTTCCTGTTGCCGATGCTTCGCCAATTAAAGTACCATAAAGTTCGATTACTTCCGGAGCGACACGGGCATCGATCAAGTGCTCAACCGTGAAATGAGTGTGGCGTCTTCGCTTTTTTACCAGCGCCGCTGCGTTATGCACGCCTGCATGGGGCAGGCCAGTGAACTCCGCAATTCGCCTCAATTCGGTTTCTGCGTCGTTGAAAAACAAATCGTAGTGAGTAATAAGCCGCTGTTGCTCAGTTGCTCTTTCAAGTAGGCGCCGGTTATAGATTTCCCAAAGGCGCAGACCAAGCGAAAAGGACGTTCCGTTGCGCTCCCGCATCGAGTAGGCGACCTCTAGCGGATTCCGTACGACGATGAGAGTTTTGAGTCCATGCAAGAGGTCCTGCCAAAACGGGAGGGTCAAGCTGTTGCGCGGGTCTTTCCAGCCCCAGACTCTCGTCGAATCAAAGCGCTCGATCAGCAGCCGCGCTTTCATACGCAACGGATCCAGCCGCGCATGTGTAAAGTTCTCGTCAGCATTGGGCGGCAGGTCCCACGCGCCACCGAGCTCATTCAATAATTCCTCATTAAGCGCCACGAACCGTAAATGTTCCCAGAAACCTTCGGGGTTATCAGCCTGCGGCGGCATCAAGTCCGATTCGGGTCCCAGTTCGAGCCCACACCGATGAAGAAGCCGCGTCACCATGCTCGTGCCTGAGCGGTGTGCCCCAGCAATGCATATCACCGTCTGGCTGGCAGCGCTATTTTTCACTCAAAATGCTTACACAACGACGGGGGGCTCAGTGCGTCAAGCCGGATTGGTCAGCGTAGGCGGCCAGCGATCCCTGGCTGCGTTGCGCTTGGAAGTCTTCCCGCGCACAGGTTAAAATCTTCGTCGCACAAATTCCGCCTGCATCTAACTTCCACCGATGCAGCGAAGTGATGGCCGTGTACCCGATGAAATCCGACCGCTCAATTTCGAGTTGAACGTGGCGCCGCATGCGAGCGGGTCGGTGCTTGTCTCGATGGGTAACACGCGCGTGATCTGTGCCGTCACGATTGAAGAAGGAGTGCCGCGCTGGATGAAAGAGCAAGGAGTGACCGGCGGCTGGCTCACTGCCGAGTACTCGATGCTTCCATATTCCACACAGCCACGCAAAGCTCGCGATATTGCGAAAGGCCGCATGGACGGTCGCAGCGTGGAAATTCAAAGGCTGATAGGCCGGTCACTGCGAGCCGTCATGGATCTCGAAAAGCTCGGGCCGCGCACGATCTGGATCGATTGCGACGTATTGCAAGCTGATGGTGGGACACGGACCACCGCGATTACGGGTTCCAGCCTGGCCCTGGCGATAGCCTGCCGGAAGCTTGTTCGTGAAAGAAAGCTGGACGCGCCGCCGATGAAAAAATTGGTCGCCGCAGTGAGCGCTGGCATTCTGGACGGGCAGGCAATAGTGGATCTTGATTACGAAGAGGACAAGCTTGTTACCGTTGATTTTAATCTTGTGGCTACCGAAGACGGCGAATTCGTAGAACTACAAAGCTCTGGTGAAGAGGCGACGTTTTCCGGATCACAGCTGGATGAAATGCTCACGCTTGGACGCAAAGGCATCAGCGCACTGATCGGAGCCCAGCGCGCAGTGTTGGCCCGAATCATGGTTACAGCGCCAGAGACCTGATCGTCTACCGGCAAGGTCGAGCGCGCGGATATGTCCGCACTTTGAAAGCGGCGACATGTCGCCGCACTCCAAACACGCCGTGATTATTTGGGTGGCGTTTCACAGAATGGAGCCGGCGGGCGCCGAGCGACATAGACGGGAAGCCCGACAGGGTGAGCGAACTGGCGCGAGCGAATCAAACGCTCTACAATTATTGCCCAAATGAAGACGGCGCTCATCACCGGCATCACCGGCCAGGACGGAAGTTATCTAGCTGATCTCCTGCTTGAGAAAGGCTACGAAGTCCACGGGATTATTCGCCGCGCCAGCACGTTTAACACCGCGCGAATTGATCATCTTTACGCCGATCCACACGTAAACGGTGTGCGAATGTTTCTGCATTACGGGGACCTCAGCGACTCGGTGAATCTTGTGAAGCTTCTTTACGAATTGAAGCCGGACGAGATCTATCATCTGGGCGCGCAAAGCCACGTGCGTGTGAGCTTCGATATTCCTGAGTACACTTCCGATGTCACTGGCGTCGGGACGATTCGCATTCTGGAAGCAATCCGCGAAGTCGGATTGCGTTCGCGCTTTTATCAGGCGTCGAGCAGCGAAATGTTTGGCAAGGCCCAACAAACGCCGCAAACTGAGAAGACGCCATTCTGGCCGCGGAGCCCTTACGGCGTGGCAAAGGTTTTTTCATATTGGGCGACCGTTAACTATCGAGAGAGCTACGGCCTTTGCGCCAGCAATGGCATTTTGTTCAACCACGAAAGCCCGCGCCGCGGGGAAACTTTCGTCAGTCGCAAAATCTCGCGTGCGGTTGCTGCGATCAAGCATGGTCTGCAAAAGGAGTTGTTCCTCGGCAACTTGGACGCAAAACGCGACTGGGGCTACGCGCCTGAGTATGTCGAAGGCATGTGGCGAATTTTGCAGCTTGGAGAAGGAGACGACTTCGTCCTGGCTACCGGCGAAAGCCACACCGTGCGCGAGTTTGTCGAGGCCGCCTTCGGCTGCGTCGATCTTGATTGGAAACAATTCGTAAAGCACGACCGGCGATATGAGCGGCCAGCCGAAGTGGACATCCTACTTGGTGACGCGTCGAAGGCGAAGAAAATTCTCGGTTGGGAACCCAAAGTGCGATTTCACGAACTCGTGCGAATCATGGTGGACGCGGACATGGATTTGCTCTCGCGCAACACGCCCAGAGAACATCTCGGCAAACTGCCGTGAGTGACGCAGGCAATCCTGTCAGCCAACCCGGAAAGCTTTCGGGGCTGCGGCGAGCGTGCGAGTAGATGCAGACAGGATTGTCTGCATCACGATCCTATCGCATCACGAATGGTGCCGGGTTTGCCGCGGACATCGAGTGGGCCGTGACGAGGCCGGGAACAGCAGTGGCGAGCGGCACGTTTACGATCGTTACTGCGGCGCCGATTCCCACGATGTCGTACAATTGTATGATCTCACTTGAGCGCATCCGGATACATCCGTAACTCGCAGGCGAACCGATTTTCCATTCCTCCGGCGTGCCGTGGATGTAAATGTCCCTCCCGAACGCGTTAGCGTTTTGCGCTTCGAGTCCACGCAACCAGAGAATCCGGGTTACGATCGGATCACGACCAGGCGCGTTGGCTTGGATAATTTCCCCGGTGCGTCGGCGATCCTTGAATACTGCTCCCGGTGGCGCATTACCGCCAATCTTTTCCGCTATCTGCAATTGGCCGAGTGGAGTAAACCTGCTGCCTCGCCAATCGCCAAGACCGAACTTGGAGGTGGAAACGGGATAAATCGCCATGAGCTTGCCGCGATCGAGAAGAGCCAACTTCTGTTCGCGCGTGCTGATTACGATGTGATGCTGCGTGTCAGGCGCAGCGCACGACGAGATGATAATTGGAATCAGGATTGCGATCCACCGGTACAAACGGATGGCCGCGCCGTTTGGGGTTGTAGCGGCAGACGTGTCGCCTGCAGGGTCCAAGGGAGCAGGCGACACGACTGGCGCTACGGTTCGCGCGTTACCCTCCTCGATTTTCATTTGCGATTAAACCTGAAAAACTTCTCCGCGGTTTCGGTGGTCGCTTCAGCAATTTCTTCAAACGGGACCGCCCGCGCTGCCGCGATCGCTTCCGCCACGATGCGCGTGTGAGCGGGTTCGCAGCGCTTTCCGCGAAAAGGAACGGGCGCCAGATATGGGCAATCGGTTTCGACCA
>Ga0222623_10000528_pt1 | contig 12219 bp, 13 predicted proteins | sample PLMtaG_FD_177336 | JGI IMG/M metagenome (GOLD analysis project Ga0222623, IMG submission 177336) | Groundwater sediment microbial communities from an aquifer in East River, Colorado, USA - PLM2_30_coex | ecosystem: Environmental > Terrestrial > Soil > Riparian zone | place: USA: East River...
GGTCGCGGGAAACGTGACAATCGTCGGCCAGACCCAGGGCGGCTACCTGTCGATCACATCACTTTCGACGACGACCCCGGCGACGTCGACGATCAACTTCCCGCTCGGTGACATCCGGGCGAACAACACGGTCAACGCGCTCGACGGCGCGGGCCGGCTATGGGCGATCTTCAAGGCGCCGTCGGGAGCGCGGACCCATCTCGTGGTGGACGTGGCCGGCTACTTCCGCTGACGGCGAGCGGGCCGAGCGGCTCAGCGCCTGACGAACCGGAGCGCGCCCGGGTCCACGAGCCGCAGCCGGCGATCCGGCTCCTCCGGGCTGAAGCCCGCCCGTTCGTAGATCCGGGCAGCGATCGTGCTCCGTAGCGCCCGGTCAAGGGGCTCGACCGGGTCTCGTTCGGCGAGCGTGACCGTGGCCGTCCAGGGGGTCCCGGCCCGGCCGAACCTCTCAACGTGAGCGGCGAGCATCCGGGTCGCCAGAGCCTGGCGCCGCCATGCGGGCGCGACCCCAACCGCCAGAACGGACCTTGCCGGGTCTGACGCCGCTGGATCATCGAGCGCGGACACGACGAGCCCCACCGCAGTCGCGCCGTCCACCGCCAACGTAAGGCTGAGTGCCGGCGAGCTCAGCAGGTCCCGGAGCAACCCGGGATCGAGATTCGCGACGAGGCGCGGCGCGAGCGTCAGGCGGTCGATCGTGTCGCGATCCACCTTGTCGAGGATCTCCGGCGCGCCGGCCGTCGAGCCGGACGTCGAGCTGTCCTCGCCGGGGGCCAGCGGGGTCCCCAGGGGCGACCACCAGCCACGGTCCACGGCCTCCCGGATGAGCCGCGGAACGCTGACCTCGCGGGATAACCCTGCGGTGGCCAGCGACCGCGTCTCCGCATCACGCTGCTCGGCATCGAACGGGAGGCCGGCGTTGGGAGGGTCGTCGAAGGCCTCCGGCAATGAGCGATCGCCGTATCGGGCGGCTTCGTCGGCCCAGCGGTCTCGCCACTCAGCGGGGAGCCGATCCGGTACGTCACGATGCGCGCCGGCCAGCCAGACGTGGGCCCACGCCCGTGGCACTACCCGGTAGACCCCGTAGCCGCCACCACCGGTCGCCAGCCAGCGACCGCCGGCCCAACGATGGGCGATGGCGTCGACGAGACGCGCGGCCGCGCCCATCGCCGTCGTCGTGACGTTGAGATGCGCCAGCGGATCCGAGGCGTGCGTGTCGCAGCCGTGCTGGCTGACGACAATGTCAGGCCCGAACGCAGCGGCCAGCGCCGGCAGGAGCGTCTCGACGGCGGACAGCCACGCTCGCTCGCCGGTTCCGGGCTCGAACGGAACGTTCACGACCGAGCCGGCAGCCGGGCCGTCGCCGACCTCCGCCACGGATCCCGTGCCCGGGAACAGGTAGTGTCCGCTCTCGTGCAACGAGACCGTCAGGACGCCCGGATCGTCCCAGTGGATCTCCTGGACGCCATCGCCGTGGTGCACGTCGAGGTCGACGTACAGGACGCGAAGCCCAGCCCGCCTCGCCTTCGCGATCGCGAGCGCCGGATCGTTGTAGATGCAGAATCCGGATGCCCGCGACGGCATCGCGTGGTGCAGGCCGCCGCCGGGGTGGAAGGCGTGGAGCGTGGCGCCGCTGAGGATCGCCTCCATCGCCCGGAGCGAACCGCCGGCGACCGCGGCCGCCGCATCGTGCATCCCGGCGAACGCAGGGTCGTCGCCCGGTCCGATCCCCGCCTCGGGCGCGCCCCACGGGTCGTAGTCGAGCTCCGACAGCCGCTTCACAGCCTCGACGTAGCGGGCGGTGTGACAAAGAAGCAACTCATCGTCCGACGCCGGCTCGGGCTCGAGGCCCGTCTCGGCGCCGACGAGCCGGAGCAGATCGATGGCAGGCCCGAACCGGCGCGGCGTCAACGGATGGGCCGGGCCGAAATCGTAAGTGAGCGACCGCGGGCCGAACACGAGGAGGGGCGGCAGCACCATGACGGGACAATACCGAGTCGCGTGGCAGGATATCGGCGTGGAGAGGGTCTACTCGACGCCGCTCATCGACAAGCTCGGCGTGCGGCCCGGCGGGCGGGTCGCGATCGTCGGGCCGGTAGATCCGGACGGCTCGTTCCGCGAGCTCCTCGCCGAGCGGACAGACGACGTGACCGACGGGGAACCGCTGCCCGACACCGACGTCGTCTTGCTGGCCGCCGATAGCCCGGCCGACCTCTCCCGACTGCCCGACCTGCGCCGGCGCATCCGGCCGAACGGCGCCATCTGGATCATTTCAACGAAGGGCCGGGCAGCAACGCTCCACTACGCCGAGATCCTCGAGGCCGCCCAGGCAAGCGGCCTCGTCGACAACAAGGTTGCCTCGTTCTCCGACACGCACACGGCGTTGCGGTTCGTGATTCCGGTGGCGCTCCGGCCGCGCGCCTGAGAGCGAGTACCATCCGCGCATGCCGGACACCCTTCTGATCCTTCTCGTGGTCCTCGGGGCGGTCCTTCTCTGGCGGGGACCGAAGACGCTCCCGAAGCTCGGCCAGGCGCTGGGTCGCGGGGTGCGCGAAGCCCGCCGCGAGGTCGAGGCCGCGAATTCCGACAAGCCGGAGACGCCCGAGAAGCCGTAGGCGGCAAGTTTGGCGGTGGGCGCCAACGAGGTCGCGGCCCCACGAAGGGGTGTCCATTTCTGATGCCCGTAGTTCGCATCAGAATCGCCGACAGGGCACGTCAGCTCACGGGCCGCGACAGACTTCTCGCGTGTTATGCGACCTACGGTCATCAAATTCGCCGGGAGTGTTGCTTCGTGCGGCCCCGGTTACGCGGCGGCGCCGGTCCGGGTCTCGACCAGTTCGGCTGCGATCTTCCTGACGTCGGCGAGGCTCGCGGCGGCAGTCGCGCGCGTCGCCGCGTCGCGACACGCGTTCACCTCGAGGCGCGCGAGCGAGGCCCGAAGACCTGTCAGCGATCCCGGCGCGACGCTCAGCTCGCTGACGCCGAGCCCGACGAAGAGCGCGGCGGCGAGGGGATCCGCGGCTGCTTCCCCACAGATGGCGACCGGGCGGTCGAACGGCAGCGCGGCCTCGGTGACGAGACGGATGAGGCGAAGGACCGCTGGCTGGAGCGGCGTCGCGAGCTCGGCGAGGGCGGGGCTCGTCCGATCCGCTGCGAGCGTGTACTGGACGAGATCGTTCGTCCCGATGCTGAAGAAGTCAACCATCGGGGCGAAGGCGTCAGCGAGGATCGCCGCCGACGGGATCTCGATCATGATCCCGAGCCGGACGTCCGATGCGACCTCGGCACCGGCTCGACGCGAGGCCGAAGCTGCCGCATCGATCGCCTCTCGGGCGGCGGCGACCTCTTCGACCGTGGCGACCATCGGCAGGAGCACCCGAAGCGGGGAACCCGGGTCAGCTTCGAGGAGCGCCCGGAGCTGCGTCTCGAAGAGATCCGGCCGGTTGAGCCCCAGCCGGAGCCCGCGCACCCCGAGAGCAGGGTTCATCTCGGGCTCGGCCGGCAGGTACGAGGCGGGCTTGTCACCGCCGATGTCGAGCGTCCTGAAGACAACCGGCCGGCCGGGGAGAGCCGCGGCGATTCGGCGATAAAGCGCCCGCTGCTCGTCGAGGCCGGGCGGCGCGGATCGGCCGAGGAATAGGAGCTCGGTCCGGACGAGGCCGATCCCCATTGCGCCGGCAGCGGCCGCCGCCTCCGCCTCGCGGACCGAACCGACGTTGGCTTCGAGGGTCACCGGCAGCTCGTCGATGCCTGGGGTCGCATCGGCGGCGGCTGCGGCGAAGGCCGCGCTCAGCGGGGCTGCCGCCAGGGCACGCACCTCGGCATCGGTCGGCTCGATCAGCAGCCGGCCGCCAGTGCCGTCGACGGCGACCTCGACACCGTCGAGGCCGGCATCGAGCGAAGGGCCGAGGCCGAGGACGAGCGGGATCCCGAGGGCCCGGGCAACGATCGCCGCGTGGCCGGTCGGGGCTCCGCCGGCGAGGGCAAGCCCCGCGACCAGCTCTGGTCGGATCACCGCGACCACTGAGGGATCGAGGTCGTCCGAGGCGACGATGGCCGGCGAGCCATCGCGACGGTGGAGGGCCGGTCTGGCTCTGCCGAGTAGCTGGTCGACGACCCGCCTCCCGACGTCCCGCAGATCGGCGGCCCGCTCGCGGAAATACTCGTCGTCGACGCCTGCGAGCTTGTCAGCCTGCTCGGCCGTGACGCGGTCGATGGCCTCCGCGGCGTCCGCCCCGATATCGATCGCAGCCAGCGCCGGCTCGATGATGCCGGGATCGGCGGCGAACAGCGCCTGCGCCTCGAAGATCGCCCCGATCTCGTCGCCGGCGCGGCTCGCCGTCTCGCGGGCAAGGGATGACAGTTCCGTGCCGGCGGCCTCGAGGGCCGCATGGAGACGCGCCTTCTCGGCAGCGGGATCTCGCGCGCGGCGGGTCTCGCTGGCGGCGGGCCTAGCCGCCGCGGTCACCGCAGACGATGATGGCGGCAGCCAGAGCAACCGCCCGACCCCGACGCCCGCGGACCCCGGTCGGCCGATGAGCGTCGCCCGGGCCATGGTCGCCACGCCTAGTCCGAGCTTACATTCGCGGCGAGGACGCCCAGCAGCAGCGCCGACGAAGTCGCGCCCGGATCCTGATGTCCGATGCTCCGCTCGCCGAGGTACGACGCCCGGCCCTTCGTCGCGAGCATCGGGATCGTGGCCGCGGCACCCGCGTCGGCCGCATCGTGGGCCGCGCCGACCACCGCCGCCAGATCGCCGCCGCCGTCGAGCGCCTCCCGCGCCGCCCGGGCCGCCGGGAAGAGCGCGTCGAGCATCGTTTTCTCGCCCTCGGCGGCCTTGCCAAGTGCGGCGATCCCGCCGGCGGCCGCCTCGAGGGCCGCAACGAACGCCGCCGCCGAGGAGGGCTGCTCGCCCGCCAGCGCTCCCGCCGCGCGCAGGAAGGCCGTGCCGTACAACGGCCCGGCCGCACCGCCGACCGTGCTGATCAGCGTCTTTCCGGCCTGGCGGAGGACGTCGGCAGTAGCCGCCGCATCCGGCGTGTCCGCCGCCGGGGCCTCCCGCGCGTCGAGCATCGCCACGATCGCCGCGAACCCGCGGTCCATGTTGATCCCGTGATCGCCGTCGCCGATCTTCTGGTCGAGCACGGTGAGCGCCGCGGCCTCCTCGTGGATCCTGGCGGCCGATGCGCGCAACCATGCGGCAAGCCCGTCATGCATCGTGTGAATTCCTCGATCCAGTCCTTGACGCGGCCTGCCGGGCCGGTCTGGGGTCCCGGCCCGGCAGTCGCAATTCGATGCTGCAGGCAAGGGGCCCGCTGCAGGTCGTGGGTCAGACGCGCCAGCGCAGGGCCGGCGTGTGGACCGGAGCGTCCCAGAGCCGGACCAGCTCGTCGTCGAGCTTGAGCAACGTGACCGAGAATCCGGCCATCTCGAGGCTCGTGATGTAGTCGCCGACGAGGCTTCGCCCGATCGAGATCCCCTGACCCTTGAGGATCTTGTTGACGCTGTTGAAGGCGCCATAGAGCTCGATGAGCGGGGTCCCGCCCATGCCGTTGACGAACGCGAGGACGGAGTCGCCCTTGGCGAGCCCGAGGTCCGACACGATCGGTGAGACGAGCCACTCGGCCATCTCGTCGATTGAGGCGAGCTTCTCGCGGCGTCGTCCGGGCTCGCCATGGATACCGATCCCGACCTCGACCTCGTCGTCGCCGATATCGAACGTCGGGGTGCCGGCCGCCGGCACGATACAGCTGGTCAGGGCGAGACCCATCGAGCGGCCCTGGCCGTTGACCTTGACCGCCGTGGCCGTGACGTCGGCGAGCGAGCCGCCCTCCTCGGCATGGGCGCCGGCGATCTTCTCGACGAGGACGGTCACGCCGACGCCTCGCCGACCGGCCGTGTACAGCGAGTCCTGGACCGCGACGTCGTCGTTCGTGACGACCGAGCTGACCTCGATCTCGCCGGCCACGAGCTCCGCGGCCATCTGGAAGTTCAGGACGTCGCCGGTGTAGTTCTTGACGATGTGGAGGACGCCCGCGCCGCCGTCGACGGCCCTGGTCGCTGCCTCCATCTGGTCGGGGACCGGCGAGGTGAAGACATTGCCGGCGGCGGCCGCGTCGAGCATGCCGAGCCCCACGAACCCGCCGTGGAGCGGCTCGTGGCCCGAACCGCCGCCCGAGATCAGGGCGACCTTGCCCTTCTTCGGACCGCCGGCGCGGAGCACGACGTTGTTCTTGTAGTCGATCTTGACGAGGTCCGGGTGCGCGGCCTCGAGACCGGCCAGGCTTTCGGGGACGAGGTCCTCCACCTTGTTGATGAGCTTTTTCATCTTGGTCGGTGCGTTCGTGGCCATGATGGCCTCCCTTCGGTGACTGGCTGGCTCATTGTCCTCTCAGGCGTCGGCGTGGGCAACCTCTGGCACCGCCGCGCCGGGGACCGTCGCGGTCCGGACGTGGCCGATGAATTCGTAGAGGAAGGCACCGACGAGACCACCCGCGATCGGGCCGGCGATGTAGACCCACAGCTGGTCGAGGTGCGTCTTCGCGCCGACCAGGCCGCCGAGGATTTCCGGTCCGATCTGGCGAGCCGGGTTCAGCGCGGCGCCGGTGATCGGGCCGACGAGGATGATGATCCCGTAGACGATGAAGCCGATAACGATCCCGGCGAAACCAGCAGGCGCCCGACCGTCGACGGCGGCGCCGAAGACCGTGAAGACGAGGATCGCGGTGCCGATGACCTCGGCCGCGAAACCGACGAGGTTGCCCGCGTTGCCGTTGACGCTGACTGCGCCGAGACCCAGGGCTGCCGGGTTGTTGCCGCTCAGAATCACGAGCGTCAGGCCGGCGCCGATGAACGCGCCGACAAGCTGCGCGCCGATGTAACCAGCCGCGGTCGTCGAATCGATCTTGCGCGTGGCGAGCAGGGCGATCGTGACCGCCGGGTTGATGTGGCAGCCGCTGATGTGGCCGACCGAGTAGACGGCGGCGAAGATCGCGAACGCGAAGGCGAACGAGATCGTCGAGAGCTCGGCGCTCCCGAACGGGTTGGTGCCGGTCAGCAACCCGGTGAGGGGCACGGAGCCCGCGCCGATGAAGACCAGGATCGCGGTCCCGAGCGCCTCGGCGGTCAGCTTCTGGGAGAACGTGGGTGACGTCGACACGAAAGAAATCCTCCTTCAGGACGGTTCGGCGCCGTTCGGTGACGGCTGGACGGCTGCGCCGAGCTCCGCGATGAGAGCCGCCAGGGCGGCAGCGTCATCGGGCCCATCGGCGGCGAGGGTGATCTGGGCTCCCGGACGGATCGTCAGGCCGAGCACCGCAATGAGGCTTTTCACGTCGGCCGTCCGGTCGCCGACGTTGATCGTGATTCGACTCTGGAAGCGGCCGGCCGTCCGGACGACCTGGGCGGCCGGACGGGCGTGGAGACCGGCAGGATCGAGGACGGTGAGGTGCAGCTCGGCCATCGTCAGTCCTTCGGCATCTTCTGCATTGATGCGGCGCTCGCGGCCGCCTCGGCGACCTCGTCGAGCGTCGCGCCGACGCTCGCCTGAACGGCGGCGAGGATCGCGCCCTCGACGAGCGGGGCCTCGCTGACCCGGAGCTTTGCCCGTTCGTCGTAATCGAATTCTTCGAGCGCCAGCTCGAGGCTGAGCGCTGCGCTGCCAAGATCGAGAAGGATCACGGTCCCGTCTGCGCCGCCATCGAGGGTGGAGCGGATCGCCGTCACGATGCGCGGCGCGCTCGTCCCGAGCCGGCCGTCATCCGTGCCGCCGGCCGTGGCCACGATGACCTCGGCACCGGCTACCTGGGCGACCATGTCCCGCAGCCCATCGGCAATCGACGAGCTGTGAGAGATGAGTACGAGACCGACCAATCGTCCCTCCTTTCGCCTTCTTCGGGTGAGGTCACCGATGCTCTACGGCAACCTGTCAAGAAGAAAGCAAGGAAGCATGTGGATACGCGTTGGATCCGCTCAGGATGCCATTCGGGACCCGTCCATCGATTGTCCTGTTCGTCACCCGCTGTCTACACTCGGCCGATCGGAATCAGCCAGGGGCGCCGCGTGTCCGTTCCGTCACCTTCGCCTTCCAGTTCGCCCGCCAGGCCGGTCGCCGCGGTCGAGGGGATCAACACCGCCGACCTTAAGGCCGCGCTCCACCGCGCCCGCCGGGCGGTCGATCGCCACGCGGCCGGGCTGACCCGGCTCGACGCCGTCCTTGGCGACGGCGACCACGGCGACAACCTCTCGACGGGATTCCGGGCGGTCGAGGAGCTCCTGGCTGAGCTTCCCTCCGAGACGCGGCCCGGCGATCTCCTTCGTGCGGTCGGGTATCGGCTCGTGGCGACCGTCGGCGGGGCATCCGGGCCGCTGCTCGGGACCGCGTTCATCGAGGCCGGGTTCCGAGCCGGCGACGCGGAGTTGCTCGAACCTCCGCTCGTCGCGGAGATGCTCGTTGTCGCGGCTGCGGGACTTGCTCGGCGGGGGCGCTGTGCCGTCGGCGACAAGACGATTCTCGACACGCTTGGCCCGGCGGTGGAGGCGTTCGCTGCAACCATCGGCAGAGGGGGCTCCGGGGCGGCGGCTCAGCGGGCGGCCCTTGCCGCGGGGCGCGCCGGGATGCGCTCGACGCGACCACTCATCGCTCGACGCGGCCTCGCGCTACGGCTCGGCGAGCGGTCGATCGGCCATCTCGATCCGGGCGCCGTTTCGTGCTTCGTCCTCCTCATCGCCATGGCGGAGCGATGACGGACCCGGCGTCGAGGGGCGAGGAAGCCGCGGCCTCGGAGGTCGAGCGCCTCCGAGCCCGGATCGCAGGGCTCGAGGGCGACCACCGTCGCGCGTTCGACCAGGCCCAGCGCGAGGCGGACGCCCTGTTCGCCCAGTACCAGCTCAGCCAGCTCATCGCGTCGGGCGGGTCGCCGGCGGAGCTCGGTCGCGCGGTCATCGTCGAGCTCGTCCGCTTGTCCGGCGCCGACGCCGGGGCGATCTGGCTAGGCGAGACGGGCCGCCCGGAACTGGGACTCCTCGCGGCCACCGGCCCATTCGACAACCCGCTGCCTGACCGGCTGGCGGGTGTCGCCGACGGACGCCGGATGGCCGAGTCCCGCCCTGATCTCCAACTCGTTGTGCTGGGCGAGGAGCCGCCGGCGACGCTGGTCGCCCTCCGTCTGCCGGCCGCCGGCGCGCTCGATGCCGACGGCCTCAGGGTCGCCCAGCTCGCCCGCCACGAGCTTGCCGTCGCGTTCGGCGGGGCGCGGCTGCGAGAGGCCCTGGAGCGCGAGAGGCATGAGCTGGGCGCTGTCGTCGACGGCGCCACGGACGTCATCGTCCAGGTGGACGAGACGCGTCGCGTCGTCCGACTGAACCCGGCCGGCGAGAGAATCCTCGCGGTCGATGCGGCGGCGGTGATTGGTCGGACGTGCGGCGAGGTGCTCGGCTGCGCCGCGGCCGGCGGCCACGGCGAGGAGCACTGTCCGCTCGCCGAGGTGATCGTCTCGGGCGAGCCCATCGGCTACCGCGAAACGGCGATCCTGTCGCCACTCGGCGGACCGATTCGCGTTGCCGGCGGCTACTCGCGCGCCCCCGCGGAGCCCGGCGGACCGATCCGAGCAACCGCGATCTTGCGCGACATCACCGCTGTTCGTGCGCTCGAGCAGCTGCGTGAGGGTTTCGTCGCAACGGTCAGCCACGAGCTGCGGACGCCCCTCGCCCTCGTCCGCGGCTACGCGGAGACGGTCCTGCATTTCGACCTGGACGCGGACCAGCAGCGCGACTATGTCGATCGGATCCACCAGGTCACGACGCGGCTAGGATCCCTCGTCGATCAGATTCTCGACGTGACGCACCTCGACGCCGACCCGCTGATCCTCGAGCGAGCACCGGTCGCATTCGCCGCGCTCGCGGCGCGGCTCAATGGCGATTTGGCGCTATCCGGCGACGACGCGCGCCTCATGGTCGACCTTCCGCCGGACCTGCCGCCAGTCGACGTCGACGCCGGCCGAATCGGTCGGGTTCTGGAGAACCTCGTCGGCAACGCCCTCAAGTACGCGCCGGACGGCTCGCCGGTCGTCCTCCAGGCATCGGTCGAGGGCAACTGGCTCGTGGCAACCGTCGACGACGAGGGAGTCGGCGTCCCTGAAGCGGAGCGGAGCCTCGTTCTGGAGCCGTTCCATCGCGCCTGGAACGTGCGCGAGTCGCGGATTCCCGGGACCGGCCTCGGCCTCTACATCTGCCGCCGCCTCGTCGAGGCGCACGGCGGCCGACTCTGGCTCGGCGATAGGGCCGATGGCCGGTCCGGCACGCGCGTCACCTTCAGCCTGCCGATCCTCGAGGATCGGCGACGTCTCGCGCGGCGTGACGCTCGGACGGCCGGCGCTGCGGCGCCCGGTGGCGGCCGTGGCTGAGCGGATCCTCATCGTCGAGGACGAGCCGGAGTTCGCCGGGCTCCTCGAACTCTGGATGGAGAAGGCCGGCTATTCCCCGGTCGTCGCCTCGACCGGCAACGACGCATTGCGTCGCTTCTACGACGACCACCCTGACCTCGTGATCCTCGACGTGGCGCTGCCCGGGCTCGACGGTTGGCAGGTGATCGAGCGCATCCGCGAGTTCAGTCGGGTGCCGATTCTCATGGTCACGGCCCGGAGCTCGGAGGCCGACAAGGTTCGCGGGCTGAAACTCGGCGCCGACGACTACATCACGAAGCCGCTGAGCTTCCCGGAGCTCCTCGCCCGGGTCGAGGCGGCGCTACGTCGAGCGTCGACGCCGACGCCGGAACGGCCCCGCCGGCTCCAGCACCGCGACCTCGTCGTCGACCTCGACGATCACCGGGCCCGCCTTCGCGGCGACGACGTCCGGCTCACGCCGACAGAATTCCGCCTGCTCGCGTATCTCGTCGAACATGCCGGACAGCTCGTCGCCCATCGCCAGGTGCTCGCCGCGGTCTGGGGGGCCGGTTATGACGCCGACGTCCACCTCCTCCGGATGACGATCCGCAACCTTCGGATGAAGCTCGACACCGTCGCGCCGGGCGAGTCGTACATCGCAACCGAATACGGCCTCGGCTACCGGCTCACCGGCGCGCGCTAGGCGGGCGTTCGCGACGTGGGCGGCCCGCGCTGCCCTACCCTAGTCCGAATGAACGGACACCCGCCCGTGGGCACCGAGATCGAGATCGAGCGCCCGGTGGCCGGGCCTCATCGGGCGACGATCGAGGTGGACGGTCAGGCGGTCGAGACGCTGGCGGACCTGCCGCCCCTTCGCGATCGGCTCCTGTTCGTCGGCCTCAATCCGTCGCCGATCAGTGTCACGGCCGGCCACTACCACCAGGGCAAGCTCGGCCAGACGTTCTGGCGGCGCCTCATCAAGGCGACGATCCTGCCGGCCGACACACCCATCGACGCGGCCGACGATGCCCTGGTCGCCGCCGGCCACGGCATCACTGACCTGCTGAAGACGCCGACCGCGCGCGACGACGCGAGCGACGCGACGCTGACCGCCGGCGTCGGGCCGCTCTGGCAGAAGATCGCGATCTGGCGGCCGGCGGCCGTGGTCTTCGTCTACAAGCGGGCCGCCGAGATCGCCGCGGGCCGCCGGCTCGACGAGACGTGGGGTCAGCTCCACGGCGTGGCACTCGCGGGCCGTCCGTGCTTCCTGATGCCCGGTCCCTACGCGCCGCGGGCCGAGGTCGACGAGGGCCTCAACTTCCTCCGGAACCTGGCAGCCTCGCTCCCTCGCTGACGCTAAGCATGTCCGGCTCGAGCGGCTCCCCATGGCCCGAAAACAGCCGAACTGGGCGCCGAGCCGCGAGGCGTTCGATCGACGCGGCCCGCGCGGCTTCGTCGACCGGGCCGAGGACGGCACGATCCGCCTGCGGCCCGATCAGGTCACCCACCAGGACGACCCGCGAGCCACCGTCGACGTCGATCGGGTCGACGGCATAGGCGACGTGATCGGGTCGGACGCCCGGGGTCGCGATCGCCTCCAGGCCGACATCGCCGTCGGTGATTCGCTCGCCATCAGCCAGCTCGCGGACCGCATATGGCAGCGGCCGCCCGCCGCCGGGACCGGTGTGGATCGGCAGGTCGAGCCGCAGGGCGAGTCCTTCGGCACCGGCCGCGTGGTCCGGGTCGACGTGGGTCAGCGCAATCGCCACGATCTCACCGCCGGAAGCGGCAGCGGCATCGAGCACCGCCGTCGCGGCCTCGTCAGACGGGTCGCCGG
>Ga0222623_10000538_pt1 | contig 12131 bp, 10 predicted proteins | sample PLMtaG_FD_177336 | JGI IMG/M metagenome (GOLD analysis project Ga0222623, IMG submission 177336) | Groundwater sediment microbial communities from an aquifer in East River, Colorado, USA - PLM2_30_coex | ecosystem: Environmental > Terrestrial > Soil > Riparian zone | place: USA: East River...
CAGCATCAGCCACGACCTTCCGTTTACGCAACCCGGTGCACCCTCGGCCATGCCGCTACCGTGATCGTTCGGGTCGAGCCCGCCTCACCAGGGTCGCCGGCCGAGCGAAGCTGGTGGGGGTGGAAGCCGTAGCGAGAGCGACGACGCTCCTGGACTACGTCTCCTACCGGTCCCTCCAAATCAGGCGAGCCGTGCGGCGGGCTTCGCTGCACCCCTAGTGACCGATGGAGACCGAGCCCGGCGACCGGCTATTGCTTCGTAGGGCATGCCAGATCCGCTGTGCAATCGAGTACCCAGTTACGGACGATGGGAATGTCCACGCGCTGGTAGCCGCCGAGATAGCGACAGTTGTTCGTGAAGCCGTAGCTCGTGTCAGCGACCAGGTAGCCATCCTTCAGGGCGGGACCTCCGGAATCACCGAAGCAGGTGCCACCACCCGCACGGGGATCCTTCTCGTTGCCGTTGGTCTGCAGGATCTGCGCGGTCAACTTCTGACCGATCTCTGTGGTGTATCGACGCACGATCGGCTCGCGCTCCGGTGTGGGCGGGTGCCCACGCACCTCGGTGCCGTAGCCGAGCACGAGGAACTCTGTACCGTTCAGCAGCGGCTGCCGGAACTGGTTGAGGTAGTTCTCCGGAGCCAACGACGTTGTCGGGAGTCCGGGACCCTCGTCCAGGAGAACGACGCCAGTGTCGTTCCAGTTCTTGAGATCGGTGAAGTCGCTGTAGTCCGGATGGGTACGAGGTGTTCCGAGGAACCACGTCTGTTCCCCGTCGTAGTCCGGAGGCGTGATATCGGCTGCGGTGAATCCGATCGTCGAGATCGCATCGTCAGGCCCGCTGTCGTCGGCGGCACGAGGGATATCGATCTCCGCCTCCTCCTCGGTACGTGAGATCAGCGGATCGAAGGTCACGACCACCTTTCCGATGTCCTGGAAGGTGCAGTGGGCGGCGGTGAGAAACACCTGCGGCGAGATCAGCGTCCCCGAGCACCGGAAACGGCCATCGGGCTGATAGAAGACGACCATTCCGACGTTGGAGTACTTGTTGGCGAGGTCCTCGGTGCCGCCGGTGATCGCCGTCGCCGGCGTGGTCGCCGCCAGCAGCGCCACGAGAACAAGACTGAGGGCAAAGGCCGAGTGAAGCATCTTGCGCGTTGATCCGCGCAGAACGGTCATCGACTGCGAAGCCTCTCGATCTCGAAGCATTCCTTCCTCCTCTTCCTGCTCTGATGCTCGGCTCCCTAAGAGTTTGCAGACACCGGCCCAGACTATCGACTCTCCCAATCGAGGTGCCATCACGCATCCACCGTAGATGAGCACTGCTCCAACGTTGGACCGGCGTGAGTGGAGACCGGGGATCGTCTCGGAAGAACTCGTCCTTCGCCTTGCGGTACTCCTCGAGCTCGCTCAGGGCTTGTCGAGCAAGCCCGCCATGGCGTCAGTCATTCTCGGTCAGGAACGCCCCCACCCGCTGGACCAGGGATGGGATGGCCTGGAACAGCGCGATCTCGCTCTCGAACATCAGCAACTCCGAGCTCGGCAGGAGGTCGTGCAGGATACGGCCGAGCTCGGCCGGATGGATGTCGTCGCCCTCGATGCAGATCAACAGCGTTGGCGCCGTCACCTTGCGCAGGAGCTCCCGGTCGGGAACCGGCCAGTCCTCGATGACCTCCCGGATCGCCTGGGCCAGGCCATCGGGATGCTCGTGCTCCCACATGACCTTGTCGATCTCCAGCTTCCACGGCGTCTGCACGTATTGGGCCACGCGCTCGGGGTCGGACACGATCGCCTCCAGCGCCTCCTCCGGGGTCTTGCCGTCGAGGCTCGCGGCGAGCCCCAGGAACCGGTCCTTGAACCCGAAGGGAAGGTCCAGCGCGGCCGGCAGGAGCCACACCATCCGGTCGAACCGGTCGAGATCCCGGGCCACCAGATTGGCGATGGCGCCGGCGCCGAGCGAGGTCCCGACGGCCCGCGTCGCCCCGTAGGCCGTGGCCACCGCGTCGAGGTCGCCCGCGAGGTCCTCGAACCGGTACCCGGTCGGCGGTGCGCTCGATCTGCCGTGGCCGCGGAAGTCGAAGCGCACCTTCGTGCCCGGCACCATGGGCGTGAGCGCCGCAAGCTCCCGGCAGTTGTTGGTCAGGCCGTGTGCCACGACGGTGACCGGCTCGCCCTCACCGTCCACCTCGCAATACAGGGTGACGTCTTCGTTGATCACCTCGGGCAAGGGAAGACCTCCGTTCGAGAGCTCGCGTACGATACGCGCGGGGGGGACGGCGTGGCCGACATCGAGGTCCGGCGTGCGAGCGGCGATGACTTCGTGCCGCGGTTCGGCGTCACCGTCCGGGACGAGGACGGGTCCACGAGCGTCCACGAGGTGACGGTGTCGCTCGACGACTTCGAACGCCTCGGCCGGAACTTCCGGGAGCTCGAGGAGTTCGTCCGGGCCTGTTTCCAGTTCCTCCTGGAACGAGAGTCGAAGGAGTCGATCCTTCCCTCGTTCGACGTCTCCATGATCTCGACCTACTTCCCGGAGTTCGAGGACCGGATCTCCCGAGCCTCACCGTTCTGATCGACTTTCGATCGCGGCAAGTCCCCGCCGGGCCTGGTCCAGGTGGAATCGGTCGTGCCCGGCGACCAGTCGGAACGACAGGTCCAGGCTCTCGGGGCCGCGCTCCTCGTGCAGGCCGACGCGGGCCTTCTCCGCGGGGGTTGCCCGGGCCCAGAGCTCCAGGTTGGCTCGTCGGAGGGTTTCGAAGAGCCGTAGCAAGTCGTCGGGATCCTCCGGCTCATGGTGCAGCCGGTCGACCCACAGGTCCTGGTCGTAGCCGATCAGGGGTGGCTCGTCGTGGGCCATGATCCACCGGTACCGTCCCGCAGAGACGATCTCTGCGTCCATGGTATGTGCCAGGCACTCGAGCACCGACCATTCGCCGGGCTCGGGCCTGACGGGCAGGAGGTCACCGGACCGTTCGACGATGGATCGCCATGCGGCGGGCGTCGCGCCCTGGACCTCGGCCGGGTCGTCGTGGCCAAGAAGCGACAACAGATGGCGTTGGTACCCCGACGGGTCGCCGATCGGGTCCGGCGTCGGGAGACGCGTCACAGTGCCCGTCCGTCGACCGTTGCGGCTCGGGGATCGACGATGTCGTCCTCGCTGGCCAGCTGATCCTTGATGCTCCTCGCCCACCGGTAGACGGCCGCCGTCACCAGCAGGAAGACGATGCCCGACCCGATCAGGATGAGCCGGACCCGGTCGTCGTTCCACACGAGCGACAGCACCAGGGCCGGAACGATCCACCCAAGGTTGTAGGCGATGTCGAACAGGCTGAACCCACGACCGCGGAAGTCGTCGGGGAGCGCCTGCTGCATGATCGTGTCCGCCGAGATCTTGCCCAGGAAGAACCCCAGCGCGCCGACGAAGGTGATCGCCGAGTAGCCGGCGATCGTCTGGACCCCGCCGAACAGGATGACACCGATCCCGAGCGCGGTCATGGCCGACACCAGCAGCCGGTACGGCGGGACCCGGTCCTTGAGCTTCTGCGCCAGCACCATGCCGATCGCGGCGCCGATCGCCCCGCACGCCCCGGCGATGGCCACCACGGTCTTGTCCGAGTCGGAGCCGGAGAGCAGGTTGCGCGCCTCGAGGGCGAAGACCAGGGCGACGAATCCGAAGAACTCCATCCGCAGCGCCTGGAAGCCGGCCAGCCCGAGGGCCGCGGCCGGCCGGCCGAACACCTCGCGGAGGCCGGTCGCGATGTCACGGAACACGCGGCGGACCTCCTCGGCGAACCGGGAGGTGCGGGGCTCGTACTCCAGGCGTTCGACGGAGCGCGCGACGACCGCGGCCACCAGGTACAGGACCGCTCCGAAGAGCGCGACGATCCACGAGGGCGCGAGCGCCGTTCCCACCAGGGCCACCCCACCACCGACCACCTGGAAGATGGCCCCGCCCGCTTGGGACAGACCGTTCGCCTGGAGCAGGTCCCTGCCTTGCACGACCGCCGGGATGCCGGCCGACTTGATCGCAAGCAGGATCCGGGTGCACGCAAGCGCGACCAGGATCGCCAGGATCAGGACCGCATCGGGAAGGGCGTCGCCTCCCGCCGCGAGCGCCAGGGCTGCAAGGGCGACGGCGGCCGCTCGGAACAGGTTCGACCTGATCAACAGGAGCTTGCGGTCGTACCGGTCGATGAACGCGCCGGCGAACGGGCTGACGAGCGTGTACGGCACGTAGAGCGCGAGGACCACGACGAGCAGGTACCGGGCCGACGGCGCGCTGGCCACGTCGAACCCCTTCTCGCCGCCGAACGCGATGGACTTGGCCAGCGATGCCTGGACGATGCCATCGGCCGCCTGGGCCACGAACTGCGTCCCCATGAGCGCCGAGAAGCTCCTGTTGGAGAACACCGCGAACAGCTCGGCGAAGAACCGGGAGACGCCGGTGAACAGGCGATCGAGCTTCGGCTTGCCGGTCCGGAGGCCCACGGCCACCGCCGTGGCCAGCCCCAGCGAGACCCACCCGTCCGCGGTGGTGAACGGGGCCCGGCGGATCGACACCCAGGCGATGGCCGCGATCACCGTGAGCCCGATGGAGATGCCGGGGACCAGCGCGACCTTCAGCCAGACGTCGTCGAGCTCGAACCACCTCGCGGCGATCAGGCCCGGGACGACGAGCAGCAGCGCAAGCGCGAAGAGCACCCACAGCGTGTGTCCGGGGTTCCCGAGGATCCCAGGATGATCCGCGTACAGCGCCGCGGTCGCGGCCTCCGCCGCGCGGGCAGCATCGAGCGTCTCCGGCGATGGAGTGGCCAAGTTCGATCCGGTCACCAACGCTATGTCCTCGCCGATCCTGACCAGGTAGTCCGGCGGGGGCTCCTGATCCAGGAGCGCGGCGTTCTCGGTGTTCCCGTTGAACTGCCGGACCAGGAACACCACCGGGGGCTGCGGATACGTTCGCTCCAGGGCCTGCACCTCGGCGAAGAAGCCGCGCGACATCTTGTTGTACGTCGGATCCGTCAGCTCTGTCGGTCGGTTCGACAGGAAGTCCTGCAGGCTGCCGAAGTAGGACATCGACCGCTTCACGGCGTCGCCCGGCAACCCGGTCCGCGAGACGTTCGTGAACGTCTTGGCCCAACCGTACGCCTGGTACGTGTCGCCGAAATTCAGGATGAACACGATGGGGCGTCCGGGCTCGCGCGCGGCGACCGCGTCCGCGGCCGAGAGCGCCGTCCGGGTGGGCTGGTCGATCCACTGGTTGCTCGGCTTGGCCCATTGCGAGGCGTCGCGGCCCCGGACCCACACGAACCCCATGCCCCCCACGAGGAGGGCGACGCCCAGGACGGCGACCACGCTGGTGCCGCCTCGGCGGTTCAGCAACCACCGCACGGCCACCCACAGCCCCAGGCCCAGGAGGGGCATGAGCGCAGCGGTGGCGTTCATGAACCGGTAGTAGGGATACGCGCTCCCGGCCACCCATCCGAACACGCCGATCAGCGGCAACAGCCACAGCGCGGAGACCGTCCCGAACGTGTCGGCCGGTCGTCGGTCCTTCCGTGCCCGGTAGATCACCCACCCGATGGCCAGCAAGATGAGTGGGAACGTGATGAGGGGCTGCAGCGATCCCACCCATCCGCTCAGCCGATGGAGGAAGACCTCCATCGTGTAGGGAGGAGGCAGCGCCGCATCGGCCAGTGACCCCTTCACACCCCACGGTCCGGCCAGCCACGACCCCAGCCCCAGGATCATCCCTGAACCAACCGAGAGCAGGCCCGGGCCGTCCCGGCGGAGGGCGGAGGAAAGGGAGAACCGGCTGGTCACGAAGTGCAGGGCGAAGACCGCGAGGAGCGTGACGCCGAAGATCACGCAGGTCGTGGGGTGGGTGAAGGCGGCGGCCATGCCGAACAGGAACAGGGCCGACCTCGCTCCCCACGACGTCTGCCCGGGTTCGTAGAACGCGAGGATGAGGGACAGCAGATAAAGCACGGTGATGTTGTCGAGGTACCCGACGTACGGCGTGGTCATGAAGAGCGCCGCCGTGGCCAGCATCACCAGCAGGAACAAGAGCGGGTCCCGATGCCGCCGGTAGGAGAACGCCCCGAGCGCGAGACCTATGAGGATGGGGATGCCGATCATCATGAACGCGCTGAACGTGTACAGGTCGATGCCGGCCACCCGCTGGAGGATCGACCCGTAGAGCGGGACCACGACCCGGTACCCGCCGGAGAACATGCTGAACGGGCCCCATTCCCCGGCTACGAGGCCGGGTTCGTCGTGCATGATCAGGTTCGACCGCCACGTGTACCAGGCCGGGTCGCGCGTCGGGGCGCTGATGGAGGGATCGCGTAGGAACGTCCAGCCGAACGCGAGCAGGAGGACGAGGATGGCCACTGCTAAGACGGCGGGGCGGCGGAGGAAGCGGCTCCCCGGCTCCGGCGCCGGGACCAGGTCCTGGGCCGGAGCTTCCCTGGTCACCGCCATCCGGTCGGTCCTCCCCCTTCGTCGCTCAGCTCGCGCGGGCCTCGGGGAGGCACGGGAGCCGGGAAAGCATAGACGAGGGGAACGCAGCAGAGAACACCGTGTCGTCTTCGTGGCCGGCGACCGGGGTGTTCCGGTTCTTGAACGTCTGCTGCTGCGTCATCCGCACGATGAACTGCGAGACATCGTCGAGGGTGAAGCCGTTGTTCGCCAGCTCCTCCGTGTTCAACCAGATCTCGGTGGCTCGAACCTTCTCGACCAGCGGCACGCCGTCGTCGTCGTCGTCGAACGCCTTGCGGATCAGCGAGTCGATCTTGTTGACGTCGATCATGAACGCGCCGCTCACCGCGGGGTCCCGCTGGGTTCCGTGATCGGCCGTAAGGGCCATGACCCACCTCTCCTTGCCGACCGTGCGGTCGAGGAACGACACCAGCTCGCGAAGGGCCTCGTCCTGGTAGGTGACCGCGTCGGACATTTCCACGCCGTCTGCGCTGAACAGGTGCCCGATCGTGTCGATGGCCTTGTAGTTCACGAACAACAGGTCCGGGATGTCGTCCTTCCCGAACCCCTCTCGCTCGATCACCGTCTTCACCAGCCTGGTCTGGTACGGGGTCCGCGCCGGCGTGTCGAACCCGTTGTGCAGCTCGGTGAATGGATGGCCACGCCATGCTTCGTCGAGCCGTCCGTCGGCCTGGTCGAGGGCTCGCGTGTAGGCGGTCACGGGCGGGAGCGCGTTCACGTAGCTCGGGAAGGTGTAGTACGGCGCCATGGAAGGCGTGAGGTTCCACACGTCGGACTCCGCGCCAGCGGTGGGACCGAACTGCGCCTCCCGAGTCACGGCGAGGTCCTTGTCGCCGCCACCCCACAGCGACCCGTGCCCCATCATCATGATGTGAGCCGAGAGGCTGGCGATGGCCGCGACGATCGGGCGGTTGCCCATGTGGCGGTCGTACAGGTCGGCCAGGCTGGGCTCGAGCAGGAACGCCGGGCCGTTCGCGTTCGGCTTCTGGATCCGTCCGTTCACCCGGACGTACTCGTCGACGAAGCCGGTCCGCATGGGGAAGGCCCCGGTTCCGATGATGGAATGCCCGGTGGGCGTGTTCGACGGCGAGGCGCCGACCGTGACGTGGGTGAACCAGGCGCCGTGCGGCCGGAGCGAGCGCAGGTATGGCCAGTCGTTCGGCCACCGGTTCAGCACGTCCATGCCTCCCGAATCCCAGATCAGGGTGAGCAGCAGCCGGGGAAGCGGCCGGCCCTCGGCCGGCAGCAGAGCTTGGCTCTGGGCCCTGCCGTCCGGCGCGGAGAAGTCGTACTTCAGCATCGCGCCCTCGGTGGGTGCGATGTCGGCGAGCGTGATCGGTCGGTGGTACAGGCCGGGGCGCACGTAGCCCGGTCCGTACAGGAACAGGGGGACGTCCTGTGTGTACGCGTAGGGCGTCGAGTGGGTCAGCCCACCGTTCACGAAGTTCGGATCCTTCGGAACGATCTGGATGTCCCCACTCCGCCCGGGGAAGTATCCATGCCAGGTTCTGACCAACACCTCGTGGGAGAGGTTCGCGCACACCTGCTTTGCCAGCGCTCTCCCGGAGACCTGGGTTGGGACCGGCGGGCCGCTCGTCGAGGCGGGGGGGGTTGTCGACGTGCCACCCGACGACGTGCACGCCGACGCGAGCAGCGCGACGACCACGAGCAGACGACGAGAGGACCCCACGGGCGAGTCGGCAAACCTAACAGACGCCTCCCCGAAAGGTGCGAAGGGCCGGTCCGTTCCTCGGAACCGCGATAGCGTATCCCGTCGTGTTCGGACGGCGCCTGCTCGTCCTCCTCTTGGTGCTCGCCGTGATCGGCGTGCCCGCGGGCGTGCTGCGCGCGGCGTGCGCTGGCAAATCGTGCCCTGCGGACGTAGCGCAGCCTCGCGTTCCCTTCTGCCCGCTGCCGGCGGAGCTGAAGGCGAAGTTGGCCGCCGGGTACCGCGAGGGACGGTCGCCCGATGTCATGGCCGTGACGGGGAACCACGCGGTTGCGCGCCCGACCGGTGCCGGCCCATGGCCCTCGGTCGCTGAATCCTCCACGGTCACGGCGGTGCCCATCGCGTTCTTCGGAGCGGGGATCGAGCCGGGGGCCCTTGTCCCGAGGGGCACGGGCCTCGACGCCATCGCGCCGACGCTCTCCGAAGTGCTGGGGTTCCGCCGACCACACCCCGATGTCCGAGCGGGGACGGCCGTCGCCGGCATCTCCGACGGTGAACGGCCCCGGCTCGTCCTCGAGGTTGCGTGGAAGGGAGTGGGGACCACGGAGCTCCGCCGCAACCCCCGCAATTGGAGTTCGCTTCGTTCGCTCATGGAGCGCGGCGCGGCGACAGTGGCCGGCGACACCGGTTCCCTACCGCTCGATCCCACGGCGACGCTCACCACGATCGGCACCGGGGGCCTGCCGTCGCAACACGGGATCACCGGCGCGCTGGTGCGAAACGATGACGGCCGCGTCGCGACGGCATGGGGGCCGGGCGCCCCCTTCTCCGTGATCTCGACGTTGCCAGACGACCTGGACCAGGCGATGGCCCAGCGTCCGCTGATCGGCGTGGTCGCGAGCGATGAAGCCGATCGCGGGATCGTCGGGGGCAATTGGTACGTCGGCCACGACCGCGACGCCATGGTCATGGCGACGGGCGGTTTCGCCGTGCCCGCGGCCGAGCAGATCCTCGCCGAGGGGTTCGGACGGGACGACGTCCCGGACATCCTGGCGGTGGTCCTGGACGGCTCGGTCGGCTCGATGGACAGGCGGACGCATGAGCTGGTCGCCGCCGCGGATCGAGCGGCCGGCGGCTCCGTGGCCGTTGCCATCGCGGGGACCGGGGGCGATCCGGGAGCCGATGCCGCATCGACCGACGGCGCTCCCGTCCGAGTCTCGGACGTCGTCTCGCAGGTCGAGGCCGGGGTCCCGGGCGATCCGAATGTGATCGCGGACGTCGTCTCGGGAGGGCTGTTCCTGGACCAGGGCACCCTGGCGAAGGGGGGGACCTCCGGTGACGCCGTGGTCCAGGCGGCGATGGGAGTCACGGCACCCGACGGGACACGCGTGTTCCAGGACGCGTTCCAGGGCTTCGCGGTCTCCTTCGGGAGATATTGCTGATGATCGGCGTCGCGACTTCGCAACCCGCGAGGAACGCCACCGTCCGCACCGCTGCGACCATCGTCGCCGTCCTGGCCCTCGCCGCAGTACTCCTTCGGATCCTCGAGCCCGGCCGGATCGCCTGGATCCAGGCCTTCCTCATCGTGTTCGGCTCGCTCGTCGTTCAGGCCATGCCCTTCGTGCTGCTGGGAGCCCTCGCGTCTGCAGCCATCGAGATCTTCCTACCGGTGAATGCCCTTGAGCGAGTGGCCGGACTTCCGAGGCCGCTCCAGCTCCCCGCGGCGGCCCTGGCAGGCGTCGCCTTCCCGATCTGCGAATGCGGCTCGGTGCCGGTCGCTCGACGACTGGCCGTCCGTGGTCTCACGCCGTCGGCGGCGGTCACGTTCATGCTCGCGGCCCCGGTATTGAACCCCGTGGTGATCGCGTCCACCTTCGTCGCCTATCGGGCGCGGTCATCGCTGTGGACCATGGTGATCGGACGATTCGCACTGGGGATGCTCGTGGCCATTGTGGTCGGGTGGGTCCTCGGCAGCCGGAGCAAGGACGAGGTTCTCCGGCCCCGCTCCGACGACGCGCATGCCGTTCTGGTCGAGCCGGGGCTACCGGAGGCGCGGTGGCGGAGGTTCTTCCTCCACACCGGCAACGACTTCCTGTTCATGGGCCGGTATCTGTTGATTGGCGCGGCGACTGCGGCGATGGTCCAGACATTCCTACCCGCCTCGTTCGTGTCGAGGGTCGCCGGGACGCCGGTCCTGGACATCGCGGTGATGATGGGGCTGGCCACCGTGCTCTCGCTCTGCTCGGAATCCGACGCGTTCGTGGCGGCGTCGTTCGTGCAGTTCAGCCCGGCCGCCCAGCTCGCGTTCCTCGTGTCGGGGCCGATGATCGACCTCAAGCTGGGCGCGCTGTACGCTGGCACGTTCCGCAGGGGGTTCCTGCCGATGCTCGTGGTGACGGTGTTCGCTACGACGTTGGTCGGTGCCTTGTGGGTGATGGTGGTGGCCGGATGAAGGACTCCCTTGCGACCAGGACCACAGCCCACGCGGGCTCGCAGGGCAGCGAGTCACCCCCAACGTGGAGCTACGGCCGTGTCGCCGGTGGGCTGGTGCTGGCGGCGTGGGCCGGCATGTTCTGGTTCCTGTTGCTCACCGGGCGCGACGACCTGTACCTGTCCACCAGGACGTCATGGGTGGTGCCGGTGGGCGCGGCGCTGCTCACGGCGGGCGGCGCCGGGCTGATCGCTTCGGCGCGTGTCCGGTCTCCGCGGCCCATCGGCTCACGCGAGGCATGGGTCATGGGGCTGATGGTGGTCCCAGTCGTGATGATCCTGGCCCTCCCGCCCGCCACGCTCGGCAGCTTCTCGGCGAGCAGGCGGCCGGGCTTCAGCTCTGCGGGATTCGGCGAATCTCACGCCGACCCCGGGAGCGGCCCGCTGACGCTCGTCGACGTGGCCACGGCCCAGTACTCGGATGCCGGGAAGCAGGCGCTCGCCCGGCGGGCCGGAGAGCAGGTCGACTTCATCGGCATCGTCACGCGCCTCGCCGACACGCCGGCCGGTGAGTTCCTGTTGACGCGCTACATCGTCACGTGCTGCGTGGCCGACGCCACCACCGCCCAGGTCCGCGTGGTGAACGTCCCTCCGGGGGAGTTCCAGGCGAACGACTGGGTGGAGGTGAAAGGCCCGATCTACCCCCTGGGCAAGCAGGTGATCGTGAACGCGACGTCGGTGGAGGCGATGACCCCCCCGGCCAGGCCCTACCTCACGCCCTGACCCTCGCTCCAGCCGTTCCGGTCCCCCTGGGGGCCCCCAAACCCTGGTCTTGACCCAAGTCGGAGTCTTCGGTCACACTTATCCCCAGGAGGAACCGATGGCCGACGTGATGGCCCCAGCGAAGTTGCTCGTGCATTGGCCCGACGATCTACGCAGGGAGGATGGAACGCGGGACGTCCTGCTTGCGGCGGCCAGGCGGCAGGTCTCAGGCGTGGAGGACGTTCTCGTGCTCCCCGACGCCGAGTCTGAGACCGGGCAGTACGTCTATCTGAAGTTCGCCGACAGGATTCTCCGGTACACGCTCGAATGGGTGTGAGGTTCGAACCACTCGGGCTCTAGCGGGGGCGATCGCTCCGCGTTGTGGACGCCTCTGCACACCCGGTTTGAGCCCAGCGTTCCGGCCCCCGATAGGGTGAGCGCGATGGCCGTTCGTGTCGGCATTGGACTGTTCACCGGTCAGATCCCCGAGAGGTTCAGCCGGTCCTGAGTGAGAAGCGCTCGAAGACTAGGAGGCGGCCTCCTCAGCCTTGACGACGCCGACGAGATGTCCCTCGGGGTCGGTGAACAGCCCGTAGGTGACCATGCCCATGTCGGTGACCGGCATGACCACCTTGCCGCCCAGGCTCTCGGCGAGATCCAGGTACTTCTGGGGGTCGTCCACCTCGGCGTAGATCGTCACGCCCGGGTTCTCGCTCTCTCCGGAGATACCTCCCTCGATGCCCTTGCCGCCGGCCTCGGTGTGCACCAGGCCG
>Ga0222623_10000539_pt1 | contig 12131 bp, 9 predicted proteins | sample PLMtaG_FD_177336 | JGI IMG/M metagenome (GOLD analysis project Ga0222623, IMG submission 177336) | Groundwater sediment microbial communities from an aquifer in East River, Colorado, USA - PLM2_30_coex | ecosystem: Environmental > Terrestrial > Soil > Riparian zone | place: USA: East River...
GGCGAAGTACTCATACAGCTTCACCGGGTCGGTCGCGCCGGTCAGCTCGTTGACCAGGAACGGTACGACGGCGACGTGGAAGTCGGCGCAGTAGCGCGGCAGCTCCGCGTAGGGAACCTCGTCCAGCCGCAGGACGTTGGGGCAGCGGTCCAGCGTGGCCGCGGAGACCTGGTCGCAGGGGCCGATCACCACCAGGTTCCAGTCGGGCCGCAGCTCGGCCAGGCCGGCCAGGAGGGACGCGTCGACCCAGGCGGGGGAGACGGCGCCGTAGTAGCCTACGATCGGCCCGTCGAGCACCTGGCGGAGCACCCCGGTCGGCGTCGTGCACGGTTCGAACCGCTCGACGTCGCAGCCGTTGGGGACGAGCACGGCCCGGCGGGCGTGCTGGCGCAGCCGCTGGTGCAGCCGCCGGGCCGACGCCAGCACCAGGTCCGCCTCGGCGGCCAACTCCTCCTCCCAGGCCCGGGTCTGTTCGGCGACCTTGGGGTCCCAGCCGGTGTGCTCGTCCAGGCAGTCATAGATCAGCGGCAGCTCCGACCGCTCCCGGATCCAGCGGATCAGCGGCCACCACCTCGGCGACTGGACGAGCAGGATCGGGCAGCGCAGGCGCAGCTGCCGGAGCAGCTGCCAGAACTGGTGGTGGGCATGGGCCAGGTCGTCATGGGACCAGGCCGAGGAGCAGTGGACCGAGTCCATGGTGTCGGCGCCGAGCTGGGCCAGGACCACCCCCTCCGGACGGGCGCTGTCGGGGATCTCGCGCCAGTCGGCCCGGTCGACCAGCAGGTGCGGGGTCAGGTAGACCACCCGGTGGCCGCGCCGGACCAGCTCGACCGCGAAATGCTGGGGCCGCTGCCAGCGCGGGGTCCAGGGCACGATCCCGAAGACGACCACCTCCGGACCGGATCGGTCCCAGACCGCCGCGGCCTCGGCCAGGGGAGTCGTGACGCTCATCTGCCGACGATCCGCCGGAGCCCCGACCAGCGCTGACGACGCCGCTCCCTGGCCGCCTCCGCCAGCTCCTGGCGGGCGTCCTGCAGCTGCCCGGTCACCCGTGCCAGCTCCGCCCGGAGCAGGGACGCCTCTTGCTCCAGGCGCCGCCGGTCGGCCTCGAGCCGCTGGCCGGTGGCCGCCGACTCGTGCAGCCGCTGCTCGGTCGCGGCACGGGCCATCTGCTGCTCCACCCGCAGCTCGCTGGACACGGTGAGCTCCCGCTCCAGCCGGACCAACTTCTCCTCGAGCAACGCCGACGAGCCGCTCGAGCCTTCCGCGACCAGACGGACCAGCAGCTCGCGGGTCTCCTCATCGATCTGCCGGGCCCGCGACCGTTGCACGCCCTGCTGCCCGACCGGCCAGAAGATCCGTCGCAGGCTGATCAGGACCAAGCCCCTGGTCCGCAGCTCCCCACGGAGGGCCGCGACCGGGTCAGCTGCGCCCGCGGCCGGCTCGACCAGGGCATGGAGGTCGTTACGACCGTGCTCGGACGCGATCGTCCGGGCCCGGTCCAACACCTCGTGGTCGAGCGAGAGCGCCAGCACCTCGAGCCCCCCCGGCCTGGCCTGGTCGAGGCTGGCCCCGTCGAGCGCGAACCGGTCAGGGTCGGCGGCGGTCAGCTCCTTGGTCGCGGGAAGGTCACCGACGAGCACCACGACGGCGGTGGCCAGCGACTCGGCGACCACCCGGGCGCGGACGGCCGGGTAGTCGACCGCCCCGTTGGCCAGGCCGGACGCGTCGTCGTTCCGTCCCGCCATCACCGGCCTCCTCGCGCATCGATCGACAGACGCCGCGCCCAGCGGCGCCACTCTACGGCAACCGTCGATCGCCAGGAGCGCCTCGCAGCTCCCGCGGCCGCACCTCCCACCAGACCCAGACGCCGCCCGTGCGTGAGGGGCGGCGGCCCAGGAGGTCGGTGAAGAACTCCACCATGGTGGCCTGGTCGCCCGGCCGCTCCATCGGGCCGACGACCACGGTGCCGACCCGCCAGCGGACCAGGTCGTCGACGAACTGGGCCCGCCGCACCGGGTCCAACCTTGGCGGCGGCCGGAAGCCTGAGCGGATCCGGGCCATCCGCTTGGACAGCGGCCGAGGGTTGGAGCCGTACTTCGGCTTGCCGGTGGGGTCGGGCCCGACGAAGTACCCGCCGGGAATCCGGAAGCGGAGGCCGGACATAGCCTGCCAGAACATGGGGGCGGCGTTGCCCGGGCCTGGCGCCGGCGCCAGCAGCGCGACGCTCTCGGCGGGGATGCGCTGGACCTGGGGGCCGGTGAAGAAGTCCGGGACCTCCACCGGCACGCCACCCAGGGGCCCCCGAGGCAGCAGCGCCAGGCATGCGGCGCCCGTCACGACCAACGCGCCGATCTTGGGGACCATGGCCCACGCTCGCGCCCGATCGATGAAGAGCGCCAGCAGCAGGCCCGCGAACAGGTCAGTCAGGAGCATGAAGCGGTTGGGCACGGCGCTCTCCAGCAGCGGCAGAGAGTCGATCGCCGCCCAGGGCAGCGGGATGCCGGTCTTGTGCCCGCCCACGAACAGTCGTGCGCCCGTCGACAGGATCAGCGGCACCAGGAAGAGCAGGGCCGCCACCCTGACGACGGGCGTCCGCCACCAGCGGGCGGCCGTGAAGAGGAGGATCAGAACCAGAGGGATGCCGAGGTAGCCATTGGTTTCGGCGACGTTGCCGGGGAAGCGGGAGCTGATCCGCAGGGCGCTGTCCGGGGCGATCGCCTGGACTCGGTTGGGTATGACTAGCCCGGCAAGGTCGGTCGCGAGCGTGTCGGCGGTGTGCAGGTCGCCCGAGATGTGCTGGGGGCCGGTGAGCTGGAAGTGGAGCGGCCAGGCGGTAAGGGTGGCGAACACCACCGCCGCCGCGGCGAACGCCAGCAGCGCGTAGCTGACCCGGCCGCGGACGTGGCGGGGGAACAGCGCCACCAGCACCAGGACCTGGACCAGAGCGACGATCCCGGTGAAGGCGAGCACCTCCTCGCCGATGTACACCTGACAGGCGGCCAGCAACCCGAGGGCGGCCCCGGCGAGCAGCGGACGCCAGCGCTGGCGCACCAGGACCTCGTCGAGGGCAAGCAGCAGGAGCGGCACCAGGAAGACCAACGTCAGCTGCAGGTGGCCGCGCGACTGCGCCAGCATGTAGGGCGAGAAGCCGAACACCAGGCCGCCGAGCAGGGCCGCGACCGGGCTGCGCACGTACCGCCGGAAGGCGATGGTGGCGCACCAGGCGGAGATGCCGAGTCCGAGGACAAGCAGTAGGTTGAAGGTCAGCACGGGCCCGAAGGTGGCCGTGACCGGCGCCAGCAGTAGCCCGGGGAGCAGCAGTGAGGTGTTCCACATTACGTTGACCCCGTCGGGGACGTTCATGGAGGGGCTGAACAGCGGGTTCAGGCCGTGCTGGACGGCGTGCGGCGTCCACTGCAGGAACCACATCATCAGGGCCCCATCGCCGACCCCGGCGGCGGTGCTGGTCCAGACAGGCGACGCCCAGTTGTCCGCGAACACCAGGGCCGCCAGCAACAGACAGACGGCCAAGCTGGCCAGATTGGGCATCGCGGCCGCTACCCGCCGCCATCGTGCCCGGTCGGGAAGTTGTCCGGGGTCGGCCTCGCGGTCCTCGACAACGGCTTCCATCCGGTTCTCCCATCGGTCCCAATTTGTGCAAGTAGAGCACGGTTCGTCGTGCTGCTACGATCGCGCGTCGGCAAGCCTCCCACACCCCGGATGAGAGGGACGCGAATGCAGCGCGACATCGCTGAGCTGCCCTCGGCGGAGTCCAATCTGCCCGGGCCTGTCGAGGAGTCATCGCCGGACGGAAGACCATGGCCGTCCCGCCGGATTCTGGCCCTGGAGGGCCTGGCCGTTTACCTGGCGCTGCAGCTGCTCGCCATCCCGTTCCTCGACGCGCTCCGCGCCCGCGGCCAGACCTTCTACAACGACGTGCTCATCGGCTTCTTCGGACCTGAGAAGCACGGCCTGGCCCGGCTGCTGCGCCAGGGGATCCTGCCCGTCTGGCTGGACAACCAGTACGGGGGCGAGCCGTTCATGGCCAACCTCCAGCACGCCGTTCTCTACCCGGGGAACCTGCCGTTCTGGGTGCTGCCCACCTCGACCGCGCTGGAGCTGGTGGCGGCTGTGCACCTCGCGTTCGCCGGGCTCGGGATGTGGGCCTACTGCCGGTTCGGCCTGCGGACCAGCCGCTGGGGAGCGGCCATGGCCGGGTTGGCGTTCGGTCTCGGCTCGGTGGCGCTGGCCCACATCATCCTGTTGAACCAGCTCCAGGTGATCGCCTGGATGCCGCTGGTGCTGCTGTTCGGCCACCTCGCCCTGGAACGGGGACGGCTGCGGTACGTGGTCCTCTGCGGGGTGACGATCGGGCTGCAGCTGCTGGCGGGCCACCCCGAGGAGTGGGTCTACACCCTGGCCGCCCTGGCCACCTACGGAGTCGCCTGGGCGCTGGCCGACCCGCGGGACTGGCCGCGCCGAGCCCTGGCCGCCGCTCTGCGACTCGGCGGCGCGGTGGTCGCGTTCGTGCTGCTCTTCGCCTGGCAGCTCCTGCCGACCTTGCTGCTGCAACGGAACGGCTACCGGACGTCGCCGACCTTCAACCAGCAGTACCCTCTTCCCGGCCGGATGGCCTTCAACGCCTTGCTGCCCGACTACGGGCGCGTGCTCATCGGCGAGAACGAAGCATTCATCGGGCTGGTCGCGCTCGCCCTGGCCGGGCTCGGCGTCTGGGCTGGGCCGCGGCGGCTTGGCTGGGCCAGGGTCTGGATGCTGGTGCTGGCCGTGCTCGGGATCATCATGGCCCTTGGCAACCAGAACCCGCTGTACCGGCTCGCCTACCGGTACCTCAGCGTCGTCCAGGAGTTCAGGGTGCCCTCCCGCTACCTGCTGCTGTTCTACTTCGCGATGGCGGCGGCGGCCGCCCTCGGCACCGACGTGCTGCTGTACGACCATGCCGGCCGCCTGCGCCGGCGGCTGCTGCAAGGGGTCGGCGGTCTGGTCGTGGTCGGCCTGATGTTCGGGGTCGCGCTTTGGTTCGGCGGGCACAGCTCCTCGGCGGCCAGCCGCGGCGGGTGGGTGCTGGCGGCGGCGGTCGGGACGGTTGCCTGGGTGCTCGCAGGCTGGCACCGGGTCCCCAGGGTGGCGATCGCCGTCCTGCTGCTGGCGGTCACCGCCGTCGAGCTGCGCCAGGCCCGGCCGGCGGCCGAATACCACGAGATGGTTCCCAGCGTGGTCTACAACGACCCTGGGCCGATCCTCCAGAGGCTGGGCAGCCAGCGGGGCCGGTATGTCTCGATCGCCGCCAGCCGGCCACGGTCAGCGGCCGAGCAGAAGCTGATCGAGCTGCCCGAGGGGATCACCGGGGCGATGGCCAGATACTACTGGGTCACCTGGCCGCGCCGGCTGGCCGCGCAGCCGGCGTGGGAGTACGCGACCAACGCCGAGACGGTCACCGGCCGCGACGGTGGGCTGATGCCGCTGCGCACCTACAGTGAGTTCTTCACCGCCGCGGTCAACTCGAAGGGCGAGCTCGCCGGCGGCGTCACCCCGCAGCCGCCCTCCCAGTGGAGCTGGCTGGGGCTGGACCTGCTCGGGGTCCGCTGGTTCGTCACCTCCGGCCTGCCGCCCACAGAGGTCCAGGTCCTCCGTGACCAGGGGTTCCGGCCGGTCGCCAAGTCGGCCTACTACCGGCTCTGGGAGCGGTCGGCTCCGCCGGAAGCCCGCATGCAGTACGAGGTCGATGTGGTGCCGGACCCGAAGGACCGAGTGGCCCGCCTGCAGGCCGGCTACCCGCTGCTGACCCGCGCGATCGTCGAGAAGCCGGTCGCCGAGCTGGGGCGCCCGGCCGCCCCGCCGCGGGTGCAGCTGGTCGAACGCGGCCAAACCCGCGTCAGGGTGGTGGTGGAGACGGCCACCGACGGGCTGCTGGTCCTGGCCGACCCCTGGTACCCGCAGTGGCGGGTCGAGGTGGACGGCAAGCCGGCCGAGCTGCTCCGGGTCGACCACGCCTTCCGGGGCGTCCGGGTCCCGGCCGGCAGCCATCGGGTGACCTTCGCCTACCAGGACCGCGCCCTGTGGTTGGGCACGGCGCTGGCCCTGACCACCTACCTGGCTCTGGCCGGCCTGTGGGTAATGCGGCGCCGCCGGGCGTACGCAGAACTTGCTGCTCCAGCAAGCATCCAGGAACACTATGCTGGTTGACCTTCCGGTCTCGTCCGCCTACTTCCAGCGGTCAAGGAGCCAGCGGTGAAGCTGTCGGATCCTTCCAAAGGGCTGTCCCGGACCCCACTGGAGCAGCTGTCGCTCCAGGAGGAGTCCCTGGGCGGCTACCGGCGGTTCTGGGAGGAGGCGGCCGCCACCGACTCGCTCCACGCGATCGCCGACCAGGACACCCCCGAGACCTTCGAGGTCTCCGGCAAGAGCGACGCCAACCGGGCCTGGGAGGTGCTCCCTGACAGCGACGCGGTGGTGCTCGAGATCGGCTGTGGAACCGGGCGCGTCCTCCAGCACCTGGCCGGGCGGTACCGTGAGGTCCACGGCATCGACATCGCCGGCGAGATGGTCAAGCAGGGGGGGCACCGTCTGGCCGGGGTGCCGAACATCCACTTTCACCAGGGCAACGGCTATGACCTGGAGGCCTTTGCCGACGAGTCGGTCGATCTTGTGTACTCGGCCCTGGTCTTCCAGCACATGCCGAAAACGATCGCGTACAACTACTTCCAGGAGACCAATCGGGTCCTGCGTCCCGACGGGTTGTTCCTCTTCCAGGTGCCAAACCTCCTCGACGGCCCCCAGTTCGAGCAGTTCAACCACTTCGCACAGCCCTGGTTCGTGGAGCACCCCTATCCGATGTACTTCTGGACGCCCGCCGAGGTGGTTCAGCTGCTCACCCGCGCTGGCTTGTCCATCGAGCACCTCGGCGAGGAGATGGTGGTGCTGGCCCGCAAGACGGAGCTCCCCGGCCCGGTGGCCCAGCAGCTCCAGCGCAGCATGGAGAGCGAGCTCGCGGGGATGACGTCCAGTGGCCGCATCGCCGACCTCGAAGGGCAGGTCGCCGACTTCGAGCAGCGCGTGGCGGAGCTCGCCCGGCAGGTCGACCGCTTCCGCAGCCAGCCACTGATCCGCGTCGCCCTCGCCGCCCGACGTGCCTTCCGTCGAGGTCGCCCGTGACGCTCGAGGCGAACCACTCGATCCCGGCGCCGAGCCACTGGACCCGCCTGCGGCCGGTCCTCGGGCGCCAGCTCTGGTTGTTCCTCGAGCTGTTCGCCCTGACCGGTCTGGTGGTCGCCCAGCCGCTGCTGGACGTCCTCGGCCGCGCTTTCGACTTCCTCCTGTTCCATCAGGCCGACGCCAGGGACATCGTCGTGCTCGCTGTCACCATCACGCTGTTGCCTCCGCTGATCCTGTGGAGCCTCGACGTGCTCGCCGGGCTGCTCGGCCGACGGATCCAGGCGGCCGTCCACCTGCTGCTGGTCGCCGGGCTGCTCGGCCTGCTCGGGCTGGAGGTCGCCAAGAAGGTGACCCCGCTGCGCGGGCCGGCGCTGGTGGTCGTGGGCGTGCTCTCCGGCGCCGGGGCGGCGCTGCTGTACGCCACAGGCCCGGCGGTTCGGCTCTGGCTGCGCTACCTCTCGCCCGCCCCGGTGGCCTTCCTGCTCATCTTCCTGCTGGTGTCCCCGGTCGCCGCGCTGCTCAAGGCACCCCCGACCGCCGCTGCGGCCGCGGCCCCCGGCGCCGCCATGCGGGGCGATCCGGGTCCGATCGTCATCGTCCTGCTCGACGAGTTCCCGCTCAACTCGCTCCTGGACCGCCAGGGCCGCATCGACCGGCGCCTGTACCCGAACTTCGCGAGCCTGTCCCAGCACTCCACCTGGTACCGCAACTCCACCGCGGTGGTCGGCATGACAGGATGGGCGGTGCCGGCGCTGATGACCGGCCGCTACCCGGCAGAGGACCGGCTGCCGATCGCGTCGCAGTTCCCCTACAACCTGTTCACGCTGCTGGGGGGGACCTACGGCTACAAGATGCACGTGTTCGAGGGCATGTCGCAGCTGTGCCCGCCCGCCATCTGCCCGGATGCCAAGAAGTCGAGCCTGAGCGCGGCCGGCGGCCGGGCCGACGCGCCAGCGGGAGGCTTGCGGGGGGTGTTGGGCGACTCGGCCCGGCTCTGGACCCAGATCGCCTCGACAAGGGAGCTGACCGAGAATCCGGAAGCCGCCCTCCAGGAGGCCTCGGCCGACGTCGACGCGGGCGCCGACGCGGTCGCGGCCGGTCCCGACCGTAATGCCGACCCGGCCAGGAGAGCCGAGGTGGTCAAGGCCTACAAGCGGGGGATCGGCTTTCAGCGGTTCCTCTCCTCCATCCGTCCCAGCGGGCGAGGCAAGCGGGCGGTCTACTTCGTCCACGTCCTGATCCCGCACCAGCCGTGGAAGTACCTGCCCTCGGGGCGCACCTACCCGCAGCGGACGTTCGGCGAGCCGCTGGCCATCAACGGCCGCTGGACCTCGGAGCGGTGGCCGGTGGAGAACACCTACCAGCGCCACCTCATGCAGGTCGCCGTGGCCGACCGGATGATCGGCGAGCTGATCAAGCGGCTGCGCGACACCGGCCTCTACGACCGCTCGCTCGTGGCGGTCACCGCCGACCACGGCATGTCCTTCAATGCCGGCCAGGACGCCCGCGCCAACCCTACCGAGGGCACCGCCCCCGACGTGCTCTGGGTGCCGACCTTCATCAAGCGTCCCGGCCAGCAGACCGGCTCGGTAAACGACGTCAACTGGGAACACGTCGACCTGCTGCCGACGATCGCCGGCCTCATGAACTTCAGCGTGCCGTGGCCGATGGACGGCGTGTCCTGGGCCGATCCGACCGCCCCCCAGCGCCCCCGCGCCGAGAAGTGGTTCTATCCCCGGCCCGGGCTCCGGCAGGTCTTCAGGGGTCCGCCCAACCAGGCCATCGCCTTACACGGCGTGACCGACCGGCTGCTGCGTCCTCAGGACGGCTACCTCGGCTGGTTCCAGTTCGGCCCCCACGCCGACCTGGTCGGCCGCCGGGTGGATAGCCTCCCCGCCGCCCCCGGCGGCGGGACGGCCCGGGTCAGCGGCCTTGACGACTACCGCCGGGTCGACCCCTCCAGCGGTCAGGTGCCGTCGTGGGTGGGGGGCCAGCTGACCGGGACCGCGCCTGACGTCCCGGCCCGCCCGACCGTCGTGGCCGCGATCAACGGCGTGATCGGCGGCGTCTCCGAGACGTTCTCGTCCGCCGGCTCCGATCCGACCTGGTTCTCGGCGGTCGTCCCCGATTCCCTGATGCGCCCGGGGGACAACCATCTCCAGTTGTTTGTGCTAGAGGCCGCCGGCAGCCGGCAGCGCCTCCGCCCGCTGACCCTGACGGGCTAGCTGATTGCTTCAATTGGTGGAAAGCAGTGATCACTAGCGAACAGGGAGCGTATTTCCCGGTGCGTTGATCTCCCACCTCCAGGAGATCGTCGCGGCCAACGCTAAGCGCTTGATGGTCTGCCGGGAGGCCGCACACCGCGGCGGGGCGGAGTCCACTAGGAGCTGCTGATCCCACCAGCTCGGCGCCCGGGCGGCCAGGTCCCGCAGGGCCAAGGCGACCAGCAGTACGGCCTGGCGCAGCCGCCGGCTGTTGGTCGAGGTGGTCAGCAGGTAGGGGGAAACAAACGCCCCGGCTGCTACCAGGCCGCCGACGGTCTGGCCTACCCGAGCCTGTACAGGAGGGTTCGTCTCCCCTTGATTTGAGGCCATGGCCCACGCCACCCCGGTCATCACGCTGCGCGCTGACCTGACCGCCGCCTACCCCGCGCCCTCGGTTAGCCGAGCCGCTCCAGCAGCGCCCGGCCCCGCGGGCGACACCTGGTAGCCGACCTCGAGGCTCTCGGTCAGCCTCAGCTCCTTGAGCTTGCGCACGTCGGTCTTGAACGCCAGCCGCTCCCGGCCGGCGGCCTCGGCCAGGTCGCCCGCCCGCACGCCCGGCCGGTCGGCGATCAGCTGCAGGGCCGGCGACGGTCCAGGGACCGTCGCGGGCGGCCAGGTCGAGCCGGTCCAGCCGCGCCCGCAGCCGGGCAAGCTCCTCCTCGGGCAGCTCGGCGTCCTGGCGCAGCGCCTCCCGGGGGTCGGTGCCGGCATGGTGGAAGTCGACCCGGTACACCGGCCCGTCGCCGTGCCGGTCGAGCTGGCGCAGCAGGTCGGCCAGGCTCGCGAACCCGGCCGCGCGCGTCGTCCTCGCCGATGACGGCCGGGTCGACCTCGGCCACGGCGTCGACGGCCAGCACCCCGCCGGAGTGCGGTGCCGTCCTCCCGCTCTGGCCCGTGGGCGCTTCCAGCGCCGGAACGTCACCGTGACCGACCCGTCGGCCAAACCGGCCCACAAGCGCTGCTCGAACAGCATGGCGTCAACCATACTGTGACCCTGTAACGACCGAGAGGAGCTGGATCTTGGAGGAGCAGCAGACCTGCGGCCGGGGGCTGGCCGAGCATTCGGAGCTGCCGGCGCGGATCGCCGAGGTGACCGAGGCCATGGCCGACAATCTCCGAGTTCACATGCAGGCCCTGGAGCTGGACGACCAGGCGGCCAGGCAGGAGCACGCCGTCTACCTGCACCTGGTCGAAGAGCAGCGGCAGGCCGCCGGCCGCTTGCGGGCCGTGGCGGGGGAGATGGCCGCCGCCCGCGACCTGCCCATGGGCCGCCACGACGACCAGACCATGCGCTCCCCGGAGGTCGGCGAGGCCCTCCAGCGCTTCGTCAAGGCCAGGCAGGAACTGCTGCACCTGCTCCAGCAGATGGCCGGGCAGAACCAGCGATAGACTGCGTGGCACCCTGGCCCGCTGTTCCGGCCCGTTCCCGTCGCGTCAGGAGACCGTCCACGTGCAAGCCGTCATTCTCGCCGGAGGGTTCGGCACCCGCCTGCGCCCGCTGACCAGCACCCGGCCCAAGCCGCTGATCCCGTTCGCCAACGAGCCGTTCCTGCTCCACACCCTTCGCCAGCTCGCCGCCGGTGGCTTCACCGAGGTCGTGCTGTCGACCATGTACCTGCCCGAGGCCTTCGACCAGCTCCTGCCCGAGGCCCGCAAGGCCGGGGTCGAGGTCGTGCTGTCCTCCGAGGACACCCCCATGGGGACCTCGGGGGCGATCAAGCGCCTGGCCCACCTGCTGGACGGCACCTTCCTGGTCCTCAACGGCGACGTGCTCGTCGACATCGACTTCCAGCGCCTGGTCGCCCTGCACCGCGACCGCCAGGCCGCGGCCACCCTGGCCCTGGTCCGGGTGCCCGACCCGAGCGCCTTCGGCCTGGTCCCGGTGGACGACGACGACCGCGTCACCGCCTTCCTGGAGAAGCCCGGCCCTGACGAGGACGCCTGGGTGACCGACCTGATCAACGCCGGCGTGTACGTGCTCGAGCCGTCGGTGCTGGACCACGTGCCGGCCGGCCAGCCGTCCTCGTTCGAGCGCAACCTGTTCCCGTCGCTGCTGGCCTCGGGGGCACCGGTGTACGGCTACGAGCTGCACGGCTACTGGCGCGACCTCGGCACCCCGATCGCCTACCTGGCCGCCCAGTTCGACCTGCTCGAGGGGCGGCTGCACCTGCCCATCAACGCCACCGAGCGGGGCCGCAGCCAGTGGTTCGCCGACGACACCCTGGTCGCCGAGGGCGCCGTGCTCCGGGGCCCCATCCTGGTCGGGCAGGGAGCGGCCGTCGAGGACGAGGGCCGGGTGTTCGGGCCGACCGTGCTCGGGCCCAACACGGTGGTCGCCGGCGGGGCCCGCCTGGAGCGCTCGGTGCTGCTCGAGGGAGCCCGGGTCGAGCGGGGAGCCAAGGTGTCGGACTCGATCATCGGCCGCGGGGTGGTCGTGGGCGACGGGGCCGTGGTCCGCGACGGGGCCGTTGTCGGCGACAACGTCGAGATCGAGGCCGGCAACATCCTCGCCGGCGGCGTCCGGGTCGCCCCCAACGTCCGGCTGGGCCTGGGCGCGATCCGCTTCTAGTCCTACAGTCGCAGTTCGGCTGGGGTAGGTTGCCCGCTTTCGGGTCCAGGGAGGCGGCGACATGGCACAGGCGGTGCGACGCTCGGCGTGGCCGAGCGGCGAGGTCGAGCAGGCCGAGAGCA
>Ga0222623_10000540_pt1 | contig 12108 bp, 10 predicted proteins | sample PLMtaG_FD_177336 | JGI IMG/M metagenome (GOLD analysis project Ga0222623, IMG submission 177336) | Groundwater sediment microbial communities from an aquifer in East River, Colorado, USA - PLM2_30_coex | ecosystem: Environmental > Terrestrial > Soil > Riparian zone | place: USA: East River...
CGGCTGGGCCCTGGTCGGCATCGCCCCGCTGGCCTTGGCAGCATCGATCGCGGTGCCCTCCGTCCTGTGGCCGCCGCCGGCGGCGATCCGCCCCGCGTCCACGGCCACGCTCTCGTTCGTGGAGCCGAAGGCGAACCAGGTCGTCACCGGCACCACGCTGGACGTGCGGTTGCGCCTCGACGGCGGTCGGATCGTCCAGAGCTCGTCCACCACGCTGACGCCGGACACCGGACACATCCACCTGTTCGTGGACGGCGCGATCGTCTCGATGACGTACGGCACGGAGCAGCGCATCCCCCTGGGCGGCCTCGAACAGGGACCCCACGTGCTGCAGGCAGAGTTCGTGGCGGCCGACCACGGCCCGTTCGACCCGCGGGTCACCGCGATGGAGCAGTTCGTCACGGAGGGACCGTGAAACGGATCCCGCGGGCCCTCGCCGCGATGCTCGTCGTCGGCATCTGGCTGAGCCTTGCCGCGACGGCCGCCCTCGCGCACGCATCGCTGGAGTCCAGCGATCCGTCGAACGGCGAGCTGCTCGAGACGTCGCCCGATCACATCTCGATGACGTTCACCGAGCCACCCGACCTGTCGCTTACCACCATCGGCGTCCTGGACGACACGGGCGTGCCGGTGCCCACCGGACCGCCGGAGCTCGTTCCCGGGTCCGACCGCGAGCTCCGGGTCCGGCTCGATCCGGTGCCCGACGGCGTGTACACGGTCACGTGGCGAACGGTCTCGGCCACCGACGGCCACGTCACGTCGAACGCGTTCTCCTTCGGCGTCGGCGTCTCGCCGGAGGCGGTCAGACCGCTCACCGGAGAGGCAAGCGAGACCGAACCCCCGAGCGCGACGGCCGTCGCCGGCCACTGGCTCCTGTACCTCGGTCTGGTGGTGCTGTTCGGCGCCGGCGTGACGGGTCTCGTCGCGTTCGGGCCGTCCAACGTGCGGCCGTGGCTCCTGGGGATCGGCTGGATGTCGGCGGGGATCGGCGTGGTGCTGATGACGCTCGCCGAGCGCGCGGCGGTGGGCGTGCCGCTCAGGACACTGCTCTCGTCGGAGGCGGGGGGGAAGTTCGTCCTCCTGGCGGTCGCCGTCGGCGTGACGGGGGTCGCCGTGCTGGCCGCGGTCCTGCGGCCCGGACGGGCGACGTTGGCGGCCCTCGCCGTCACGGCCGCCGGCGCGATGCTCGCGCGCGCGACCGGTGGTCACGCCGGCTCGGCCTGGATGATCCTCGCGCAATGGCTCCACTTCATGGGCGTCGGCGCGTGGATCGGCGGCCTCGCCTGGCTCTTCCTCGGTCTCTTCCGAAGGCTCGAGCCGGCAAAGGTCCGCCGGTTCTCCACGCTGGCGGGGGTCGCGCTCGCCGTCGTCGTCGTGTCGGGCCTGCTCCGATCGTGGAACGAGCTCGGCGTGGCATGGTGGCTCCACCCGTTCCGGAACGGCTATTCGACGACGCTCGCCCTGAAGGTCGCGATCGTGATCCCGCTCATCGGTCTCGGCGCGCTGAACCGCTACCGCAACGTCCCCCGGTACGGACCCACCGGATCGCGGCCGATGCTCCGAACGGTGGGCGGCGAGCTCGCGCTCGCCGCCGCCGTCCTGCTCGCAACCGGCGTCCTGACCGGCCTTCCGCCCAAGCCCAACGAGGAACCGGCCGGTCCGGGGGCTCGGCCGCTCGTCGTCACGGGGGCGGACTTCGCGACGACGACCAGGGTCCGGCTCGAGGTCTCGCCGGGGACCGTCGGCCCCAACACGTTCGTGGCGGACGTCACGGACTACGACAGCGGCGAGCCGGTGGACGCGCGGAGGGTCTCGCTCACGTTCGACCTCCCCGAGCAGCCCGACGTGAGCTCGACGTTGCCGCTCGAGCGATCGGACGGGTCGTGGCGGGGGCAGGGGACGGCGCTCGCACAACCCGGGACCTGGACCGTAACCGTCCTTGTCGAGGGGAGCGGCAGCTCCGTCGAGGTCCCGCTCCAGGTGACGCCGACGACGCCGGGCCAGCACGTCGACGTCTCGAAGGTCCCGGGCCAGCCGACCCTGTACACGATCACGCTCGAAGGCGGGCTCCAGATCCAGGCCTACGTCGACCCGGGCGAGCCGGGCCGGACCAACCAGGTCCACGTGACCGCGTTCGACGCGGACGGGAAGGAGCTCCCGCTGCATGCGGCCACGCTCTCGATCACACCCCCCGAGGGCACGCCGTTCGAGCCGAAGATGCTGCGGTTCGGGCCGGGGCACTTCGCGGCGAACATCGACCTGACGGCGGGGATGTGGTCGTTCGGCATCACGGCGCACGCCGAGACGGGGCAGATGCTCTTCGCATCGTTCCGCCAGTCGTTCGAGGGATGAGAGGATTCGACCGTGCCGAAGATGCCGAAGCTCGCCCTGATCGTCGCGACGGCGATCTTCCTGGCCGCCTGCGGGAGCTCGGACGACGGAGGGAGCGGCGCCACCGGCGCGACCGCGCCCTCCTCCGACCGCCCGAGCAGCACCGCGAAGCTGTCGATCGTGGCGCCGAAGGTCGGCGAGGTCGTGCACGGCTCGAGCGTCGATCTCCGCGTGAAGCTCCAGGACGCCAAGCTCGTCCCGGCCACCACCACCCACATCGTTCCGGACGAAGGACACCTGCACGTGATCCTGGACGACACGCTGATCTCGATGACCCAGGGCCTCGAACAGACGATCCCCGACGTTGCACCGGGGGAACATCGGATCATGGTCGAGTTCGTCGCGAGCGATCACGCGCCGTTCGACCCCCGCGTGGTGTCGGTCGTCGCGTTCGAGGTGAAGCCGTGAGCGCGGGCATCGAACGCGTGAGCACCCGCGGCGAGGCCCGGGAGACGTGGGCGGCGACGCTCGTGATGGTCGTGGGGTTCGCGGTGCTGGTCGCGCGGCCCTTCGCGGAGGCCGCCACGGGAACGCGCACAGCGTTGTTCGCTGCGTCGTACCTGACGATCGGGCTGGCCTCGATCGCGGTCCCACTCGAACGCGAGCGGCCACACCTGGCGCCGGGTCTCGCGCTCCTGTGGGGGTTCGGCGCCGTGGCCGTGGCGGCGAACGTCTCGGGCTCGCCGGTCCCGCTCCCATGGAGCGCGGCCGCCCTCCCGCTCTCGCTCCTGGCGGCGGTGGCCGAGGAGGCGCTGTTCCGCCGGCTCGCGTTTGCCCGGCTCGAACCGTTCGGGCCCGCCGTCGCCATCGTTGGTTCCGCGATGCTCTTCGGGCTCGTGCACGTGCCGGCGTATGGGCTCTCGGCGCTGCCCGTCGACGTGGGCGCCGGGCTGCTGTTCGGGTGGCAGCGGTGGGCATCGGGGACCTGGACGGTTCCCGCCGCGACGCACGCGGTCGCCAACGCGCTGGTGGTGCTCCGATGAGGCGGGCGGCGGTGCTCGCGCTCGCGCTCGCGATGTTCGCCGGCGTCTCGTGCACGTCCTCCTCGCCCGAGCCCATCAGGATCGGCGCGGTGTACCCGCTCTCGGGCGCCCAGGGGCCCGGGGGCGTCGACGAGTTCGACGGTGTGCGGCTCGCCGTCCAGCTCGTGAACGCCGACGGCGGGGTCGGCGGCCGCCCGGTCGAGCTCGTCCCCGTCGACACCCCGAGCGCGGACGCCGCGCCCGGCGCGATCGCCGGGCTCCACGACGACGGGGTCCGCCTGGTGTTCGGGAGTTATGGGAGCACGATCTCGGAGCCGGCCGCCGAGGCGTCCGCGCGCCGGGACATGCTGTTCTGGGAGACGGGCGCGGTGGGCGAGATGACCGGCCGCGGCGCCGGCGAGCTCGTGTTCCGCGTCGCCCCCTCGGGCGCGATCCTGGGCCGGAACGCGATCGCGTTCGTGGCGGACGAGTACGCCCCGGTGCTCGGCGTCGACCCGTCGAAGCTCCGGTATGCGGTCACGCTCGTGGACGACGCGTACGGACGCGCCGTGGCTCAGGGCGCGCTCGATGAGCTGGCGGCGCGCGGCCTCCACCTGGTCGGGAGGTTCGGCTACGACCCGCGGGACGTGAACATGCACGCATTGGTCCGTGACCTGGCGGCGAGCCGGCCGGACGTCGTGTTCGTCTCCGCGTACCTGCACGACGCGATCGCGATGCGCCGAGAGATGGTGCGGCAGGGCCTCGACGTGCTCGTGGGGATCGGGACGTCCTCCAGCTACTGCATGCCGGCGTTCGGCGCCACGCTCGGGAAGGACGCGGTCGGGCTGTTCGCCTCGGACAAGCCCGCGTCGGGCACGCTGAACGTCCAGGGCCTCACGCCAGGCGGCCGGGCGCTGCTCGAACGCGCACAGGCCGCCTACACCCGACGCTTCGGCGGCGAGATGACCGCCGCGGCGCTCGCCGGCTTCTCGGGCGCCTGGGCGCTGCTGCACGACGTGCTCTCGACCGCCGCGCGGCCGACACCGTCGGCGATCGCGAACGCCGCGAACGCCGTCGACCTGCCCCGGGGCTCGCTGCCGAACGGCAGCGGCCTGCGGTTCGGCGAGCCCGGCACCGTGACCGCGGGCGCGAACGTCCTCGCGAGCAGCGTGGTGTGGCAGTGGCAGGCCCCCGGCGAGTACGCGGTGGTCTGGCCGCCGCGCTACGCGACGAGCCCGATCGAGCGGCTCGACCCCCTGCCGTGACGGTTCGGTCGCGCGCGCTCGGCGCCGGCCTCGCGGTCGTCCTCGTGTACGCGGCGAGCGCAATCCTGTCCGGACACCTCAGCCCGCTCTCGAGGGGGCCGCTCCTGGACGGTCTCGCGCCGCCCACGGCCTATCGCTGGGTCGAGCCGCCCCCCGAGCTCGCGGCCACCAACCAGAAGCCCACCCCCGGCACCTTCACGGTGAAGCTCGGGAACGACGGGAGCAAGACGGCGGTGTTCACCACGGACGACGCCCAGGTCACGGTGATCCTGCCCGAGGGGTCGTTCGCGGACGCCGAGGGACAGCGCAGCGTGCAGGTCACCGTTGACCCGCTCGCGGGCGCGATCGCCGACCCGGACGACCCGCTCCACGTCGTGGGCAACGTCTATGTGGTCGAGGCGACCTATCAACCCTCGAGGGACGCCGCGAAGCTCGCGAACCCGGCGAGCGTGGTCATCGTCTATCCGCTGCTCGCGAACGACCACGGCAGCCACTCGATCATCTGGTCGAGGTCCGGGGAACGATGGACGGCCCTCGACACCGACGACCTGCCGAGCATCCAGCAAGCAGGCGCGGACGTCGACGAGCTCGGCTACCTCTCGGTCGCCGGCCAGCCGGCGTCGCCCACCGGGTCCGGAACCTCCGGAGGCGGATCGTCCGTCGCCACGATCGCGATCGTCGCCGGGTTGATCGTCCTCGCCGTCGTCGCGGCGGTGCTGTTGCGAAGAGGCTCGACGTCGAAAGACCGTGAGCTGGAGCAACGGCGCCGGCGGCGCCGTCAGCAGACCTGAGCGAGGAGCGGGAAGGGGTTCACCGCCGATCCGATGACCGAGTAGCCGTATGGGCTGACCGGCCAGTCGGACGGGATCACGTTGGGGTGCCACTCGAAGTGATCGTGCGGCGTCGACGTGTCGCCGGTCGCGCCCACGTAGCCGACGACCTGCCCGGCCGAGACCTGCCCCGTGAAACCCGGTTGCATCAGGTGCGCGTTGTACGTGTAGCCCAGGTCCCCGTAGACGTTCACCGAATACCCGCCGAGGGTGTTCGAGCCCGCCTGAGCGTACCCGTCGAACGTAGCGCGGATCGCTGTGCCTTGCGGAGCGATGATGTCGTTGCCCGCATGCGGGTGGTACCCGCCTCCGTACCGTGGCGCGCCGAACCCGTCGTACACGGCGCGCGGTTGATCGACCGGGCAAACCGCGAAGACGGTGTCTCCATGGAACTCAAGGCCGGTGAGGGCCTCCAGCTCGTTCTGGTAGCGCTTGGTGAGTTGCTTCACCAGGTCCTCGGCCCGCGCCTTCTTCGCGTCCAGGTCGTCGAGCACCGCCTGCTGCTCGTCGAACTTCGCGTCGAGCGCTGCCTGTTCGCTCTCGACCTTCTTCAGAGCCTTCGCCGCCCTCGCCTGCAGCTTCTCCTGGTCTTCCTTCTTCGCCGCGAGGGTGTTCCGGACGTTCTGCACCTCCGTCGCAAGGTCGGCGTCCTCCTGGCTCAAGGCGTTCACGTACTCCATGCGCGCCGACAGGTCGGCGATGGACGTCGCGCCCAGCAGGAACTCGAGACCCGACCCAGGACCGGTGATGTAGGCCTGGCGGGCGCGTTTCTCCAGGTCGGACTTGAGGCCCTGGTACTCCGCCTGCGCCTCGGCGAGGGCGAACTGCGTCTCGCGGAGCTCGGCGGTGATCTGCTCCCAGCGTCCGTTCGCGACCTCCCACCGCTCCGCGATCACTGCGGCCTCGGCCGAGAGCCGGTTCAGGACCTGCTGCTGGCTCGCGATCTGGTTCTTCAGCTGCTCGAACTCGGCCTTGGCAGCGTCGAGCTTCTCCTGGGTGCTCGGCTCGGCGAGGGCGATCTGCGCGAACGACGTCAGGAGGGCCAGCGACGCCACCATCGCGAGGGCGCGGCGCAACACGACGCCTGAACCGGTGTGGTTTTCGGCCATTGGGGAGGCCTTCCTATCGGACGGCCGAGTGGGGTGTCAACCGTGCCCGCTGCAACCCTTGGTTGCAACCATCTCGGCGGCCTTCCCTGCCCCTCGAGACGCAGACGCGATCCGTGCCTGGCGGCGCCTACAGCTCGGTCCCCGGCAGGCCGAGCGCCCGGGCGATGAGCACGCGCTGGATCTCGCTGGTGCCCTCCCCGATCTCGAGCACCTTGGCGTCGCGGTAGAAGCGGGCCACGGGGAAGTCCTCGACGAACCCGTAGCCGCCGTGGACCTGCACCGCCTCCCGGGCGCTGGAGACCGCGACCTCGCTCGCGTACAGCTTGGCGATCGACGCCTCGGTCGCGAAGGGGCGCCCTCGGTCGCGGAGCCACGCCGCCCGCTGGTACGCGAGCCGCGCCGTCTCGACCCCCACCCGCATGTCCGCGATCTTGAACTGCAGCGCCTGGTACGCGCCGATCGGCTGCCCGAACGCCTCCCGCTCCGTCGCGTACCGGACGCTCTCCTCCAGGCATCCGCGCGCGAGGCCCACCGAGAGCGCCGCGATCGCGACCCGCCCGTCGGCGAGCGTCTCGAGGAACTGCGCGTACCCCCGGCCGCGCTCGCCGAGCAGGTGGTCCGCCGGCACGCGACACGCGTCGAACGAGACCTCGTGGGTGTCGCTCGCGCGCCAGCCCACCTTCCGGTAGCTCGCGCCGACCGTGAGCCCGGGCGTCCCGACGGGCACGACGATCGTCGAGACGTCGCCGTCGTCGGCCGCCTCGTCCAGCGCCGCCACGATGATCACCGACGTCAGCGGCGTCCCCGAGTTCGTGATGAACGCCTTCGAGCCGTCGATCACCCATCCGTCGCCGTCGAACCTGGCGGTCGTCCGGATCGCGCGGGCATCGGAGCCGCCGCCGGGTTCGGTGAGCGCGAACGCGCCGATCGCCTCGCCCCTCGCCATCGACACCAACCAACGCTCCTGCTGCTCATCGGTGCCGAACCGGAACAACGGGTTCGCAGCCAGGCCCACCGCGGCCTCGAGCGTGATCGCGAGCGACGAGTCGTACCGCCCGATCTCCTCCAGACACAGGCAGAACGAGAGCAGGTCGCCCCCCTGCCCGCCGACCTCCTCGGGGAACGGGATCCCGAACAGCCCGAGCTCGGCGGCGCGCTTCACGATCTCGGTGGGGAACTCCTCGCGCTCGTCGGCCTCGGCCGCGGCGGGCGCCACGATCTCATGGGCGAACGCGCGGACCGCGGCCCGCAGCTCGTCCTGCTCCGGCGTGAGGTCGAAGTCCACGAGTCCGAAGCCTAGCGGTCAGGCCCGCGAGATCGCCGAGCGACTCGTGACCAGCTCGGCCTCGCGGAAGGCCTGGAGCATCTGGGTCCGCTCGAGCAGCTCCCGGGCGCGCTCGACCTCCCCCTCGCCACCCGCGGCCTCGACCCCGAACACCTGCGAGATCCACCACACGCGCGCCGCGACGTCCTTGGCCGAACCCTCGTCGCGCTCGTACCGCAGGATCGAGAGCGCGCGTTCGAGCGCCGCGTCCCGCTCGCCCTCGGCCAGCAGGATCTCGACGTCGGCGTAGTCGATCCAGTCCTCGCCGGCGGCGGTGTGGACGTTGGCGACCGAGTCGACCTCGTCCAGCACGCGCCGGGCCGAGCCCGGATCCCCGGCGTTGACGAACGCCCGGGCGAGCGCGCTCGCCGTCCACGTGATGATGCTCCGCTCCTTCAGCTCGCGACACAGGCGGTACGCCTCGCGCAGGTCCTTCACGGCGTCCTCTGCCCGGCCGGCGAGCCGTCGAGCGATGCCCCGCGACGTGAGCGCGCTCGCGAGCTCCCAACGCGCACCGAGCTCGCGGAACGCGTCGACGGCGGCGTCCAGATGGGGCTCGGCGTCCTCGAGACGCATCATCCGGCGCATCGTTCCGCCGACCGCCTCGTGGGCGACCGCGATCGAGAACCGGTCTCCGCTCGACTCGGCGACGACGAGCGCCTCCGCCGCGAGCCGGAGCGAGCCCTCCTCGTCGCCCTCGTCGCTCTCGAGTGTGGAGAGCCCCACGAGCGACCGAGCCTCGGACCATCGGTCGCCCTCCGGGTTCGCGCGCGCGGTCTCGAGCGCCTCCCGGAACATGGCGCGCGCGCCCTCGGTGTCCTGCCGGAAGTAGGGCGCCCACGCCGCGACCAGCAGCGTCCGCGCAAGCGTCCACGGATCCCCCAGCCCGCGCGCCGCTTCGAGCGCGTCGTCGAGCAGCTCGGCAGCGCGCTTGGCGTCCCCCAGGATCGAGAGCTCGATGTCGCCGAGGAACCGCGAGGCCTGTGCTCGGACCGCGAGGTCGCCGTCGCCGAGCTTCAGCGCGCGCTCGAGCACCGGGATGGCGGGCTCGAACTCGCCGAGCCAGTAGCGGATCTCGCCCAGGCTCGCGAGGATCCTCGCCTCGCGAAGCCCCCACCCGCGTTCGGGGCCGGCGAGCTCCAACGCGCGCTGGTAGTCGTCCTCCGCCGCCTTCATGTTCGGACCCTCGCGGGCGACGTCGCCGGCGTGCGCCAGCGCGTCGACCGCCCGCTCGGCGAGGGTTCGGTCGCGCGGGTTGAGGTCGAGCGAGGCGAGGGCCGCCTGCTCCAGGTGGAACGCGATCGCGCGCGGACGTCTCGCCGCCGTCTCGGGGTCACTCGATAGACCGTCGGCGACCAGCAGGTGGAGGCGCTCCCGCTCGCGCTTGGGCAGGCTCTCGTAGGCGACGTCGCGCACCATGCCGTGGCTGAAGCGCCAGACGTCCGGGCGATCGCCGTCGTGTTCGAGCAGCTCCTCCTCCTCGAGCCGGCCGAGCGCCTCGCCGGTCGGGACGGCGATCAGGTCCAGCTCGGCGAGGGTGAACGAAGAGCGGGCGAACACCGAGGCCTTGCGGATCAGATCTCGGCCCTGAGGTGAGAGGTGGTCGATCCGGGCCGCGATCACGGCTTGCACGGTCGGCGGCAGCAGCGCCGGCGGCAGCGGGCCGGTGTCGGCCGAGAGCCCCTTCCCCTGGTGCAGCAGCATCCCGGTCGTCTCGATGATGAAGAACGGGTTCCCGCCGGCGTGCTGCGCGATCCGCTGGGCCGTCGCCTCGTCCAGGCCTTCGCCCGCGTCCCGCGCGAGCTGCGTCGAGTCGTCGAGCGAGAGCGTCTCCAGGTAGAGGTTGACCGAGTTCCCGCGACCGCCGCCCCAGTCGGGACGGTCGTCGAGCAGCGTGTACCGGGCGGCGCAGATCACGAGCAACGGGATGCCGTCGGCCTCGCGCACCAACTCCTCGACCAGCTCGAGCATCGGCGCCTGCGCCGCCTGCAGGTCCTCGAGCACCACGACCACCGGTCCCCGGTTGGAGAACCCGCGCAGGAGCGCGAGCAGCCCCGAACGGATCTCGGCCACGCGGTAGCGCTTCTCGTCGCGCGCCTCGCCGGCGATCCCGAGCGCGATGCACAGGCGCTCGACGATCTGCTTCGCCTCGTCGGGCGGGGTGGACTCCACGACGATCTCCTCGAGCCGCGTGCGGAGGGCCTCGGGCGGCGCGTGCGCCGCCTCCCCCATCTCGTGCAGGAGGATCTGCGCGAGCGGGCCGAAGGTCACGTCCTCCTCGAAGGGGCTCGCGCGGCCCATCAGCACCTTGGCGTCGTCCGGCAGACCGGCCACGAACTCGTCGACCACCCGGCTCTTGCCGATCCCCGGCTCGCCGAACAGCGTCACCAGGTGCCCGCGGCGCGTCTCCCGCGCGCCGTCGAACGCGTCCTGCAGCAGCCGGAGCTCGCGCTTGCGGTTCACGAGCGGGATCGTTCGGCGGCCCGAGCCCGGCTGGAGCGCCGCGACCGGCCACGCGCGCGCCTCATCCTCGAACCCCTTCGCCTCGACCTCGCGCATCGGGCCGTACTGGACCTGCGAGAGGGACAGGAGGTAGCTCGTTTCCGAGACGAGCACCGTCCCCGGGTCGGCGGCCTGCTGGAGCCGGGCCGCCATGTTGACGGTGGCGCCGTAGAGCAGGCCCTGCTCGGAGGCCTCGCTGCCGATCGCGACCGGACCGGTATGGATCCCGACGCGGATCCGGAGCGGGACCGGGAGCCCGATCTCCTCGCCGAGGCGACCGACGCGATCGACCAACCCCAGGCCGGCCCGAACGGCGCGGAGCGCGTCGTCGTCGTGCGTGTGCTGCAGGCCGAAGACCCCGACGACCGCATCCCCGGCGAAGTTGTACGCGCGGCCGCGGAGCGACTCGAGTTCCTGGGCCACCATCCGGTAGTAGCGGGTGAGGACCTCTCGGTAGCGTTCGGGATCGATCTGGCTCGAAAGCTGGGTCGACCCCACCAGGTCGACGAAGATCACCGTCACGAACTTGCGCTCCTCCGGCGCCGGGGCACCCACCGGATAGCCGCAGTTCGGGCAGAACCGGGCCTCGTCGGGCAGGGGGAGCCCGCACCGCTCGCACGTCAGGGTGGCCATGCCGAAAGCATACGGGCGCCGGATGACGCGACCCGGGCGCGGGTGCGCGCGGCGCGACGCTACCATCTCGCTGGTGACCACCAGACCCGCCTCGGCGCAGCACCTGCGCGACCTCGCGCTTCTGCGCCGCGTCCGCGACCGCATCGACCGCGAGTACGCGCAGCCGTTGGACGTCGAGTCGCTCGCCCGTGGCGCACACATCTCGGCCGGGCACCTCAGCCGCCAGTTCCGGCTCGCGTTCGGCGAATCCCCGTACAGCTACCTGATGACGCGACGCATCGAGCGCGCGATGGCGCTCCTTCGTCGTGGCGACCTCAGCGTCACCGAGGTCTGCTTCGCGGTCGGCTGCTCGTCGCTGGGCACCTTCAGCACGCGCTTCACCGAACTGGTGGGCGTGCCGCCCAGCGCCTACCGGCGCCACGAGGCGGGCGCGATGGCGGGGATACCACCGTGCGTGACGAAACAGGTCACCAGACCGATCAGGAATCGAGAAGCCCGTGTGGCCGAGCCGCATCTAGCATGAGCGCCATGGACATCACCATCCACTCGAGCCTGCTCCCACAGGACGACCCCGAGGCGGCCGTGGCGTTCTACCGCGACACCCTCGGCTTCGAGGTACGCCTCGACGTCGAATACGGCGGGCTTCACTGGATCACCGTCGGCCCCCTCGACCAGCCGGATACGGCCATCGTCCTGTACCCGCCGGTCGCCACGCCCGGCATCACCGAGGACGAGAGTCGAACCATCATCGAGATGATGGCCAAGGGGACGTTCGCCAGCATCAACCTGGCCACGAAGGACCTCGATGACACGTTCGAGCGCCTGCAGGCGGGCGACGCCGAGATCGTCCAGGAGCCGATCGACCAGCCGTACGGGATCCGCGACTGCGCCGTCCGCGATCCCGCGGGCAACCTGATCCGCATCCAGCAGCTCGCCTGAGCGGTCCGACGGTCGGTCGACCGCACGGCCCGCGTGCATCGAGAAGGCGCCGACCACGCTCCGAAGGGCGTCATCGCTCCCACGACGGGGTGCCGCGGGTGAGCGGAACCGGTCAGGAATCGAGAAGCGCGGATCACGGAGCCGCACCTAGCA
>Ga0222623_10000541_pt1 | contig 12097 bp, 9 predicted proteins | sample PLMtaG_FD_177336 | JGI IMG/M metagenome (GOLD analysis project Ga0222623, IMG submission 177336) | Groundwater sediment microbial communities from an aquifer in East River, Colorado, USA - PLM2_30_coex | ecosystem: Environmental > Terrestrial > Soil > Riparian zone | place: USA: East River...
ACGAACGCCGCATCCCATTGCCGATCTAGCCAAGGAAATGCCCGCCGCGCACAAAGAGCTGATGAAAGTGCGCAGCATCCTCGAGCGTCACTTCAAAGACATGCAGGACCTGGAGTTCACGGTTGAGGAAAATCGTCTCTATATTCTGCAGACTCGCAACGGCAAGCGCACCGGCCACGCAGCTGTCCGCATCGCGGTCGACATGGTCGATGAAAGACTAATCACAAAGAAGGATGCGGTGCGCCGGATCCCGGCCGACTCGTTGGCCCACCTTTTGGCGCCGATCTTCGATCGCGAATCTGCGAAAGCTGCAAAAAAAATTGGCAGCGGCCTCGCTGCCGGCCCCGGCGCGGCTTCCGGTCACGTTGTCTTTAGCGCTGAAGAAGCAGTGCGGCGCGCGGAGAAAGGCGACAAGGTCGTCCTCGCGCGCATCGAAACTTCGCCGGAAGACTTGCGGGGCATGATCGCTGCCGAGGGAATTCTCACCTCGCGCGGCGGCGTTTCATCGCATGCAGCATTGGTTGCGCGGCAAATGGGCAAAGTGTGCGTGTGCGGCGCCAGCGAAATTCAGATCGATTACCAAAAACGCATGCTGAGCGCGAACGGCACGTCGTTGGCGCAGGGCGATTACATTTCGATCGATGGAACGGCCGGCGAGGTTTTTGCCGGACAAGTCGCCACTGCGCCCTCGGAAATTGTGCAGGTGCTGATCGATCGCTCGCTCGACGCGAAGAAAAGCGAAACATACCGCGAGTATTCCAAGTTGATGAAATGGGCGGATGAGTTCCGCGTGCTCGGCATTCGCACAAACGCGGACACGCCTGAACAAGTGACGAATGCAATCGCATTTGGCGCCGAAGGCGTTGGGCTTTGCCGCACCGAGCACATGTTTTTTGAAGGTGACCGTATCGACGCCATGCGTGAAATGATTCTCGCGGGCACCAAGGACGAGCGCGCACGCGCCGTGGCCAAACTGCTTCCATATCAGCGCGGAGATTTCATCGGCATTTTCACTGCGCTAGGAGGCTTGCCCGCCACGGTTCGCTTTCTCGATCCCCCGCTACACGAGTTTCTGCCTAACGATCACGCGCAGCAGAACGAACTGGCAAACAAACTCGGCGTGCCCGTTGAACAAATCTCTCGCCGTGTTCACGAGCTGCACGAATTCAATCCGATGCTCGGTCATCGCGGTTGCCGGCTCGGGATCACCTTTCCGGAAATTTCCGAGATGCAGGCGCGCGCAATCTTTGAAGCCGCCGCAGAAGTACAAGCCAACGGGATCAGGGTGCATCCAGAAATTATGATTCCGCTGGTGGCATTTCCGCGTGAGTTAAAGCTTCAAATCGACATTGTCCGCCGTGTCGCTGATCAAGTGGCAAGCGAGCGCCAGACAAAGTTCCGGTACCTCGTTGGCACGATGATCGAAATCCCGCGCGCAGCCCTTGTGGCGGACCAGATCGCGCGCGACGCCGAGTTCTTCAGCTTCGGTACGAACGATCTCACGCAAACCACACTGGGAATGAGCCGGGACGATTCCGGCAGTTTCCTTCCCGCGTACGCAGAGCTCGACATCGTCGATTCAAATCCGTTTGCCTCGATTGATCAGAAGGGCGTTGGCCGCTTGATGGAAATTACCCGGGACCTCGGACGAAAGACGCGACCAGACATCAAGCTCGGAATTTGCGGCGAACACGGCGGCGAACCGGCCAGCGTTAAGTTTTGCCATCGGCTCGGATTGGATTACGTGAGCTGCAGCCCATTTCGCATTCCCATTGCGCGATTAGCTGCCGCGCAAGCAGCGCTCGAGACTTAACACGCTTGGTCACATTTCAGGGCATCGAAGCAGCGCGCAAACGCATTGGGGGTGCAGTTTACTACTCGCCATGCCTGCCTTCGATCCCGCTGAGCGAACTGACGGGGATCGAAATTTTCTGCAAGCTGGATAACTTGCAGCGGACCGGAAGTTTTAAGGAACGCGGCGCACGCAACGCGCTAGCTCAATTGCCGCAGGAACAGCAGAAGCGCGGGGTCATCGCAGCTTCTGCGGGCAATCATGCTCAAGCACTCGCTTATCAGGGCAGGTTGCTCGGCATTCCTGCCACAGTCGTGATGCCAAAGTTCGCGCCACTTTTGAAAATCACGAATTGTCAGAAGCTTGGCGCGACAGTCGTCTTGCACGGCAACGACTTCGGCGAAGCAAAAGCGCGTGCGGACGAAATCGCGAAGGAAAAAGGCCTCGCTTACATCGACGGCTACGATGATCCGGCCATCATTACAGGGCAGGGAACGATGGGCTTGGAAATCGTTGAGCAAATTCCCGATCTTGAGGCGGTGATAATTCCGGTCGGCGGCGCCGGCCTGCTGGCTGGCGTTTCTTTAGCCATCAAAACTTTACGGCCAAAGGTCAAAATCATCGCCGTTGAAGCCGAAAATGTCGCGAGCTTTTCAGCAGCACTCGAAGCAGGCAAACCAACGAAAATTGCTATGCGTCCGACGCTCGCGGACGGCCTCGCAATTCCAAAGGTCGGTTCGAATGCATTTCAGATTTCGCGCTCGCTTGTCGATCTCGTCGTGATCGTCAGTGAGGAACAGATCGCGCTGGCGATCCTGCGCTTGATTGAATTGCAGAAGAGCGTCGTCGAAGGCGCGGCTGCCACGACGCTCGCCGCGTGCATGTCCGGAAAATTGAAGGAGCTTCGTGGAAAGCGTGTGGTTCTCTTGCTTTGCGGCGGCAACATCGATCCGAACGTGCTCAGTCGCGTTATTGAGCGCGGTTTGGTCGCAGATGGTCGCCTTGGCCGATTCACTGCAGTGATCAGCGATCGGCCTGGTGGTCTGGCCGAGTTGGCTGCGCAAATCGCTTCGACTGGAGCAAGCATCAAGCAAGTGGTGCACGATCGCGCTTTTGCCAGCTCGGATGTCTCGGCCGTGAACGTTCTATGCACAGTCGAAACGCGGGATCATAAACATCTCGCCGAGCTGCGCGCGCTACTGAAAAGCCGCGGTGTCGAAACATATGACGCGAACTAATTCGATGTGGGAGCAGCCTTAGTGCTGCGAACTCGTCGGGACACTGAGGTCCCTCCCACATTTGCAAAGTTGAAGCGCGCGTCACGATCCGTAATCTCCTCCAATGCAGACGCGTGAACAAAATGTCGATCTGAATTCATTCGCGCGTCGCCACATCGGCCCCAGCGAAGCCGAAGTAGCCAAGATGCTGAACGAGCTTGGCTTCGAAAGCCTCGATTTGCTCATCAATGCCGCTGTTCCAAAAAACATTCGCCTGGATCGGCAACTGAAGTTGCCCGAAGCGAAATCGGAAGCCGAAGCGCTCGCTGAGCTCCGCGCGATTTCCAGGAAGAACAAGGTGGCTCGCTCGTTTATTGGTGCCGGTTACCACGACTGCATTACGCCACCGGTCATCCAACGAAACATTCTCGAAAATCCTGGCTGGTACACCGCTTACACGCCCTATCAGGCCGAAATCGCGCAGGGCCGGCTCGAAGCGCTACTCAATTTTCAGCAGATGATCATCGACCTGACGGCGCTCGACATCGCAAATGCGTCACTCTTGGACGAAGCCACCGCCGCCGCCGAAGCGATGTCGCTCTGTCATGCGGTCGTTCCAAATCGGAAAACGTTCTTCGTCGCCGATAATTGTCATCCACAAACGATCGCGGTCGTTCAAACACGCGCGAAACCACTCGGCATTGAGATCAAAATCGGCGATTACTCGCGTTTTCAATTCGACGACGCGATTTTCGGCGCTCTCATTCAGTATCCCGCCACCGACGGCGCGATTTACGATTACGGCGAATTTGTCAGGCAAGCGCATGATGCCGGTGCACTTGTTGTTGTCGCGACGGACATTTTAGGGCTGACATTATTGAAACCGCCGGGCGAATTCGGCGCCGATGTCGCGGTCGGGAATACGCAGCGATTGGGCGTTCCCCTGGGATTTGGCGGCCCGCACGCGGCATACTTTGCTACGCGCGATCAATTCAAGCGTCACATGCCCGGCCGGCTCGTTGGGGTGTCACACGACGCTGAAGGCCGGCCAGCTTACCGCCTTGCGTTGCAAACGCGAGAGCAACACATCCGTCGCGATAAAGCGACGAGCAACATCTGCACGGCGCAGGTTCTTCTTGCTGCGATCGCATCAATGTATGCGGTTTATCATGGGCCGAAAGGCCTGCGTGCCATCGCCGAGCGCGTTCATCGCCTGACGAGCCAACTCGCAGACGGTCTGCAGGCCCTCGGCTGCACAATTGCGCACAAAAATTTCTTCGACACAATTCGGGTGGAAGTTGAATCAAGCGAAGTCATCTTGGAGCACGCTGCAAAAGCCGGCTGCAACCTGCGCGCGCTCGGCCCGTGCGCGGTCGGCATTTCATTCGACGAAACGACGACACCGCGAGACATCGAACTGCTGATGTCGATCTTTCGCGGCACGACTGTCCGCGATTTTGCCGATGAAGAATTAGGAGAGCCGCCAATCCGCATTCCGCATTCCGCATTCCGTAATTCCCAGTTCCTCACACATCCGATCTTCAACACGCACGATACCGAGACAGAAATGCTGCGTTACCTCAAGAAGCTTGAGTCGCGCGATCTGTCGCTGACCACGTCGATGATTCCGCTCGGCTCATGCACGATGAAATTGAATGCCACAGCGGAAATGTTTCCGATCTCATGGCCCGAGATTTCCAAGCTGCATCCTTTCGCGCCCCCCGATCAAACGGCAGGCTACAAGGAAATTTGCCAGCAGCTCGAGGAGTGGCTAGCCGAGATTACCGGGTTCGCCGCTATTTCATTGCAGCCCAACGCTGGATCGCAAGGTGAATTCGCAGGTCTGCTCGCGATCCGGGAGTATCACGCATCGCGTGGTGAAGCGCATCGTAACGTTTGTCTCATCCCAACTTCGGCGCATGGAACGAATCCAGCGAGTGCGATCATGGCCGGGTTCAAAGTTGTTTCGGTCGCATGTTTGAAAGATGGCGATATCGATCTCGCCGATCTTCGCGCCAAAGCAGACCAACACGCGCGCGACCTCGCCGCACTGATGGTCACCTATCCATCGACGCACGGCGTTTTCGAGCCAACGATCCGCGAAATCTGCGACATCGTGCACGCGCACGGCGGACAGGTTTATATGGACGGCGCGAACATGAATGCGCAGGTCGGTCTTTGTTGCCCCGGTGATTACGGCGCTGATGTTTGCCATTTGAATTTGCACAAAACATTTTGCATCCCGCACGGTGGCGGCGGCCCGGGTGTTGGACCGATCGGCGTGGCCAAACATCTCGCGCCATTTCTGCCAGCGGCTGCTTCTATCAACTCTCAACCATTCACTATCAACTCAGCCGCGACCGGTCCGGTCACGGCTGCCCCCTACGGCAGCGCCAGCATCCTGACAATCACATGGATGTACATCCGCATGATGGGCGCCGAGGGATTGAAACGGGCGAGCGAGGTTGCGATTCTAAATGCGAATTACATCGCAAAGCGGCTCGACCCCTTCTTTCCGGTGCTTTTTAAAGGTAAACACGGCCTCGTCGCGCACGAATGCATCATCGATCTTCGCCAATGGAAAAATGCCGGCATCGAAGTGGAAGATGTGGCGAAGCGTTTGATGGATTACGGCTTTCACGCGCCGACGGTTTCCTGGCCGGTCGCCGGAACAATGATGATCGAACCGACCGAGAGCGAACCGAAGCATGAACTCGATCGTTTCTGCGATGCAATGATCTCGATCCACGCGGAGATGCAATCAATCGCGGGCGGAAAACAAGATCGACAAAATAACGTGCTCAAGAACGCGCCCCACACGGCGCGACAAGTCGCGTCCGACAAATGGAACCGGCCCTACTCGCGCGAGCAAGCAGCTTTCCCTGCGCCATGGACACGCGAACACAAATTCTGGCCGACTGTCGCGCGCATCGACAACGTTTACGGCGACCGCAATCTCTTTTGCTCCTGCCCGCTGGTAGAGGAAGTTCCTCTTCCTGCGTGAGCAGATCGAAGAGCAGCGTCGCCAGCCCGGCCTCGTTTAACGTCCGCGCGACGAATTGATTTCGTGGACTGTGACGGCTGCTGCTGATGCCGTGAGTAAAAAGAATCAGCGCCATTGCTTGATCGACGAGAAAAACTTAAAGACGGAATTGCGTTGCCAGCTCGGCCGCCCGGACGAAGGAGGTCGCTATCGAGCGGGTATTTTCCGCGAAGAACGCAGCGGTTCAATCGGGGAATTGTGGCTCGGCTTTGCTAGCGATCTATTCAGATCTGGGTCCCGTTTTCGTCGCGGATGCAATCCCGAGGCCGCGGCTTACGGCTCAGCCCGCGGGCAAAACCCTGAGCCAGAAAACTGCGGCACTTCCGAAACCGTGGTCGAATAGTGGTGTTGTCCCCGGTTCGAACGGCGACAACAGAACTTGGTCAACCGACTGCCCGGGTTCTATATCCGTCGCCGGGTGCGGGAAGGGAGTACCTGGCGTGTGCAATCGATGGGGAACGTCGTCATCGTTAATAAGCCGGAGGATGTCGCCTACGCGGGCTGTAACGATGTCTTCGCGAACATTCCAGGGATGCCGACCGGTTCCCGGCGGGATATGGAATTCAACCACGGTCGGTTCACGGGGAGGCCGCCTTCCCTCTCCGAGCTCGCGCCGCATCATTTTAGCGAAGGATTCGCCGTGCTCCAACATCGCGATCAGCAGATAGTCGTAGACTTCGTCGTCCACCTCGAGAGTTTCGAGGTGCAACTCCCGCCGGATTGTGTCCGAAATCGACTTGTCGGAATCAACCGCCCGGGCGCGAAGCTCGCCTAGGATGTCAGCTTCGATGGGAATGTGTTTCACTAGCCCTCGAAGTTCACACTGACGCGCACGACCGTTCCCCGGGCGACAAACGTTCCGGCAATCGGATCGATTGAGACGACGTCGCCATGGCCGAATCCGGGCTCGCGCTGCAGGGCGACGATCTCGGTTTTCAGGCCGAGCTCATTTGCGCTGGGGCGTGAGATCCCCATGTCGTCGCCGTTCTCTACCTCTTCGAGAGTGACCCACGCTGGCACGACGACCCCGAGAAAACCGGCTACTTGTTCCAAGAGGTGCGACTGTGAGGCAACCGCGGTATTAAGCCGACCTACCGCGTCCGCCACCCGCGCGACGGCGGTCGAGATCTTGTCTTGGACGAGATCCGCGACGTCGAGATACGCAAGGGCTGTCACCATTTGCCGACGCACTTCCGCGACGCTTTGTGCGGTCACCCAGTTGTTAATGTCGCCGCTCGGAGCGTGGATAATTCCCTGGACCTCGGTCCGCGCCATCGGCGTTTTGATGTCGTTCCTCTTCGCCAGCGTGAACCGCTGCGATGTATCGAGCGGGTAGTCAGGACCTCCTGGCATATGTCTTACGAAGTCGAGGACTGTTTAGTTCGCGCAGGAAAAACTCCGTGCGCTCGCGCGCGGTGCCGGCTCTTTGCTTGGTCTGCATCCAGACATCGGTCGCCATGTGCGAGACTCTTTCGGACGTGTCCTGAAAACGGCTCTGCGTCCCTGGCAAAGTCTTTTCGTCGCCCGGCTGCATCGACTCTGGGAACGGATTGTTCTTGCTAAAGTCGTCGCCATTCGGATTGATCATACTATCGAATCGTAATTCGCCTGTGTTTTGTTCGTCCACGAGCGCCATTTCTTGCGCAGCGGTTTCACGTTGCGATCCGACATCAACCTTCTTCATACACTCTGGAAGGAAAAGGGTTTACCGAACCCGGCTACAATGTGTTCCTATTCAACCGCACGAACGGCAAATGGCTCGCGAACTGGCACGCCATGCTGACTGAGTAAGCGGAATAATAGTAAGAGATTCGTCGACTGCGCTCGGAATGACAGATCGCAAAACGGGAACTAATTCAGTGATCGACACGGTCTGTCACAAAACTGTCATGTCGAGCGTCGAGACATCTCTCGATGCTTCTCTGGGCTCAGGATTCTAGCCTTCCGGTGCGAGCTCGGGCGCGTTGACGACGCGCGTTGGAACAAGGCGGAGCGCCGTGCCCGCTTCTTTTTCTTCAGGAACAGCGCCAGTTTCGTGATACTCGGCGTCGGCATTGACCTGCCAGAGATCATAGAGCCTGGTGTCGGCTAAAATATTCTCCACGCACAACATCGCCGTCATCATTGCGTGGTCCTGATTGTTGTATTTGTGCATGCCGTTGCGACCGACGAGATGCAGATTCGGATAACGATGGTCTAGTTCCTCGCGAACAGTGGCGACGTGCCGTGCGTAATCGTCGTCGTAAACTGGATATGCTTTCTTCTGTCGAACGACGCAGCCATCCACGAAATCGCCTTCCTTGGCTAGACCGATCTGAATCAGTTCGCGTTTGGCCAGTTCAATCAAATCACTGTCGCTCGAGTCCCACAGACCGTCGTGTTCGAAACAGAAATATTCGAGACCATAGCAGACTTCATCCGGTTCGGGCACCATCTCCGGTGACCAGGAACGGAAGTTTTGGACTCGCCCGACCTTCACACTCGGATCGTGAATATAGATCCAGTTGTCATCGAACATCATTCGATCTTTCAAGATCAACATCACGGTGAGGAAGTCGCGATACCTGAGGCTTTCGGCTGCGCGTTTAGTTCGCTCACTAACAGCAGGTGATAAGCCGCACACGAGGGCGCGCATCGGCGCAGATGAAATCACGTGTTCGGCTTCGATTGTTTGCGCCTGCCCGAGTTGATCTTTGTATTCAACCATCCAATCGCCGGATGTTTCGTCGTAAGAACACCGAGTCACTCTGCGGCCCATCTCAAGTTTGCCGCCCAGCGTCTTCATCTTCTCCGCGCAGGCGTCCCACATCATGCCTGGGCCGCGCCGCGGATAACGAAAAGAATTGATAAGCGTTTTGATGACTTTGCTGCGATCGCCGTTGTACCGCTGCGGAATGAGCGCATTCTTGATGGCGCTGCCCAGCGAAAGCCCTTTGATGCGCTGCGCCGCCCAGTCGGCGGAAATCTCTTTGCAGCTCATACCCCAGACTTTTTCGGTGTAGCTTTTGAAGAATGTGTTGAAAAGTCGCCTGCCAAACTGATTGCTTACCCACTCTTCGAAATTCCGTGGGTCCCGCACGGGAAACAGACGCGCCTTCAGCCAAGAAAGCACACAGAGCGTCGATTTGAAGACACCCAGCTTCAGCAGCGCTTCAAACGGCTTCAGCGGGTACGAATAGAACTTGCCGCCGTAAAAAATGCGCGACGAACGCGGCCGCACGAGCATGTCATTTGGCAAAATTTCTGTCCACAGATCCTCCACTGCTTTGGATTTGGAGAAGAATCGGTGGCCCCCGATGTCGAAATGAAAACCCTTATAGGTGACCGTGCGGGAAATTCCGCCGACGTAAACAGGATCCGCTTCCAGGACAACGACATCCACCGACTCTTTTGAGAGAAGATAGCCAGCCGTGAGACCTGCCGGTCCCGCACCGATAATGGCGACTTTTGTTTTCATCTTTTATTACGCAACCCAGTTGCCCCGCATGAAATTCCAAACGTACCAGCCCTGTACGCATAACCCAGCAGCGCTGAGCAACGCTACTGCCGCGATGCCGAAAGCCCCCGCAAACATCGGCGGCGTGCGAAATTGACGCAGAAAATTCAAAAACGCCAGCACGATCAAAGCGTGGACGGCAAACTCGTAGCGAAGCATGCTTTCCATATCGACACAGGCGACTCCGCTGACCGAGAGGTAGTAGATCGCAGCCGCGCAGAAATAGATCCCGATGCGCGTCGGCAGCCCCGCTCGGCGTCGAATCACTGGAAGCAGTTCGCAAAGTGGGATGCCGAAAAGAAGCAGAGCGCCCAGCGTCATCGATATTTGGCTCGCTTCGGTCGGATTATTCAGAGCCGGAACTAGCCAGCGATAACTGGCAGGCTTAAACACCGCCAAATAATCGGGAACAATCCCCCAGCCGGCTGCCTGTGTGAGCATATAGATGTTCCATCGACCCCAGCGGAGTTGAGAGTAAACGAAGAATCCGACGGCGCCGCACGCCGCGACCAGAGTCATACCGATCGCTGCGCTATTCTTCCGAAGCCAGTCGCGTGGCTCAAACAAACCGCGCCATCCAGTTTCAAATGCCGAGCGCACCACCGGAAAAGCGGCGCATAGAAGTCCAACAATTCGCGTTGCCGACATCACGATACCGTGCGCCGCTGCCCAAAATTTCGCGGACCTCCCTGCCACAGTGCTCCAATAGATAAAACCAAGGAGCGCCATCAAAAATAGTGATTCGGAATAACCGGCGACCAGGAAGAACGCTGCTGGATGGGCGGCGATCAGTAACGCACCGCAAATCTGAACCGCAGGCGGAACATTCCAGCGCCTACAAAATAGAAAGAAGTAACTCCAAAAACCCCAGGCAGCGAGCTGAGCGGTGATCAGGAGTGCAGCGTTGCTGTCAATATCAAGCCCGTAGCGGAATAGCGCGGCGATGGCCGGATACGCTGGAAAAAATGCAACATTCGACACATCCATAACCTTGTGGTCGATGGGTGGGACAATGGTCTGGTATCCGCGATCGACGATGTTCATGAACCAATAGCTGTCGTGCTGCACCAGCGCGGAATAGCGGTCCGAAATCGGCGCTTCGGGGGCAAGCAAGCCCACTGCCATTGCAACTTGGAGGAGGGTTACTGTTAGTCCCGCCAGTAAAGGCATGAGCAAGCGCGGCGGGCGCATCATGCCATCATAATCGCAGGCCCCCAACGCTTTGCTCGCGAAACCTTTAGGACCCTGGCATGCTGTCCCACCACGGAGCGCGAGGGACACGGCAACCCCATCGAGACTCCAAGAACTTTTGAGACTTTCGTCAAAGACAATCTCGGATCGCATTGTTTTCCAACCGGTGCACGTTGATTCTCGTGGCAGGGTTTGACGGCGGTTGCGCATTGTTTATTCGCCGCAAGCCGTAGCTGGCAGTGCATGAAGTGAACTTCGCCGGGCTTCCAGCAACGCGACCGAAGCTGCTATGACCCAGAGATCACAAGCACAATCTCGCCCTTCGGTGGATGGGCTTGATAATATGCAAGAAGCTCGCTGGCGGCGCCGCGGCGGAATTCCTCAAATTTCTTTGTCAGCTCCCGCGCGACGCAAAGTTGTCGCTCCGGTATGATATCGATACAGGCGGCGAGTGTTTTGGTTAATCGGTAAGGCGATTCGAAAAAGATTGCTGTTTCGTCGCGTTCCGTCGCTGCTCGCAATTCGCGCTCGCGTTGTCCACTTTTCACCGGAAGAAACCCACCAAAAGAAAATTTGTCGGTGGAAAATCCGGAACCAAGAAGAGCCATCAGGATCGATGATGCTCCGGGGATGATCGTAAACGGGAGTTCGCGTTTGATGCATTCGCGGATGAGGCGCAACCCGGGATCGGAGAGTCCAGGCGTTCCTGCGTCTGTGATCAGCGCAACGTTTTCACCGCGCCCGAGGCGTTCGACAAGCTCGGCCGTGCGGGCCGCTTCATTGTGCTCGTGATAACTGACGAATGGCTTTTTGATTTCGAGATGCTTGAGCAACAGCCCCGAATGCCGCGTATCTTCAGCCGCGATTACATCGGCTGATTTCAGCGCCTCAACAGCACGCAGCGTGATATCGCCCAGATTGCCAATTGGTGTGGCGACGACGTAAAGCATTCCGCATCATCCATTCAAAATCAGTCGTTGGCTATTGAAGCAACGGGGTGTTTTGCTTTCAACAAAGCCGATGTGCCGATAGAAAACGAATCCGTAACGGAGGTAAAATGAGAAAAAGCTCTTATCTAACAATCCTGTCGATCCTATCTTTAGTTGGTTGTGCGGGAGAACCAACTACGGTGACGACGACCACAACGACACAGGAAGTAACGACCACGGGGCCGGCTCGAGAGGTTGTAGTGACCCGACAGCCGCCGCCACTTCGCATTGAAACTCAGACCGTGGCGCCTGGACCTGGATACTTCTGGACGAGAGGTTATTGGCGATGGACTGGAACAACCTACGTGTGGGTGCCGGGCACTTGGGTAGTCCGCCCAAGACCAGCCGCCGTTTGGGTGGAAGGCCATT
>Ga0222623_10000543_pt1 | contig 12088 bp, 9 predicted proteins | sample PLMtaG_FD_177336 | JGI IMG/M metagenome (GOLD analysis project Ga0222623, IMG submission 177336) | Groundwater sediment microbial communities from an aquifer in East River, Colorado, USA - PLM2_30_coex | ecosystem: Environmental > Terrestrial > Soil > Riparian zone | place: USA: East River...
TCTCCGGAAGGTCGCGAGGTAGCAACGATCATTCGCCTTGCCCCGTAGAAGCGAGCCGCCTCGACGACTTCACGAATCGCGTCGCGTGGAGGGCCCGACGTCGTAGTGTGCTTGCACTGAACTACCCAAAGCTCGCCAGCTCGTACACCGAGAATGTCCGCCCCACGATCACCACGCCCGCCAACCAAACGAACATCATCGAAACCGTTCATTAGTAGAAGACGTGCTACATCTCGCTCCAATGCTTGCCACGGACCCCGCAGTAGTCGCCTCTCATCCAAAAACCCTGCCAGGACGCTGGTCACGCCTCGGCCTCGCGTACCTGTTCTGAGGACAGCAGCTCAAGTGCAAGGGAGCCTCGTAGAAGGCGTGCTCTACTCGCCTGAACCAGGTTTTCGGGCTCTTGTTCAGCAAGCCAGACCGCGTCTACAAGCAGCGAGAGGTAACGTCGCAGAACCCGGGCCCGAGCATCCTCCGTTGCTTGCGCATCGCCGAGGTCGAGCGTCTCGTAGGCATCGTCCCAATAACGGCCGTCGAAGAACAATTCCGGGTGCCGTTCGAAGAATCCGAGCAATGCTTCTCTCGGCGCATACTCCAGGAACCGACCTTCCGCGATTATTCGGCCAGCACCTCCGCCCGCGATGTCGTGCATACGGGCTAACACCGTGGCCTTCTCCGCCATTGAAAGCTCTTGGTACAAACTCTCCGCGTCGGATGGCTGGATATTCTGAGACACCGCACGGGCCAGTGTTCGAAGGGTCGCGGCGGCATCAGCGGACAGTATCACGGGATCGAGTTTCGTTATCGTTGCGTATCGATCTCTAAGGGATGCGAGCACGGAGCCGAACGTGGCATCTGTGTGTTGGCCGCGCAAGAAATCCATTGCCGCCCATGCCAATTCCGCCAACAAGCCATCCAATGGCGTCATGGTAGCGGAGCTAAAAATCGGATGATCGATGTTTACCAGGAACTCGTACATTCCCGCCGGAGAACGGATCAGTCGCCAAGGGACTCTATCCCCGCCGAGCACCGGATCGTCGGATCGAACCGAGAATGCGGCGACGTTCCAACGTTGCTCGGTAGCATCGTCACGATACTCGTCGGTCAAGGACGCCAGTGATACACGCGGAGGGGGAGCGGGCACCGGTGCAGGGGCTATTCCTATTCCTGGTTCATCGATTGGCGGCGCGCCTGGGAGCCCCGGGCCATCGCCACCACCCCTTTCCTGCAGCAGCAATTGTCGATCCGCCTCCTCAACCAGCTCCCACCACTTGGCGTCGGTCAAATACGCGCCTTCACCGGCGTAAAACCGGTCGGCCATCTCTCTGGCGCGCCCGTTATCCGGAACGAGCAAGAGGTTCGCATAGCACCCCGCGTACTTTGGTTTGGGGCTGTTCCGTCGGAATGCTTGAAAGAGTCTGAACAACGGTGCGTCGTTTTGCGGGTAACCAAGCTGCGCCGCTTCCTGCGGGCGAAGAGGCCCTTCACCTCGAACAATCCGAATCATCTCGTCCCAAGCCGGGTCATTGCGGTCAAACTGGTCCTTCGTGTAATGAACGCGGCAATGGTCGATGTGGATTTCACCGACGATCCTCCCACGATGGCGTGGGTCATCGATGGGATACTCCCGTTCACGGACGCCTTCATTATTGTCCCAATAAAAGAGATCGCTGCCTCCGATCTCGATCTTCCGCCCATGCCGCACAAGGTCGAGACCGTAGTCATTCTCGTCGTAGTAGCGCTGGAGACCTAACCATCCGCGCACCCGCCGCTCCCGAACAAGCACATTGTCGGACGATTCGCACGACGAGCATGCGTCTTCGTCGGCTCTGAGCCATTGCCAGCACCGCGTGCAGAATTTTCGGTCTGGAAGCGCGACACTGAGAGTTTGATACGCGCTAATCTCCCCGAACCGCGCATGATTCACGCTGCGATCCGGGTTTCCTGGTCCTCCCCAAACGCAATGTTGTCGGCCCTTAAGCGCTGAGCCGTTCAGGGATAGACGGATGGTTAGAGGCGTGCCCTCTGTTCGCAGCATCGCCGCGTAGACGCGTTCAAGTTGGTCCTTCAGCTTTGAACGGTTGGCGGCACCACCGAACCATTGCGCTTGGTCGGGTTTCAGTCGCTCGATGGATACCTCGGTGCCATGAACACGCGAATTTGGCTTGGCACGAGTCAGTACGGGTGTCTTGAAGTGGCGCTGACGAAGCAGACTATCGAAGTCGATCTCTAGGCCATACCAAACCGGGTCTCCTTCTCGCGTGCTCCACACACGAGTAACCGTCCCAAGTCTTGCAGTCGCGATGTTAAAGCCCATTCCGAACATCCCCAGGTAGTTCACGGGATCATTTCCCGTCCACCCGGCACGTACGGCATTCTCCAGCGTCTCGGGATTCATGCCCGGCCCGTTATCCAAAACGGTGATGTGTGAATCTCGAGCAGCGCGGGTCGGTAAGGTGACGTGGACTTCGGGGTCGGAAACTGGATGTCGCTCGCGCTGAGCCGCAATGAAGCCATCTACAGAGTTGTCCACGAGCTCACCGATGCATTGCCATTGTTTGAGATTGATCTCGCCCAGCATCGGCAGGATTCTTGGATGCGGCTGGAGATCGAATTCGCGTGGAGCAACCTGCTGTTGGTCCGGCATCGGGGATTCCTTTGGACGGTTCTCTAGGATGTCTCGTGCGTGAGCAGGCGATAAAGTGGCCTGGCAACGGCAGCGGCGAAGCGCGGCGGCACCGCGTTTCCTATTTGGCGAATGACCTGACTTCTGGCGCCTTCGAAGACATGTTGATTAGGGAACGTCTGCAAGCGTGCCATTTCACGAAGGGTGTAGTATCGAAGCTTCCCACGTTCGTCTATGATGGTGTTCTCGCCACCGGATACGCCGTGGACCCCCGCCTTTATTGTCTTAGAGGTCCAATCCAACCTACTTCCGTCGTGTCCCGTGTAGGCTCGTGCGCCGGGAATTGACCAGTGGTTCATTGCCGCATCTTCTTCCTCGTCGGCTGGCTCTGGCAGCTTCCTCAACGCGTCGCGCACTGTGAGCCATGGTTTGCGGCTATCTGCTTCAGCTTGCACTCTCGTACCGTTGCGGCGTGGTTTCGGTAGATCGTATCGTTGCCAGTACTCTCCAGAAACCTGACTCCTTATCAACGCATCGCGACTATGTGTGAGAGCCGGGAAACGGTACACCGGCAGATCACTTCGCGTTGCCACGATAAAAATTCGTCGACGGTTTTGTGGTACGCCATAATCCGCCGCGTCTAGCAACCGCCACACTACGTTGTACTCGGGCTGATAGCCTGCCGAACATTGTTCTCGTCGCAGTCGCCTATCATGGGACTTCCAGATTTCATCGCTCTTCGGTTTCAGCGAGGGTATTTCGAGGCGACGAAGGATATACCGGAAGTAGGGCTCAAACCCCTCGCGCAGAAACCCTTGGACATTCTCAACAAGGACTGACTGTGGTTGTAGATACCGGATGGCTCTAAGCAATTGCGGAAAGAGATTACGGTCGTCACGGTCCGCGAGATGCTTCCCTCCGAGGCTAAACGGCTGACACGGAACTCCCCCGGCGAGCAACCGTACCCTACCTTCAAAGTCCCGCCATCGTACCTCTCTCACGTCTCCTTTATGCTTTTTCCACCCCGGAGGATCGGACGGGACCAGCTTGTTATGTCTTAACGTTTCCCACGCGCTGGCATCGTTTTCGTAGAGGATTGTTGGGTTGAATCGCGCCAAGCGGAGACCGCGCGTTAGGCCGCCCGCTCCGGCGAATAGATTGACGTCGAGCTCGCTCATCGAAGGTAAGACATGTTTGGGCCGAGGTCGAAGGTGATGCCGCTTGTGACGGGTCGCAACCCGCGGTCCGTTGTAGGCTGCCGCAAAATCACCCCTTGATGCCGCAAAAACGCCCTAAGAGCCTGCAATGGCCTGTTCAGTTTGTCTGAACTACTTGTGGAAGGGCTCTCAAAACAGCAGTCTGGCATGACGAGCGAGCTGAGTCTTCAATTCGTACCGTCAGAGAGCTATTCGTTAAGCTGAATAGCTAACGGTCTCGCCGATAGGGCTGAACATCGGCAGCCCTACCGGCGTCCTCCTGGGTTGACCTTGTTGCTGCCGCCCTATTCGAAGTGTCGCGACTCTCTCAGATTTGTTCGGAGTGGGTGGCGTTACTGACCCGGATTCCGTGGAAACAAAAAGTGCCGAACGAACTCGTCCCAAGTCAACCTGCATCCGATGCCAGCGCGGACATTCCCGCCACGCCGCTCTCTCGAGTGCATCAGGCGTTTTCGGCGAGGCTCGCGAAGGAGAGCGTTCTTCCCGCCGATGTCCAACGCGACCTTTCAAGCTTGGTTGCGCGAGGAACCCTGCCGACCGCCGAACAGATACTCGCCATTCTCCGCCGGGACTAGGATCTGCACATGCCTGCAACGGCGCGTCTCCGCATAAACCGCCTTCACATCAAGGCGGTGAGAGGAATTCCAGACCTTCTCCTCCAACTTGATGGCAAAGGGTTGATTCTCTCGGGCCCAAACGGGTCCGGCAAGAGTTCGGTAGTGGATTCGTGCGAGTTCCTTCTGCTCGGATCCATAGGCCATCTAGAAGGCAAACAGAACTTGAGCCTGACCAAGCACGGTAAGCACGTGCATGCTCAGCCATCTGACATGGCGGTCGAATTCATCCTCAGCGGGAACCGCGCCATGACACGCAAGCTTGGCGCCGGTCCAGTCTATGTGCCTGAGGCTGCGAGATACCTAGAGGCTGCTCAAAGTCGGGCGTTCCTGTTGCGTCGGTCGCAGCTTCTCGCGTTCATCCATGCGGACCCGGCCGACCGCTTTCGCTCGCTGGCGAATCTGATTGGTATTGAACAGTTGGACGAGCTTGAACTCACGTTTAAGAGGGTCCATGACGGTCTAGAAGGAGAAGTAAGAAGCCAGCTCGCACAACTGGGCGAACGACGGAGAGAACTCCACACGTTGAGTGGCTTGGGAGCCGACAAACTCGATAAGGATTCCCTCCTTGAGGTTGTAAACACGTCCCTGGCGCTAGTTCAAAGGCCTGCAATCGCAACCCTGGAAGACAACGCAGGGCTCTCCGCAGCACTCGGGGGCTCCGAACAGGCCGAAGCAACGGCCCGCAAGCTAATTGCCCTTGAGGTCGTCGTGGCGAGGCTTGGTGCGGCTGAAGCTGGCGTCAGGGTGTTGGCCGATGCTGCTGAGTTAGCAGTACGAGTGGAAGAGTTCGTCGCAAACCAAGACTCTCGTAAGGCGCTCGCGTCCAGGGACGTTCTCGCGGCGTCCGAGAATTATCTCTCGACCTATTCCCCGAAACAGTGCCCAGTTTGTGATCAGCTGATTGAGGCGGACGTGGTGCTTGCGGCACTCAAGAACAAACTTCAGGTGCTGCAGGAGCTCTCGGAAAGGGCTTCTGCCTTGAGGGTCGACGCGAGCGCCAGCGCGGCCGACCTCACGACGCTGGCACGAACGATTCATGAGCTTAGACCGTCAGTGACGGGAGACCTGCTTGATGTCCTGTCGGCGGCTGAGGATCAAGCCTCGACCTTCGCAAAGGGCTTTCGGGGTGCTCACCTGCTTGAAGAACCCTTCCCTTGGCCTGCGCGTAGGCCGGATGACGATCGCCGGTTCCTCGATGCCCTTCAACGATCAAGAACCGCGAGCATGCAAGCGATGGAGCAGCTTCGACCGAGCGATCACGAAAGACGCCTCGCTGAGACAATTACGAAGGTGGTTCGTATTCAACAAACCTTCGTTCAAACAACAGAGCTCGCGATCGCTCTCCAGCGGCAGATAAAGCATTTGGCGAGGGCCGCCGCAGTGGCCGGCGCGATTGTCGCCGCCAAGAATGATGTCGTAGCCGAGATCTTCGCCCGGCTTAAGGCCGACGTTGATCGTTTCTACGAACAGCTTCACCCGGGTGAGGATCATTCGAACATCACTCTCGATGTTGTACGCCGGGCAAGCGCAGATCTACGAATCGATAGCTTTGGGATGAAACGGGAGGATCCACGGGCTTTCAGTAGTGAAGCTCACCTCGACAGCTTGGGGCTGTGCATTTTTTTGGCATTCGCGAAGGTATTCAGCGACGCGTGCTCCCTTCTGATCCTAGACGATGTCGTGATGTCAATCGACGAAGGGCACCGGAAGCGCATCGCTGAGTTGCTCATGAGCGCTTTCGAAGACGCTCAACTGATTGTTACGACGCACGACCGGATTTGGTATAAAGAACTTGTGGCTACAGAGAAGATGCTCGGTAGAACTGGCGATTTCGTCAACGCTCAAATTATCGATTGGGATGTTGGTGGGGGTCCGAAGCTCAGCACGTTTAAGGCGGTCTGGGAGGTTGCACAGGCTAAGGTTCAGGCAAATGACCTTGTTGGAGCGGGTTCTGACACGCGACGCAATTTGGAGTGGGTACTTCAAGAAATCGCGGAACGGGTGCAGGCTCCCGTGCCGTTTCAAATGGAGCCCCGCCACACCCTCGACGTCCTGTGGACGCCAGTCAAGGAGAGACTTGAGAAGCTCGTCCCGGATCGGCTTGGTCCCAAGCCAACGGTCACCGGGAGGGTGGAAGCTTGTCGGATGTTCGGCAACATGCTGGTACATGCGACCATTGATGGTGAAGCTCTCTCAAAGGAAGAGGTGACGGCGTTTGCGGAAGCGGCGAAGGCTCTCCACGATTGGTTCTGTTGCGTTGGGTGTGGGGTTTTGATGTGGTACGATCAGCAAGGGAAATCGATCCTTTGCCGGAACCCAAAGTGCGCTGCGAAGACGGTTTGGACTTGCAAGTAGGTGTAGGCTCTGAAACGCCAGCGCGGGAGGCGCGGCTCGAAGCACACCTTGAGGGCAAAGCTCAACGAGTGAGTGAAGTGTTGGCTACCGGTGCTCGTTGAATGGTAGAGTTGCCGTCACCACAGCACGGCAACGGGGGCACTCAGCTGTCTCAGTCTCGGGAGTCGATGTACGAGCAACTTCCCGCCCGAGCCAGTGCTTACATTGGGGACACAGCATTTCGCCGAAGATCACGAACTTCTCGTAATAATCGTTCGGTTGCACGTCCGTCAGTGCGTGATTAAGCCAATAGAGTCGCCTGGCGGGACCACGCGGTAGCGGGGTGTACAACTCCTCGACGATTCTCCTGTGCGCGCGGGTTAGATCCCGAGTGGTCAGACCTCTCGGAGACGTCTTGCGCGCCAGCGCGTCGATCTCGTCAAGGACCGCCGACACATCGCGCGCCCTAGCACACAGATCGTGCATCACCTCCCAAACCTGAACCGCGAGGCCAAGGGCAGCGTGTGCAAGGAACGCGGCGGACGGCTGGCGAGCCTCGTGCACATAGGCGTGGCGGGCAGCAAGGAGCTCTTCGATTCGCGTCCAGTACTCCGGCCCTGTGAGCACTTTCAAACGGTTGGCACGCTGCCACCACCGTTCATCAGGTCTTGCCACAACGACCTCAGCGGCTGAGACCATGTTCGCGATGAATTGACCTGGGGACGCCGCCTGGAAACCGGCGTGGAGTGCCCGCAGTCCCTCTTCAAGTCTGCGGTCGGCCTCATCAAGGCACGCCTGACCAGTGAGTATTCTTTTGACGATCGCAGGACCGCCCATCGCGAGCTTCTCGACGTGCCCGATGGCTTCGAGACTCTTCCCACCGATGCCGGCATTATCGGGCGAGAGCCACATGAACCAGCTGGAATGACCACTGAGACGCGTGCGCTGCTCGTCGAATACCAGAGGGAGGTCGCAGTACTCGATTGCTCGCGCCCAGTAGAGGGGCCGAGGAGAGTACTGTCGGGTGTCTTCGCGATGCTCCGGAGCCAAGAGTGTGGTGATACAGATGGCACCAATGATGCTCTCGGCGCGGTCATACGATTCGCGGTAGGCCGGCGCGGAGGGATTATCGCACGCAACCAAAAGGAATGCGTCTGGATGGATTCTCTCCTCGATCATCTTGATGTTCCCGCCCACTGCATCCGGATGGCGCGTTGCCAGGGCTCGCATCTGATCCAAGCTCAAGAGTGTCCAAGGCCTCTCGAATGGATTGCTCTCCAACTCGGTATCGCGGAAGCGGACGCCGCGCAGAGGTACCACTGATACTGAAGTCATCGTGGGCGGGCCTTGTTCGGACCTAGCGTACTGGTTCGGTAGTAGGCGATCAATCCGCCCCGCCGATTCGCGGAACAACCTCGTTCATGGTGTAGTGGACGAATTGCCTTCCAAGGTCGGTCAGTACGTACGGTTTTGTGTCTTCGAAGGCGGATTCCATGGTAGTTGATGCGGGACCAGCCCCCCGGACGGCACGCCGGCGAAGGAACTGTCCAGACGCGTTCGTGGCGCGTTCCTGACGAACAACCCCACCCGTGCTCAGATCGCGGATCAGGAGGCGGTACAAGTCGGCCTCAGCTGAGTCCTCCCTGGGGATGTCGCCGTGAATCTCAGCCCAGATATCAAATCGCGTCGCTCCAGGATTCTTGAAAATCTGGCGAATCACAGCGAAGTGGGCTTCGTGATAGAGGTCCAACCAAGCGATAAAGAGTCTTACGACATCATCGGAGCATATGCTCGTGCCGGCCGCGTTTGAAAGTAAGTTCGCGACGTATCGCCGCTTGTCGTCTGTCTCTGCTTTGTCCCAAGTTCTAAATGCTTGGCGAACGAGCGCCAGGTACTCTGGGTCCTGGATTCGCTCTTCAATTGTCGGGCCGAGCTTCTCAAACCGATCAGAGACCTCGTCGAGAGTCCCTCTGAGTTGCTTGAGCTTGCGCTCATGCTCCTCGAGCCATTGACTACGGAGGTCGTCTCCACGAATCGCCTTTTCATGACCGGGGATGCTCGCGGCAGCACTGAGGAACCCTCCCACCCAAGGAATACTCCCGATCGCGGCCATAATGAATTTCTCAAATACTCTCCGGCCTCGACCTGAAGCACCACGCGCGAGCTCGGCTTGGATAGCTTCGACGGGAAGATTGGATTCGGGGCCTGCCGGAAGATCGCCGTTCACGTGAACGCATGCTTGTGTAATGGACTACCCAGTCTAACAGCCTTGAACGCGCCCTTCTACTGCCTCTTGTTTCTCGCAAGAAGGCCCGGCGCGTACTAGATGTCGACGGCGACCGATGGCAGCGTTTCATTGAAATCACGAAGTCCTATGATCAATTGAGTCACTCATCGGCACTCGCGCTCTATAGCCAATTCATTTTTGCCTCGCCCGGATGGCTAATGGTTAGTGGGGAGTTTGATCCTGGTAAGAAGCGAGAGTACGGGATTGAGCTGACGCGCCGCCTCACGGCCGCCAAGAAACACGCGCCTGAAGCTGGCGGCTTCCAGTTCCGGCGACTGATGAACCTACCGTCACACGTAGACGGCCGGCGCTGCGCTCAGTGCAGTGGCCCCGTAGAAAACAGGACCCCCCCTCGTGGGTGCGAAACGGGGGGCTAAGGGGTAGCGGCGTGGGGCGGCCTAGCAGCATTTTCGAAGGGTGTTGAAGGTTAACCAGCGGGACCAGGGCAGCAAGGCTTCGCAGTCCGAATACTAGTAAGACGGCAACCGAAGGCACGGGAGAAGGCAACGATGCTTAGCGAAATCAAGAGATGGCACGACTGGATGAAGAAGAAGGGCGTGGCGGAAATCATAGCAGAAGTGACTGCCTACCCAGGCGATGACGATTTTGAGCGAAATCCTCCAACGTGCAAAATAACCGTCAGCGCGAAGGATCCGATGGATCCGTCCAGAACGTATCCGAGCGACGAAAAGGAATTGTCGCGAACGACGGACCGCGATGACCGTAAGTTTCTTGTTACTGCCGAAACCGTTCGTGAGGGGATTCTCGCGGCGATCAAGCGCGTCTTCAAACAGGAGAAGCGGAGATCCCTCGATATCAGTGTAACTGCAGAACCAATCCCAGGCTGGGAGGCTTACTACGAGTCAAGCACCAGGACAGTTCAGGCGAAAGCTGGTAAAACAGTTCTTGTGACTGTCTCGCTCAAACCCAAGCCGTCGCGATCTCGGCTTGACCACCGTCTGGTGCTGAACAAGTCTCCGGGCCCCCCCAAGGAGAGCGAGTGAGCACCTGCTTTCTGTAAACCCGTCTGGTACCCGACCCCCGCCGGCCAACCTGATGACCGTGCCGTAACTGTTTCCCTACTGGCGAGGTGCAGGTGGTGATCGGCAATCGGTTGCACGATCCCCGTTGGGCCACCAACACGCGACGTCACCAGCGCACTCCGCACAACGAAAATTCATGTAGTCGATGGAAGGCTCGGCGGTAAACCTCATAGTGTGGACCTCCAAGGTCCCTTCGACGCTTCATCCGAAAAGCGCTTGTCACCTGCAACGTTCGTTAGGCGGCGCACGTCCCCGGACGTCAGTCTGGGTATTGAAACTCATGTAGCGCCGGCTGTCCCATGGCGTCGCCAAAGATGCGCCAAGACTTACTATCGGGGCTAGCGGCCCAGAAGTACCACAGTTCGGCAAACGGGACACGCACCGCGGCAAGTCTGGCGTAATCGATCCGTCCACGCCGATTGAGCCGAATCGCAAGAACGGCGTCCGATGGAGGGAGGTGCTCGATCTCGGCGACGATGGATTCCAGACTGTGTGATGGATTGAGGTCGTCCGGGACCAGTTCCTTTAGCTGAACGCACGCGTAGTGCGTGATGTCGCCGACGGTAGCTCTGGTAACGAAGTCGCAGTCCTCGGCTTCGCCAGGGGCGACGTAAACCTTGGCCCGAACGACGGCAGCCATGCCGTGAGCGAAAAGGAGCGCGTCACGTGCTTCTCGCTCGCTCTTGAGTCTTCCGGTACGAAGGCGCCGGACTAGGTCTGGAGTGTCGGTTTGGGCGAGCTGGATCTCAACATCCCTCAACCGCCGAAGGACGGGTTCAGGATCGTGGAAGGTCCGTCGCGCAAACGTCCGAAGTCGGATGCTCACGATCACCTTTGTGCGTTACCTAACAGTGAATTGGACTGACCTGTCCATACTACAAGCAGCGATTCATCCTCGCCAATTGGTTCGTCTTGGTAACCCACGTCTCGGACGTGCTGCAGATGATCTGTGAGAAACGCCGACCCCTTGAGTTGCGTTCATGTGGTCGCGTGCTGTGAGTTTGCTGTGAGTGCATCGACCCCCTGAACGACTCAGGGGGTCGATGCGTTTTCCGTGCTCGTTCGGACTGTGAGTTTCGCTGTGAGTTTCTCACGACACTCGGTTGATCTTCGGGCCTGCTGTTACGACACCGACGCAGGACCTCGCGTGATTGCTACTCGGTGTCGTAACTCGGTCCCCTAACGAGTCGCATGGGGTTCACCTCCGCGCGGCCTGCGGCCGTGCTCGGTGCGCTTCGCGTCAGGGGGTCGCGGGTTCAGCTGCGCGCGGCCTTCGGCCGTGCTCGCTGCGCTACGCGTGAGCTGCGGTCGCTGCGCGGCCTCGCTCCGCTTGACCGGCTGCGCCGGTCACCGGCGCTTCGCGCCGCACGCGTCAAATCCCGCCGTCCGAGTGGAGCAACGGAACACGAGTCGCGCGCCCGCAAAACGGAGCCGTTACGATGCCAAGGCGACGATGATGGAGGACAAACGGGCACGCACGAACCGGCGCTGAAGGTGTGATTCGGCAAAACGGAGTCGTTCTCCTGCCAAGTCGGGCTCGCGCGAGAAACGGTTGACCCCGCGTTGACACCGCCCACGCACGTTTCGCTTGCCATGCCCGCCGAGCGCGCCTACGTTCCCGCTGTGTCCCCAGCCGCTGCCTTAACGACCGCTGACGAATTGCTCCACACGAGCATCCCCAACAAGCACGTGGAGCTGGTGCGCGGCGTCTTGGTCGTGCGCGAGCCGGCCGGGTCGACCCACGGGCTCGTGGCCATGGGTCTGGGCGCCGAGCTCGCGGTCCATGTGAAACGCACGGGGGCCGGGGGCGTATTCGCGGCGGAAACGGGCTTCAAGCTGGCGACCGATCCCGATACCGTGCGTGCGCCCGACGTCGCGTTCGTCACGCGCGAGCGACTGCCGCCGCCTGGAGCGACAGGCTACGCCGAGCTGGCCCCGGACCTTATCGTTGAGGTGTTGTCGCC
>Ga0222623_10000546_pt1 | contig 12006 bp, 7 predicted proteins | sample PLMtaG_FD_177336 | JGI IMG/M metagenome (GOLD analysis project Ga0222623, IMG submission 177336) | Groundwater sediment microbial communities from an aquifer in East River, Colorado, USA - PLM2_30_coex | ecosystem: Environmental > Terrestrial > Soil > Riparian zone | place: USA: East River...
TGCGCTCGCGTTACTCTGACGCGCGAGAGCCGGAGATGCATAAGTTAATCATTCGTAACATCATCGACAACGAGGTACGCGACCTGATTACGACGAGCGCAAAATCGATCGCCGAATCCGCAGTACAAAGCCCGGACGATGTGCGCCGACAGCCGGCTCGGCTCATTCGTTACAGCGATGATTTAGCCGAAGCGAATCGCGCACTCCGGAAATTCTTGTATCAGAATGTTTATTATCACCCGCGCGTGTCCGAAGTGAACCGGCGCGCGTGCGAAATGCTGCGACGCGTTTTCGAAGCGTACCTTGTCGATCCCGACAGACTCGGCGATGGGGCGACGAGGCGGATTGAGAAGGAAGGCTTGCATCGCACGGTGTGCGATTACGTCGCGGGAATGACCGACCGATATTTGATGGAAGAATACGAACGGATCGCGCAGCTGTAGCCGCCTGGCTGTGCGAGGCCGCGAGAGTGTGTATTTGAGTGGCGCACGTTGCGCGTCTCACAGAGACGCGGCTACAGTTACGCAGCCGCGTTGCCGATTTCGTCGCGCAAATATCTGATCAGAAAACGAAGCCGTTGGTTGAGAGAACGTTCTTCGAGAACGCGTTGCCGCCGCAACGGATCGTTCACAAATGTTGAAGCCATAAGATCGGCCAGCATTTCCAAGTCGCGCAATTCCGCAAGATATCGATCGACTTTCGCCGGGAGCTGGCGGCCGTCGTGTTTGAGGTTCGTGTAAAGCTCGAGCACTTTTGCGCCGAGCGCTTCAGTCTCGACCGTGGTTGCATCGCGTGACTCAACAACGTCGACCCTGGCAATCGGGAACGGTGCTTCCTGTTCGAAACTGGCGAAGCGTACACGTTGGAGACCTTGGAGGATCAAATTCGATGTGCCGTCGTCGCGCCCAACGCAGGCGCGAATCAAGCCAGCCGTGGCGAGATGAAAGAAATCCTCCGGCGCGTGCCACTCCGGGCAACTCGGCTTGATGAGGGTGACGCAAAACATGCGATGATGCTGAAGCGCGTGTTTGAGCATTTGGCGATAACGTGGCTCGAAAATGTAGAGCGGGAGCAGCGCGTGCGGAAAGAGGACCGCGCCGGGCAGCGGCATCACTGGGAGTTGCTTTGGCAAAGTCACCGATGAAGACATGATCGTTGCGCCCTCCGTACGATATGTGCGCTGGAGAAAGAGCAAGCGAGTGGAACGTAATTCGTTAAGTCGCTTCAACGACTTAACGTGGCGGAGCCATTCCAAGCGCGCGGACTTGTTCGAGCGAAAGTTGTCCTTCGACGTGCCTCCCTCCGGCAATCGACGCGTATACCAAGACCGAGCCGGCGCGCGCGAGCAGGACGCGCGAAATTGCGCCAAGTTTGCCTATGCCCATCGCGCTAACAGGAAGATCGACATTCTTGCTTTCGATGAAGCTGAGGAGACCCGCGAGTTGAACCGGTGTGTCGGTGCGCGTCGCGACCTTGAAAATGTTTGCGGCATGCCTTTCCGCAGCCCGCGCTTTTGCCGAGAGAATCCGTAGAGAGGGCGTCGATTTGAAGCTGTGGAAGGAAATGATGCGCCCCACTTTTTTCTGCTCGGCCAAGCGGAGGAATGAATCCAGAGCAAACGCCGAGCGCAGTTCAACATCGACATACTTGGCGTAGGGCAAAAATCGAATCAGCAGATTGCGCCGTTGCCGCAGCGATAATTTGTTCGCGCCGCCCTCGCGCGGATGTCGCGCGGTGATGATGAGCGGCGTGCGTAACCTCTGCAGTTTATTTTCCAATTGCTCGATAATGCGCACCAGACAATCCAGCCGCACCTCGAACAAATCCGGCGGCCTGCGCATCCGCATGGCGCGATCCAGATCCGCGCGCGATGCGATCACGCCGACTATGCCATGATGCAGGCGCTCCGCGGTCGCTCGACGCGCAGTCATTTTTTGACGAATTGCGGAAGCATTCTCTCGACGTACTTCGCGAGAACGTCGAACTCGAGATTTACTAAATCACCCACCTCCGCACGATCGAGATTAGTGTGCTTTTTCGTATACGGCACAATCCAGGCAACGAAACTCTTCGGCAGAATTTCAGCGACCGTAAGGCTGATTCCGTTGACCGCAATCGACCCTTTTGAAGCCACATAATTGGCGAACTCAGCCGGCAGTTCTATTTCCAATCGAAAATCTGCTCCGCTCTTCTGGAAGCCGACGACCGGTGAGACGCAATCGACGTGCCCTTGCACGAAATGCCCACCGAAGCGCTCCTTCGCGGCAAGAGCGCGCTCAAGATTTACCAAATCTCCGCGTTGCAAATGCTTTAGATTTGTGCGCGCCATTGTTTCCGCCAAAAGATCAAAACCCAAAGCGCCGCCGCGATGGGAGCTTAGTGTGAGGCAACAACCGTTGACAGCCACGCTATCGCCGCGCCGTATGTTCTTCGCCAGATGCGGGGCGGCAACTTTCAATTCTCTGTGATCGTCACCCGCACTAGGCGTAATCACACTACCGACTTCTTCGATCAGACCGGTGAACATGACAAAGAGTTATCAGTTTTAAGTTTTAAAGAGTCTGCAACTATGCACTTAAGACGTAAGACTTAACACTTCAGACTTCTTCATTCCTCTCCATTCGTGGTTAGAAAAATCCCGCCAACGATATTCCAGCGTTTTTTCCGGACCGAGACAGTTGGCGGCTCGGTCCTGCTGTTATTTGGAATTGCGGCGCTGGCGCTGGCCAACTCGCCCTTGGCCGAAGCCTATGAGCATCTTTGGCAGATACCAATGACGATGGGAATCGTACACCATTCATTGTCCATGACATTGCATCAGTGGATCAATGAGGGGCTGATGGCAGTTTTTTTCCTGTTGGTGGGGCTGGAGATCAAACGTGAGCTCCTCGTTGGCGAGCTGGCGTCGGCAAAGAAAGCCGCCCTTCCAATCGTGTGCGCGATCGGCGGCATGATTGTACCGGCTGCAATTTACTTGATGTTCAATATGAGCGGATTCGGCTCGCGCGGTTGGGGCATTCCGGTGGCAACCGATATTGCGTTTGCCTTGGGCGCGCTGGCACTAATTGCTCCCGATGCGCCGATCGGCGCCAAAGTATTTTTGACTGCGCTCGCGATCGTGGACGATATGGGGGCGGTCCTGGTCATAGCGATTTTCTATTCTCATGAAATCGCATGGAGCTCACTGGCGGGAGCGGCTGCGGTGGTTCTTGTTTTGGTCGGGTTCAACGTGGCGAGGATTCGCCAATTGTGGCCATACTTGTTGGCAGGCATTGCGCTATGGTACTTCGTGCGTCAATCAGGCGTGCACGCTACGGTTGCCGGCGTGATACTTGCCTTTACGATCCCGACTCACACGCGAATCAATGCGGTGCAATTCTCGCGCCGAACGCGTGGTCTCGTGGATCAATTTGATCGTGATGAGACCGGCGATTTCCTGGTCCTGAGCAGCAAGCGACAACAGGAAGCGTTGTTTGCACTCAAGCAGGCCAGCGAAGGCGTGACTGCACCGATTCTGAAGCTCGAAACCGCGCTTCACAATTTCTCCGCGTTTGTGGTAATGCCGCTGTTCGCGTTTGCGAATGCAGGCGTCAAGATAGGCTTATCGATTGAGCATGAAGAAATCACTCTTGGAGTGTTGGCCGGGCTGGTTATCGGCAAGCCGCTTGGGATTATGGCAGCAGCATTGGTTGGCGTGAAGTCGGGGATTGCGAAACTTCCCGCGACCTTGGGTTGGACACCGTTGCTCGGTTATGCCTCGCTCGCAGGCATTGGCTTCACGATGTCACTCTTTATTGCCATGCTGGCGTTCGATGGCACTGCGTCGATTGACGCAGCGAAACAGGGAATTCTCGCGGGATCACTGCTTGCAGGTGTTGCCGGCGCCGTCATTCTTAAGGCGGCATCGCATTCTCGGGATGGTCAGTAGGTCGCATATGGCGCAGGCATCACATGCACGCGCGCAAGATTTCCTTACGAACGCGCGCGTCGCGATTCTCTCGGGTATTTTATTTCTATCCGGCATCGGCGCGCTGATTTTCGAAACTCTGTGGTTGCGATTGAGCGGGCTGGCATTTGGCAATTCGGTGTGGGCTGCGGCGTTGATTCTCTCCAGTTTCATGGCGGGCTTGGCGTTGGGAAACGCGTTCGCCGCATCAGCGAGAATTCGGCGATGGCGACCGCTTCATCTATACGCTGTGCTGGAGCTGCTCGTCGCTCTGTTTGGTTGCACAATCGTTTTTGGCCTTCCGCTGCTTGGCGCTTTGCTGCGGCCGGTTTGGCAGACGCTGTGGGATTACCAGCCCACGCTGCTTGGATTGCGTTTCGTTCTGTCGTTCCTCATCCTGCTCGTGCCGACAACGGCCATGGGTCTGACGCTGCCCGTGTTGATTGAAGACCCAGCCTTGCGACAAACGAATTTTGGGCGCGCGATCGGTTTTCTTTATGGGTTTAACACGTTAGGCGCAGTAGCAGGTGCCGTGCTCGGCGAAGCATATCTGATCGCGGCGTTTGGCCTTTATGGCACGAGCTTGGCTGCGGGTCTGGCAAGTTGCATCGCGGCCGGAGCCGCTTTCTTGGTGGCGAAATGCGAAGGCGATACCAGCGCGGTTGTTTTGCAGCGAACGTTTCCGCTCCGCCTGAATGTGAGGTATCGGCCGCCGTGGCGTCTGCTCTTCGTCAGCTTTGGGACGGGCTGCCTTCTGCTTTGCCTCGAGGTGGTTTGGTTTCGATTCCTCCGCCTGTATGTCCCTTCCTCGCCGACGGCGTTTGCAGTCATGCTCGCTGTTGTGCTGGCAGGAATTGGATTGGGCGGCCTCGTTTCAGGAGCGCTTCACCGCCGCTCAATTCGGCCGAATCACTTGCTGTCTGTTCTGTTATTGCTGGCCGCAATTACAACGCTTCTCTCATACTCGTTTTTTCCACCAGCGTTAGTCCAAATGCGCATAGACACGTTTGACCTCTCCTGGCGGGCGATCACACTAGGCTCCATTGTGCTGATGTTCCCCGCCGCCTTGCTGTCGGGAATTTTGTTTCCATCCATCGTAGCGCGGGTACAGGCCAGTGTTGAGAATCGGATGAACAGCACCGGAATTACGACGTTGTTCAATACCACGGGAGCGGCGGTCGGCCCGCTTCTTGCGAGTTTCCTGCTACTGCCGGGCGTTGGCTACCAATGGAGCCTCGTACTTTGCGCTGCGGGCTACGCCTTGCTTGGCATTCTCGTGAGCGACCGCTCCAATTGGTCATTTCGGCGCCCAATCGGTCTGGCCACGGCCGGCTTTTGGGTCGCCTTGGCTCTGATCGTCGTCGCTTTCCCCTATCACCGTGACGACGTGCACTTTGGCTATGCGAGACATTTTCTTGGTCGTTTGGTCAAAAAGGTCGAGGGACCATCCGACACCTATCAGTTGCTGCGGTATGACCTTTTCGGCGAACCGTATCATTACCAGCTCCTGGCCAGCGGCTTCTCGATGTCGGGTACAAGCCCACAGAGTCAGCGCTACATGAGATTGTTCGCATACTTACCGTTGGCTTTCCGTCCGGAATCAGAAGACGTGCTGCTTATTTGCTACGGGTGTGGCGCCACGGCGAACGCGTTTCTTCATGGGCGACACGTCAAGATAATGGATGTCGTGGACATTTCGAAAGAAGTACTCGGGCTCGCTGATTCTTATTCGGGTATCAATTATTCCAATCCCCTCCGCGATCCGCGCGTGCACACGTTCGTCCAGGATGGCCGGTTCTTCCTCCAGGCGAGCCAGCGACAGTACGATATCATTTCGGGAGAACCGCCGCCGCCAAAAGTGGCGGGTTCGGTCAATCTTTATACCCAGGAATTTTTCTCGTTGATGAATAGTCGCCTCAAGGAAGGCGGAATGGCCACCTTTTGGCTCCCGATCAATCAGTTGAAAGTCAACGAAGCGAAAGCAATTCTTCGGGCGTTCCATAATGCTTTCTCGAACGCATCGGTTTGGGCCAGCGCTGACGAGCAGTGGATCATGATGGGCATTAAGGGTCCGGCGCAGAGAGGCCAGGAAGGAGAGTTCGGCCGGTTGTGGAGCGACCCGGCCACCAGCGCAGATTTGAGTCGGATCGGCTTGGAGATTCCACAGCAATTAGGCGCGCTGTTTTTGATGGATGCTGAAGAGATTGATCGCATCACGCATGACATAGCGCCCCTGACAGATAATTACCCCAAGCGGCTAACGGACGAGCCGTGGGATGAACAAGCAAGCCGCCATTTTGCTTTGACTTACATGGAGGCCGCATCCGCTGTTCATCATTTCCTTCGATCACCACTGATCAGTGGATTCGGGTGGGAGACGCTGAAAGAAATTCTCGAGTCATGCTTTGTCTTTCGCGAGATGCGCTATCGGTGCGGAATAGTTGCCGGCTGCAATACGTTGGCCGAACTCGACATTTATCTGCGCCGTTCCCCATTGCGAACGCCAGTCTTGGAAGTCCTCGGCTCCGACGAATTCCGGCTCGCGATCGCAGAGAGAGTTGCGCGCAACTCGGATACACCTCCACTCGAAATCATGCCGGATTTAATTGCGGGAGCATTGGCCCGACGAAATATCGACGAAGCGATTCGATTGTTAGAGGGCCAGAGGGAGCGCGGCGTGTTTAGTCTCAATGACATGTTCTTGCTTACTTATCTCTACTGCTTGAACGGTAATGTGCCGAAAGCAGAAGCCCTCGCAGTCGCTAACGCCAATTCAATCAGGCGAAATTGGTTTGTCGACTGGCTCTGGGGAAAATTGGAGACCGATTTTGGATTTCATCCTCCCCGCTAAAAGACTAGCACCGGGAAGATCGACGATAAACGTGCACGGCCCGGACCAAGTTAAGTCATCGCGTAAAGTCAATGCCAGCGCGCGCGTTGCGATTCTCTGCGGTATTCTCTTTCTCTCTGGAATTGGTGCGCTCATATTCGAAACGCTCTGGCTGCGGTTGAGCGGCCTGGCATTTGGCAACTCGGTCTGGGCGGCGGCGTTGATCCTCTCCAGTTTCATGGCGGGTCTGGCGTTGGGAAATGCGCTCGCCGCGTCCTTGCGCATTCGGCGATGGCGGCCGCTTTATTTCTACGCTGTATTGGAGGGGCTGGTCGCGGTTTTTGGGTGCACGATTGTTTTTGGCCTTCCAGTGCTTGGCGACTGGATGCGACCCGTGTGGCAAACACTGTGGAATCATCAGCCGGCTCTCCTCGCACTGCGATTCGTCGTGTCTTTCCTGATCCTACTCGTGCCGACAACAGCGATGGGTTTTACCCTGCCGGTAATAATCGAGGATCCAGCATTGCGGCAAACGAACTTTGGACGCGTGATCGGTTTTTTGTACGGCTCGAACACGTTAGGCGCCGTGGTCGGTGCACTGCTTGGCGAAGCATATCTTATCGGAGCGTTTGGTCTTCGCGGCACGGGTTTGCTTGCAGGCTTGGCGAGCTGCATCGCCGCAGCAATCGCTTTAGTGCTCGCGAGATCCAGCGGCGATATGTCGCCGCACTCTGAATTTCCGCTGTGCTTGGGTGCAAGGTATCGAGCACCGTGGCGTCTCCTTTTGGTTAGCTTTGGAACAGGGTGCATCCTCCTCTGCCTGGAGGTGGTTTGGTTTCGGTTTCTGCGTCTGTACGTCGCATCATCGCCGACTACATTCGCGATTATGCTCGCAGTAGTACTGGCAGGAATTGGCTTTGGCGGCATTGTCGCTGGCGCGATCCACCGCGGCGCCGCACGACTGAATGAACTGCTTCCGGTGCTTTTGTTGTTGGCTGCAATCGCTGCGCTCCTGTCGTATCTGTTCTTCCCGCAGAACCTGGCGCAAACGCGCACGGGCGTTTTCGATCTTTCCTGGCGTGTAGTGGCCTTGCTCTCTGTTGCGCTGATGTTCCCGGTCGCATTCGTCTCGGGAATTCTGTTTCCTTCGCTCGTCACAAGCGTGCAAGCGAGTGTGGGCGACCGAATGAACAGCACGGGACTTACGACGCTGTTTAATACTGCCGGTGCTGCGGCAGGCCCGCTTCTTGCAAGTTTCGTACTGCTACCCGCCGTTGGCTACCAATGGAGCCTGTTGTTCTGCAGTGCTGGCTACCTGCTGCTTTCTGTCATGGTGAGCGCGCGTTCGAGCTGGTCAGTTACCCAGCCAGTTGGTCGGCTCACCATCGCACTTTGCGCTGGTGCGATTCTTCTCATGGTAATTCTTCCTTATCATCGCGCTGAATCGCACTTCTCTCATGCCAGCCGGCCTTACGAAATCGATGAACATGGCAATGTGCTCGCGCATGTCGTGAAAAGGATCGAGGGCACTTCAGACACATTGCAGCTGCTGCGGCGCGATCTTTTCGGCGAACCGTACTACTACCGGCTATTGACGAACGATTTCTCGATGTCGGCCACAAATCCGCGGAACCAACGTTACATGAGATTGTTCGCTTATCTTCCTCTGGCTTTTCGTCCGGAATCAGAAGACGTGCTGCTTCTTTGCTATGGTTGCGGCGTCACAGCCGACGCGCTTCTCCACGGACCAAACGTCAAGCGAATGGATGCCGTGGACATCTCGAAAGAGGTGTTTGCCCTCGCTGATTTTTATTCCGGTATCAATTACTCCAATCCCCTGCGTGATCCGCGCGTGCACGCAGTTGTGCAGGATGGCCGCTTCTTCCTTCAAGCGAGCCCACGGCAGTACGACATTATCTCTGGCGAGCCGCCTCCACCGAAGGTAACCGGAGCGGTTAATCTTTATACATCGGAGTTTTTCCGGCTGATGCACAGTCGCCTTAAAGAGGGCGGAATCGCCACCTTCTGGTTGCCGATTAACCAGTTGAAGGTGGATGAAGCAAAAGCAATTCTGCGCGCCTTTCACGACGCGTTTGCTAACGCCTCTGTTTGGGCGAGCGCCGATCAGGAGTGGATCATGATGGGCATCAAAGGGTCGGGACGTAAGGTGAAGGAGGAGGAAATTCGCCAATTGTGGAGCCAGTCAGGCTCCGGCGGAGATTTGAGGCAAATCGGCATCGAGGTCCCACAACAACTGGCTGCACTTTTTGTGATGGACGCCAAAGAGATGGACCGAATCACACATGATGTCGGGCCTCTGACGGATTTTTATCCGAAGCGGCTGACAGATCAGCCGTGGGATGACGAAGCGAGTCACCGCTTTGCCCTGATGTATCTCGCTGCGCCTTCGGCGCTCCCACGTTTTCTTGACTCTTCCCTGGCTGCCACAATCTGGCCGGAGACGCTGAACAAGTCACTAGAATCATTCTTTATTCTTCGCCAGACGCGGTATCTCTCTGAGATGATTGGAAGCAATAAGTTGGCCGAACTGGATTTGTATCTGCGCCATTCGCAGTTGCGAATGCCTGTCTTGGAGGTCCTGGGAAGTGATGGATTTCGGTTGGCTATCGCCGAGCGCGTCGCGAAGAAGTCGCAAACGCCGCCTCTGGAAATTATCCCCGATTTGGTTGCGGGCGCGCTGGCGCAGCGGGATATCGGTGGAGCAATCCGCTTACTCGAGACTGAGAAAGATCGCGGGGTCTCTAGTCTCAACGATACCTTCCTGCTTACTTATCTTTACTGCTTGAACGGCAGCGTGGAAAAAGCGGAAGCGCTTGCCGTAGCCAATGCCAGTTCGATCAAGAAAGATTCGTTTGTCGATTGGCTTTGGGGAAAATTAGCGAGTGATTTCGGATTTCATCCTCCGGGTTAAATGTGATCCTCAAGCCGCGTGCCTTTTGCGGGTAAAATGGGAACCGTCTCGGTCGCCGATCTCTCAAGCTGCGTCATGATCTTGCCCGGGAAGCTGATAATTAATCTCTGATGCGCCGGCACGCGTTGTTTATTGGACTGTTTGTTATTGTCGCTGCAGCGCGCTTTACGATTCTGCTGATGTCGCAAACTCATGTCCATAGCGACGAAGCGATCATCGGCCTTATGGGTAAACACATCGTGGAAGGCCGCTATTTCCCCTTTTACATGTATGGACAGCCGTATAATGCAGGCGCGGCTTGGGACGCCTATCTGGCTTCGATTGCGTTCGCATTGTTCGGCGTGAGCGTCATTTCATTAAAGAGTTGCGTTGTCGTGCTGTCGTTACTCTGCCTTTTTCTGTTTTATCGTATGTGCGTTGCGCTCTATGACCAGCGCACCGCCCTTTTGGCGGCGATTGTGTTTGCACTCACTCCTTCGCTCCTTAAGTGGCACTTCCAAGTGAGGGGTTACTCCTGGTATTTCCTGTCGATCCCAATCCTGACGATGCTTTTTACATCGGTTGCATCAGATCGGGGTCGGAAACAACCGACGTTATTTTTCTTTGGGCTGGCGTCAGGTGTGAGCATCTGGTGCCTGGAACTTGCGATCCCGATCGTTGCCGCGTTTTGGATGCTTCTGATTTTGCGCCGTAAACTCTCGCTCAAGAATGCGGCGGTCGGTTTTGGCGGGTGCGTGGTCGGTTACCTGCCTGTCGTTGCGAGTAATCTCATGCATCACTTCAACAATTGGCGATATCTCCTTGTTGAAAGGCCCGGAGGCGGATTCCAGTCGCTTTTTCATTTTTCCAGTTACGGACGAATTCTCTTGGATGAAATGCCAAAGTTCTTCGGCCCGGATACTGTGCTTTGGTACTATTCGGACAAACCGGCATCCGGCTACGTATTTTACGCGATCGCTGTTTTGGTAGTGATGGTGGCGATGTGGCCCTTCGTTAAATCACCCTCGAAAATCATACAGGCGATCCGTGGCAATTTAGCGGATTGGCGCCAAGAAAAGGATTTCGACATGCTCGCACTGATAGCGGCCTCTTTTGTCCCATATCTCAGTCTGCCTGTCGGTGTGCCCAGCTATTTCTTCGGCGGATGTTTTTTTCTGTCGGCGCTGACAGGACGAATGTTGGAACGTTCCTTTTGTTCGTCGAAGGCGCTGCTGCGACTCGGCGGCGCGGCTGTGCTCGCCGCGATCTTGCTAACCGGGGTTCTCGTCATGATCGGGGCTGGACAGAAAAATCAAATCGAAACGCTCTCGTTGTGTGACGACGGCAAGAGCTACTGCATGACACGAATTTCGGGGCCGGACATAGAAGCAGTTGAGCACTACCTGCGCCAGCATAACGTGACGTCCGTCTGGACGACGATCTCTTTTATTTATCCATTACTGTTCGAGAGCGGTGAGACATTGGCCGTCTCGAATACGATTTTTGAGGACCCGTATCGAGTCTACCCGCGCGAAATTCCGTGGCGGGAGCCCAGCACCGATCGGGACGCGGCATTCGTCATCGAAACGGTCGCCCCCTTTCGTTCTGGCTTGGAGGTGCGTTACGCACAGGCCTTCGGGACTGCGCCGTTCATCCGCGAATACGGGAAACTGACCGTAATCACGGGACACGAATAAACATTGGTTGAAGTTAACGGCGGATCACGCACCGCGGGTCGGTCGCATCCTAATTTTACCCGGATTAAACGGTTGTGATGTCGAGCGGCCTGAATCGGTTAAGACTTTCTTGCTAAGAAAGTTCGCATTAACGCTCATTGCCGCTGCCACCAAAAAATGTTGTCTCCCCAATCCTCGCCCTCTCCATATCGCACCGGTGTGTATCCCGTTGAGCGCATCGGGATTTGAGGCAGGGGCGGCAGCCAATCATTAGTCAACAAAAATCCCGCCGGCTTGAGAAGTCTCGAGATATTCTGAAGCGCTAGCGCCTGCTCCAATGTGTCGTAATAGAGGAAAACATTTGTGGCAATGATCAGATCGAATTGTCTTGTCGCCGATCCATCAACCTGTTCGAAAACAACATTCAAATCGACAGGTTTGCATGAAAGGATGACGTCTGGACGAATCACGACTGCGCGCGTCTCAAGATCCTTGAGAGTTGGCGGAGGTTGAATCGGAGCGGCGGGGTGACCGATCTCGCTGCCGAACGAACGCCAGTACTGGACTGCCTCAGCAGCCCATGGCCAGGCCTCGCGCGGCAATTGCACGACGTAGTTCTCTCCCGTTTTGGCGCGGTCGTACG
>Ga0222623_10000551_pt1 | contig 11969 bp, 15 predicted proteins | sample PLMtaG_FD_177336 | JGI IMG/M metagenome (GOLD analysis project Ga0222623, IMG submission 177336) | Groundwater sediment microbial communities from an aquifer in East River, Colorado, USA - PLM2_30_coex | ecosystem: Environmental > Terrestrial > Soil > Riparian zone | place: USA: East River...
GTATAGTCTATTCCTAACGATTCTGCTATCTCCTCAAGTTTTTCGCGTCCGACCTTATCCTTTCCCCGAATCTGATCCAGTTCTTTTTTAGCTTCAATTCTTGCCTTTTCATATTCCGCTGTTGCCTTTCCAAAAGACCTTGCTAATTCAGGAATTTTCTTGACACCGAAAAATAAAACTACGATAATAACTATGATTATTAGAAATTCATATCCAGTTGGCATTTGTAAAATAGCGTTATGGATACCATACATAAGTACAAGATAGATACAGTTGAGATTTAAATGTGATGGTATTTTTTAATCACTCATAGTTATTACAACGATCATTTCCATTAAGTCCCCAAAATACCTAAACTGCGAAGGGCAATTACAAGAATCATAATTACCTTAACTCTATCGAATGTGTTTGCGAATATTATTACTACATTATTTTTAGGGTACTCGATGGGACACAAAGGTCATTAGTTGATTTCTTACCCGACAAATACGATAAAAAACAATCAAGTATGGAAGTCGTGTTAATAATTGGGTTGGATTAAAGTATGAGTTACCCATTCCTTGGTACCCCAATTATATACTCGTTATTGTTACCCCGTAATTCATGATTAATAAAAAATCCAAATTGATACTTGTTATAAAACATTTTAATAGAATTTACGATCATTGACATTTGTTAGTAGAATAAATAAAATGATTCAACTTTTATGGATATAACCGACTACTTTACATAATGATTCTTGGCACTTAAGGAAATATTACTCCCTCAAGAGAACATAATGTTCAGAAGTAAGACGAAGCTCAAATGTACAGAAAAGAAATACCATATCATCGTCACTAACCTAAGAATACTACTATATTCAGAAAGAGGACGTTTTTTTAAATCGCCCGATGTAATAAGTGAAAGACTCGAGAGCATTTATGGTATAGAATACAATGAAGAAGGGATATTCTTCAAAACTTCTAAAATTCGAATACAGGGAGGCATAAGATTTGAAATAAGCGGTCATCTCTCTGATGTAAAACCTGTTTTTAATTTCATTCAATCAATAGTTAATAAAGCTGAAAATCCACTAATTAGAAGATTGGATGAGTCTTAAACTCCTATATTCCCCTCTCCCTCGTCCACAGGTAATTCAATACTAATTAACTCTACTTCACTGAAAGTACTGTTGTGGTATTCTAACAAGGCACCTATAATTGAAAGAAAATATTCAAAATCAATAATTCATCATTTCAAGGTTGGATCACATCTAGGGTTAACAATAAACCCATATCAAGGATGCCAGCACAGATGCGGATATTGCTACGCAACGTACAAATGGTCGCCAAATTTTTATGACAAGATTTATGGCAAAATAAATGCTGCTGAAATTCTAGAATCTGAATTGAACAAATGGAAAAATACTTCAATGTTACCTGTCATGATATCATCAGCAACAGACGCCTATCAATCTGCAGAGGCGAAGTTTGGTATCACAAAAAAATGTATCCAAGTATTGCAACAGTACCATATTCCATTTTACATTTTCACCAAATCATCATTGATCGAACGAGACCTCGACCTGTTTAGTAAATACTCTGATGATTGTTTTATAGTTTGGTCTATAACAACTGTAGATGAAAAATTAAGACGTATTATAGAACCAGGAACACCTCCAGCCTCAAGAATTTTTGAGACTATAAATAAGTTTGTTGAGTCCGGGATTAAGTGTTGTGTCAATATCGATCCCATAATTCCATTCATTACTGATGGCGAGCAACAAATTAGGAATATTGTCAATAAATGTCAGCAATCGAGCCTAGGAAATATATCTGGATCAGTCCTTCGTCTGAGATACGATATTTGGTCTAGAATTAGAGAAATTTTAGAACTAATTGATTTATCGTGGGCGATTAAAGAATACGAGCAAATATATGGTTTTCAGGAACCCATTCTGCATGAGAATAATCTACCTGCAGATGAACGCTATACTGATAAAGTGATGAGCAATCTCAAATTTGAGATCTTGAATAGCAATATTGAATTTGGTTTTGAGAAACTAATTGCACAGATCTCTAGAATGAAACAGGAATGCCCTGTTTCTTTACAGCAGTGCAGAATAAGCGAATTTCTTTAACTGGTTTTCAGTTACAAATCTATCAAGTACTAGGTACATGATTCACGATATTGACATAAGTTGGATAACAAAAAATTTGTGCTTAGCCGACTCTCTTCATCTTAGAGCCGCATCGCGGACATGCTGCTTCTCTATGCTTTGTGCCACAGCTCATACAGTAGTAATTTACCGAGTTACCCGAAAAAGGAGATGACAGAGAGCCAAACATTCCCACTCCTGAGCCCATTTTGTTCATCTTTCTAAATCGCCAGTAGTTCCACGAAAGAAATATTCCTATAATAACAATCCAAGAATATGGAAATGGAATAAACATTGCTACTGTTATGCTTATGCCTATCGAAATGACAATCCACATTATGCTTTGGGTAAGAAAATCTCTATTTTCCATTCTTTAATATAATAATTGATGAAACAAGATTATTAAGGTTAACTATTTAGGGTTCTGTTCGATTAAGGGACATTTAAATATGAATTTAGAATTGTGAGATAGTTCTCTATTTAATTAATTAATTTCTGTTAATTTATGAAACGGGTGGACAAACGAATTAAATTGCATGATCAGAGTTGTAAAATATTATTTAAAATTTTAGAATTAGATGAAGTTTCCTAGCGTCTTGATTCTAGATCATCTAAACGACTAGTAAGTTTCGCTATATCAGTTTGAAGTTCGTGTCTTGTAATGGCGAGTTCAATTAAAATCTGAATTAACTTATCTTGAGTCAAAATAATTTCCGTTTCAATAGGATCAAGTGGTTGTGTATAATATTTGCGATAAAGTAATCTTCTTCTTTGTAGAATTTCAATTGTCTTCTCATAATCTTCATTAACATTCTCTAATTCTTTTAATAGTTTGACATCGTCTTCTGCTAACTTAATGAATACATCATCATCCGGTGAACTCATTGATACTATCTAATTATCGACGCTTTCTTCTAATGTTTTAGGGATTTAGCTCCTTCATTATTAGATATTTCTCGGGTCTTTCTTGCGAAAATATATTTTTGCTTTTTACGATTAGATTGAAAATCATGTTGTAGAAAGGTGAGACAAACATACAATTCAATGTAGAATGCGTTAAATGTTGAGAAAAGTGCCAAATTATCTAACAACGAGTCTAAACACGTTGTTAAGCCTGCGCCATCTGTAGAACTTTTTCCAAATCAATATTCCCGCGTAAGCCGAGGCAAATGATATCGGCATCAAAATTGGTATAATGAATTTCCAAAAAAGCTGTTCAAAAATCGCTACGCTTTCAAATGTAATTAGATCAATTCCAAAGTAGGCTTTGAACATATTCACCGACCATGGGAAATACAAAGTGATGAAGGAAAAAGAAATGGCAATTGAAAAGACTATACGTAAAGTGTCTTTAGATGAACGAACGGCGAGTACTTTGTTATTATTTTTAGTATAAGTTGTAATGATGTCTAATAACAAAGGAACTAGTATGTTTAGAAGATAAAGAGGAAATAGACCTACAAAGTAAACATTGGAAATAATTGTAGATGATGACTGTAACGTCATTAAGGTAGCGGCTACAGCAGTCATTCGAAAAGGAAAGGAAATGCCCTGTACTGAATAGAAAATAATGGCCGTAAATACTGCAGGCAAGGTTGATCCCAGGACCAACGCTGTTGTAGGAGAGGGATTAAAATCAAAGTATTGACCTTCAGAAAAGGGAAGCGTGAACATAAAAACAAAATTGACTAGGACCATCCAAAGAATTCCAAATGCAATCAATTCAAAAGCTACCTTGAATTTAGTTTTAGAGTCAGACAAATGTGTACCAATCAGTGCACCAATTATCGAAAGCAACATTCCACTTATCAGCATTAAATGTGGTGGACTAAGGAGGCCGTCGAATCCAAAATTTGAGTGCCACCAATTATCAAATTGACCTGAGAATACTTCAACCAGAGATCCCAAGATAATTAGCTTTAATGGAGTAGGAATTCTGTGATGGATCGAAAAAATTGATCCAGTTGAGTGATTACCATATTTTATTGAAAATATTATCCCTACAAGAGTGGATACTAAAGATAAACCAACACCAGAGTACAGTACGGTATGTGGTGGAGTAAAGAAAGATTCTACATTTACAATGCCATGCCAAATAATATCCCAATTTGCGGCGCTTACTTGCAGGGCCACGCCTATGGAGACGAGAAAATAAATCCAAAGCAATCTGTGCGATGATAATTCTAGCTTCGTATAGTTCAAAATACAGAGTACGCTAGCCTTCGCACAAATTTATTCTTATCATAGCATAATCATTTGATTTTGTTTTATATCACTCTATAATCTTATACCACTGGTTAGTCAAATAGTATCAAGGGGATATTTGGTATGGATTTTTTTGAAATGGAAAGAGTACTTGAAGAGCTAGTACGTACATTCGCGTCTCCCAGTGCAACAACTTGGTTTAAAGTAACGGGTGACAAGAGACCAACACTCGATGAATACAGAATGAAAGTAGCAGAATTTATGAACTTGTTTGAGTCTGCTCTGTCATCTGGATTTCAAAACGACCCAAATTCCAATGATATCCTAAATTTTATCAAAAAAGGTGTACGAGACCACACCACATTTGTTTTATCCGGCAAAAATAAAGAAGTGGAGAAAAGATACAAGTATTACGTAGAGTATGGATAAAATTAATCTAGTGAAACTCCTTTCTTCACCAACCAAAGTTTTTAGCTCTACGATAAGGCAAATGGGCTAGCTAAGAGTCAGGGACAAATTAGACGAAATTATTCTAATATGACATTGTTATATTATCGATTGGGATGAATAAGAAACGTTCGAATAAGAGAAAAATTACTGGCAAAGAACTGTCATCAGAAGACGAATTTGTTATAAAGTTAGAAACATTGATAGAGATTTTGGATAGTAAGGGGATTCTAAGCAAAAAAGAATTTGAAAGAACATTAACAATGCGACTGCATGAAATTTCAAAAGCAAGAGCATTTGAAGATCTGGATGAAGAAATTTAACAATATTAAATCTATTGTAGCTCGATACGACTTGTCTTAAATCGATTTTTATTATACTGATTTGCAGAGTCCTTTCGCGTTGAAAAAAATACGAATGTAAAAAAATGGACGATCGCAATTTCTAAAATTACACGGCCTTCATTCTCTTAAAAGAAAAGATCCCAATCAGAGTAATGAGTAGTGTAAACAGTAGCAGTATCTGCAGATCTAATTCAAAAGAGTACGTTCCTAAATGTAATATACTATTCCTTATAGCATCTACGGAATACGTCGCTGGATCTATAAGAGTTATGAAACTAAGCCATGCAGGCAAGTTATCTATTGGAAACAATGCACCGCTGAGGAAGAATAAAGGAAATACAACAAAGCTAACAATTAATTGAAATCCTTCTAGGCTCTCAATATAACTTCCAAAAGTTAGACCCAATGATGTCAAACCAAATGAGAGTATCAATGCAATTGATATTATTTGAAGTAATGAAAGTGCGTCATAATTAATTCCTAATGGAACTCCAATTACCAATATGATTGCCACCTGAAAAAGCGAAGTCGTCATTCCGCCGAGAGTTTTTCCAACGAATACTGTAGTTCTACTTGATGGCGCTACCATTACACTTTTTAGGAAATCAAATTTTCTATCCCAGATTATGTACGAACCAAAAAAAACAGAAGTAAAGATGACGGACATGCAGATGATACCAGGGAAAATAAATTTTTGATAATCTGCTCCTATTTGGAGGTTCGTTGATCCCAAACCAGATCCGATAACAAATAGCCATAACAAAGGATTAAAAGTGGAAGCGACAAGTCTACTCCTTTCACGTAGGAACACCTTAAATTCTCTAAGCCATAAAGCATATAGCTGCCCCAATATTATTTTTAGATCACGATTTCTTGTACTGAGCATATCTTTGCATAAATCCCCCTTCCGGACTATCTCCGGATAAAGAATCACCAGAAAGTCTCAAGAATACGTCATTTAAAGTTGGTTTCTTATATTCTATCGTTCGAACTCCTTTCAAGTCTTTTATCAGGCTGTGCAAATTTGAATTTACCTCATCCATGTAGACAATCGCAGTGTTTTCCTCAAATTCTACTTTGTGAACAAAATCGAAACGTGTAAAAGTTTCGGAGGAAGGAATCTCACCAATAAAGTTTATTTTTACAATGTCCCCGCCCATTTCCTGTTTTAAATTCGACGGCGAGTTCAGGGCTATTATTTTTCCATTACTAATAAAACCAATTCTATCACAAAGCATATCCGCCTCCTCCATGTAATGCGTAGTTAAAATGATTGTTACTTTTTCTTCTGTTACTATTTCTTTGATATATGTCCACATGCTTTCTCTACTTTGGGGATCTAATCCAAGCGTGGGCTCATCTAAAAAAAGGACTTTTGGGTGATGCAAGAGTCCTCGTGCTATTTCTAATCTTCTTCTCATGCCTCCAGAATATTTCTTTACCTGGTCGTTTTTTCTACCTTCCAACCCCACTAGTTTTAACACCTCTGAAATTCTTTTCTCCCTAATCCCACGTGGTATTCCGTAGAGTAGCGCGTGGATCTTAAGATTTTCATATCCTGTAAGGATATCGTCACTACTTGGAGCTTGAAAGACAACTCCTATACTTTCCCGCACTTTAGTGGCATTATGAAGCACATCATATCCATTGACTACGGCCCCTCCTGTTGTTGGTTTCAGCAGCGTCGCTAATATATGTATGAGGGTAGTCTTACCTGCACCGTTGGGACCCAATAGTCCAAATATTTCATTTTCATTGACCTCAAAACTTAATCCATTTAACGCATAGAAATCTCCATACTTCTTGACAAGATTTTTAACGATTATCAATTTATTTAATCCTCCTTCTGATCCTCGAGAATAACTTTTGTAGTATTATCCATGGTTTGATAAATCATGTCCATATAATAACTGTAAGATTCTAATAATAATGTAGAGTCAGAGTCAGATCCTCAAGAAACATGATTACTGTTTCTAGCGTGTATCTTCAATGCTTTCAGCGTTTGTTATGAATATGTCATTTTCTGGCCTTCTCTAGGACCCTTATTTCATTATGGTCTAACCGAAATTCATGCAATTATCCAATATTGCGACGTATTGAATTCAAATAATATTTCTTCTCAACGTTTTGTCGCAGCTATAATATTAGTATACATATGTTACTGCATTAGGAATCACCCATACAATATATTATAAGAGTTAAAGCATAGCATGAGATAAAAATAGCTGATATTCGTTTGATTATTGATAAATTTGTATTTCTATCTTCATTCGAGATAAATGATCTCAAGTACAATGTTCTTTTACGAAAGATCCTTTATTTTCCAACTTTTCAATAGATCCTGTAATACGAGAAGTATCCCCAATAGTTAATTTTAATACTGGGAATATGGTGATAATTACTGTGTTTTTTAAAAGAAAAAAAGAACTAGCTGAAGTAAAAAGAAAAGTCGTTTTGACAAAACACATTACAGACAGTATCATTACTTATGCAAAGTCTTGGCATCCCAACGAGGGAATACTGATTTTGCAGGGTAAGAAAGATAAACATGTTATCAATGTAACAGGCTTAATTATTCCTCCCTTTTCAACTCATGGACCATATTATTCGGGTTTTCCTGTCTATGAGCTTCCATTCGATTTATCATATATTGGAACGATCCATTCACATCCTAGCGGATCAAACAAGCCATCCTTAGAAGACTTGAATCATTTTTTCGGTCTTGTTTCAATAATAATTTGCTTTCCTTATGAAGCTCAAAATATAGGGGCGTACGATCGTAATGGAAACAGGATGGATGTTGAAACTGGATACTACCTTTGACATATTTAACGACATTCCAAAACCGATTTGGAAATTGAAGGAAGAATAGAATCTTCGGATTAGAACTAAGTACTTATTAGCCTATCACAGAAATCTTTCCAAACCGGAATACAATACGTGTAACTTAGTTAAGGCACGTTCTTATATCAAGATGAATAAATTTATGGTTAATCTTTTAACACCGTCAACACTGGTGGGTCGTCCTATTGTCAACTCCACCAATACCCACCAGTGAACTAATTTTCCAAGTTATTGTGCAACCCGGAGACTCCGACTATTACTAGGGTTAGTACGATTATCGCTTTCGGTACAGTCTTGAATGCTTGTTGCATTCTCCTATAATTTTTTAAAGCCAATTATCAACCTAAATATATATTTAATTTAATTCATATTAAGTGTAATACATGTTGCTTGAACAATTAAGAGATAGGGCATTCTTTCAAAATACTATTGATGTGTGGATAGCCTACTGTGAAGAAAGTAAGATTGATTGGTACGACATTGAAGGATATCGACGTTTCATAAATTATTTGAATTCAAATGGTATTAAAATGCAAAAATTCCCATTATGTGTTAAAGAGTCAGGAGGTGTTTATGAGAGAGGAAAAGACAAGACCAAGTTTCTAGACGAATTATCCCACTATTCTGATGATGACTCCTCTGCATATACTCTAAAACTGAGCGGCGATGCCATAAATAAGATCCGTAGTTTCAAAAATTCATAAATGCAAGAATTGGGTACGCTTACAATCATGACAATAGCCCAGTCCGTCAAACTTCAATTTGCGTTACTACAAATAGTGTTACTACGGAGAATATTTCACCCACACAGTTTCTGAATATATTAAGATAACATATATCTATTTTATTATGTATTCTCTGAAAATGACGTTCATCCCTCAACATTAGTATTATTTTTTTTAGAATCTATCTTTCTTACTTTTCAACCTTAAAGTTTGTCTCCATATTTGAGGAGATGTAACCGGGTGCGCTGCCATTAACTTTCACTACAAATATTCCTACTTTTGCATTTTCCGGTATATCTAAGGTCAAGTTCCCAGTGTCATTTTTCATTGCAAATTTCTTTATAATCTTTTCTGATGAATCTAAAATTTGTCCACTTATTGTTGCATTTTTTATCTTATCATCTGAGTCGGCGACAAAAAGATCTATCCTTATATGTTGTTCCTCTCCTTTGGCAACATGATTTTTATCAATCAAAGTTTGAATTACAATCTTTCTTTGTTCATGATCATTGTTTTTACTAATATTTTGTCCATTATCCGCAATCTGGTTGGTCATGTTTTGCTCGTTTATCGTATTGCCTCTATCTCTAACAATAATATCTACATCATCTGTAGAAATTTTTCCCTTACTATCAGTGACAGTAAGTTCAAATGTAAACGTAGTGTCGGTAGAAACAGTGGGAGCGATAAATGACCATATCATGGTATTTGCACTACCTATCGTAATATTGGGATTAGGAATTTGTTTCCACGAGTAAGACAAGATAACACTATCATTACTCAGACTCAAACTACCATTAAGTGTTACAGGTGAATCTTCATATACTGTTTGATCTTTTCCTGCGTCTGCAGATAATCCAGTATCGTTGGATTTTGACAAAAGTCCAAGAGAATTTTGATTTGATTCTATTTCAAGGATCGAGGGTGGTACGCCGCCGTTCGATATAGTGTTATTGGGATTAAATGTTCTATTGTTATCCGCTCTGTAAACTCCCCTGAATTCATCTGAATTGGTAACCTGAAACTTTGAATTATTTTCATTGATTGTTGGAATAGCAAAGTCGAAATTATTGTTTGAGAATACATCACTATTCTTTTCTTGTTTATTTAGTTTCTTATTTGGATCTGCATCGGGTAAACCTGAACCTATGTCAGGAGAAGATATTTTCGACTTTGTAACGCCATGAACATTTATTGAATATTGAGAAGTCATGTTTTCATCTCGTGAATTTAGACAGGATAGCATCGCCGTGAGTTTGTTTGGACCTTCAATTATTTCATGAAATGAAGAATCATAATTGAAATTCCACATGGAATAATTATCTCCGTTTGTCGCCTTCGCTGCATGTGGAATGGATGACTTATCATTCCATAAAACGTAAACATTACAGTGTTGACTAGAATTATATGATGCTGTCCCCGTCATGGTCAGATTACCAGCCTGTACGTAACTGTTGTTAGCGGGATATACAATTGCAATTTCATAATTTTCTAATTTAGCATGAGAGTGTTCCATAAAAATAATGGTAAAAATGGGTAATAGGGCTAATAGAATTAGTTTAACATATTTTGTCTGAAGCAACTGGTCATTTAATATATCTAAAAAATTCTATAAAAGGTTCGACTTTAATTCTAGTTAACTCATACGTAAATTTGATTTAATTAGTTCTAAAAATGTAGTCTCAAGCATTAAGTATATGCAAGTGTTGAATGAACAAAGCAAAGCATCCTTCAATTTCATAAACTCACTACATTCTGAGTCCACGAGAGAAACTTATAGATTTTGTTTAGAGAAATTTCTAAATCATTACAGAATCGATTTATTATCATTCCTAAAATTACCTCAACAGGACACAACCAACCTCGTCATAAAATATTTAGTTGATAAAAAAGTTTCAAGGCAATACAAGAACCTTATAACTGCCACGTTAAAACACGCTTGTGAAATTAATGATATAGTCTTAAATTGGAAGAAAAATACAACCAGAAAAATAATCAAATTTTGAAAAATGAATGAAGTAAGGGATTGTTTATATGAAAATCATCTTAAAAAGAGAATATGATAGTTCAGAATACGATCTAAGTCATGTCTGTCGGGTTTATTGGTGTTAATGAACTACTGAAGTCTGTATATACAATAGCAATTAATTCCAATGCATGTATGAAACTAAATAATGAATCAAAGAAATACTGTCTATTCAAATTTTCGACAAAGAATGTCTTTACTATTATGATACCAATATTTTCTCTTTTTATTATCAAATTAAGACCAAATGGATATATTACTTTCTTGATACCCGCAAAGAATTTGTGTCGTAGACTTGGTTTGAGATTCAAAAATGACTTTTTGTCTTCTTTTGTGAATTCCATTTCCATCTGAAAATTGAAACTTTCTAAATGGTGATCAAAAATTACCCTGAACCTCATTTGGCTACTTGGGATTTGAACTATCATTGAGTGCCTAATATTGGGATATCTCTGAAGAAATTTGCTTACTTTCCTGTCTTCCATTTGGACTTTGTAATTAGAGGCTTTTAACCAAGTATCTATTTGTTCATGAATTTCAGTCATATTGTATCTTTACTGACAGGCAAATTATTTTAGTTATCGTTATCAACCTGCTCTATTCCCATTTTTGCTCATAGTAGATAATCTTCGAATTTTTAAGACTCTTTGAAATAGTATATTCCAAATAAACTTGCCAGTAATAGACAAACTACAAAATGATGCTTATGTACACTTAAAATGAAACTTTTGTCCCCGACATTCGGCAGTAATAGGCAATAAAATGAGATTACTCTTATTTAGAAACTGATACTTATCGATAGATTGATACTTATCGATAGATTGATACTTATCGATACTTTATTGGTAATTTACTCATGATTTGTCTTGACGTTTATAGTCTGATTTCCCAAAATGCATCAGTTTTGCAGTGTCTGCAAGGTGGAAAAATTTCTCCAGCGGTTAGTGGTATTCTTTTTTCGTTTTCTGTGGGCTGACATGCGCTGTTTTCCATATGTCCAGCAAAATGGTAATCGCCTGTAGAAGGTGCAGATTGGCCCGTATGAAATTTTCCCATTACACCAAATATTATTTTGTTTGATATAAGGTTTAAAACTATAATTAGAACTGGTGGGCCCTGTATGATGGTCTTAAGGAAAGTATTGGCCCACCGGTTATGACATAGGTGTCTAATATTCTACAAACTCTTATAAAAGACTGGTGGACTTGTTCAATCCACCAGCGAAAAGTCCACCAGGAGTT
>Ga0222623_10000555_pt1 | contig 11945 bp, 9 predicted proteins | sample PLMtaG_FD_177336 | JGI IMG/M metagenome (GOLD analysis project Ga0222623, IMG submission 177336) | Groundwater sediment microbial communities from an aquifer in East River, Colorado, USA - PLM2_30_coex | ecosystem: Environmental > Terrestrial > Soil > Riparian zone | place: USA: East River...
CAACCCGCAGCATCGCCGAGTCCCGGCGGCTAGTCTTCTCTCCTCTGTAGCGGCGTCTGTGACCGCCGGATTATCAATGCTGCAGTCGACGTCAGGAAGCGCGGCGGTCGGAGACCGCCGCTACAGTGCTTGGCTGAACCGCTTCGCATGGCTTACGTGCGTCGCGACGCTTTTGCTCATTTGCAGCGGTGGGATGGTTACGAGTAAAGGCGTTGGCCTCGCTGTGCCCGACTGGCCGACCACATTCGGTTACAACATGTTCTTGTTTCCCGTCTCGAAATGGGTCGGTGGAATTTTATTTGAGCATACGCACCGTTTGATGGGATCGCTCGTTGGGTTTCTCACGATCATTCTCGCGGTGTGGCTCTGGCTCAGCGAAGATCGGCAATGGGTGCGCAATCTGGGCGTGATCGCGCTTGGCGGCGTGATCTTGCAGGGAATTCTCGGCGGCCTTCGCGTCACCATGATGAAAGATGAAATCGGCATCTTTCACGCCTGCATCGCGCAGGCATTTCTGGGGCTGGTCGTCGTTATTGCGCTGGTGACGACGAATTTCTGGCGGACGCTCGCAAATGAACAGTTCGATTTCCGAAAAGTTGTGTCGATCAAGACGCTTGCAATGGCGATCACGATTGCGATTTACGTGCAGCTTGGTCTCGGAGCGACGATGCGCCATCAACACCGCGACTTGGCGATGCTCGATTTTCCAACGGCAAACGGCGCGTGGATACCGGACACGAGCGCAACTGCACTCGCAAAGATCAACGCGTGGCGCGACGCGCGTGGCTTATCGAACGTGACTGCATTCGAAATCTGGTTGCAAATGGCGCACCGGTTCTTCGCGTTCATTATTGCCATTGCTGTAGTTGCGTTTTGTCTTCGCGTCCGGAGAGATGCGCGGGATTTCGTTGCGCTGAACCGATTGTCGGTCTTCTGGGTCGTAATGGTGGCTTGCCAGATTGCGCTCGGCGCCTGGGTAATCTGGAGCAACAAAGCAGCCGATATCGCAACGGCGCATGTCGCGCTCGGCGCGGTCATGCTATCTTTTGGAGTGAGCATTTCTGCGATTTGCTGGCGAGTGGTGGCGGTGTCGCGGCACGGCGCGCCAAATGCCAGTCCGGCTCGGACCGGTCGCGCCCTACCAAAACCCGCATGAAAACGGCCGCGCTTGAAAATGCGAATCTTGCGCCTTCGCGCAATCGTTTGGTTGCCGATCTCGCCGAGCTCGTCAAAGCGAGATTGACACTGCTTGTTTTGGTTACGACCGCCGTTGGTTTTTATCTCGGATCCGAATCGCCGATTGATTACGTGGCGCTGTTTCATGTCGTCTTTGGAACAGCCGCCGCAGCAGCAGGTGCAGCGGCGCTCAATCAGTGGTGGGAACGCAGAGCCGACGCACTGATGCGCCGGACGAGGACGCGCCCGATTCCGGCGGGGCGAATGCGGCCACCGCAAGCGCTCGCCCTTGGCGTCGTTCTGTCGATTTTCGGAGTGGGATATCTGGCCATTGTTTGCAATGGCCTGAGTGCTGCGCTGGCAGCGATAACGATCGCAATCTACATTTTTGCTTACACTCCGCTCAAGCGCGCCAGCACTGCGAACACGGCGGTCGGCGCAATTCCGGGTGCGATTCCGCCGATGATCGGCTGGGCGGCTGCGCGCGGAAGCATTGGCGCGGGAGCGTGGAGTCTCTTCGCGATCGTTTTTTTGTGGCAATTACCGCATTTTTTCGCAATCGCCTGGATGTACCGCGACGATTATTCGCGGGCCGGATTTCGCATGATTTCGACCGATGACCGCAGCGGCGAACGCAGCGCCAGCCAGAGCGTGTTTTTCTGTATCCTGCTGCTCGTGATAGCAGGTCTGCCTGCGTTTCTTGGAATCGCGAGTTTTGTTTACCTTGCAATCGAGCTTTTGCTCGGCGGCTTGTTCATTGCCGTTGCGATGCGTTTTCTACGGATGCGCACGCCAAGCGCAGCGCGTTCATTATTCATTGCGTCGATTGTTTATCTTCCCGTGTTACTGGGCACGCTCGTCCTGACGAAATCATGAATACGACTTTTGTGGCAACAGATCGTGCGCCGACGCGCAGCGGCATCGCTTGGAAAGTGACTCTAATCCTGATCCCGCTGGTCACCCTGGGACTATTGCTTTGGCTGCGTCAGCTGGAAGTGAACGCGCTCCAGCAGCGCACTGTTTCTTCCTACGGCACGGTGCCCGCGTTTCAGCTCATTAACCAGAACGGGCAGCCGTTCGGTTCAGCGCAGCTAGCGGGCAAAATCTGGATCGCCGATTTTATTTACACGACGTGTCCGGGGCCGTGCCCGATGATCAGCAGCCGAATGAGCGAGCTGCAAAAGCCGCTGGAAAAAACCGATGTGCATCTGGTCTCGTTTAGTGTGGATCCGGAGAAAGACACGCCGGAAGTTCTGCGCAGCTACGCGGAAAGATTGCAGGCTGAGCCGGGCCGCTGGGATTTTCTCACCGGACCTAAGTCCGTGATCTACAAACTTTCCCATGACGGCTTCAAACTCGCGGTATCCGACGGCAGCGATGCTCAGGGAATTCCAGTGCACAGCACGCGCATGGTGCTGATCGATCGATATGGCGAAATCCGCGGCTATTACGATGCCACCGAAGGCGAAGCGTTGACCAAATTACTCGCCGACACGAATCACTTGCTACGCGAGCAACCGAAATGATGTTGTAGCCGCGGGCGCTGACCGCGGCAGCCGGGGGTCAACGGCCCCGGCTACAGGTTCGCTAACCCACCGGCTCCGGACCGGAGCTTGGCCCTTCGTCGCAAACCAATCGCAGATAGTCGCGATATTCGTTTTTCGGTAATCCATCGATGATCTTCGCGAGATCGGATTGGCTAATAAAACCCATGCGGAGTGCGACCTCCTCCAGGCAGGCGATTTTCAAACCCTGCCGATGCTCGATGGTGGCGATGTAATTGCTCGCCTCGAGCAACGTCGTCGTGGTGCCCGTGTCTAGCCAAGCCATGCCGCGGCTGAGTAGCTTCACGTGCAACTCGTCGCGTTGAAGATAAAGCAAATTTAAGTCGGTGATCTCGAGTTCGCCGCGTCCCGATGGCCGCAACGTGCGACAAAGGTCGACAACTTTCTCGTCATAAACGTAAAGCCCAGGCACGGCAAAATGGCTCTTCGGTTGCTTGGGTTTTTCTTCGAGACTAATGGCTTTGCCTTCCGCGTCGAACTCCACCACGCCATACCGCTCCGGGTCGCGAACTTGATAGCCGAAAATGCATGCGCCCCGCTCGATGGCCAGCACGTCGCGATAGAAGTCGAGTTTCCCGTAGAAAATATTATCGCCAAGAATCAGGGATGCCCCCGAGTCCCCGACAAACTTTGCGCCGATCAGAAATGCTTGCGCGATCCCTTCCGGCTTCGGCTGCTCGGCGTACTCGATGCGAATACCGAGTTGCGCGCCGTCGCCCAGATAATCCTGCAGCATCGGCAAATCCTTTGGCGTCGAGATGATGAGCACCTCGCGCAGCCCGCCGAGCATCAAGGTGGCCAGTGGATAGCAGATCATCGGTTTGTCGTAGATCGGCAGAAGCTGTTTGCAGACGATTTTCGTCAGCGGATAAAGGCGTGTTCCGGCGCCACCAGCGAGAAGAATGGCCTTTTTCATTTTGGGATTTGGATCCATTCGACTTGCTCTGCTCGCTCAGGACAAGCTTTCGATTTTCGATCGCTGCCGCTCCAGCGCAAAAGCAACTCCGTCCATTCCTGCCAGAAACGCGCTCCAGTGGTCAAATCGATCCCGGTCTTGCGAGTGATCAACCCGAGCGCCCTGCGCGGAGCAGAACGGAATGTGGTCTTATCAACAAGAAACGAACTACCGCGTCCCTCGAGTAATTTCCGATGCGCCAAACGACCACCCACACATTCTGACAGGGCTTCTTGGATCCAGTTTCGCGGTAATTCGGATCGCGCCTCAATTGTGGCGCTCACTGTAACGTTCAGGAGTTTTTTTAGCATGAGCGCACACACCAAGGCACGCGAACTCGTGGCGTGGACGTGCGCCACGTCTTTGTCTCGAAGGATTGCTCGTAAGGCGAGAGCAAAACGTGCCTGCCGCAAAAAAATTCCACCTGGTACGCGGTTCCTTTGCTGTGCTCGTTCTTCTTCGAAGCTTTGCGCCTCTCCACGATTCGCCCGCCGTTCTGCTTCTATCACCATCGCGTCTGGCAAAAATTCAAGCGACGGCGCGATTTGTTCCATTGCTCGACTTAGCCGGGCGCTGGAATTCAACTCGCATATGAATGGGGCGATCGGCACATTGCGGCGTTTCATTTCCTCGATTTCCCGCTCGAGGAGCGGCAAATCATTATCGGGCCAGCGGTCGATCAGATATATGATTCCTGTAGCCGCTTCGTTGCCTGCCGCGCCGAAGCTGTGCGAAGGCGGGTGCGAAGCGCGGCGCTGACTAGATTTGCCGCAGTTGGCCGGCGCTCTCTCGAAGAGTTTGAGCAGTGGCGCGACAGTATCTTCAATTCGGAAATGCTGCTCCATACGCGCACGCCCGGAACGGCCGTAACGCAGTCGCAATTCGCGATCGCACAGCAAGCGTTGCAGCGCCTCCGTTAGCGCAGCAGTATCGCCGGGCGAAACTAATATGCCCGTTTCGCCATTTACTACCAATTCGGGAATTCCAGCGAGGCGGGTAGAAACGACCGGGCGCGCACAGGCCATGGCTTCGAGGATCACGGTTGGAAAAACGTCGCTTGCTCCTTGAGCATCGATTACAGAGGCGAGCGCGAAAATGTCCGCGGCTTGAATTTTTTCCAATACCGCCCGTTGCGACAGAGAACCGAGCAAATTGATTCGCGACGCTAGATTCAACTTCTCGATCTTAGCTTGAAGCATGTCGCGCAGCGGGCCGTCGCCAATGATATCGCAGGTAAAATCAAATCCGCGGCGTGCAAGCTCTGCACAACTGTCGACGAGATGGTCGAAACCTTTGAATGCGACGAGTCGGCCCACGCTGATGATGCGCGGCACGTAGTAAGGCGCGACCACAGCCTGCTCGCCGTGGCGAGAGTGTACCGCTTCATAATGCGGTGTCGGAAAACGTTCGAGATCAATTCCGTTATAAACGCGATGAATTTTGGTGGCGGAATCCGGACAGCGCTCGTGAAGAAGCTGGCGGCTGTAATCGGTTTCAGCAGCGATGAACTCCGCGGCGGCGCAGATTTCTCGCAGTAGATCGTCGCTGCCGAGGTCTTTCATGAAATCCTGTCCGTGCGCGGTGACGCTGAAGGGGATGCCGGAAATTTCTTTCAGGAAAAGTGCCGTGTGCGCCGCCCGGTTTGCGAAATGAACGTGCACATGATCGACGTCGTTGCGCGCGAAGAAATCTGCGAAATAGAGAGCATTGCGCGCGCGCTGCGCTGCCTTGACGTCCGGTCCGTATCTACGCTCATGCTGCTCGACCAGATCGCGCGGCCATCTACCGGCAATTTTCGCGTCCTTTTCCGAGATTCTCAGGATTTCTTGCGGCGGCGCGTAATGAATGGACGCGCGCAGGCGGGCGATATGTTCGTGGCGCAGACTCGTAAGCGGCGGATAAACCGAGCCGATCGTCAGTTCGAAGCCGCGGCGCTCCAGCGCCAACATCTCCGCATCGCAAAATGTTTGGGAAATGACAGGATACCGAGAGTAAAGATAGCCGAGCCGCATCGGGACCGATGATTACGCGCGAGAGGGCTGAATAGCAATGGATTGTAAATGCGCTCGCAATTCAACGCCGAACGCTCAACGCTCAACATCCAACGCTAAACGACGAGTCCCTCTCCGTTTGAACGTTGGGCGTTCAGCGTTGGACGTTAAGCGTTTCTGCTTGCTAAGAAAACTGGACGTCCTTGCCCGGATCCATCTCGAAATCCAACACCAGGGAATCCTCCGTGTTCGGCTTAATAATCTCTTCGTTGAACTTCACAAAGATCGAGTCTTCGCGAAAGATTCCGTATTTGTCCATCGACTCAAAATCGATGGCGATGAAGAACGGCCAGTCCAATTCGGGGTCGATCCGTTTCCCGCATTTGATGCTGAGGACCTCCGGAATTTTCAGTAGCTGCATTCGTGCGTTCATCATCATCTCTTCCACACGGGCAGGCGTGACCTCGGGCTTAAGTTTGTAGAGAACGACATGATGAACCATGAGGGTAAAGCTAATAGGCGTTTCTGTTAAGACGCGCAAGCCCGAATCCGTTGCCGTAACGACGACTGAATTTGCCTCGTTCCGGAATGCCATGACTGACGAGCCTACGTGGTCCCGGGTTGGCGCTTGTACGCTTTCATGCAAAAATGCGTTTATGAGGACAACGCTGGACCTGCCTGACGAACTCTTTCGGCAAATCAAAGCGAAGGCGGCGTTGGAAAGAATGAAGCTGAAAGATTTGATCACCAGGTTTGTAGAGAGCGGCTTACGTGAGCCTGTCCACCGGCCGCATCGCCGCCGAAGCAAGTTGCCAGTAATCAAGCGCCGGACCAGACAGCCGATTCCGAACCTGACGTCGGAATACCAGAGCCATCTCGAGGAAGAGGAGGACCTTGCCAAGCTCGGGCGATCTTTTGGACGCTAATGTGTGGCTCGCTCTCACTGCCGAAGCCCATATACACCCCCCTCAGCGCGCTGAGAAATATTGGTACGGGGAAGCAGCTCCACTGTCGGCTTTTTGCGGAGTGACACAATTGGCACTTTTGCGCCATCTGACGAATAAGTCAGTTATGGGAAAGCATGTTCTGACTCCAGCCGCGGTTTGGCAAAAATGCAGAGAATTCCTGGCGCTACCCGAGGTGCGATTATTGACCGAACCTGCGGGCTTGGACGAAGGGCTGGGCAAATCTTGCAATCTCGGACGGACTTCGCCGAATCTGTGGGCCGATGCCTATCTCGCAGCGTTTGCATCCCGCGGCGGTTTGCGGCTTGTGAGTTTTGATCAAAGCTTTACCAGATTCGCGGGGCTGGATTTATTGGTTCTTGAAAATTGAATATCAACTCGTGCATTACAGAAGGATTCTGCAGCGTAGGGAGAAATGATTTTTCAAGGAGCAGTCACAAACGTGTCTACAAACGCGGCGATGTAACGTCTGTGTGGAGGGTGCGGCAAGAAACATGAGCTAATTTGACACATGAACGCCGCTTCTCGTAGTCCCTTGATTTCCATCGTTATTCCGCTTTACAACGAAGGCTCTCACGTAAGCGCATTGTTATCCGATTTGAAAGCCGCCTTGCAGCAGATCGAATGCAGTTTTGAGGTAATTCTGGTCGATGACGGCTCGCCGGATGATATGTGGAGAAAGATTAAGGATGAGGCGCGGACGTTTCCCAGCCTGCGCGCGATCCGGCTAAGTAGAAATTTCGGAAAAGAGTTGGCGCTTTGCGCGGGTTTGGAACGCGCCGGCGGCGATGCAGTCATAGTCATGGATGGAGACGGGCAACATCCGCCTTCGCTCGTGCCCGTCATGGTCGAGAAGTGGCAGAGCTCAGGCGCAGACATCGTGCAAGGCGTGAAAGTGAGGCGTGGCCGCGAATCGTTGACGAGTAAACTTGGCGCGCTGTCCTTTTACGTCATTTTGAACAAACTGTCCGGCTTTGAATTGAAAGGCGCCTCAGATTTTAAGCTCATGGATCGCAAGGTAGCCGATACATGGCTAAAGATGCGTGAGCGAAACGTATTCTTTCGCGGTATGACCGCATGGATGGGCTTCAATACAGTGCAGATCCCATTTGAGGTCGTGCCCCGAAGAGAAGGAAGATCAGGTTGGTCATATTTCAAGCGATGGAAACTCGCTTTGATTGGGATAACCACCTTTTCATCCTTTCCATTACACCTGGTGACGTTTGCCGGGTTGATTTTTCTTCTCTTCGCCCTTGGATTAGGAATCCAGACACTGTACCTGAAGCTGGCTGGCCGAGCCTTGACTGGTTTCGCCACAGTAATTCTACTGGAACTCATCATTGGCAGTCTTTTGATGATCAGCCTCGGAATCATTGGTGAGTATCTGGCCCGCATTTACGAAGAAGTTAAAGGGCGACCTCGTTACATTATAACGGAATCAATCGAACCTGACAGTGGGCAGGGCATTTCTCCTGAGGAGAGTTTGCGCACTACGTCTTCAACTAATCGAGCACGGCTCCGCCGGGGACGGGCCGCGCGGGACGAAGGCGCGGAGTCGGTGTAGTCTCGGCGTTGGTGTGGCAGTAGCAGCGTTTGCCTACTACTTCGCCCTGTAAAGCTCATAGAGGCCGCTTTTCTGGATAATCTCGCAGTTCTGGCAGTCTGAGTTTGAGCTGAGGACGATTGCGCCCGGTGGAGGCTTGGCCCCATCGGGAAGGCGAATAAACTCGGATAAAGGCCTGCCTTCCGCAGTGGCATACCAATACGCATCCATATAAGCGGGACCCCACTGGCCGTTCTCCAGATAGATTGGCCGCTGTGGCTGTGCCACTGCTCTGTCATAGAGCGTCTTGTACGGAACGTCGAAATCATACAGGCGCTTTGGTCCTTCCCGCCAGAAAGTGATTTGGAAATCGACAGCTTGTGCAACGGTCGCTGCCAACAAGATTCCGAGAAAGCCGAGTCGGATTCGGCGCGACAGACCGCCGTGGCGGACAACTGCGCCATGATCTAGCTCGCCACTGTGCGATTGCTCACTCGTGCCGCATGCACTCTGCCTTGTTTTATTGGTAGCAAGCAGCCATTCCAGCGCTGGGATTGTAAGCACAAGCAGGAAAACGGGATAGCCCATCAGACGTAGCTGGTGAAATGGCTCGTTCGTGATCGCGCCTGGCACAATTGAAACCGCAAGCCCATAGATAACAAAACGCCACCAAGGCTCACGCCAGCGGCGGGCAATGATCAGCCCCAGACCAATCATTGCCAGAATGAAGGTCGCAAAAAGTACTGCACCGCCTGCCCCTTGCACGTGATGTCGGGGGTGGTAGTCGCCCGTCATAAGCAAAGTGGTCAAGCTCTGGTCTTCCAGGTAGCGCCTAACAAACTCAGATACGCTTTCCTTGATTTGGTTCCAAGGTGCGCCAGGCCTGATGTACGAAACATCGTAGAGTCGCTTTGTTAGCACGCCGGGATGCGATCGATTGAACAGAATGAGTGGCACCAGGGTAACGCCGTAGGACAGCCACGTCTTGACTACGCCAAAAAAACGGTGCGTTGTGGTCGCAAAAAAGAGTAACCCTAACGCGAACAAGGGTGCCAGGACGCGCCCGCTGAGATAACCATACGTCACCACGGCCAGGCTTCCTGCGACCAGCGCAATGTCTTGCCAGTGCCACGTTTCCTTGGATTGAATGCCGTAGGCGGCAAGCAGGAACAGGACAACCGTGAAAGCAGTGAAATGCGGATCCCAGATCAGTCGGCCGATCTCGAAGAACCAAGGCGTCACTAGCGCAGTGCCGGCAACGATTATGCCGATCTTAGGCTTGCCAGAAATGCGCTTTGCCAACACGCCAAGTAGTAAACACGCCGCGAACATCCAGAATGCAGCGAATGTTCGTGCCAGGGCAATGCTCGGGGGAAGGAACCGGAACACGATTGCCATCAAATAGATCGAGAGTGGGTTAACATAAGTTGGGTTACTGACCGAAAACTCCTGGAAGATTAGAGGAAACCGCGGGCCGAATTCGCCAGCCCCAGTTCGGGAGACGAGGTAAGCGTTATACGCGGCCGCGGACTCGTCGAGGTAGATACCTGGTGGATTCCGGGAAATCCCCCAGATGTAGAGGCTGAAAAGGAGGATCACAGCGGTGGCGCATAGCAAAATTCGCAGGGCCTTTTGAGTTATACCGGCAGCGCCTCCTGTGACAGGCATGTTATTCCTCATAGCTTGCGGCTACCTGGTCGGCAGAGGGATAGCAGATACTCGCGCGGAACCGGTGTTCAGGACGAAAAGTTTGTCTTTTGCCAGCGCGAGGCCCGATGGACCGTCCAGTTTGTCTGGCGGCCTTGGAGTTAAGGTCCCGACCTTGTTTCCCTGAAGATCAAATACAAGAATGGTGTTCATATGCGCGCTCGACGCGTACAAACGGCCTCTGTTGGGATCGATGGCCAAGTCCTCAAAGCCATGTGGCTGTCCCCATTCGGGCACTGACCATTTGGTCAGGAAATTACCATCCGAGTCAAATACCTGAATCCGTCTGTTAATTGGATCGGCAACATAAACTTTATTGGTTGTCGGATCGACCGCGACCGAAGTATGGTCCGCGAACTGTCCGTTGCCGCTTCCGCTGCTACCCCACGTAGTTAGCACTTGACCGTCGGGATTGAACTTGACGATACGAGCACGCCCCTGATCGACGACATAAATCGAGTCATCGGGACCAATGGCGATTCGTCGCGGCCCGTACAAGCCAGGTGCCCACTCGGCGATGAATGTCCCGTCGGGCGCAAGTTTCTGCACACGATGGTTGGATGCGACCTCTGCCACGTAAATGTTACCTGCGCGATCGATTGCGATTCCATTCGGCTCTCCCAACTGTCCGAACCCCATGCCTTTTGTCCCGATGCTGGTAATGTAAGTTCCGTTTGGCGAGAACTTCTCTATTCGCCAATTATTTGTATCCGCCACAAAGATGTTTCCCGCAACATCGACTGCAAGGCTGCGGGGGCTGTCAAATTGACCTTTTCCAGTTCCCGTTCCGCCTTGGAAAAAATTCACCGGCGGCTCCGATAAATCGATGCTTGCCAGGTTTGCAGGAGCCGACTCTGGAACCTTATCAATGACCAATCTGCGATATCGATTTTCCTTGTCTTCGTACACCTTTTGAAAATACCTGACATAAAGGTATTCGTTAGGGGTCTTGATTAGTTCGCCATGCCGAACCCCATCATCAAATGCCACATACCCGATATGGTTTTGCTTAAGCAACTCAAATACCCGTCGCGGATTTTTGCTTTCAAACATCTGGCGATACATCGGTTCGCGTTTGGCAAGATCATGTCCGGCGGGTGAATCATGCGAGCCAAGGAATATCCTTCGACCGGCAAGCAGAATCGGGTGGGTAAGGAATCTGTCGGTGAGAAAAATATCGTTCGGTTTCGTGTTTTCGCGGAGCCATTTCGCCAAGTCATCCCTCTCGTAATTCACTTCTACGTAGGAGCTATTGCGAACTGGGAACAGATCAATGACGCCTCCGATGACGATTATGGCGGTCAGCGCTGTGGCGGTGACAGGACCCAAAATCGGCGGCATCTTGACCTTCCATAGACGCCAGAGTCCGTAAGCGGCAAACAAATTCGTCACGACCAGCCAGATGTTCAGAAAATTGTGGCTGGTTAATGTTTCAGCGCTCAGCTGCGTGAAAAAGGTAAGCAGAAACAAGCTGCACAGAGCGATGAAGAACCGCCAGTGAAACCAGGAGGCCAGGGTGAGTGCAAGAATTATCGCAGGCCATTTCGCACCAGGCGTGAATGCGATGTAACCGATGACTTTCGCGACGGTAGGATTATGAACGATGTCGCCCCAGTGAAATAGGTGACGAGGGCCGAAATCTCCCGACCGCAAGGAAAGAAGCTGGGGCACGGCGACCAACGCCGCGGTGATTCCGAGCAGCATTATTTGCGAGCGATGCGGGAACAGAATCAATAGAAAAAGCAGCACCGCAGCAGCGGCAATAAACACGGGGGTGCTCCAAAGCGGCAAGGCACCCAACAAAACGCCTGAGAAAATAAAGCTGATGCTAGGTTCTAGCACGTTGTTCGATGTCGTGACCAATCTCGGTAGGAAAGCCGCCTTCTGCTGAGCTTGGTTACTAGCTTCCTTGTTTGGTGTTTGATTACCACTAGCTTGGGTCTGCGGCCGTGTTTGGCGGTACCGGTCAACCAAGAAAATCAATACAAGCAGGAATACTCCGATGGCGCCCGGCAGGTGCCGCTGGTTTACCAAAACGATCTC
>Ga0222623_10000563_pt1 | contig 11902 bp, 11 predicted proteins | sample PLMtaG_FD_177336 | JGI IMG/M metagenome (GOLD analysis project Ga0222623, IMG submission 177336) | Groundwater sediment microbial communities from an aquifer in East River, Colorado, USA - PLM2_30_coex | ecosystem: Environmental > Terrestrial > Soil > Riparian zone | place: USA: East River...
GATCTAATGACGGTGGTGGATCTAATGACGGTGGTGGATCTAATGGCAATAATGACGGTGGTGGATCTAATGGCAATAATGACGGTGGTGGATCTAATGGCAATAATGACGGTGGTGGATCTAATGGCAATAATGACGGTGGTGGATGTAATGGCAATAGTGGTTCCGACCCTAAAAATAAAGGACCAGATAAAAATAATGGAGACACCTTTCTTTCTCAGATACTAGACCAAACAGTACAAGATAAGTATGGAAGTAAAGTATTTTACGTGTCAATCAAAGATACGAATAACAAGACTAATTTCGTTCCAGATAAGGTAACACTAACTATTGGTTCTAAAGTTGTGTGGATCAATAAAGATAACACGGATCATACAATAACTTTAGAATCCAAATCCAAATCAGACTATCCATTGTTTAACTCCCTTATTCTACCTAATGGGATGGTCGATCATAAGTTTCAATCAGCAGGAACGTATTCCTACTTAGATTTAGATAGTCCTAAATCTAAAGGAATCATCACAATTTTGGACAAAGCAGAAGAAAATGCTGCGATATCCTAGTCTCCAAAAGATTAGATGCTAACTTCCCTCAACTGAGTTTTTTTTTGATAAGCCCGGAAGGAACCAGTCAGAATTTTCGTATGGGTCGTAATTAGAGATCCTTGCTAAATCCTAAATTATCCTCAACTTACGGCCTTGCATATTTGGTAGATAAGAAAATAGGCCAGCAATACTGAGTTTCCATCATTGATGATAACCTATTTTTGAGATATTCGCATTCGCATTATTTCAAGTAGGTTGGATAGGATTGAATTTGATTACGGTGTGAATCTTAAGTTACCAAATTGAGTTGTCCAAAAGGAGCGTCAATCACTAAATATTTTCATTGCTTCCGCAAAGACATCTCCTTTATTGACTAGATTGTGGTATTTTTAAAGTTATTTTTAAAGTTTAAAGAAATAGCGATCATTATAGCAAAGTCCTTTTAACTGATACATGGTGTAATATAATATAATATTGGCAAAAAGTCTAGCGCTAACAATTATTCTAGCAGTGGTATTTGCGGGTGTTGGGCATATCTACCTTGGATATAAAAAAAGAGGGATAATTATTTTGATTGCCCGAATCGCCATATGGCTTGCTGTATTCTGGCTAATTCCATTTCCTCTTGGTTGGATAATTGGTCCAATATTAGGTGGCGGTTTTTGGGTATGGCAAATAATAGATGTAGTGAGACTGTATAATAAAATGAAATCTGGGCAAACACAAATCACTGAATTTAAGAAATAGTTACTACAAAGTATAAATAAAATGCTGATATAAACTGAAACTATGACTCAAAACCAAGGTTATGTTGAGGTAGGAAAAGTTAGTGAAATTAGTAACGGACAGATGAAACATGTAGACATAAACGGAAAGGAAATTGTAATAGCCAATGCTAATGGAAAGTTCTATGCTTTTGACGAAAGATGTGGTCACATGAATGCCAGACTTTCAAATGGTAATATTAATCAAAATATAGTAGAGTGTCCATTCCATGCAGCAAAGTTTGATATCACCACTGGAAAGAAAGTAGGAGAGCCAGTTTTGGAAATCCCTCCCGATATGGAACCCCTGCCTCCGAAGTGGCAAAAATATATGGAAAATGTTGGTAAAGAGATGTCATATATTAAAACATATGACCTGAACACATATGAAGTTACCATCGAAGGAGGCATTATAAAGATAAAAACATGATATTTATTTTTTGTTTCCCTAGTCAGTATATTTTGAGAATGAAGTATCCTCAATTTAGTTAATATGTTCGTTAAAATAGGAATACCTGAACCAGGAATACGATCTACTTACATTAGAATATATCCCTTTTCCAGCTAATATACTTAGAAGTGATATTCCATGTATCAAATGAATAGCCGCAAGTGTTTAATAGGAATATCAGTATAGATAATTTAGTCATGAAAGTTGGAATGTTCTTACCACAAGTTGGTGAGTATGCGACGAAAGAGAACATTTTATATATTGCGAAGGAAGCAGAAAAAGAAGGCATTAATTCTGTTTGGGTGTTAGATCGTCTGTTATGGCCCCTGAATCCGCAGACGCCGTATGCGGCCAGTCCTGATGGAACTCTTCCTGCCGAGTTTCAGAATGTACTCGATCCTTTAACTATATTGACATATGTTGCTGGTGTTACCAAACGAATTTCATTAGGAACATCAATAATAGATATGTTCTTTCAAAACCCTGTGGTATTGGCAAAAAGATTTGCTACACTTGATATTCTCTCAGATGGAAGGACGATTGCTGGATTGGGTATAGGTTGGTCAAAAGATGAATACGAGGTATCTGGCGTTCCTTACAAGGATAAAGGGACTAGAGCTGATGAATTTCTTCAAGTGTTAAGAAAGATATGGACTGATGAAGTTGTAGAATTTAAAGGCCAGTTTTACAAGATACCTGCCTCTAAGATAGGGCCTAAACCCTTGCAAGAACCACACCCTCCAATATTACTAGGCGGGTTCAGTCCGAAGACTTTTTCACGAATAGTAAACTATGCGAATGGATGGATAGGTGTTGCTGGTTTTGGTCCGTTAGAGCAGCTGGAACAGGTTATAAATGGTTTGAGAGAAAGTGCAAGAAAGGTTGATAAAGACCCTTCGAACATCGGCATCTATATTGGTTCATATCCAAATGTGCTAGAATCTCCTGTTGCTTCCAATAAGACAAGATCTCCGATGACAGGAACGATTGAGCAAATTGGGAGTGACATTGAGCAGATCAAGGCAATGGGTACAAATCATATATTCTTTGGTTATATGTCTCCATCCATACGCAAGGATATGAAAAAAATGGTTCAAGTAACAAACAAGCTTGCCAGATTCGCTAAATAATTTTTTATTTATTCGAATATGTCTTATACAGAAAGCAACTAAGCGTGTACTTATTTGAGGATTTTTTTGGTCATCAAAACGGAAGGGATGAATCTGAATTTTCAGATGGGTCGTAATTAGAATTTCTGATTTTCCCTTATAAAGAGATTAACCCAAATTAATATCGGAATTGATACTAATATAATTTTGGTTTCAAAGAATAATAAATTTCGGGTACAGAAGTAATTATTGAGAATTTCCTGATGTTTAGGATTCATTGTTATTTGAATTTTGCATCTAATATTTTTTTACTTTCTTGGTATTTAGCTTTTGTTCTGAAATTGATTGAAGTCCTTTAAAACGAATTCAAAGATTTGCATTTAATTCGTCAGCTGGGAAGGTCCACAGCAATTACATTTGGGTATTCTTTATTGTTAAAGAGCATGTCTTCAATTTAAATTAATCAATCAAAAGTTCAGCTTTGAATAGATTCGATTGCAAATTTATGAATTTAAATACTAATTCGACGAGAGAATATGAAATTTATTTAAAAGCATTGCAAACTTCCATGACCGCATTTATTGGTAACGGTTCATTGAATTTTTCCCAAAATGACTGCGACTAAGATGACGCTTAGGACCACTATTGTTATCACAAGGAATACACGCCTTAATGCAATGAGATTCATTTTGTATTCCTTTTTATTTACCTCACAGTTAATACCGGACAATTGGCTAGCCTTACAACATCTGAAGTAACACTGCCTAATACCAAACTCTTGAGTTTGGATCTCCCTCTGGGTCCAACAACAATTAAATCAATATGTTTATCTTTGGCGTAGTGTGCTATGGCATCGGCGATTTTAATTGAGGCGATAATTTCTGTTTTCACTTTTATGACATTCTCTGTATCGCTGTATTTGTGTATTTTTTCCGTTATGTTAGTAAGATATGCCTGTGCTCGCTTCTTAAAATCGATTACATGACCTGGAACAGTCCCAGTATCTAGATAGGTTTGTGTTCGGACGACGTAAAGAACTACTAGAAACGCGTTATAATCTTTGGCAATTCTAGTTGCATAATCGACTGCTTTATCTGCTGATTTACTGGATTCATGTATGGCTACAAGAATTTTGGAAAATGTTTTCTTTCTCGCGGCTTTATCCATTATCAATAACTGCTTTATTTTTGTCCATAGTTCCTAAAAAGTGATCCTCCACTTTATACCATATGACAGCTCTGAATCCTTCCATAATTTATAATATTTCCTACATCTTTAACAAGTCGTCAGCGTCTATTCATTCCTATGGCCGGAAGGGATGCGTGACGATATCGGTTCTAAAAATGGATTTCAAATATACGAACAAAGTATAAGCATTAAGTTTACCTAAATTTCAAAAAAAGAGATTATTTTCCTTTTCTACTGATAGTACCATTGGTTGCAAGTTTCAAAAATTCTTCGATTGTCGCTCCATTCTCTTTTATTAATTATTCACGAGTTAAATTACTAATGTTATTTTTCTTCAAGATTTACCTTTCATTTATCGTATTCTCGCTGATGTCTTAAAAGTTAAACAAGTCACCAAAAAATCCTCTCCTTCCATATTTATTATTATAATAATAGTCATCATAGTCTCCGTTTCTATAATGGTATTTGTTATAATGTTCGTCTTCGTCGCTACTTTGGATTTTGATTATCTTGTCTATCTCACCCCTATCCAACCATACTCCCCCGCAAGAAGGACAGTAATCAATAGATGTCTCGTACCTTTGCTTTAGCAGCATTTCAGCTGAACATTTTGGACATTGCATATCTGAATATCTATCGCCTTTGTCAATATATAAAGAAAACGTGTCATCTAAGTTAATGCCGGCATTCCTGTGCTTTTTCTTTTATAGCTTTTCCAGGAATCCTAACGATATCAAAAAATTTTCCTACTCTTGTCTGATACCTATCCTTTGTCATTGGAGCTTTCATAGCATACATGAATAATGACCAAGGGCCAAGTTCAGGTTCTAACTTCGACTTCTCCAATTTTTTATTTCACTTTATTGTATGTGAAACCTACTTAAAAGGACCAATATCGGTATGGGCAGGAAGGGATTGTTATTGTGTACAATGTGAATCCATTTAATCTTAAGATTCCCTCAATAGAACCAATTTGTTGATGGGCCGGAAGGGATGAATCTGATTAATTTAATAGAGTTAAATGGCTCGGTCTTGTCCGAACAGTTTAGTGCGACTGATTACGAGTAGAAATAGATTGAATATGCCTTCTATAATAAATTTTAATAGGGTCAGGTACATTTTTTGATAAACTCAGTAACACCATAGTTTATTATCTTATTTTCTTTCAGCTCGTATCGATTCTGAATGGAATTACTATAAGTGACTTTATTATTAAAAGGCACTAGTCTATGATATATTATGAAAATTGGATTAATATCTGATACACATGATAACATTGAGAATATACAGAAGGCTGTAGGAGAATTTAATAATAGACATGTGGATATCGTTCTGCATGCAGGCGATTTTGTAAGTCCAATCGCTGTTGAGTCTTTTGCAGCTGTCAAACTTGTCGGCATAATGGGAAACAATGACACAGATATTCCAGGACTAACATCAGCCTTTAACAAAATACATGGAGAACTTAAAGGAGAGATTTTTGAAGCAGTATACGATGGAATGAAGCTTGTTATTTACCATGGTACCAGTTCTTCAAAAAAAGAATTTCTAATCAAATCTGGAAAGTATGATATGGTTATTTGCGGACACACACATAGAAAAGCCAATAACAAGATTGGAAGGACATTAGTTGTCAATCCAGGCACAGCTAAGGGATGGTTCTTCGGATTTTACGCAACAATCGCTGTATTTGATACCCATAGTAGAATTATAGAGTTTGTCAATCTGTAATTTTTGTATCTGAATTAATTATGAATTTTGAATTTTAAACTAGGCTGATTATTATAGGCCGATGGGTTACCATTGAATAGAAATTTGCATTTTCTGGTATTGTTCCTTCTAATCTTAAAGAAATGAGAAACTGGACAAGTCTGTTTGAATATTGTCTCCTAGTTTCCCTGGCCTTCAATGCATAAACAAAGTCATCATATGGTGTTAATGTCGGAAATTCTTGCTTCTGCAATAACATTTGTAATCCATTGACGGTATAAAAGCATGTATTTTCAAGTGTGCCGGAAGGGATTTAGGACAAAATTGGTCATGAAAGAATATTCATAATGATACTTTTTTAGATAAATTGTTCGGTGAATCTAAGAATACATTCGGCTAAATCAGCAGCAAAATTTTCACGGCAATATTGTTTTTTTCGGATAAAATCAACTACTTCAATTTGAATTGCAATGAGACCTGGTATGTTTTCATCGGTACCATATTTTTTTATAGTGTAGCCTCCGTCTAGTGACGAATGATTCTCATCCTCTTTCTGTTCTTCTACTAGATTAGGAGGATATGCTCTTATGTTTTTTTCTCCTAGAAGATCATATAGACTCTTTGTATTTGAGCCATGTGTGCCCCAATACTCATCATCGGTCAACGCTTTCCTAGACCTTCCATGATCAGTCCCAATAATTATTTCCATAAAATTGCCATTAGGATCCTTTTCATCATCTGTACCATGAATATCAAAAAGGAAAGCCTTCCCACTGCTACCTTGAGGAAGCATTTCTACAATTTTATGTCTAATTCCATCATGATATTGTTTATATTTTGTCTCCGCCGTAGGACTTGAAACTTCGTATGAACATACTTCGTTTCTGTTAAAATCGATGAACCTCCTATCATAATGTGCTATTTGTTTATACGGAACTCTTCCCTGACTTAATCTTTTTATATTTTCAATAATACTTTCAGTAAGTTCTATAGTAGATGCGTCTATTTTGAATTTATATCCCTGTCCCTCTTTAGCGGGACATTTATCATCCTTAAAGTGATCCGGATCTCTCTCTATTAAAGGGGGCTGTAAAGGAGGGTTATCTGTAGTGCCATCTTTTTTACCACCATGTGGGCACGTAAATAATAAGTTAATATTTGTCATTTAATCTTCTGTTTAAGGAATAATTGCATATTAATAAATATTTAGCAGACGCTCACTTCGCATCCATATGTGTCTATATAATCATCTATTACTTAACTGCTGCAAATAAATCTATTTCTTTTTAAATCTCAATTCTTACTTACTTTTATTTATGCTCCCATCTCTATTAATACTACTATTACTGCAATAAGGATCAACTGCTAACATCAAAAAATAGATATTAAAATATCATACAATTTCTTTCAATTGATGCAAGAATGATTCGCCCTATGACTATCGGATTGAATTATCTTGTGTGTAAGATTTAGTAAATTCCTATACTCGTTCAAATATTTTATATTACATATTAGAATAATAGAAGTGGTCTAAAGTTCAAAATATATAACATACAAAGATTGGCATATACTCGGAAGGGATGGACATTGTTTAAATGTGAATCCAAAATAGAACGATTTTAAGATAAATGATATTTTACCTGAAGAACATATAATCCGAAGGTTATAAATGAATTTCTTCAATAACTGACAAAACGCGACACTTATTTTAATTTCAAGAATTTAAATCTCATAATTCAATTTTTAATAATTTTAATGAATACGAACAGGAAATAAATTGGGGAAGGAGTAAGTCTTTATACTCCTATCTCTCTTGCTAGTTTCACAAGTTTTTTACCGTCTTCAGTCAATTTGTTGAATACTTTATTTTTAACGCTCTTTCGGTCTACGAGTCCACGCTTTTCCGCCTTAAGGAGCATTTTATGTCCGTATCCATACGCACCCAACTTAGTTAACAGTTCTCTAGTTGGATATGCTTTTCCAGCACCAATTGTCTTTAACAACTTGACTAGTGCCTTTTCCTCCACAAGTATTTTTAACAATCTTCCTTCTTTCATCGTGCATTAGTATATATCACTTACTATATAATCGTTACTTATTATTAGATACAAATTTCAATATTTTAATATCAAAACATCCTTATACAATATCAAAATATAGAAATATTCAAATTTATTACTCATAAGATTATAAACGTTCTATTTTATTTTACGTTGCGATTAAAACAAAATTATGTTGTTAGAATATCTTTTCACTTCCAATAGTTCTATTGGTGAGTCTTTAAATTCAATTGGGCTATAGCGAATTACTCTTTTTTAATGCAAAGAAGATGAAGGTATAGTCAAGCCCAGTAACATCATAATGGACAACTTTATCTTCATAGACAAAGTCTATTGGTTCGGTAAGCACTAAACTATTCTGTTCTGCAGCCTTGAGCACATTCTTCTCCATTTCTTCTCTACTGAAAACATTATCAGGATGATGCTTAGGATTATGTTTTGTCCTTACTATGTTGAGTATCTTATCAGGCCAGTAGTCTGTAGACGTCAAAAGTATTCCATCTTTCTTCATTATCCTGTTCATTTCCTTGAAATAGTTTTGAATATTAACCCCATGTTCTATGACTGACAATGATGTAATATAGTCAAACATATTATCTTGGAAATTAGTTTTTTCGAGATCTTGAATCGAGATATTAAATGTCTTGTCTTCATACATTTCGAAAATTGGTTTATAAAGAGGGTAAACAATATCCGTTAATGCTGGGTATATCTTTTTTAGGAATAGGTCGCAACCATACAGATTTTGAAATCCAAGTCTTTTCAATATGGAAAGAATAGGGGAGCCGTTACATCCTACATCAAGGATGAAGGAGCTTCTATCTGCTTTGCTTATCATGTCAACCATTTTATATGTATCCCATGACTTTACTTTATCAGGATGTGGGAAAACACCTAGAGCGTCTAAACGTTCGATGGCGTAATTTACTTCAGATAAATTTTTCAGGACAGAATTATAAATCATGGTTATAAAATTTAGAATTACTATATTTATAAAGTATTACGACAGTAATGTAAGAAAAATACATTACATGAAATTTATTTAATAAAATCTGATAATGTTATTTGTTTTCCTTCTATGTTTGGTTTCCAATTTTCTGTATGGGCCGGAAGGAACCGATCCGGAATTTCAGATGGGTCGAAATTAGAAATTCTAAACTCAAATACGTAAGGAAATTAACGAAGGAATTCATTTTAGACAATATTGGATTTTTCACTTATAGAGGATCAAAACTAGATTTTCTAACTTACAAACACGGATAAGAAACGGTCTAAAAAAAATATAGGTCTTATATGGGCCCACAGTATGACAATACCATTTTGAATTGTTCAGGACTTGTATATAGTCCCCTTTGTTCATATCCTATTATTTTCTCTCTACATGCAGAATAGGACTTGATTGAACCTTCTGTAAACAATATTCCGACATACATTAGCAGAACGACGCTCAAAATAATTGCAACTGACATAAGCAGTATAGAAGAGGTCCTTGGTTCGGCATGTTTCGTCTTTATTTCCAACTTTTCTACTGGTCGCGGGGCACGTAACAAAATACTCATTTTTTCACCTCCACGCCAATTTTCTTCATGCTCATATACAATAATACGGCATGTAGGAACTTTAAGTATAGTAAAGTCTGATTATTACAAATACAAAGCAAGTGCTACTTTTTAGGTTAGAATTTCTAGTTTTTTTGTTTTCTTTAGGCTTTATGGATTCATCTCCAACACTTATTACCGGCTCACTTTGTTCCTAATTAAAGGAGTGTATTACATCAGGTAACGAATTAAAATATGCTAAATCACAGTAACATTGACCATCAATTCACAGAGTTCATGCTATTTACGGCTTGGAATAGATTCAATTTAAATAAATATCTTGTCTGAACTTTTACTGCGACCTGTCTCTAATTCGTTTCCAGTCTCCTTTGTCATGCTGTGGTCCAATCGAGCTAGCCCCACCCGTAAAGTCTCCCATTACTTCGAGGACATAGTCAATATCGTTTAGTTTCTTAAGCATCTCAAGGGTCATGCGCTGTGTCGAAACATAGTGAGTCCCCTTATCAAATATTGCAGGAACAGTTCCAGTAGTTTGTAAAATGCGCTCTTTCGATTTTTCAGGGTTTGTTCCTTCTTTGGTGAAAACTTCTACAGTATAGATTGGTGTGTTATTGTCAGAGTTCTTCGAGAGTCGTAAAATTAGATCGTAGACAAAAGCGGGGTCTACTTTAGGAAATAATTCGCGATATGCTTTTCCCAGGTTCTGTGTTTGTGTCTTTAGTTCCTCTAGCTTACTACTTTCGCTCATTGCAAGTTATCTCCTTTTCGTACTGACAAGATAACGAATGAAAGCCAGAACTTAAATATAAACAATTTTCAAGTATCCGCATATTGTGAGTGGCCAAATGTCTTAATTATTGAGATAGAGCACAAAAAAATGATCGCTCTTATTTCACTTTGAGTCACAATATGATAATGCTAATTTGAACTGTTCTGTATCTCCATACATTCCCTCTTGCTCATAACCTACTATTTTATCTCGACAAGACGAGAATTGTCTCAAACCTTCCGTGTATACAACGGCAGTGCAGGTTAGAAGAACTACGGACAAGGATATCACCAGTGATATAAGAAGTATAGTGGAGGTCTTTGGTCCTACTTGTTTTGATTTTGCAAATTGTTTTGTTTTCCAAATCGTGGTATCCAGTATGACGCTCATTTTAACATCTCCCTTTTTCCTAATTTTTCAAAATCCATAGGTTAACTTATGACGCATTTATTATTTTAAATCTAGTAATAACTTGTTTTTAGTAATATCAAGTATTTGGTATTTTTAATGCTAGCATTCTATCCTTGCAAAACTTCTAAGATCATAGGTATTCAATGCAGCGACAATTGATTTCTAATGCTCATTCAGGACTTACATTATGCTCATTCGCAGTATTCAGATAGGAAGGGACCGATCGGGAATTTCAGATGGGTCGAATTTAGAAATGGTATAGTTCTGCTTGCATTTTGCTCCATCACTGAAATAGGATCACTCTGTTGAATTACATACTGCTACTTTTCTAAAAGCCAGATATATTCTGGTTCCATTAATGGATATGAACTTTTGGATAATGCAATACTATTATTCAGTAAAGAGAATGATTCGCTACTGGTATTATTGAATACCATCACTCCGTAATAGACCCATTGCTTACCCCGCAGTTTTCCGAGGTCAGAAGAAATCCAACTAATTTTTTGACCATCAGATGTTTCCATCGTTCCGTTCCCTCTCCCGATTAGCAAATCATCTGATAAGTATGTGTTGAAAAAAGTCTGATTGTTAGTTAAATTTCCAACGCCTTTAAGGATTCCATGTTCAAAATAATGTTCTTCAGTCATTCGGTAAGGAGTTAATGATATGTTTTTTGAACCCAATGATTTACTAGCATTCGAATTATAAACCGCTTCCTTTGGGTCTAAAGATTTTTGGTTTTTAAAAAGTGACTCTACGTTCGTAACTCCAAATGAAACATGAACCGACATTAATGCACTTGTCCCAATAATCATGAAGGCCATCCCCATCATAACTCCAAGTAATAAGCCGTTACCCATGAGATTCATTAGAATAGTATGATATAAGCAAATATGAATTTCGAAAACGTGGCGGTATATCATCCTTATAATTTCCAGTATTCAAGATCAGAATAACACACTTTTGCATAAATGATTGTCTAAGCAAGTTTGAATTGTTTCACTGCGAGTTACTACGAATATTAATTTTCGCTTAGACAAGAATTCAAATCCTCTTAAAAAGACATTAGTATGCCCTCAAGAATCAGCATTGCCACGACTAATGAGTGCTTTATAATCTTTGTTGCCTTATTGCAAATTAGTAGATTTAATGGAAGAGTGTAGAATCAGAACCGTATGTTTTTTGATATTAAGCTTTACTATTGTGTTGGTGGCATCGGCAGGAATCTTAAACAATTACATGAATAAATCATGGGCTTACCCGCCTCTGACTTTGGACGATATATTAAAGAACTATTATATTAAAATCCAAGATAAATCAGAGAATGATCTAGAAA
>Ga0222623_10000564_pt1 | contig 11902 bp, 10 predicted proteins | sample PLMtaG_FD_177336 | JGI IMG/M metagenome (GOLD analysis project Ga0222623, IMG submission 177336) | Groundwater sediment microbial communities from an aquifer in East River, Colorado, USA - PLM2_30_coex | ecosystem: Environmental > Terrestrial > Soil > Riparian zone | place: USA: East River...
ATTCGCCGCTGCGCGTAGCGCGATCGATGAGCTGAAAACGATCGTGCCCATCTGGAAGAAGGAACACGCCGAGGACGGCGCGATCTGGATCGAGGAGCACGCTTAACCTAGGACGAGTGCCTTCCGCGCCGAACCCGCTCGTAGTCCGACTGCAGGAGATCTGCGGGGAAGAGAACGTCTTCTGGCGGCCCGAGGATCTCCTGGTGTGGGAATACGACGCGGGTTTCGATCGCCATCCGCCGACCGCTGTGGCCGTGCCCGCCACTGCTGACGAAGTCGCCGCGGTCGTGCGAGCGAGCCGCGACGCCGGAGTGGCTGTCGTTCCCCGCGGCGCCGGGACGGGGCTTTCGGGAGGGACGATCGCGTGCGCGGGCGCGATCGTGGTGGCGACAACGCGTCTTCGCAGGATCATCTCGATCGAACACGAGTCGCGGGTCGCGGTCGTTGAGCCCGGTGTGACGAACCTCGCTGTCAGCGTCGCCGCGCGTGAGCACGGCCTGTTCTTCGCTCCGGACCCCGCAAGCCAGCGGATCTCCACGATCGGCGGGAACGCCGGCACGAACGCCGGTGGCCCGCACGCGCTCCGGTACGGTTCGATGACCAATCACGTGCTCGGGATCGAGCTTGTCCTGCCGAGCGGCGAAACTGCGATGTTCGGGGGCGCGGTCGCCGACGTTCCGGGTTTCGACTGTGTCCCGCTCATCGTGGGCAGCGAGGGAACACTCGGCATCATCACGAAGGTCTGGCTCCGCCTTCTGCCACTTCCCGAGGACGTGCGCACGTTCGTCGCGATCTTCGCCGACATCGACAGTGGCGCGCGGGCGGCGAGCGCGATCATCGCAACCGGCGTGGTGCCAGCCGCGATGGAGATGCTCGACAAGGTCACGATCGGCGCGCTGAACGCCGCATTCGAGGTCCACCTTCCGGAGGATGCCGGCTCGCTGCTCCTGGTCGAGGTCGAGGGCCTGAACGAGGAGACCGAGGACTGGGCCGCCGCGATCGTGCGGGTCCTGAAGAAAAACGGTGCGACCGACGTCCGCTCGGCGGCGACTCAGGCGGAGCGTGAGCTCCTGTGGAAAGCACGCAAGCTCGGCTACGCGGCGCTCGCGCGGATCAAACCGAACAACTACCTGCACGATGCGGTCGTGCCGCGCACGAAGGTGCCCGAGGTGCTTCGCGAGGTCAACGCGATCGCCGAGCGGTACGGCTACATCATCGCCAACATGTTCCACATCGGCGACGGCAATTTGCACCCGGTCCTCCTCTTCGACGCGCGGACCCAGCCAGTCGATCGCGTCATGGAGGCGAGTGCGGAGATCCTCAAGGTCGCGCTCAACGCCGGCGGCGCGCTCTCCGGAGAGCACGGGATCGGCCTCGAGAAAAACCACTTCATGTTCTGGGTATTCGGTCCCGAGGATCTGGACGCGCAGCGGCGCGCGCGCGACGCGTTCGATCCCGACGGGACGATGAACCCTGGGAAGATCTTTCCCGGGGGCGATGCCTGCGCCGACATTCCAACCGAGCGCACGAAGAGAGCGCTTGCGGAGGGCATGTGGGTGTAGCGGTCCGTCCCGACCTGCATGCCATCGACGGGATGACTCCGGGCGGCATCGTCCGCGCGACGAACGAGGCCGATGTCGTCGACGCGATCCGGGGGGCAAACGAGCGGGGCGAAGCGATCGTCGTGAGTGGAGGCGCGACGCGGCTCGGCGTCGGCGATCCGCCGGCACGCTACGACGTCGCGGTCGATCTTTCCGCGCTGCGCGGGATCGTCGAGTACGAACCCGGCGATCTCGTGGCCACCGTCCGCGCTGGGACGACTCTCGCGGAGCTCGCCCAGGCTCTCGCGCCTCGGGGGCAGTGCTGGCCGGTCGAGCCGGGCTTGCCCGAACGCGCGACCGTCGGCGGCACGCTCGCGAGCGCAGCCGGAGGTCCATCACGTCTGCGGTATTTCCACCCGCGCGACTGGGTCATCGGCGCGCGTGTCGTCCTCGGGGACGGGACACCGGTGCGCTCGGGCGGCAGGGTCGTGAAGAACGTCACCGGCTACGACCTCACCCGTCTCTGGAGCGGGACGTTCGGCACGCTCGTCGCGATCGTCGAGCTCACCCTGAAGCTCACCGCGATCCCCGAGCGCGCGGTGTCGCTGGTCGCCGACCTCGACGTCCCCGCCGCATTCGAGACGGCCAAACAACTTCACGCGAGCGGTCTTCCGCTCGATGCCCTCGCGGTCGTCACCGGCGACGCGGCCGGCGCACTGGGGGCGCGCGGCGACGCGGCCCTCCTCGTTCGCCTGACGGGGCCGGCAGCCGCGGTTCGACGGCTCGGTCGCGAGATCCGCGAGCGCATGCGGTGCCGCGACGTCGCGAACGAAGTCTGGGGCGACGTGACGGCGCTTCCGCTGGAGGCAAAGTGGACCGCGCGCGTCGCGTGGCCGGCGGCGACGCAGCCGGCAATTCAGTTCGCCGGTTATCCCGCGGTGATCTATCCGGGCAACTCGACCGCCTACCTCCTGCGATCGATCGATGGCGCGACCTTCGGAAGACTCCGCGCTTCGCTCGAGGCCGTCGGCGGGATCGCCGTGCTGGAGCGAGCAACCGCCGAATACAAGCGCGACGCGGGTGGAGCGTGGGGCACTCCGCGAGTCCCGCTCGGGATCGCGCGCGCGCTCAAGGAGCGCTTCGACCCACGGGGCGTCCTCGCGCCGGGACGGATGCCGGGATGAGCACGGTATTCGACACAACCGGGCTGGAACGCTGCATCCACTGCGGGCTCTGCCTCGAGGCCTGCCCGACCTACAAGATCACGCAACTCGAAACGGAGTCGCCGCGCGGGCGCCTTCATCTCATGGGTGCGATCGCGGATCGGCGTATCGACATCCGCTCGAGCGACGCGACGGTGTTGCACCTGGACCGTTGCCTCGCCTGCCGGGCCTGTGAAGCGGTGTGTCCGTCGGGCGTCCCCTACGGTCGCCTGATCGAGGAGACGCGCGCCGGCATCGCGCAGGCGCGCGGCGGCGTCTCGCCACTCGGCCAGCTGCTGCTCTGGTCGGTCTCGCGCGCCTGGGTGCTGCGTGCGCTTGCCGGACTCCTTCTCTTCTCCGAGCGGACGGGCTTGCGCAGGCTCGCGCGTCGCTTCCTATCGCCACGCCTCCGGCGCATCGATGCGCTCGCCCCTCCGGTGGGCCGTCCCTCATATCAGCGCGTCGCGGTGCAATCGCCCCGATCGTCTGTCGCGCTCCTTCTCGGGTGTGTGATGCGGGCGTCGTACGGCGACGTGCACACCGCGACCGCGCGCGTGCTCGCCCATCTCGGGGCCGAGGTCATCGACACGCCGGGACAGACGTGCTGCGGCGCGCTCCACGCGCATGCCGGCGACAAGGCCGAGGCGGTGCGGCTCGCGAAGCTCAACATCGCCGCGTTCGAGGGCGCCGATGTGATCCTGGTAAACGCGGCGGGTTGCGGCGCTCACCTCAAGAGCTACGCGCATCTCCTCGAGGACCGGCCGAACTGGGCCGAGCGCGCCGCCGCTCTCGCGTCGCGCGTTCGCGACGTGAGCGAATACCTGCAGACGATCGCCGGCGACCGGACGCTCGGCGACCTCGGGATGCGGGTCACCTATCAGGACCCGTGCCATCTCGCGCACGCGCAGGGCATTCGAGCGGAGCCGCGCGCGCTGCTCTCGAGGGTGCGTGGACTCGAGCTCGTCGAGATGGCCGGTGCCGACGTCTGCTGCGGAAGCGCCGGGTTCTACAACCTCGCCCAGCCCGAGTACGCCGACCGGCTCCTCGAGCCGAAGATCGACGCGATCCTCGCGACGCGGCCCGACGCCGTCGTCACGGGCAATCCGGGGTGCATGCTCCAGCTCGCCGCGGGGCTGCGCTCGCGCGGGCGCGCCGACGTTCCTGTACTTCACATCGTCGAGGTCCTCGATCGCGCGCTGTCGGCGCGATGAGCGCTCGCCGCGGTCTCACGATCTTTCTCGCGACGGTGGCGACGATCGTCGCCGTCCTCATGCTCCTTCTCATCCCGGTGTCGGTCACGCTGGGCCGCTATGCCAACGTCCTCGCCGAGGCGCTCATCCTCGTGGCCTGCGTCGGCTACGTCGCGCGCGTCATGCGCGCCGACCGGCGCAGGCGCCGCGAGGCCGAGGCCGAGCTTCCGCCGGAGCGGCGGCCGGCTCGACGAGTTCCGAGGCGCCCGATCACGTTCCAGCTCCGCGAGACCGTCTTCGCGTTCCTCGTGTGGTTCGTGCTGGTGGTCGCGTTCAACGCGTTCATCGTCGGCATCGGGCCGGTCCCGAATGTGGGCATCGCGGTCTTCGCCGCGTTCATGCTCGCGACCCTTACTGTCACGGGCCGGCACATGATGTTCCGGCTGACAGCGGAGGAGGACTCGCCGCCGGAGCGTTGAGCGCGGCGCGCCGTTAGAGTCCGGCCGATGGATCTCGGCGTTCAAATCGAGCCACAGTTCGGCTTCAAGTTCGAGGACGTCCTCGCGATCGCGCTCGACGCCGAGCGCGCCGGCTTCACGCGGCTTTGGGTCTCGGACCATCTCTTCCTGGATCCGAACGCGGTGAACACCGACTGTCTCGAGGCCTGGACGCTCCTCGCGGCGCTCGCCGTGCGGACCGAGCGCATCCGGATCGGGCCAATGGTCACCGCGCAGTCGTACCGGAACCCGGCGCTCCTTGCGAAGATCGCGGCCGGCGTCGACGTCATGAGCAAGGGACGCCTCGACTTTGGTCTCGGAGCGGGGTGGAAGGACGTGGAGTACCGCGCGTACGGGTACGAGTTCCCCGACGCGCCCACGCGCGTGACCCAGATGATCGAGGCGCTCGAGATCTGCACGCGCATGTGGAAGGAGGAGCGCGCGACGTATCAGGGCAAGTACTACCGCATTGCAGACGCACTGTGCTCGCCAAAACCGATGCAGAAGCCGCTTCCGATCTGGATCGGCGGATCAAAGCCGCGCGTCATGCGCGCCGCCGCGAGGTACGGACATGCGTTCAACATCACCGTGAGCGCGTCGGGGCCCAGCACCCTACCCGATCGGCTTCGCGATCTGGACGAGGCCTGCCGCGTCGAGAAGCGCGACCCGAAGACGCTAGTACGGAGCGCGTTCCTCATGGCGTGCGTCGGGAAGACGCGCGCCGACGCGGATCGACGGCTGGATCAGCTCGCGACGCAATGGAAGACCGACCGGGCAGCCATCATGAAAGAGCGCCCCGGCCTCTTGATCGGAACCCCTGAAGACGCCGCCGAAAAGCTGCGCACGTACGCAGACAAGGGCATCGGCCACGCGAACATCATGTTCCAGCCCTATGGGACCGAGCGGGAGCAGATTGCGGCGCTCGTTCCGGTCACTTCTCAGTTCCGCTAGGGAACGCCCAGGCGGCGGGGAGGCGCTAGCTCGGCTTTTCCTGTGAACTGAGCCGATCCAACAAGCGCTGCACCTTCGCGAGCTCGAACGGGGCGCCAGGCCTCGTCTCGGCGAGGAGTCGCGACGCCAAACTCCGCAATTGCGGGACGGCGGACGCGATCCGATATTCGCCGATGAGGGCCAGCGCGTCGAACCTCACGTCCTCATCCGATGAGCCGAGGGATTCCGCGAGCAAGCCGTCGATCTCCGCGCGTTCGGCTGGGCTGAGCATCTCGTACTGACGGTAGAGCTCAAGGACCGCACCTTGAGCGTCCTTCGCTTCGGTGAATCGCCGAACCGTGTCGCGCCACATGGTTTGCCACTCAGCGCGAAGGTCAGCGATGAAAACCACCAGCGCGGAAGGTCACGCCTTGACCTCTAATCCTTGGGCCGCTTCGCGTGGTGGTCGGTCTCGCGCTGATAAGCGGACGCGAGCGCGACGAGGAGCGGCTCGCTGAAGGGCGGTCCGACGAGCTGGAGCCCGACCGGGAGTCCGTCGGTCCCGAACCCGCAGGGAAAGAAGATCGCCGGGACGCCGGCGAGGTTGCCGGCGGCGATGAGCCCGATGTTCCCGGTGCGCCGGTTCGCCGGTGGCGTCGCGCTCGCCGTCGTCGGCGGGATGTCGAGCGGCTGTGTGATCGGTGTGGCCGTGATCGCGCGCCCGACCGAGAGGATCACGTCGACGTCGCGGAACATCGAATCGAGCGCGTCCTGCAGGCGCGTTCGCATCCGCATCGCATGCAAGTAGTCGCGCGCCTTCGTCTCGAGCGCCGCGCGGAGGCCCGCCTTCTGGCGCGCGTCGATGAGCTGCTCGAACCGCTTGCCCTCGATGAGCTCGGCGAAGATCTCGGCACCCTCGGAGCCGTACACGGTTTGCACCATGGGCCCGTAGGGCCACGCCGGGAGCGTCGCGCGAGCGAAGTTCGGCGCGATGCGCTTGAACTCGGCCACGCCCTTTTCGAGCGCGCGCTTCGCCTCCGGGGAGGCGTGATCGGCGATGTCCTCCTCGGCGTACGCGATGCGCGCCCGTTTCGCGGCGGCCGCCGCGGACCGGGCGGCCATCGGCTTGAAGCGCTTCCCGCTCGTGGTGCGATCGGCGGCGTCCGCTCCGGCGATCGCCTCGAGCACGGCCGCGCAGTCGTCAGCGGTGCGCGCCATCGGGCCGAGCTTGTCGAGCGTCCACGAGAGGGCCATCGCCCCCTTGCGTGAGACGAGGCCATACGTCGGGCGAAGGCCGGTGACGCCGCAGTACGCCGATGGCGTGCCGATCGAGCCCGACGTCTCGGAGCCGATCGCGAACGGCACAAGGCCCGCGCCGACCGCGGAACCAGACCCACTCGATGATCCCCCGGACCAGTGCTCGGTGTTCCATGGGTTCCGGCCCGGACCCTGGAGCGAGGCGCTCGGGTAGCGATACCCACCGCCGCCCGCGAGCTCGACCATCGCGAGCTTCGCCCCGAGGACGGCGCCGCTCTTCTTGAGCTTCGCGACGACCGTCGCGTCCTCTCCGATGATCTGGTCCCGGTAGGGCGGTGCGCCCCACGTCGTGGGGGCGCCTCGGGCCGCGAGTAAGTCCTTCGCGCCGTAGGGGATTCCCGTGAGCGGCCCGCCCTGCTTTTTCGCGAGAGCGGTATCGGCGCGCTTTGCCTCGTCGAGCGCGCGCTCCGGCATGAGGGCCGCGACCGCGTTGTACTTCGGTCCGAGCTTGCCTAAAAGATCGAGAGACGCGCGCGCGAGCTCGAGCGACGAAACGCGACGCTTGCGGAGCGCGGCGGCGAGCTCCGCCACGGTCGCGAAGCGGATCTCGGCGAAGCTCAATCCGCTTTGAAGATCGTCGGAGGCTCGGTCTCGATCGGAATGCGTTGCGCGCGCAGCTCCGTCGCCGCCTTCTGCACGATCTCGCGCGCTTCATCGGCGAGCCGCGCGGGATCATCGATGTTCCGCTCGTCCTCAGCCACCGGAGTGCGCAGGATAGCGTGCTAGGCTCGGCCAAGGAGTCGAAGGCCGTGCAATACCGTCGTCAGAGCCTCGTCGAGCGCCCGTTGTCCCCGCGCGACTACGACATGCCGGTGGGTTGGTGGGGCTGGAACTGGGAACCGCCGATCCCGATGTCCGTCACCGAGCTCCTTGAGGCGCGGAACATGGATGCACGCACCGCGGCTCTCTGCGGGATGGTCCTCGAGGCGCACGGTTCGATCCTGATCGCCGCGGAGCAACCACACTCGGGTAAGACGACGACCCTCACGGCGCTTCTCGACTTCCTGCCGATCGGAACCAGACGCGTGTTCGTACGCGGGTGGGTCGAGACCTTCGATTACCTGAAGCAGACGGAGCCGCAGCGGACGATCCTCCTCGGGAACGAGCTCTCGTCCCACCTGCCGGTGTATCTCTGGGGCCCGAAAGCGGTCCGCGTCTTCGAGACGCTCCGCAAGGGCTACGCCCTCGGCTCCACGCTCCATGCCGACACGGCGGACGAAGCGGTCGCGCAGCTCACCGGCGAGCTCGGCGTCGCACCCGGCGATCTCGCGCGCGTCGATCTGCTCATGGTGATGCGCGTCTACGCGACGATCGGCGGGCAGTACGCGCGCCGCGTCGTGAGCCTGCATCGCCTGACGCCACGCGACGGGACCGGCCTGAGGCTCTTGCCGCTCGTCGAACATCGCGAGGCCGCGGACGAGCACGAGCACGATGAGGACGCCGAGCTCGAGCTCGTCGCCAACCGACGGGCCGAGGACATCGACACCGCCGCGATGGAGCTCGAGCGGCGCACGGAGTTCCTGTGCGACCTGCTCCAGCAGCGCCGGCGCGAGATTCCGGACGTCCGCGCGGCTCTGGCCGAGTACCGTGGAGAGAGAACACCGATCGATATGCGAGGAGATCCGACCGTATGACACAACCGACGACCATCGGCGCGCTCCGCGAGACGGCGTACCGGCCGAAGAGCGTGAAGGAAGAGCTCCGCGGAAATCTCATCTCCGCGCTCAGCGCGAAGCGAGAGCTGTTCAAGGGCATCGTCGGCTATGAGACGACGGTCATCCCGCAGATCGAGAACGCGATCCTCTCCGGCCAGGACATCATCTTCCTCGGAGAGCGCGGCCAGGCGAAGACGCGCATCGCGCGGCGGCTCATCGAACTGCTCGACGAGACCGTGCCTGCGATCGCGGGCTGCGAGATCAACGACGACCCGTTCGCACCGATCTGCGCCGCGTGCAAGTACCGCGTGGCGAACGACGGCGAGTCGGTCGAGCTCGTGTGGCTCACGCCGGACCAGCGGTACAGCGAAAAGCTCGCGACGCCGGACATCTCGATCGCCGACCTCATCGGCGAGGTCGACCCGATCAAAGTGGCCGAAGGGCGCTACCTCTCCGACGAGATGACGATCCACTACGGGCTCGTGCCGCGAACGCACCGCGGCATCTTCACTCTGAACGAGCTCCCCGACCTCGCGGAGCGCGTCCAGGTGGGCCTCCTCAACGTCATGGAAGAGCGCGACGTCCAGATCCGCGGCTACAAGGTGCGGCTGCCGCTCGATCTCTTCGTCGTCGCATCGGCGAACCCCGAGGATTACACGAACCGCGGCCGGATCATCACCCCGCTTAAGGACCGCTTCGGTTCGCAGATCCGCACGCATTACCCGAAGGAGATCTCGACGGAGGTCGGGATCATGGAGCAGGAGCGACAGGTCTTCGTCGACGAAGGCATCACCACGATCGTGCCCGCCTACATGAAGGAAGTCCTCGCGGAGATCTCGCAGCTCGCGCGCCGCTCGCCCGAGATCTCGCAGCGCTCGGGTGTGTCGGTCCGCGTGACCGTCGCGAACTACGAGAACCTCGCATCCGCCGCGCTCAAGCGCGCGCTGCGCACGGGCGAGACGAGCGTCGTGCCGCGCATCACCGATCTTCCGGCGGTCGTCGCATCGACAGCAGGCAAGATCGAGCTCGAGTCGGTCGGCGAAGTCTCTGAGGAGCGCGTCATCGACCGTCTCGTGCAGCGCGCGGTCTTGAACGTCTTCAACCGGACCTTCTCGCTCGTGGAGTTCGACTCGCTCCTCGCCGCGTTCCAGCGCGGCGCGACGATGCACGTCTCCCCCACCCTCTCGAGCCAGGAGTACGTGAAACAGGCGCTGCAGATACCCGGAATGAAGGGCGCGGTCGCCAAGGTCGGCGCGACCGGTAATCCGGCCGCGATTGCGGCCGCGGTGGAATTCGTCCTCGAGGGGCTGCACCTCAACCGCAAGCTCAACAAGGAGCGTGGCGAGACCCGCTCCACGTTCAGGGCCTGATGCAGGACCCGGCTCCACTCGATCCGCGCAACGAGCCCCCTGGGCTCGCGCAGCCGTTCGGCGACCTGCGGTACTCGCGCTGGGACGGCACCCAGCGCCTCGATGCACTCGAGGCGGAAGAGCTGCTCGGCGCCATGGCCGACGAGCTCCTCTCCGGCGGAGATCTCGAGGACGCCATGGCCCGCCTCTCGCGGTGGGGCATCCCCGGCCGCATGGAGGGGCTGAAGGACCTCCTCGAACGCCTGCGGACGGCGAAGCAGCGCCGTGCGCAGCGACACGATCTCTCGAAGACCTTTGACGACCTCAAGGAGAAGCTCGAGGAGGTCAAGAAGCTCGAGCGCGACGGTCTCGATCGTCGGCGCAACGCGCCAGCGCCGAACGAGCAGCTGAAGGCGACGATGGAGAAGCTCGCGTCCGAACGGATCGCGCAGCTCGACGCGCTCCCGGAGGATTTCGGGCGAGCGGTGCGCGCGCTCAAGGACTACGAGTTCGTCGAGCCGAAAGCCGCGGAGAAGTACAAGGAGCTCTTGAAGGAGCTGCAGCAGCAGGTCCTCGGCTCGTACTTCAAGAACATGCGCGAGTCGCTTCAGAACCTCACGCCGGAGCAGCTCGAGCGGACGCGTCAGATGATCCGCGACCTGAATCGCGCGCTGAAGGAACGGATGGACGGCGGCGAGCCGGACTTCGAAGCGTTCCAGCGCCAGTATCCGGAGCTCGCCGGCAACGCGAAGGACTGGGACGATCTTCTCCGCCAGCTCGCGCAAGGGATGGCGGCGATGCGGTCGCTCTGGCAATCGATGTCGGCAGACATGCGCGACCAGCTCGAAGGGCTGCTCGGGGCGGCCTTCAACGATCCGGGGCTGCAGCAGGCGATGAATGACCTCGCCGAGACCCTCGGCGAGCTCATGCCGATGGATGGCTACGACCACGCGATGTCCGGCGACGAGCCGCTCACGTTGGCCGAGGCCCTTGGGCTGATGGATGAGATGAACCAGATCTCGGACATGGAGGATACGGTCCGCGGCGCGCGTAACTCCGATGATCTCGAGTCGCTGGACCGCGACCAGGTCGAACGGTTGGCCGGCCCGTCGGCGCGGCAGGCGCTCGACGAGCTCCGTCGCATGACCCAGCTCCTCGAGGAGGCTGGACTGATTCGCAAGGACGGCGAGCGCTACGAGCTCACGCCCAGAGGCATTCGCAAGATCGGACAGCGCTCGCTCGAGGAGATCTTCGCGACGCTGAAAAAGGACGCCTTCGGTGGACACCGCTCGAAGGCGCGCGGCCGCGGCGGCGACCCGACCGACGAGCTCAAGACCTACGAATTCGGCGATCCCTTCCTGCTCGATCTGCCGGGGACGGTGCGCAACGCGGTCATCCGCCAGGGCGCGAAGGTCCCGGTGAAGCTCACCGCGGACGACTTCGACGTCTACCGCACCGAGCTCGTCACCCAGTCGGCGACCGCGATCCTCGTCGACGTGAGCCGCTCCATGCTTTTCCGTGGCTGCTTCCTCGCGGCGAAGAAGGTCACGCTCGCGCTCGACTCACTGATCCGCTCGACGTTCCCCAAAGACGACCTCTACATCGTCGGGTTCTCCGCGTATGCGACGCAGCTCAAGCCCGCCGACCTCCCGCGGCTCACGTGGAACGAGTACGTGTATGGGACGAACATGCAGCACGCGTTCGAGACGGCGCGCACGCTTCTCTCTCGGTCTCGCGGCAAGAACAAGCAGATCATCCTGATCACCGACGGTGAGCCGACGGCGTATTTCGAGCCGGGCAGCACGTACCCGCAGTTCAACTACCCGCCGACGAAGCGCACGTTCGAGGCGACGCTGCGCGAGGTGGTCCGCTGCACCCGCGAGAGCATCACCATCAACACCTTCATGCTCGCCCGCGGCCACTACCTCGTCGACTTCGTCAATCAGATGTCGAAGATCAACAACGGAAGAGCCTTCTACGTCGAGCCCGAGCATCTCGGCGAGTACGTTCTCGTCGACTACGTCTCACACAAGAGGCGCCGCGTCGCCTAGCGATGCCGAGGCGACTCGCGATCGGCTTGGCCAGCGGGATCGCCTGGGGAGGCGTCGCCGCGGCGGTCTTCGTCTCGATGTTCCGAGGTTCTCTGCCGGCGCCGGGCGAGGCGGAGCTTCCGCTCGCGATCGCGCTGGTTGTTCTTTATCTTCCGTTCCTCGTCGCCGCC
>Ga0222623_10000567_pt1 | contig 11892 bp, 9 predicted proteins | sample PLMtaG_FD_177336 | JGI IMG/M metagenome (GOLD analysis project Ga0222623, IMG submission 177336) | Groundwater sediment microbial communities from an aquifer in East River, Colorado, USA - PLM2_30_coex | ecosystem: Environmental > Terrestrial > Soil > Riparian zone | place: USA: East River...
CGCGTCGAACTCCGCCGCGGGGTCCCCGGCGACGAGCTGAGCCGCCGCCGTGTCCTGCGCGGCGAGGTGCGCGACGATGTCCCGGTTCCGCCATCCTCGGCAGACGCTCGGCGCGTCCCAGGCGTCCGGGGACGTGAATTGGATCGTCCTGCCGAGGCGTTCGCGCTCGGCGTGGGCGATCCCGAGCAGCCGGGTGCGATCCAACATCACCTGTTCGCTCCTTCTTCGTCTGCTGGCTGCGTCTGGCCGCGTCCGCCGGCCGGGTCCTCGGGCGATCGCGATCGGCTCGTCGTCGTGCGGGCCGTATCGTACCCGCCGCCACGCGCCCGGTATCGTTGGCCGCATGAGCAAGGCGATCGAGCGGTTCCTCGATGCCGCCACGGTGCTCGGGCACCCGGTCGACGTCCGACGGTTCCCGGAGGGCACGAAGACCGCGCCCGACGCGGCCCGGGCGATCGGGTGCGAGGTGGGGCAGATCGTGAAGTCGCTCGTGTTCGTCGCGGACGGCGAACCCGTGCTGGCACTCACGAGCGGGGCCAATCGGGTCGACGTCGGCCGCCTGGCGACCCTTGCGGGTGCCTCGGCGGCACGGCGCGCCGACCCGGAGGAGGCCCGGGCCGCCACGGGGTTCGCGGTGGGCGGGACGCCCCCGTTCGGTCACCCCGAACCCATCCGGACGTTCCTCGACCCGGACCTGCTGGCGTTCGAGGAGGTCTGGGCGGCTGCGGGCACCCCGGACGCGGTCTTCCGGACCACGGCGACGGAGCTCCAACGGACCACCGCGGCCGAGGTCGTCGATCTGAAGGAAACGGCCTCACGGGACGAGAACGTCCCGCCGAACCGTTAGAATCGTCGGGCGAGCATCACACCGTCTCCCACGGAGGAACGATGATCCAGCTGAGCGAATCCGCAGCCGGCAAGGTCAAGGAGCTCCTGGTCGAGGAGGGACGCTCGGACATCGCGCTCCGGGTTGCCGTCCAGCCCGGCGGGTGCTCCGGCCTGCGGTACGCGATGTACCTCGACGACCAGCTCACGGAGAAGGACGTCGCCGAGGAGCAGTTCGGCGTCCGCGTCGTGATCGACCGGATGAGCGTCCCCTACCTGTCGGAAGCCAAGATCGACTTCGTGGACACGCTCGAGGCCTCGGGGTTCACGATCGACAACCCGGTCGCCCAGGGCTCGTGCGCCTGCGGGCATTCGTTCCACTAGCTCGTTCCCGGGCCCCCGAGCCCGCACGCACGCCTCTCAGGCCGCGTCGAGCGCGCCCCGTATCCCGTCGTGGAGCTCCCCGAGCTCATCCTGTGTGAGGACGAGCGCGGGCGAGACCTGGAGCGCGCCGATCCCCAGCGCCCGCGTCAGGATCCCGTTCGCCCTGCAGGCGGTGACCACACGGGCGGGAAGGCCAGGGTCGGCCTCGAGGGCATCGCCGGCGAACTGCACGGCCGCGAGCGCCCCGGTGCCGGCGCGGACCTCCCCGACCAGCGGGTGATCGGCGAGCGGAGCCAGGGCCGTGACGAGGTCGCGCTCGAGCTCGAGCGCCCGCTTGGGCAGCTCCTCGCGCTCCATCACGTCGAGGTTCGCGAGCGCCGCCGCCGCCGCCGTGGCGTGACCCGAGTACGTATAGCCGTGCCGCCACAGCCCCGCGCCGGGCCGCCAGAAGGGTTCCGCGACCCACGGCGCCGCGATCACCGCGCCCATCGGTAGGTAGCCGCTCGTGATGCCCTTCGCGCACGTCACGATGTCGGGCTCGAGGTCCCACCGCGAACTCGCGAACCAGTCGCCGACGCGCCCGAACCCGGTGATGACCTCGTCCGCGACGAAGAGCACGCCGGTCTCCCGGCAGATCGCGCGGACCTCGGCCAGGTACCCGTCCGGTGGCGCGAACACGCCCCCGGCGCCGATCACCGGTTCGCAGAAGAACGCGGCCACCCGCTCGGGACCGGCCGCCGCGATCGCATCGTGGAGCGCCGCGGGAGAGTCCCAGGCGATCTTCACCACATCGCCGACCAGCGGGCCGTGTCCGGCCGCGTTCGCCTCGATGCCGGCGAGGCTCGTCCCGGCGACGTGCATCCCGTGGTACGCGTGCTGGCGGGTGACCAGGAGCGTGCGCTCGGTCTCGCCGCGGAGCTGCCAGTAGCGGCGGGCCATCTTCGTCGCCGTGTCGATCGAGTCCGACCCGCCGCTGGTCAGGAAGACCTTCGAGTCGGGGACCGGCGCGAGCCGGCCGACGCGCTCCGCGAGCTCGATCGCCGGACGGTTCGACTGGTCGCCGAAGGTCGAGTACGCCGACAGGCGCACCATCTGCCGGTGCGCCGCGACGGCGATCTCCTCGCGGCCGTAGCCGACGTTGCAGTACCACAGCGCCGCGGTCGCATCGAGGTAGCGACGCCCATGCTCGTCCCACACGTGCGCGCCCTCGCCGCGGTCGATGACGAGCTCGCCGCCGGACTCGACCGCGGCCATGTCGGCGAAGGAGTGCCAGAACGTACCCACGGGCCGCCTCACGGTAGCAGTCCCATCGGGCCCGATCGGTATGGCCTTGAACGTCAGGTGGGTTCGTAGGCGAGGTTCGGGCGCAGCCAGGTCTCCGCCTCGCGCCGGTCCATCCCGCACCTGGCCGCGTACTCCTCGACCTGATCGCGACCCAGACGCCCCACGTTGAAGTACCGGGCCGCCGGGTGCGCGAAGTACAGGCCCGAGACGCTGGCCGCGGGGGTCATCGCGAAGTGCTCGGTCAGGTCGATGCCGGCGCTCGGGGCATCCAGCAGCTCGAACAGCGTCGCCTTGCGCGTGTGGTCGGGGCACGCCGGGTAGCCGAACGCGGGCCGGATCCCGCGGTAACGCTCGGCGATCAGGTCCTCGCCGCTCATCGCCGGCCCCGACTCGTACCACTCGCGCCGGGCGCGCTGGTGCAGCCACTCGGCGAACGCCTCCGCAAGGCGGTCGGCGAGCGCCTTGACCATGATCGCCTGATAGTCGTCCAGATCCGTCTCGAACCGTCCCGCGAGCTCGTCGGCCCCGAGGCCTGCGGTCACGGCGAACGCACCGATGTGGTCGGCGAGTCCCGTCTGGGCGGGCGCGACGTAGTCGGCGAGCGATCTGCTGGGCCGGTCGTCGCCGTGGTCGGCCTGCTGGCGCAGCATCGGGAACCGGCGTCCGTCCGCGAGGACGATGTCGTCGCCCTCGGCCGAGGCCGGCCAGAACCCGTATACGCCTCGCGCGGCGAGCGAACGGTCGGCCACGATCCGGTCGAGGAGCTCGTTCGCGGCCTCGAACAGCTCTCGGGCGGCCTCGCCGTGCCTCGGGTGGTCCAGGATCTGGGGGTAGCGGCCCTTCAGCTCCCACGCGGTGAAGAAGAACGTCCAGTCGATGTAGGGGCGGAGCTCGGCGAGGTCCGGTTCGAGCACGCGCGCGCCGGTGAACGCCGGTTCGGGCAGGTCCCGCTGGCGCCAGACGATCGGCGTTCGGCGCTCGGTCGCGATCCGGTACGGCAGCAGCGGCTGGGCCTCGCGCTCCGCGTGGAGCTGGCGGAGGCGTTCCTGGTCCTCGCGGTTGACGTGGTCGAGCTTCGAACGCCGATCGGGGTCGAGGAGATCGGAGACCACGCCAACGACGCGGGACGCGTCGACGACGTGGACCACGGGCTGGCCGTACTCGGGCGCGATCCGAACGGCGGTGTGCTGCCGGGAGGTGGTGGCGCCGCCGATCAGCAGCGGCAGGTCGAGGCCGCGACGCTCCATCTCCTTGGCGACGCCCTCCATCTCGCCGAGCGACGGCGTGATGAGGCCCGAACAGCCGACGACGTCGCACCCCTCGGCGGCGGCGGTGTCCAGGAGCACGTCGGGCGGGACCATCACGCCGAGATCGATCACCTCGTAGTTGTTGCATCCGAGCACCACGCCCACGATGTTCTTGCCGATGTCGTGCACGTCGCCCTTGACCGTGCACAGGATCACCTTGCCCTGGGCGCGGACCCCTTCGGGACCGAGCCGGAGCTTCTCCTGCTCCATGAAGGGTTCGAGGTACGCGACGGCGCGCTTCATCGCTCGCGCGCTCTTGACGACCTGCGGCAGGAACATCTTGCCGGCGCCGAAGAGGTCGCCGACGACCTGCATCCCGGCCATCAGCGGACCCTCGATCACGTTGAGCGGTCGTTCGTGGGCCTGCCGCGCCTCCTCCGTGTCCTCCTCGATGAAGTCGTCGATCCCGTGCACCAGCGCGTGCTTCAGGCGCTCCTCGACGGTCGTGTCGCGCCACGAGAGGTCGACCTCCTTCTTCATGGCGCCGCCCTGGACGGTCTCGGCGAACGAGACCATGCGCTCGGTCGCGTCGGGCCGCCGGTCGAAGATGATGTCCTCGACGTGCTCGAGCAAGTCGGCGGGGATGTCCTCGTAGAGCGCGATCTGCCCGGCGTTCACGATCGCCATGTCCAGGCCCGCGGCGATCGCGTGGTACAGGAACGCGGAGTGGATCGCCTCGCGCACGGCGTCGTTGCCGCGGAAGCTGAAGGACAGGTTCGAGACGCCCCCCGAGACCTTGACGCCGGGCAGCTGCTCCTTGAGCAGCCGGGTGGCCTCGATGAACGCCGTGCCGTACGCGTTGTGCTCCTCGATCCCGGTCGCGATCGCGAGGATGCAGGGGTCGACGACGATGTCTTCGGGCACGTAGCCGGCCCGGTCGACCAGGAGCCCCACCGAACGCTCGAGGATCTGGAGCTTTCGCTCGACGGTGTCGGCCTGTCCCTGCTCGTCGAACGCCATCACGACCACGGCCGCCCCGTAGCGCTTGACGCGACGCGCCTTCTCGAGAAAGTCCTCCTCGCCCTCCTTCAGGCTGATCGAGTTCACGATGCCCTTGCCCTGGAGGCACTTCAGGCCGGCCTCCAGCACGTCCCACTTCGAGGAGTCGACCATCACCGGGACACGCGCGATCTCGGGTTCGGTCGCGATCAGGTTGAGGAACGTCGTCATGGCCTTCACGCCGTCGAGCAGATCGGCGTCCATGTTCACGTCGAGCATGTTCGCGCCGCTGCGGACCTGGTCGGCGGCGATCTCGACCGCGGCCTGGTAGTCGCCGGCCTCGATCAACCGGCGGAACCGGGCCGAGCCGGTCACGTTCTGCCGCTCACCGATCACCACGAAACCCGTCTCCGGCGTGATCGAGAAGGGCTCGAGCCCGCTGAATGAGGTGACCGTGCCGGCGGCCGGGACCTTGCGCGGCGGGAGGCCGTCCACGGCGGCGGCGATCGCCCGGACGTGCTCGTCGGTGGTCCCGCAGCAGCCGCCGAGGACGTTCGCGAGGCCGCTCTCCGCGAACTCGCGCAGGTACTTCGAGGTGGTCTCGGGTCGCTCGTCGTAGCCGCCGAACGCGTTCGGCAGGCCGGCGTTGGGGTGACACGTCGTGTAGACGGGCGCGATCCGCGCGAGCGACTCGAGATACGGCCGCATCTCGGCCGCCCCGAGCGCGCAGTTCACGCCGACGCTGAAGGGTTCCGCGTGTGTGATCGAGAGCCAGAACGCGTCGACCGTCTGGCCCGAGAGCGTGCGGCCGCTCCGGTCGGTGATCGTGACCGAGATCATGAGCGGCACGTCGGGCGCCACGTCGCTCGCCGCCGCGATCGCCGCCTTGGCGTTGAGCGTGTCGAAGATCGTCTCGATCAGCAGCAGGTCGATGCCGCCGTCCACGAGCCCTCGGATCTGCTCCGCGTACGCCTCGGCCATCCGGTCGAACGAGACGGTCCGGTACGCCGGCTCGTTCACGCGGGGTGACAGCGAGAGCGTCTGGTTCGTCGGGCCGACGGACCCGGCGACGAACCGATCGGGGCCGAACGCGTCGGCCGCGCGACGGGCGATCCGCGCGCCGGCCAGGTTGAGGTCGTAGACCGCCTCCTCGAGGCCGTAATCCGCCTGGGCGATCGCCGTCGCGGTGAACGTGTTGGTGGTGACGATGTCCGCGCCGGCCTCCAGGTACGAGCGATGGATGTCCTCCACGACATCGGGGCGCGTGAGGTTCAGCAGGTCGGGGTCGCCGGCGACGTCGCGCGGATGATCCCGGAAGCGTTCGCCCCGGTAGTCTCCGTCGGCGAGGGTCCGGGCCTGGATCGCGGTCCCGTAGGCGCCGTCGAGCACGAGGATCCGTTGGGCCAGCAGCGCCTCGAGTCGGTCCCGCATGGGTCAACGCTAACGGCCGTGCTCCGGTGTGACCAGCAACCGAGGTCCTCGTTCCGTCGAGGCCACCCCGTGGGGTACGCTGCCGGGTCCGGGTTCGTGGAGCCGGTGGAGGAAGCAGCGTTGGGCAAAGACGCGTTCGAACCGCTCACGGGCGCCGTCCCCGGCGCGATCGCGACCGGCGGGATCGGCGAGTCCGCGCGCTCGGGGCGACCCCGACCGGACCGGCCGCTCGGGAAGCGGGGAGCCGACCTGCTCGCGCAGGTTCCCCTGTTCGAGGGGTTGTCGCGCCGGCACCTCAAGCAGATCGCCGAGCATGCGGACGAGATCTCGTTCCGTGAGCGGGAGGTCATCGTCGAGGCGGATCGGCCCGGCGGCTCGTTCTTCGTGATCGTCGAGGGCGAGGTCAAGGTGCTGCAGAAGGGGCGCGTGATCGGCCGGGCCGGCCCCGGAGAGTTCTTCGGCGAGATCTCGCTGCTCGACGGCGGTCCGAGGAGCGCGACCGTGGTCGCGGACACGCCGGTCGTCGCGATCCGGCTGTTCAAGAGCTCGTTCGATCGGGTGATCAAGCAGGAACCGAAGGTCGCGGCTAAGATCCTCGCCGTCGTGGCCCGGCGCCTGCGCGATGCGGAGCGCACGATCAGCTCCTGATGCTGGGACTGACGGCGTACTCATGGTGGAAGTTCCTGCACGTCGCCGGCGTGATCGCGTTCGTGTCGTTCCACGGGGTCTCGATGGTGGCGGCGCTCCGGGTCCGCAAGGAACGTGACCGGGTCCGGATCGCGACGGTGCTCCAGCTGTCGGGGTCGTCGTTGATGGGCATGTACGTGTCCCTGGCGTGGCTGATCACGTTCGGTGTGGTGGCCGGGATCCAGGGCGACTTCTGGAACGACGGGTGGTTCTGGATCTCGATCGGACTCCTGGTGCTCGCGGTGGGGGAGATGTCGGCGGTCGGGCGGCCGTACTACGAACGGTTGAAGGAGGCCGTCGAGGTGCGCCCCTCCGGCGTCCCTCGTCGGAGCGACGAGGAGCTCGAGGAGATCCTCTCGTCGCCCGTCGCGCTGTGGAACGCCGTGTTCGGCGCGGCGGTCCTGCTCGCGATCACCTGGCTGATGATCTTCAAGCCGTTCCAGGTGTTCTAGACGGGCCTTACAGGTCCGTCGGCGCGAGCGGGCGCTCGGCCGGACCGGCGACCACCTGACCGGTGGCCGAGTACCGGGAGCCGTGGCACGGACACAGCCAGCCGTGCTCGGAGGCATCCCACTTCACCGTGCACCCCGCGTGCGTGCACTTGGCCGACAACGTGGTGACGTTGCCCTTCTTGTCGCGGTAGACCGCCACCTTGTGGTCGGCCGACTTGACGATGCCGCCCTCGCCCGGCGCGATCTCCGAGAGGCTTTGCGCGACCGTCCGTGCGACCAAGACGTCGCACGGGGCGGACTCGGCCACGTCGCGCGGGACCGAACCCAGCAGGGCCGCCTTCGCCCCGGTGAGGCCTCGGTTGCCGATCACCACGAGATCGAAGCCCTCGCTGGCGGCGGCGTCGACGATCTCATCGGAGGGGTCGCCGGTGCGGATCTCGATCGCCGATGTCACGCCTGCCTCGTCGCCGATCGACGACTTCGTGTCCTGCAGGACCAGCTCTCCGGTCTTGGGGTGCCCCACGAACAGCAGCGTGACCGAGGCGTTGAGCCTCTTGGCGAGGGCGTACCCCTTGCGCGCAGCCCGGTCGGCCGTCGACGAGCCGTCGGTCGCGATCAGCAGACGTCGGTACGGCGGGGAGCCGTGCGGCCGCCGGCCGTCGGGCCGAGCGCGGGTGAGCAGCACGTCCGAGGGAGCGTGGGTCACGACCCGGCGCGACACGCTGCCGAAGAGCTGTTCGGACGCCGAGAGCCCGGTGCTTCCGATCACGATGAGCTCGGTGTCGGTCTCCGAGGCGGTTAGCAGGATCGCGTCGGCGGGAGCCTCCGCCGAGAGCACGACCTCATGCGTCGCGCCCTCCCGCTCGGCGATACGCACGGCGCGCTCGACGGCCTCGCTTGCCCGGTCGGGGTTCGAGTAGGCGTGAGCGATCGTCAGCTTGGCGCCCGTCGTCGCCGCGAGGGTGGCGGCGACGTGCTCGGCGGTCTCGGCGGACGCCGAGCCGTCGGTCGCGACCACGATGCGTCGGTAGGCCATGCCCGGATCCCTTCGTCGTTCCTGCCCTCGGCCTGGCCCCGGATCGCTACCGGGGGACGGCCCGGGAGACTATCGCGTCGAGCTCGGCGAGGGTCGGCTCGTCGAGGACGATGTCGCCCGCCGCGGCGTTCGAACGGACGTGGTCGGGGTTGCGGCTTCCCGCGATCGCCGCGGTCACCCCCGGTTGCGCCACGTTCCATGCGAGCGCGAGCTGGGCGAGCGTGATCCCGAGCCGCTCCGCGATCGGCCGCAGACCGTCCACGACGGCGAGGTTGCGCTCCCGGTTGCCCGGGGCGAACAGCGAGCCCCCTTCCTCCTCGCCCCCGCGGAAGTCGCCCTCGGCGAACCGCGTCTCGGACGTGATCGCGCCCGTGAGGAGCCCATAGGCGAGCGGGGCGTAGGACAGCACGCCCGTCCCCTGCTCGCCGCACCAGCGGATCAGGTCGCGGTCCTCGAGCCTGAGCATCGAGAACTCCTGTTGGAGCGAGTCGACATGCCGGATCGCCTCGCACCGTTCGATCAGCGAGCGGTCGAAGTTCGACAGGCCGATGGATCGGACGAGGCCCTCGTCCAGCAGTTCGACCATCGCCCCCCAGGTCTCCTCGATGGGGACGCCGCGTTCGTCGGGCCAGTGGAGCTGGTACAGGTCGACGTGGTCGGTGCCGAGCCGCCGGAGGCTCCCCTCGCAGGCCGAACGCACCTGGGCGGCCCGAAAGCCCGAACCGTCCGGCTGCGGGGCGACCTTGGTGGCGATCATGACCTCGTCCCGCCGACCGGAGATGGCCCGCGCCACGAGCTCCTCCGACCGGCCCCGGCCGTAGACCTCGGCCGTGTCGATCCAGTCGATCCCCGTTTCGAACACCGTCCGGATCGCCTCGAGCACCTGCTCCTCGGGGGGCGAGTGGCCCCATTCGGATCCGCCCCCAGCCTCCCAGGCCCCGAACCCGATCACGGACAGATCCGGACCCCTCGAACCCAACCGCTCCCTTCGCATGCCTCGTCCTCCGTGTGTGTGCTCGTCCTCGGCGGGCCGTCGCAACGATCCGCCTCAATCTAGCGGGTGGACCTGTCCGGTCCGCGGGTGCGCGGTACGCTAGGTGTGCAGCGATCCTCACGTTCCGATCCGGAGGAGGCGGCCGGGCCACGCCCGGCGACGATGACCAAGCAGGTCGAGGAGAAGCAGCGCGTCGTGATCCGGTTCGCCGGCGATTCCGGCGACGGGATGCAGCTGACGGGGGACCGGTTCACCAATGCCACGGCGGTCCTGGGCAACGACCTCGCCACCATGCCGGACTTCCCGGCCGAGATCCGGGCCCCGGCCGGCACCGTCCACGGCGTCTCGGCGTTCCAGATCCAGTTCGCCTCGACCGACATCCTGACCCCCGGCGACCACCCGAACGTCCTCGTTGCGATGAACCCGGCGGCCCTGAAGGCCGAGCTCGGGTCGGTCGAGAAGGGCGGCACGATCATCCTGAACGAGGACGCGTTCACGGAGCGGAACCTTCAGAAGGCCGGGTACACCTCCGATCCGCTCACCGACGGGGCGCTCGACGGCTACCAGATCTACCGGGTCCCGATGACCTCGATCACCGTTCGTGCCGTCGAGGAGCTCGGGCTCACGCGCAAGGAGGCCGAGCGCTCCAAGAACATGTTCGCCCTCGGGCTCGTGTCGTGGATGTACGGGCGCCCGACCGACGTCACCCTCAACTGGCTGCACAAGAAGTTCGGCGACAAGGCACAGCTGTACGACGCCAACGTGGCTGCCTTCAAGGCGGGCTACAACTTCGGTGAGACCACCGAGCTGTTCGCGACCTCGTACGAGGTCAAGCCGGCACCGGCCGAACCGGGCATCTACCGCAACGTGGCGGGCGCGCAGGCGCTCGCGTGGGGACTCGTCGCGGCGGCCGAGCGGAGCGGTCTGCAGCTGTTCTACGCGAGCTACCCGATCACGCCGGCCTCCGAGCTGCTCCACGAGCTCTCGCGGCTCAAGAACTTCAACGTGATGACCCTGCAGGCCGAGGACGAGATCGCGGCCGCCAACGTGGCGCTCGGCGCGGCGTTCGCGGGTGACCTCGGCGTGACCGGGACGAGCGGACCCGGGATGGACCTGAAGGCCGAGACGCTCGGGCTGGCCGTGATGCTCGAGCTGCCGATGGTGATCGTCGACGTCCAGCGCGCGGGCCCGTCGACCGGGATGCCGACCAAGACCGAGCAGGCGGACCTGCTGCTCGCGCTGTTCGGCCGCCACGGGGAGTCGCCCATGCCGATCGTCGCGGCACGTTCCTCGTCGCACTGCTTCGACGCAGCGATCGAGGCTGCGCGGATCGCGATCACGTACCGGACGCCCGTCATCCTGCTGTCCGACACGTTCCTCGCGAACTCGTCCGAGCCGTGGAGGCTCCCGGACGTCGAGAGCCTCCCGACGATCGACCCGGCGTTCGCGACCGGTCCGAACGCCGGACAGGAGTTCCTGCCCTACCTGCGCGACGAGAAGCTCGCCCGTCCGTGGGCGCTCCCGGGGACGCCGGGCCTCCGACATCGGATCGGGGGGCTCGAGAAGGAAGACGGGACCGGTGACATCAGCTACGAGCCCGAGAACCACGAGCGCATGACGCAGCTGCGGGCTGCGAAGGTCGCGAAGATCGTCGACGACATCCCGCCGCTCGAGGTCGACGATCCCGACGGGGACGCGGAGCTCCTGGTGCTCGGCTGGGGATCGACCTACGGGACAATCCTGGCGGCCGCGAGGCGCGTGCGCGAACGCGGCAAGAAGGTGGCGACCGCGCACCTGGTCCACCTGAACCCGATGCCCGCCAACACCGGCGGGATCGTGAAGCGCTACGCGAAGGTGCTGATCCCCGAGCTCAACACGGGGCAGCTCGCGATGCTGATCCGCTCGGAGCACCTGGTCGACGCGAAGACCTTCTCGAAGGTGCAAGGCCAGCCGATCTTCGCGGAGGAGTTGGAGGACGAGATCCTGCAGGTGATCGGGGAGGAGACGCGGGTGGGCGGCGACAAGGTGATGGACCGATGAGCGACAGCGGCAACGGCACGACGAACGGCGGTCGCGCGATCGGCAACGGCGACGGCGCGGTCGGGACGCTCACGAAGAAGGACTTCACCAGCGACCAGGAAGTGCGCTGGTGCCCGGGCTGCGGGGACTACGCGATCCTGTCGACGGTCCAGGGGTTCATGCCCGAGCTCGGGATCGAACCGGATCGGACGGTGTTCGTCTCGGGGATCGGCTGCTCGGGTCGGTTCACGTACTACATGGACACCTACGGCGTGCACGGCATCCACGGCCGCGCCCCCGCACTGGCCACCGGGATCGCCACGGCGAGGCCGGATCTGTCGGTGTGGGTGATCACGGGGGACGGCGACGGGCTGTCGATCGGCGGCAACCACCTGATCCACGCCCTTCGCCGCAACGTGAACCTGAAGATCCTCCTGTTCAACAACCAGATCTACGGGCTGACCAAGGGCCAGTACTCGCCGACCTCGGAGGAGGGCAAGGTCACGAAGTCGACGCCGTTCGGGTCGGTGGACC
>Ga0222623_10000569_pt1 | contig 11871 bp, 6 predicted proteins | sample PLMtaG_FD_177336 | JGI IMG/M metagenome (GOLD analysis project Ga0222623, IMG submission 177336) | Groundwater sediment microbial communities from an aquifer in East River, Colorado, USA - PLM2_30_coex | ecosystem: Environmental > Terrestrial > Soil > Riparian zone | place: USA: East River...
GGGGCGTAAGGCCTCGGTCCGGCCCTTCGTGGACGGGGTGATCCCTACCACCCTGGACAAGAAGCTCGCGCCCGAGGGCGTCCACGTGTTCTCGATGTTCACGCAGTGGGTGCCCGACGACTGGAACCTCGAGCCGCACCGGGACGAGCTCGAGCAGTACGCGGACCGGATCATCGACCTGTACACGGAGCTCGCGCCGAACTTCAAGGCCGCGGTGATCGATCGGCAGGTGCTCGGCCCCTACGACCTCGAACAGGAGCTCGGTCTGATCGGGGGCAACATCTTCCACGGGGAGCTCTCGGTCGACCAGCTCTTCCACATGCGTCCGGCGCCGGGCTACGCGGACTACCGGACGCCGATCAAGGGCCTGTACCACGGCTCCTCCGCCACGCACGCGGGCGGCGGCGTGAACGGCATCCCCGGCTGGCAGGCGTATCGTGCGGCCGTGAGGGACCGGGCGGTCAAGAAACCGCGGTGACGTCCGAGCGCCGGCGCACCGCCCTCGAGCGCATGCTCGATGCGCGATCGGTGGCGGTCGTCGGGGCCAGCGTGCGCGAGGGCTCGGTCGGCCATCAGAGCGTGGTCGAGCTCGTCGAGGGCGGCTTCGATGGGGGGATCTACCCGGTCAATCCGAAGTACGGCGAGGTGCTCGGTCATCGGGCGTTCGGCTCGGTGGCCGCGATCGGTGAGCCCGTCGACCTGGTGATCCTCGCGGTCTCGAACGCGCTGCTCGAGGAGCAGCTGCGCCTGGCCGCGGAAGCCGGCGCCGCCAGCGCGGTGATCTTCGCGAGCGGATACCAGGAACCGCGCGAGGGCATGCCGCCGCTCACGGAGCGGCTCGCGACCATCGCTCGCGAGGCCGGGATGGCCGTGTGCGGCGGGAACTGCATGGGGTTCGCGAACCTCGAGCGGCGGGTCCGGGCGCTGGGTTTCTACGAGCCGAAGGACGCGCCCGTCGGCGGCGTGACGTTCATCTCGCACTCGGGCTCGGCGTTCAGCGCGATGATCCACAACGACCGTGCCCTCGGGCTGAACCTCGCGGTCTCGGCCGGCCAGGAGTTCGTCACGACGGTCGCCGACTACCTGCGGTACGCGCTCGGGCTGGAGAGCACGAAGGTGGTGGGACTGTTCATCGAGACCGTGCGCGATCCGGCCGGGTTCCGGGACGCGCTGGCCCTCGCGAACGAGCGCGACATCCCGGTGGTGGCGCTCAAGGTCGGCCGCGAGGAGCGCACGCGCGAGCTGGTAGCGGCGCACTCCGGCGCGCTCGCGGGCGAGGACGGCGCGTACGAGGCGTTGTTCGACGCGTACGGGGTCTCGCGGGTCGAGAGCCTCGACGAGATGGCGGACACGCTCGCGTTGTTCGCCGCAGGTCGGCGAGCCGGACCCGGGGCGTTGGCGAGCGTGCACGACTCCGGAGGAGAGCGAGCGTTGCTCGTCGACGCCGCCGCCTCGGTTGGCGTTCCGCTCGCCGCGATCTCGGACGAGACCTCGAAACGGATGGAGGCGCTGCTCGACCCCGGTCTGCCACCGGTGAACCCGCTCGATTTCTGGGGCACGGGTCGCGACTCCCACGAGATCATCACCGGGTGCGTTCGAGCCCTCCTCGAGGATCAGGCGGTGGCGGCCCTGGCCTTCTCGGTCGACCTGACGTCGGAGGACTATCCCGAGATGGGCTACATCGCGATGGCGCGCGAGACCTTCCCCGAGACCGGCAAGCCGTTCGCGATGCTCTCGAACTTCTCGAGCGGCATCGACCGCACCGACGCCAAGCTCCTCGACGGCGATGGGATCCCGGTGCTCGAGGGCACGCTCACGGGCCTCGCGGCGTTCAGGCACCTGTTCGCGTACCGGGACTTCCGCGCGCGCTCGCCGGTGACCGGCGGCTCCCCGGTCCGGGACGAGGACCGTCAGCGTTGGGTGGCGCGGTTTTCGAGCGGGGAGCCGATAGACGAGCTTGAGGGTCTCGCGCTCCTCGCCGACTACGGCCTGGCCGTCGTCGAGAGCGCCCGCGCCGACACGCTCGAGGACGCGATCGCGGCGGCCGAGCGGATCGGGTTCCCCGTCGCGGTGAAGTCGGCGGCGCCGGGCGTCCAACACAAGTCGGACGTCGGTGGCGTGCGTTTGCGGATCGACGACTCACCGTCGCTCGAGGACGCATATTCGGATCTGGAACGCAGTCTCGGGCCGCAGGTCACCGTTGCGTCGATGGTGCCGCACGGAGTCGAGGTCGCCCTGGGGATCGTTCGAGATCCGCAGTTCGGACCGCTGGTGCTCGTTGGCGCCGGCGGCGTTCTCGTCGAGGTGCTGAAGGATCGCCGCCTCGCGATGCCGCCGCTCGACGAGGTTCGAGCACGGTCGATGGTCGACCGCCTCGAGGTGCGTCCCTTGCTCGACGGTGTGCGAGGGCAGCCTCCCGCCGACGTCGACGGGCTCACGCGGACGATCGTGGCGCTGTCGTGGCTCGCCAAGGACCTCGGTGAGCGCCTCGAGGCACTCGACGCGAACCCCGTGATCTGCTCGGCCGATGGTTGTGTCGCCGTCGACGCGCTCGTGATCCCGCGCATCTCCTGACCGAGCCGCTCAGGTGGGGCAAGCAGGAACATGGAGGTACGTGCGGCACTCGGAGTCCGTGAGCGAGCGCGTGACTCGGCCCTTCGCGATCTCGAGCACGTCCTCGAAGGCGATCGCGTGCACGAGGATCCTTCCATCGGTGTAGAACAGCGCGACCTTCGACCCGTCTGAGCTAAAGAACGCGAATTCCAGGTCGCTTGGCTCATCGAGTGACGTGAAGATCAGTTCGCCGGTGTGCGCGTTCCACACTCGGGCCGCGCCGTCGCCACTGGATGTCACGATCCGTGTGCTATCCGAGCTGAACCAGACCTGCCAGACCCGTGCCCTGTGTTTCAGCGTTACCAGCGGAGCGAGTGTGTCCGCATCCTGCAACAGGACCACGTTCTGTTCGGGACCCCCGACCACGGCGAGAACCCTCCCGTCCGGACTGAGCGCGCCAACAGGAGTTGCGTCAAAGCCGACCTCGGGATAGGGAGCTGACGCCACCCGCCTTCGCGATCGCAGGTCCCAGACCTCGACGAGGTCCGAGTCCTCCCGGGTCAGGGAGAAGGCGACCCGGGAACCGTCGGCGCTGAATGCAGTGTGGTCACACCGGAAGCCGCCTGTGCCGCTCGGGGAGATCATCGTCTCCCCGGTGGCGACGTCCAGGACGCGAGGAGCCGCCGGCCACGAGCAGACGAGGAGTCCGGTCCCGTCGGGACTGAAGTAGGCAGCGTACGCGGAAGAGAACGCAGCGACCGGGTCCGTCTTTCCCGGGGCCAACGCCCACACCTGTGCGCCCGTCGAGACCTCCCACATCCGAACCGACCCGTCGGTTCCCACGGTCGTGAGCAGACGTCCGTCCGGGCTGAGGGCCACGATCGGGGAAACGACGGCGCCGTAACTGCCGGCCGGGATCCTGGGCGGTGCGTACGTCGACGCGGCCATGACCTCGCGACCGGAGACCAGATCCCACACATGCGCAAGCCCTTCGCCGTCTCCGGTCGCCATCAAGTGGGCATCGTCGCTCAGGCTGACAGAGAAGACGTCGGGGCAACCGATGTCGGCGCCGCACGAGATGTCCGGGGAGGGGCGGCCCAGGATCCGCGAGCCGTTCCGAAGATCCCATACCCCGACCGACCCGTCATCGCCGATGAGGGCGACTGCGGTGCCGTCGCGCGTGAGTGCGCCGTCGCGGATCCCACGACCCAGGATCGAGGTCGTGTCGATGGCGACGGCCGGGACGGCGCGGCGCAGGACCTGCTCGGCCTCCGGCAGGACGTTGCCATCGAGGCCCTGCGTCGTCCGGAGCGCTTCGAGGGCGAGCAGGATGGCGAACTGTCGATCGACGTCGAGGTTCTTCGCCGCCCCAGCCAGGAGCTCACGGCCTGCGGCCACGCTCGACGCCCGCTGCGCGCTGGCGTTCCGGTTCAAGACGATCGCCGTGAGCGTTCCCGCGACGAGCGCTGCGGTGGTGACTGTGAGGAAGAGGGCCCGCAGTCGCTTGACGGAGCGACGCTCCAAGGTCCGTTCGCGAAGGCTCCGGGTCGCTTCTGCGGCGCGCTCTTCATCTCGCCTGGCGACGCTGGCCGAGAGATAGCCGCGCTCCTCGAGCCCGAGCGCGAGGTTCGTGGCCGATCCCCACGATTCGAACTGATCCAGGCGAGATCCCACCAGAAGGAAGCTCGGCTCGCGCCTATTTCGCTCCCATTCCCGGGCTGCATCGGACAGCAGCCGACGCATCCGGACGTCCTCGCGAGCGTCCTCGATCCATCGGCGCAGCCGTTCCCAGGCGCCCAGGAGCGCTTCGTGCGCCACCTCGACGGTCGGCTCTCGTGTCACGGGGTCGCGATCGAACGTGAGGAGGCGGTGTCGCCCGTAGGTGTCGAGGGCCGACTCCATAGCGCTCGCGTCGACCTCGATCGCGGACAGCTCCGACAGCGAGACCCGGCACCGCGTGTCCGCGACTCCGTCGCCGAGCGTCACGAGCCGCAGGAAGAGCTGGCGAACGGCGTTTCGGCCGGCTGGTTGTCGGCTCGCGTACAGATGCTCGGCGCTCGCGGCGAGGGCGCCGCCGACGCCCCCGATCTCGCGGTACGCCTCGAGCGTGAGCCTCCCGTCGTGGCGTCGATCGTGGAGCTCGGTGAGGGCGTACTGGACCAGGGGCAGCGCGCCCGGCTGTTCCGCGACGTCCGCCGCGATCTGGGGGACGAGCGCGCGATCGACGGTCAAGCCCGCGTGCTCCGCCGGCCGGACGATCGCCCGTTCGAGCTCCTCGGGCGTCAGGGGGCCAAGGACCTCGGTGCTCGACCCCATCAGCTCCCCCATCCGGGGATACTCGAGCGGCCGGTCGTAGAAGTCGGCGCGGAGCGTGGCGATCACGCGTACCCGGCTTGCCGGGTCGGCGGTCGCCACCCGGAGGCTCTCGAGGAACAGCGCCCGGTCGTCCTCGGCCTCGGTGAGCGTGAACGCCTCCTCGAACTGATCGACGATGAGCAGGAGCTCGGTGCCTTCGGGGACGATCGCGTCCGCCAGCTCGAGGAGCCCCCTGGGACCCGACTCGAGGCGGCCGAGGAGGCCGGCGGGCGGATGCACAGCGACCCGCAGCAACGCCGCGTCGAGCTCCTCCATCGGATGATGACCCGGATGCATCTCGGTGACGAACCAGGCCTCTGAGCCGGGGACCGCACCGTGGCGGAGTGTCGCCACCAGGCCGGCGCTGACCGCCGAGGACTTGCCGCTTCCGCTCGGTCCGACGACCGCGATGAACCTCGACGATCGGCCCGTGTGCGACAGGCGATCGAGCAGCCGCCGGATGAATGCTTCCCTGCCGAAGAAGTCCAGGGCGTCGGCTTCGAGGAACGGCCGCAGACCTTTGTAGGGGTTGCGGACGTCGGCGACGACGGCAGCGAGACCGTCCGCCCTTGCCCCCAGGACCGACGCGAACTCGGCGAGGACCGCCGCGCTGTCGTCGGGTCCCCGCGCGATCTCCGCCCGGCGGATAACCTCACCGATTTCCATGGGGAGTCGCTCTCCGAGCATCCCGCGCGCCAAGGCGGTGAACGCTTCGAGATCGTCCGACGTTCGAGCCGATCCCCGTCCGATGGAGAAGTCCGTGAGGTAAGCGTTCCCCTCCTCGTCGAGGAGCACGTTCGGCGGGCCGAGATCCCCGTGGACCACGCTCCGGCGGTGAGCCATCGCCAAGGCGGAGGCGACCTGCTCGAGGATCCGGGTTGCCCGTTCGCGCGGGAGCGCGCGCGAGCGACCAACCAGCTCGCTCAAGCTCCCACCTCGGAGGAACCTGGTCACCACGTACGCCCGGCCCGGCTCGCGCCAGTAGTCGTAGACGGGCGCGATATGAGGATGCTCGAGCGCCGCGACGGCCTGTGCTTCGGGTTCGAATCGACGGACGAACGCCGGATCGTTGGCACGATGCTCGTGGATCACCCGAACCGCCACCTCCCGGCCGACGTTCGGCTGGGTTGCTCGGTAGAGGACGCCGAACGGGTCCTCGCCGACGCGTTCGAGCAATCGATATCCCCGCAGCGGTTCTCCTCTGGTATCCAGGTCCGCGCTCTGAGCGAGGATGCGCTCGTGCACCTTGCGCAGGTCCGGCGACGGATCGATCCCGAGCTCGTCGGCCAGGGTCCCGCGGGCAGCCTCGTATGCCGTGAGCGCGTCTCCTTGGCGACCAGCGCGATAAAGGGCGACCATCAGCTGCTCCCAGAAGCGCTCGCGGAGCGGGTGGCGTGCGGTGAGGCTCTCGAGCTCGCCGATCACGTCCCCGAGCTCCCCGAGCTCGAGCTGGGCCTCGATCCGCTCCTCCAGGGCCGCGAGCCGTAGGTCATCGAGCCGCGCCGCTTCAGAGCGGAGCGACGGCTCGGTTGCCAGGTCCCCGAACGCGGGACCGCGCCACAGATCCAGCGCGTGGTCGAAGGCATCGACGGCCGCCTTCGCGTCGATGGGCAGGAGCCGCCGCGCGTCGCGAAGGAGCGATCGGAAGCGCACCGCATCGAGCTCCGATGGGTCGGCCTTGAGCAGGTAGCCGGCCCTGCTTCCCTCGAGCCGCTCGGCGCCCAGCGCCTTGCGCAGGTGCGAGGCGTAGCTCTGCAGGGCGTTCCGAACGGTCTCGGGCGGCTCCTCACCCCATACCTCATCGATCAGCACATCGGTCGGTACAAGGTGGTTGGCGCGCAGGAGGAGGTGGGCGAGGACCGCCCGCTGCTTGGGTCCCCCGAGCGGGATCGGGCCGTCACCGTTCTCGACGACCTCGATCGAGCCCAGGATCCGGAACTCCATCGGGCGACGGTAGCCCCTGGTCGTCGAGATGGGAATGCCGGGTTCCGCCGAAGGGCGAGCGTTCACCGCTGCAGCGTTTGCGGGGTCGCTGAAAGCTCGCTGAAAGGTTCGGGTCAGCGGGTGACACGCCTTCCGCACCGGGCCCTCATGCGCCCGGTTCGACCGTGCGCCCATGCGCACAATCGGTCGGTTCGGAGCTTCGATCCTCGCTCTGACGGCACTTGCCGGGGGTTGGTCCATCGCGGCGCGACGCGCATCTGGGGTGGAGCTCCGGCCAGGGGTCACGGTCTTCTCGGAGGACCCGGTCCATCAGCAGCTCGCCATGTGGGCGGTGGCGCGGTTCGAGCGCGCGGGGTTAGACCCCCCGACGGTCGAGATCGCCTTCCATGCGGACGCCTCGGGGTGCGGGGGCCACCTCGGGTACGCGAAGGATGGTCATGTCGACGTCTGCACGGTGCTCGTGAATGAGATGGCTCGCAGGAACCTCCTGCACGAGATGGGACACATCTGGATCGACCAGAACGTGTCGCGGGCGGACCGCGATCGTTTCCTCGAGTTCCGCAGCCTGCGGACGTGGAACGCATCGACGGCCGATTGGGACGACCGCGGCTACGAGCAGGGAGCCGAGATCATGGCGTGGGCTCTCGGGGACAGGATCCTGACGGCGCAGATCCCGGATCACGATCCTGCGCAGCTCCTTGTCGCGTTCGAGATCCTCACCGGCGTCGTCGTTCCCCTTGGCTCTGAAAAACGCGACGCACGCTCATCCCCGCGATGGACCGGATGCGAGCCGGGGTCGGTCGACGTTCAGACGAAGTGGCTCGGGTCCGGCTGCGTTCCCTCGGGCCACCCGGGGTAGTCGTCGCCGGGGTATTCCGACGGCTTGCCGTAGCAGTTGTCGATCTCGGGCAGTGGCTGCGCATCGGTGCGCGGGTTCTTCTCGAACGCGAACGCGTGCTCGAAGTTGTGGGTCCGTTCGATCCGCTCCGTCAGGTACGGGAGACCCCAGTTGTCCGCGACGAACCGGAGCGGGCTCGAGAACTCGCCCTCGGCGTCGTCCATGTAGCCCTTCCTCGCAAACGGGCTGAGTACGAGCATGGGGACGCGGAACCCGAACCCGAGGTCGTCGACCGTGGGCGGCGGCACGTGGTCGTAGAAGCCGCCCCACTCGTCCCACGTCAGGAAGATCGCCGTGTGCTCCCAGTCGTCACTCGCCATCACCGCGTTGACGACGTCCGTGAGCCAGTTGTGGGCAAAACATGTGCTCTCGGGCGGGTGATCCGAAAGCTCGAACCGCGGCGTAACCCACGTGACCGACGGGAGCCGTCCCTCGCGGATGTCCTGCGGCAGGCGTTCGACGGAGCGGATCCGTTCCGGCCGCCAGAGGTCGGTGTGGAACACGCCCTCGATGCCGTTCAGGGCGTTCCAGAAGTAGCCGGACTGCCCAGGTTGCGCTGCGTAGAACGCCCAGGACACGCCGGCGTCCTCGAGCTGTTCGGGCACGGTCCGGAACGTGAAGCAGGAGTCGTGCTTGGTGAGGTTGCCACCCTCGTCCTTCACCAGGACGAACACGTTCTTGCCGACCGCGTCGCACCCCCAGCTCTTGAAGGTCCGGCCGTCCTGAAGCTGGCGGGTCTCGATGTTCTCGGGGTTGTCGAGCGCACCACCGGATTGGCCCGCCACGAAGAAGAAGTGGTTCGGATAGGACGGGCCGCCGACCGACGCGAAGAAGTTGTCGCACAGCACGTAGTCCTTCGCCCACGACCAGTAGTTCGGGATCGACGTCCCCTCGAACTGCGTGTAGGCCCACGGGTCGCCGAACTGGCCGTTGCCGAACCCGTCGTACGCGCCGCCGTTCACGTCGTTCAGGTGCGCCGCGCGGTCGTGGGGGATGTCGCCCGGGAGCCAGTGCGGGCTCGCAGTGAGCGGGACCTCCTGGCCGAACCTCACGCCGACCCTCGCGCCGTTCGCGCCAGGAAACCTGCCGTACAGGTTGTCGAAGCTCCGGTTCTCCATCATCACGTAGATCGCGCGCTTGATCGGCCACCGCGTGTCGGTCGCCACGACCGATGCGGTCGCGCTCGGCGCCACCACCGGCTGCTTGCGGCCGCCGCCGGTGCATGCGTACATCGTCGCGCCCGCCAGGGCGAACGCGGACGTGCGCAGGAACGATCGCCGGGAGAACAGCGACGAGTCGTCGTGTCCGAGCCGTTCGTAGCTCGAACGCTCCTGGGGGGGTGGGGGGGAGGCTCCGTGCACGGTTGCCCAAGCTATCAAGCAACCCCGCGAACGATATCCTTCTGCGACCCTCAGACCCCATGCATCAGCACAGGTTCTCCACCACGCTCTCTGGCGCGATCGCGTCCGCCTGCGTCGTGTTCGCGCTCGCCGCCTGTACCGGCGACGCCGAGCCCGACGCGCCCTCGACGACGCCCCCGGTCACGCCGATCCCGCAGACCGGTTCGACAGCGTCGCCCACGCCGCCCGCGCTTCCTGCCGAGCCGCCCGCCACGCGGGGCCCGGTCTCGGCGGACTGCGTCAACGGGTGGGTGACGCCGCCTCGTGACTCGGCTCGCTACGCCGAGCCGCTGCGGGTGATCCGTCGGGCAACGGGCGTCGAGGGTCCACTCGAGGTGGTGGACCTGCGCTTCTTCGAGGGCCCTGAGTCGCCTCCTTCGGACAAGGGCTACCTCCTGGACATCCGGCGCTGGTACGTCAAGGCATTCGCGAAGCACGACCTCTCGTTCCAGGGACGGTTCCTGGTGGAGTCCCGGGAGTTCGGGGCGGGTCTGGTCGCGGTCGCCCCCTACGACACGAACGGCTACCGCTCGCCGGATTGGGTCGGGTTCCAGTTCGACAGCGGCGACCCCGAGGCGCGGGTCTATCCGGGGCTGCCCGGAAGCTGGGCCGGAGTGCCCTACGACTTCGTGAGCGGGGGTGCGGGGCTGCAGATCCCGGGGTTGCCCGAAGAGGTGGTCGGGTGCTTGTCGGCGACATGATCGCGGTCGCCGACCTCGTCGGTCCGTCCCCGGCCGGCTAACCGCCGGCGAGCACCGCGGCGCCTACTGCACCCGACAGGTCGCCGAACTCGCTCGAGAGCATCGCGGGTGCGCGTTCCGGGACGAACAGCATCGGTTGCATCTCATCGCGGATCCGATCGACGAAGGGCGGGCCTAGGCGATCCGCGAGCCCGCCGCCGATCACGATCGCCTCGAGCGCGAGGAGGTTCTGCACCGACGCGAGCCCAACTCCGAGCGCCCACACCGCATCGTCCACCAGCTCGCGGGCCATCTTGTCGTGCTTCTCGAGCGCCGCGGCCCACACCCCGCTCGAGAGGCGCGTCCGCCCCTTCTTCTCCATGATGTCGAAGAGCTCGGTCTTGTGGCCCTCCTTGACCAGGTGTCGCGCGAAGACCTCCATCTGCCCGCGACCGGCGTACGCCTCGAGGTGACCACGCCGACCGTCCGAGCAGACCCTGCCGCCGGGCTTCACGATCGTGTGGCCGATCTCGCCGGCCGCTCCCTGACCCTCGTAGAGCTTGCCGTCCAGGACCAAGCCACCGCCGACGCCGGTCCCGACCCACACGCCGACCAGGTTCCGGTAGGGGCGTCCGGCGCCCCGCTTCCACTCACCGAGGATCGCGACGCGCACGTCGTTGTCGAGCCTGACCGGCACGCCGCCGAGCGCCTCAGAGACCATGGCCCCAAGCGCGACGGGCTGGGCCTCCTGGAACCCCGGGAGGTTTGGCGAGCTCGAGACCGTGCCGGCCTCGGTATCGATCGCTCCCGGGACCCCCATCCCGACCGCCTTGAGGTCGGTCGGCTGCGCCCCGCCGTCCGCGAGGGCCTTCGCGACCGACTCGCCGATCGCCGCCGCCACGTCCTTCGCGCCCGTGAGCGGCGTGGCCAGGCGATGCACACCCGCCACCTTCTTCGTGCGCACCGCCGCGGACTGGATCTTCGTCCCACCGACATCCACGCCGACCGTGATGGTGCCTATGTGAGCTCCCTCCGTGCCAGTCGCGTCGAGCGTTCTTCCGAAGAGGCCGGTTCGGCGTTCCGCGAGGAGTATGAGCGGCTCAACCCGAGGCGGTCCAGGCTCGCAGCATCCCGAGGACGATCAGGAGACGAGCCGCCAGGCTGACGGCCGAGGTGACCGCGACGACGACGATGGCGGCGAGCGGTCGTCCGAGCAGCGCGAAGACCGTGACGAACAGCAGTCGCGCGTCCCTACCTCCCAGGAAGAACCCGATCCATCGCTCGGGGGCGGGCGGGATCGCCAGCGCGGCGACCCTGTCTTTGGTCGCCATCGAGAGCATCGCTCCGGCCGTCGCCGCCACCGCGAAGAGGACGACGCTCCTGGGATCGCCCCCTTCGTCGAGCGCCCACAGCGCGAGCCCGCCGATCACGACCGCGTCGGCGACCCGGTCCAAGACCCCGTCCAGGAGGGCACCCCCCGGGCTGGAGCGGATCCGCAGACGCGCGATCTCCCCGTCGACGCCGTCGAGGATCGAGGAAGCCTGCACGAGGATGCCCCCGGCCAACCCGGCACTCGTAGCGAGCGCCCACGCTCCAGCGAGGGCGAACAGGAACGCCACGACGGACACGACGTCCGGGTGGATGGGCAGGTGGGCGAGCGCCATGGACGCGCGCGTCGAGATGGGGCGGTTCAGGTAACGAGAGACCGGTCCGTCGGCGTCTTTCGTGAGCGATCGGCGAAGCCTCGTCGAGACCGCCCTCAGGTCCTCGGGTGTGTCGACGTCCTGCCACCAGGCGTTCGGAGGAAGAGGCACGGCCTCGAGCGGGTGACTACGGGCGAGCTCAGTGACAGCGCCCGCGAGGGTGGCGTCTCCTCCCGCCTGGACGCTCCGTTGAGCATCGAAGACCGAGAGTGGTAGCAGGAACGCGCCGCAGTCGATCGAGGGGTCGCCGAGGTCCTTCGAGAACGCGACCGCACGCTCCTCGTGGAGACTGACCCTCGTCCCCTCTGCCCAGGCCCCGGGATCAGGTGCGTGGTCGA
>Ga0222623_10000571_pt1 | contig 11861 bp, 6 predicted proteins | sample PLMtaG_FD_177336 | JGI IMG/M metagenome (GOLD analysis project Ga0222623, IMG submission 177336) | Groundwater sediment microbial communities from an aquifer in East River, Colorado, USA - PLM2_30_coex | ecosystem: Environmental > Terrestrial > Soil > Riparian zone | place: USA: East River...
AGCGCCGAACGTCGATCATCCAGACACGCTAAAGCTCGAAGGCGGCTATTACGTCCGATACGGGCCGAATAACGTTCGCCTGAAGTTCAATACCAGCGGCCAACACGTGCAGACCGTTAACAGACTCGGCCAGATCACCGTTTTCGGTTATGACGTCAGCTGTGGTCGTTTGAGTGTCATCAAGCTTCCCCCCGATACGAGCAGTCGTATCTATCAATTCACGTACAGCTCTCCCACAGACTGCGCCACGCGCCTGGCATCTGTGACCGCTCCTCCAATCGGTGGGACCGCGAGGGTCACGACGCTCACCAATACCTTGGGTCGAGTGATCTCGATACGCGATCCCGACAACAACACGGTGTCGTTTGCTTACGAGACGGGCACAAACCGAATCGCGAGTCGCACAGATCGTCGCAGCAAAGTCACAACCTACGCGTACGACGCCGGCAAACGTGTGTCCGCATTCCGCGTACCCGTATGGACGGCCGACGTCGTGCTGAAGTCAGCACAGTCTCGAGGCCTTGCAAGTTTTGGGGCTGCCCAGCTGCCCGAGTCCGCGTATGCGATGATTGATGGTCCGCGTTCGGATGTCACCGACGTGACGAAATTCTGGGTGAACGCGTACGGCGCCCCGACACGTATACGGAATGCCGTGTTGCGGGAAACTCAGCTCACGTACGATGCCACCTGGCCAGCGCTCGTGGTGAAGGTGCGCGCTCCGAACCTGTTTGTGACCCAAGCATGGTACAATGCGCGCGCGCTGCTCGATTCAACGAAAGCCTTGAACCCGCTGGGCGATGGTCGTAACGCCAAGACCACTTTCACATGGCATGCCACATGGGCAATGCCGACGAATGTCACGTCTCCGGCGGGCGTGATTACCAACTTTGGATACGACGCTGCCACCGGCAACCGCCTATGGCAGGAGCTCGGATCGTCCGTCCATCGCGTGAATTACAGTTACAATTCATCCGGACAAGTTGTTGCAGTTACCCAACCTGGTCTGCCTCCGGAATCACTCTTCTACGATGCGCTCGGCAATCTTCATAGGACCAGGACTCCACTGGGGTTCCTATCGCTGTCCTACGCGGACGGCATCGGTCGCGACACTCTGGTAGCGACTCCAATTGGCGTGGCCACTGCGAGTGATACGACACAGGCGTTTATTAGTTGGAACCGCACGCGAACGGTTTTCGATGTCATGGGTCGTGTCTCCAAAACTGTGACCTGGGGTCCGCAAGCGACGGCCGCTGGGCGCGTTCATCCCGCCGATAGCGTGCGCGTCGAGAACAGTTACGATCTCGAGGGAAACCTCACGGGAACAACGCGATTCTATCCAGCGGGCGGATTCTTCACGGCACTTGGCTCCAGTTGGACCTACGACGACGCCGGTCGGCTTATTAGAGAGAATGCGTCGGGCCATGCCATGGAAACGATCTATACGCTCGATCCTGGCGGTAACCGCACGACCGTCACAACGGCTCGTGGGTTAGCGATCAGCACGCAATACGACGCCATGAATCGGCCCATGAAGCGGATCCTACCGCAGGTGAACTATAGCTCCACCTCGTGCACGGTCTTCGTGCCGCGCGGCGTGCCCTGCTTGCACACCTTTCCCACTCGCGACGGTCCGGATGTCTGCATTCGAGCCGACACGGCGGTATTTGGCTACGATCATGTCGGGAATATGGCGCGAGCCGATAACTGGGCCGCTAAAGTCAAACGGACCTTTTCGCCCAGTGGCATGCTTCAGCAGGACACGCTCAGGATTCGCACGTACAAGACATTTGCCCCAGGAGCGAGTCCCTGCGAGCCACAGGATCCCGATACCCTGCCGGGACCCGTCGACGAGTTCTCTTGGCACGTGTATGGGTTGCGCAATACCTATGACCTTGACGGTCGACGGGACACCTTGTACCACCCCAATACCAACTTTCCGTGCGCGGGGACGTGTCGCGACCGTTATGTCTATGAAACAACAACAGGTTGGCTCGATCGGATGTACAATCCATACGACAGTCTCGTCGACTTTACTTACGACTTGGCTGGTCGAAGAACTCAAGTGCGGTATCCCGGTGGGGCGAGCGGGATAACCGTCAGCCAGAACTACGATGCAGACGGTCGACCGACCGTACGATCAGGTTTCATCATTTATGACAGCCTTCTCTATGACGCGCCGGGCCGCATCGTTGGCGGCGCCGCGTGGGATGCCACGTGGGGTACGCGCCAGATCACCGCGACGTATAACGGCCTAGGCGGCCTGGTTTACGCGGAGGCGCTGAACAGCGGGGCCGGGTTCGAAGAATTTCGTCTCGACGCGATTGGAAATCGGATTTGGCAACGCGATGTCGGCCTGAATTCCGAGTACAACGATAGATGCCGCAACAATACAATTGACGGCCTCGGGCGGCTCGTCCAAATAACGCTAGATCTCGCGAATTGTCCGGCGCCGCCCCCCAGCTACGCGTACGAGCACAACACGTGGTACGACGGTGTGGGAAATGTTTCCGCGACGTTCGGCCGGCATAACGTCGGTGAGAGCCTGGTCTACAACCAGGCCCTTTCATATTACGATGCGGATGAAAAACTTCGCGTGTTCAACTCGATGGATGTGAATAATCAGGTATATGAACAGTATCGGTACGACGCCTTGGGCCGGCGCGTGCTCGTGCGCTCGCGCACGACCGATGGAACCGGCTTTGGCTACGCAGAACGCACTGTCTGGGACGGGGCGCAGATATTGTACGAGATCCGCGCGATCGGCGGCGACTCATCGGTCTTTGGGGAACGGGAATACGACAACCCGTGGGGCTATGGCCAATATGTAGGGAAAGTCGGAGTGGTGGGCTATTCGCATGCGGGGGGAATTGATCAGCCGGTGACGGTATTCCGGAGTGGGACGGCATTCGTCCAGTACACAGACTGGCGCGGTACGCCGGCGATCGGAAGCTACATGAATGGAACGGCCACGAGCGGCGCCTGCCCGCCCTTCCCAGCTGGTCGAACGACCGTCGATGGCGAGAAATCCGGTGAGCCATGCACCGAGTGGTGGGGGAGCTTGGTGGGAGCGCAGACTGATGGCTCGGGGATTGAGTTCATGCGCAATCGGTACTTTGATCCTCACACGGGACGGTTCACACAGGAAGATCCGATTGGCTTGGCCGGAGGATTGAACCTCTATGGCTTCGCAAAGGGAGATCCTGTCAACTTTAGCGACCCCTTTGGACTCTGTCCGGTTCCAGCCGACGACTGCCCCTTCGGCTATTGGGCGAGTTACGGTGCGGCCACCGGCTTGGCAGCTGGCACGGCCTTTGGACTCCTTGCTGCGGTACCGACCGCTGAAGCCGCTGCGCCAATCACTGTCCCTGTTGCTGCCGGCGTCGGTGGGGCTGCAGGAGCCCTCGGCGGTTTCACCGCCGACGTCACGTTTGCCATTGGCAGGTCGTCCGTGGGGAAGACCATAGGGCGAGCGGTCGATAAAGCCTTAGCAACGATCGGCTTAGTACTCAGTTTTCTCTTTATGGAGCCAACGGTAAGGAAGCCTGAGCCGCCGCCCCCCCCACCACCACCACCGACGTCGACTCAGACGGTCGTCGGGTGTGACCGGTCCCACGAAACGTGTCCATAGTCGACGGGTGGTCTTCCCGCCTGCCATCCAGCTGATGCTGGTGGCAGGCGGTGCCTATAGAATCTAACCCATGCCTCGGCTGAGCGAACTTCCGTGGCTCCTCCTCATATGGACGGCTCGACGCCGCATCGTCGAGGGCGTCCGAGTCTGTGTCTCCCATTCCGCCGACGACGGTGACGATGTGTTTGAGAAAGCTGCTGAGGCATTGCGTCTGATAGCTAGGTACGCCCCCAGAATGTCCGCGCGAATGCGTAGGGATGTGAAGCGGCTTCTGTTCGGAGATGTGTTCGGCGGGCGCTATCTAGACGGACTACAAACGTGTCTGATCGGAGTCGACTACGCACGTCGTGCTCTACCGCTCGAATTGGCGATGATGGTTGTACACGAGGCAACTCATGCACGATTGGCAAGAGCAGGCTTTCGATACGTGGGAGCTTGTCGAGAGCGAATCGAGCGGATTTGCATCGCGGCCGAAATCCTATTCGCCGAACGCGTGCCTGGAAGTCAGGCGGCAATCGACAGCACACGGGCACTACAAGAAAGCGAGTGGTGGACGCCTGAGAGAGGGACGGAGGACGCGATTGCCGAACTAAGAAGGCGCGGTTTGCCAGAGTGGATAATTTGGATTCTGCTGCGCCTGCGCAATCGAGCATGAGTCTATCGAACCTGTTCTTTGCGCTCCCGTGCCGGATTCTCCCGCGCCGCATTGACCGTGTTTCTGCTCACACCCAACAATCGCGCGGCCTTCTTCACATTGCCCCCCGTTATCCTGAGCACTCTTTCTACGACGATTCGGTTCCCTTCACGGTCCCCACGCCGTTTAAACTGAAGGCGCGGGGTCAACTCGGCGGGTAGGTGCTGCACGCCGATCTCTGCTAAACCCTGGTCCCTCGCGAAGAGATACGCGCACAGCACGATCCCCTCCAGCTCCCGCACATTCCCCGCGTAGTCACCTTCGCAGAGCAGCGCCAATGCCGCGTCGGTGAATTGCGTCGGTCCATCAACACCAGTCCGCTGCGGACAGCGCTTCAGTGTCCGATGCACGAGCAACGGAATCTCCGACCGGCGCTCCCTGAGGGGTGGTATCCCGATCGCGCACTCCCCAAACCGGTATCGAAGGTCCTTCAACAGCTGCCCCCGCTGCATGAGGACATCAGGATCGTCGGTCATCGCCAGAATGACCCGGCACGCCACCGTCAATACACGGTCAGACCCGACCGGGCTGTACGTCCCGCGATCGAGCACCTGGAGCAGTTGCTTCTGCACGCCGAGATCCAACGTGTGCAGATCATCGAGCAGCAGCGTCCCACCGCCTGCCGTCGCAATCCGCCCCGTGCGCATTTTCCGCGCATCGGTATACGCCCCCTGCACATGCCCAAACAACTCATCGAGCGCCAACTGGGGCGCCACTGTCCCCACGCTGAACGCGTGGAATCCACCGGAGCGTCCACTTAGTTGATGGATATGCTCAGCGAAGAACGTCTTCCCGGTCCCACTCTCACCATACAAAATGACAGGCGTCGCCGCGGGCGCGAACGCATGCGCCCGGGAAATCGCCTCGACCATCGAAGGAGCCAGGGCAATCGGCTCGTTCGACGACGGCGGCGAACGGCGATCCGGCAGCAGCTGAGGTGTCGTCATGCGATGTAATTAATTCTTGGCGTCCGGATATAATTAATTCTCACGTCGCATATATGAGTAGGGGGTTGGCGCACGAAACGTCATAAGGGAATTCCCATAACACGAAAGGACTAACACGAAAGGACTAGTACAACAAAATCTGCACAGTCGGGCATCAGGGCCCGATTTTCGTAACTATGAGACCCATCCACGTCTGATCGGCGAACACACTGCCGAGCGCCGGGCCCGCCCAGAGATCGATGAGCAGGGACCAAATGAGACCCGTTTTGTCACCGCTTCGCCGCGAAGAACCCCCTAATCAGCTCGGCGCACGCCTCCGCTTCAACGCCGCTTTGCACATTCCACGCGGTGATTCAGCCTCGGATGCCGCACGATGTCCCAGGCTACTTGAGAGTGCGGCGATCCTAAGGCACGGTTGGAGGAGGATCTGGGTACTTCACACCTAAAGGGAAAACAGGAACAGAGCGAACGCAACGGCGGTCAATCCGAGAAAGAGTGCTTGCAGAGGATATCTCTTCGACACTCGCCAACACACGGAGTCGCGTCGGCGATTACTGCACCTGCTACTCGTCAACGTTGGCTTGCTCGAGGCTGTCCGACTGGCACCCGAGGAACGCTGGCGCGAAGCGCTTCAGCGGGTTTACGAAACGTAGAAGCTGGGAGTGGTCACCGAGAAGCGACGGTCCGCACTCGAAGACGCCCAGCGCGGCGCTGCGGCGGCCTCCGCACGATAATGTCCACATCACGGCCGAGCGCGATCAACCAGGTGAGCAGGCGCTCCGTGGAGAAGCCAGCAAGCCGCCCGTTGAGGAGATGTGAGACCTTCGGCTGGTCAATGCCCATCAGCTCAGCGGCCGCAGCCTGGGTGAGTTTGCGTCCCGCGATCGCGCGCGCGATTTCGGCCGCGAGCCGCGCCTTGAGGAGGCGCTCCTCCGCCCCTGGCAGGCCGAGGTCGGCAAAGACGTTGCCGCTGCTTTTGATGATCTTCATAGAGCCTACGGCGGACCAGCATCATTTCTACGCGCGGCGCGCGGCAAAAAACTCGCGCATCAGCTCGGCGCACGCATCCGCTTCAACGCCGCTTTGCACATCCACGCGGTGATTCAGCCGCGGATGCCGCACGATGTCCCCCACCGACCCGCACATCCCCGCCTTCTCATCGAACGCCCCAAACACGAGCGTTTTGACCTTTGCCAACACGATCGCCCCGGCGCACTGCGCGCACGGCTCGATCGTGACGTACAGCGTGCAGTCGGTGAGCCGGTCGGTCGCTAACGCCTCGAGCGCGCGCTCGATAACGAGAAACTCGGCATGATACGTGGGGTTTTGGCGGGCCACGGTCTCGTTGTGTGCGGTAGCGATCAGCTCGTCGCCACGCATCACGACCGCGCCGATGGGGACCTCGTCTTTGGACGCTGCGAGCCGCGCCTGCCCCAACGCCGCTGCCATACCAGTCCCCATTCACCACTCCCTGTTGTTACGCACGCACCGGCTCCCGGGCCTTCTCGAAGCTCAGCGAGTTGCCTTCCTTGGCCCGGTCTACCCGGATCCGATCCCCCTCGTTGTATTGACCCTCGAGCACCGCCACCGCGAGCGGATTCTGGAGCAGCCGCTGGATCGCACGCTTCAACGGCCGCGCCCCATAGACAGGATCGTAGCCCTCCGCGACGAGCAGCTGCTTCGCCGCGGGCGTTACCTCGAGCGTCAATTTGCGATCGGCGAGCAGCTTCTCCACCCGCTTGATCTGGATATCCACGATCTGCGCGATGTCCTCGTGCGACAGCGGCCGGAAGATGATGATGTCATCCACCCGGTTCAGGAATTCCGGCTTGAACGCCTGACGCAGCAGCTCCATCACCTTCGTCTCGGCCTGCTCCCACGTGACCTGTTCCGTGCCCGCCTCGATCAAGTATTGCGAGCCGATGTTCGACGTCATGATCAGCACGGCGTTGCGGAAGTCGACCGTCCGCCCCTGTGAATCGGTGAGACGGCCGTCGTCGAGAATCTGCAACAGGATGTTGAAGACGTCCGGGTGCGCTTTCTCGATTTCGTCGAACAGGATCACCGAATAGGGCCGGCGCCGGATCGCTTCGGTGAGCTGGCCACCCTCTTCGTATCCGACGTACCCCGGCGGCGCACCGATCATGCGAGCGACCGCGTGCTTCTCCATGTACTCCGACATGTCGAGCCGCACCAGCGCCCGCTCGTCATCGAACAGGAACTCGGCCAGCGCGCGCGCCGTCTCGGTCTTGCCGACACCCGTGGGGCCGAGGAAAATGAATGAGCCGGTGGGGCGATGCGGATCCTGGAGTCCCGCGCGCGCCCGCCGCACCGCGTTGGCGACGGCCGCCAGCGCTTCCTTCTGCCCGATGACCCGCCTGCCCAGCTCCTCCTCGAGCCTGAGCAGCCGCCCCTTCTCCGACTCGAGCATCTTGGTGACCGGAATGCCCGTCCACTTGGAGACGATCTCGGCGATGTCTTCGGCGTCCACCTCTTCTTTCAGGTACTTCCCCTTCTTCTGGATCTCTGCCAGCCGCTTCTCGAGCTGCTGGATCTCCTTCTCGACGGCGGGAAGCCGCCCGTAGCTGATCTCCGCCGCTTTCTGGAGATCGCCGCGGCGCGTCGCCAAGTCGGCTTCCGTGCGCAACTGCTCCAGCTCGGCCTTCTTAGCCTGAATCCTCTGGATCGCTTCTTTTTCCGCGGTCCATTGCGCTTTCATGGCGTTGGAACGCTCACGTAGCCCGGCAGTCTCTTGTTCGATTTTGGTCCGACGTTCCTTGGACGCCTTGTCCTTCTCCTTTTTGAGCGCCGCCAGCTCGATCTCGAGCTGCACGATCTTGCGCTCGACCTCGTCGATCTCCTGCGGCAGCGAATCGATCGCGATGCGCAGCCGCGCGGCGGCCTCGTCGATCAGGTCGATCGCCTTGTCGGGCAGGAACCGGTCCGTGATGTATCGATGCGAAAGAGTTGCGGCGGCAACGATAGCGTTATCTGTAATCCGTATTCCGTGATGGACTTCGTAACGCTCCTTCAAGCCGCGCAGAATCGCGATCGTGTCTTCGACCGACGGCTCACCCACGAACACCGGTTGGAAGCGCCGCTCGAGCGCCGCGTCCTTTTCGATGTTCTTGCGGTACTCGTCGAGCGTGGTCGCGCCCACGACGTGCAGCTCGCCACGCGCCAGCGCCGGCTTCAGCATGTTGGAGGCGTCCATCGAGCCTTCCGCCTTGCCGGCGCCGACGAGGGTATGCAGCTCGTCGATGAATACGATGTAACGCCCTTCAGTTGTCGTGATCTCTTTGAGAACCGACTTGAGCCGCTCCTCGAATTCCCCGCGGAACTTGGTGCCCGCGACGAGCGCGCCAATGTCGAGCGCGATCAGGTGCTTGTTCTTGAGCGAATCAGGGACGTCGCCGTTGACGATGCGCTGCGCCAGCCCCTCGACGATCGCCGTCTTGCCCACGCCCGGCTCGCCGATGAGCACAGGGTTGTTCTTGGTCCGGCGCGACAACACCTGCATCACGCGGCGGATTTCCTCATCGCGGCCGATGACGGGATCGAGTTTCCCCTTGCGGGCAACCTCGGTGAGATCGCGCGTGAAGCGCTGGAGTGACTGGTACTGGTTCTCGGGCTCCTGATCCGTGACGCGATGCGCGCCGCGCACACCTTCGAGCGCGGCCAGCAGCTCCTTGCGGGCGACGCCATTGGCGGAGAGCAGCTGGCGGGCCGTGGCGCCCTTCTCTTCGGCGAGCGCGAGCAGCAAGTGCTCGGTCGAGACGTACGCGTCGCCGAGCGACTTCGCATCTCCGTCGGCGCGGTCGAGAACGCGAGAAAGCTCACGCGAGAGCGTCGGATCGGACCCGCCCGACGCCTTCGGAAAACGATCGATTTCCCGCTCGGTCTCGGCCAGGAGCTGCGCGACGTTGAGACCGGCTTTCTGGAGCAACGGCACGACAATGCCTTCCTCCTGCTGGAGGAGAGCATAAAAAAGATGGGCATCGTTGATGACGGGGTTGCCTTTGGAGCGAGCCACGGCGGCGGCTTGCTGGAGAGCTTCGGCCGCTTTGACTGTCAGTCGATCTGGTTGGATCATGCTTGGCCCCTAAGCAATCGGTGTGCCCGCCAAAGATGCCGAACTGGCAGCAATCGGCGGTAGGGGGCGGTAAAGGGGCGGTAAAAAAAGCGGCGGTAGGAGCAAGCACTCCTACCGCCCCCTACCGCTGCTTTACCGCCTCTTTACCGCCGCTACTTCATCACAATCATTTTCTTTGTGAACCGCCGTCCGTCCACGACCAGCTGATAGATGTAGACGCCGGATGCGGCTTCACGGTCGGTCTTCAGGACCTTGCCATCCCAGTACGCCGTGAATGCGCAGGACCCGGTCGTGCTGCACGTCAGCTCGAGGTTGTCGAGATCCTCGCCGGTGCCTTGCAGAATCGGCACGGCGACGAGCTGCGCCAGCACGTTGTAAATCTTGAGCGACACCCGCGGCCGATGACCATTGGCAAACAGATCACCGTTCAAGGTGAACGGGATCGTGGTCGCCGGATTGAACGGATTCGGATAGTTCTGCTTCAGCTCCACGAGCGGAGGGGGCGCCGCTTGCCCCAGGACTCCATTTACTCCCCCCAACGCCGCCACAAGCATTACACAGGCGTACAGCTTCATCCCCGACTCCTCTGCGAACGGAAAAGATGCGTTAGACCGCTCTCCTTGTAGGTACAGGGCGCAAGAGTTGATGCTACTCAGCAAAAACTAGGAAGTGCTGTGTCGCTGTCAAGCACGTAAAACCCTGGTATCGCCCTTCCGGCTCGTGATTCCGCGCCGGTCCGCCCACTCTAGCAGCGGTATCAAGTACTTGCGGGTCAGGCCCAAACGGTCTCGAAATTGCGCGGGCGTGGCCGCTCCAAGCTCGCGCAGCGTGTCTTCGACCGCCCGACGGAACTCCTCCAGCGCCTGTTTCAGGGCATAGCGCTCTTGATCCACCCGCTCGACTGAGCCTTCGCGCGCGAGGTGCGCGAGCAGCGCCGGCACAGTCGGGTCCGAAAACTCACGTTGCAGCTCCGCAACAGTCGGAAGCTGCCACCGCGCTTCTGCCAGCCGTTGCGCCAGCCGCCCGCCCGCGTCGCCCGCGCGCGCCTTGAGCGCCGCCTGCCACCCGGGCTTCCGCACCGCTGCCCCGCCCTCGGTCAGCTCCCACGCCTGCTTCTTCACTCCATGCTCGACCAGGAGATCGAGCACCGCCGGAGGCGCTGTCACGCTCGCCCGGAGGGCCTGGAGCGAAAGACCTGGATCCAACGGATGCTCCTCGTGATGGCGGGCGACCACGCCGGCGAGCCGATCCACCTCTGCAGCGACGGCGCGCCGGGAAACCAACACTTCGCCGGCGCTCAGCACACCCTTCCCCGCTGCATCGATCACGGCCGGCACCTCAGCCGGCAGAACTCCAAGTCGAACCGGCAGACCCGAGGCCCGAACCCCCAGAAGCCCCGCTTCCTCGACAAAGCGCGCGAGACGTTCGGCGGGCGACTGCGCTGACGCGAGGCCGCGCTCGGAGGCGCGGGGGCGCTTGGGCGGGTAGGGGTCGAGCACCACGCCACCGCCGATCGTGGTGACCGGTGAAAAGCTGCGGATAACAAAGCGATCGCCGCCGCGGGCGACGAGTGGCCGTTCGAGCAGGAGCCGCGCCGTGCTCGTTTCGCCCGGGGCGATCGCGCGGACCTGCGCGACTCGTCCCAGCACTTCGGCCGTTCCGAGGTGAACGCGAATACGCGTGCGAACGGCGAGTGGCTTCTTGGCACCGGGCAAGAGCTCGAGCGCGACGTCCAGGCTGCTCGTCGGCGCCCACCCCGTCCCCGTCACGGCGACGTCGCCGCGATCGAGTTCTTCCTTGGCAACGCCCACGAGCGCGAGGGCTGTGCGGCGGCCTGGTCCTGCGTGATCCGCGTCCTGGTTGTGGACCTGGATGGAGCGCACGCGGACCTCGCGGTCCAGCGGCAACAGCCGCACGCTCGCACCGGCGGCTACCGTGCCGCTCCAAGTTGATCCGGTGACGACCGTTCCTGCTCCTGGGAGCGCAAATACCCGATCGATGGGAAGGCGAAAGAGATCGTCCTCCGGTCGATCCTGGAGGTCCTTCACAACCTCCACCAACGCTTTTTTCAGATCCTCCAAACCCTCCGCCTTGAGCGCACTTACGGCAACCGGTTCGGTCCACCGGATGCGACTGCGCGAAAGGCGTTGGGCCACCTCGGTACGCACCAGCGCCAGCCATTCGTCATCCACGAGATCGCGTTTGGTGAGGACCGGTATGCCGCGTCGCACGCCGAGCAGCTCGACGATGGCCAGATGCTCCTCGGTTTGGGGCATGATCCCTTCGTCGGCGGCGATGATGAGCAGCGCGACATCGATCCCGGTCGCGCCGGCGAGCATGTTCTTGACGAAGCCTTCGTGGCCGGGGACGTCCACGACGCTCGCCTGGATGCCGCCGGGCAGCGGGAGGGGCGCAAAGCCGAGATCGATGGTGATGCCGCGGCGCTTCTCTTCTTCCCAGCGGTCGGTATCGACTCCGGTGAGCGCTTTCACCAGGGCG
>Ga0222623_10000574_pt1 | contig 11833 bp, 14 predicted proteins | sample PLMtaG_FD_177336 | JGI IMG/M metagenome (GOLD analysis project Ga0222623, IMG submission 177336) | Groundwater sediment microbial communities from an aquifer in East River, Colorado, USA - PLM2_30_coex | ecosystem: Environmental > Terrestrial > Soil > Riparian zone | place: USA: East River...
TCGTACTCCTCCGCGGTGATCTTGCCCTCGTCGCGGAGCTTGGCGAGCTTGGCGACCTCGTCGGCCGCGGAGTACCCGGAGATGCGACGCTCGCGCTCCTGCGCCGCCGCGATCATCTCCTTGTCCTGCTCGGTCATCTTCGGCCGCGCGATCAGGTAGATCAGGATCCCGAAGAACGGAAGGATGAAGATCAGCAGGAGCCAACCGGCCTTCGCGCCTCCCGAGAGGTCGTTGCGCCGGAAGATGTCGGCGAAGACGCCGATGAACATCCAGATCAACATGAACCAGAAGAAGAAGACGATCATCGCCCACAGCACACTGCCGAATGTCCACTCATACGCCAACATCTCTACCCCTCCCCTTGGAGCCCGCCTTCGGGCGCGCGCGGAGCCTACCCCAAGAAGGCGGGGGTTGCATTCACGGTGAACGCTCGCGCGGCACGGGCTAGAGTCCGTTCCCGATGCAGACCGACGGATCGGGAACGCAGGCGCCGCGCGCGACGGCCGGCCGGGCCGAGGTCCGGCTGGCGAACGCCGGTTGGCGCCGGCGCCCCTCCGGCGAACCCCCTCCGCTCCCCCGCGGGCTGGGGTGGCGGGCGTGGGGATGGGCGACGGTCGCGCTGCTCGTCGCCGGCGTCGCGATCGGTCTCGCGATCGTCCCCTCGGACGCGCAGTCGCCCCTGCTGCGATGGTTCCAGGATCTCCGGACGCCCACGCTCGTCGACGTCGCGGAGGTCTTCGACGGCCTGACCGACCCGCTGGCCGTCTGGATCCTCCGCATCGCGATCCTCGTCGTCGCCGCCTTCTTCGGCCGGTGGCGTCATCTGATCACGCTCCTCGCCTTGTACGTCGTCGTCGACTTCGTGGACACGATCCTCGCCGTCCAACGGCCGGCGCCGGAGGGCGTGACGGTCCTGTCGAGCAACGCCACGACGTCGTTCCCGTCGCTGCCCGTGGCCGCCCTCGCGGTGACGCTGTTCGGTGCGGCGATGGTGCTGGCCCCGGCTGGCCGGCCCCGCAGGCTCGCGCTTGCGGGAGCGTTCGCGCTCACGGGGCTCGTCGTGCTGGCGCGGCTGCTCCTCGCCGCCGACTACCCGGTGGACGCGGTGTACTCGCTGCTGCTCGGGTGGATCACGGTGGGGTTCGCGTTCGCGTTCTTCGTCCCGGGGGACGTCTTCCCCGTCTCCTACGCCCGCGGCGGGAAGGCCGCGCACCTAGATCTGGGGGGCGCGCGGGGCGAGGCGATCGTCGCGGCGGTCCGCGACCAGCTCGGGTTCACCGTGACCGAGATCGAGCCGTTCGGGCTCGCCGGCTCGGGCGGCTCGAGCCCGCTCCGGATGCGCGTGGCCGAGATCGACGGGCACCTGTTCGGCAAGATCTACTCGACGAGCCACCTGCGCGCCGATCGCTGGTACAAGGTCGGACGCTCGATCCTGTACGGGCAGCTCGAGGACGAGGTCCCACTCGGGTCGGTGCGGAGGCTCGCGCTCTACGAGGACTACGCGCTACGACTGCTGCGCGACGTCGGGATCGGCGTTGCGACCACGTACGGCATCGTCGAGCTCACCCCGGACCGCGAGTACATGCTCGTGACGGAGTTCTTCTCGAACGCGACAACGCTCGGCGACGCCGAGGTCGACGACGCGATCATCGACGAGGGGATGGAGCTCGTGCAAACGCTGTGGGCCTCGGGGCTCGCGCACCGCGACCTGAAGCCCGCGAACATGCTCGTCCGGGGCGGCCACCTGCAGCTCGTCGACGTGTCCGGCCTCCAGGTCCGCCCGACGCCGTGGCGGCAGGCCGTCGACCTGGCGAACATGATGCTGACGCTGGCGCTGCGAAGCGACCCCGATCGCGTGTACGCGCGCGCGATCACGTCCTTCTCTCCCGACGACGTGGCCGAGGCCTTCGCCGCCGCCCGCGGGCTCGCGATCCCGACGCAGGTGAGCGAGAAGCTAAAGGAGGACGGCCGGCCGATCCTCGAGCGCTTCCGCGAGCTCGCGCCCGATCGGCCACCGGTCTCGATCCAGGTGTGGAGCGTTCGACGCGTCGCGCTCACGGCGGCCGCGGTCGTCGGCGTGCTCGCGCTCGCGGCGATGGTGTGGGCGACGCTGGCGATCGGTCTCGACTGACGCGCGAGACGGAGGGGAACCCACCGGAGCACGCCCACCGGACTCGCGTACACTGCACCGACCTTCGGACGGGAGAACCGATGTACCTGATCCTCGCACTGCTCGCGATCGCGCTGGCCGCCGGTTGGATCGCACAGGTGATCGTCGGTCGCAGCCACGGCCGGACCGACTGGACCGAGGCGTTGGTCGCTGGCTTCCTCGGCTCGTTCGTGGGCGGGCTGCTCGCGAGCCTGATCGCCGGCGATGGCCTCGAGTTCCGGCCGAGCGGCCTGATCGGGTCGATCCTCGGCGCAGTGATCGTCACCGCCGTGTGGGGACTGGTGCGCGGTCGCCGGACCGCGTAGCACGCGACCTCGTCGCGACGTCCGGGCTCGACGGCTCGCTCGGTTCGCGCTCGGCGCCGGACTCTTCCTGGTCAGTCTCGCCGAGGCCCGGCGCGGCGAGCTCCCCGGCTACGAGGAGCGGCTCTTCCGGCAGATCAACCGTGCGAGCGACCGGATCCGCGTCCCGGTCCGAGCGGTCATGCAGGCCGGCACGTTCGGGACCGTCCCCGCGGTCTCGGTCCTCGCGCTCCTCGCCGGCCGCAAGCGTCTGGCCGCGGGCCTGGCCGTGGGCGGCACGATCGCGTGGGTGGGCGCGAAGCTCGCCAAGCCGTTCGGCGGCAGGGCCCGGCCGCAGGGAGTCCTGCCCGACGTCACGATCCGCGAGGGCATCGAGGGCGACCTCGGCTGGGTCTCGGGCCACACCGCCGTCGCGACCACGCTGGCCTTCATCGCCGGCGAGGAGCTTCCCCGGGCCGCGCGGCCCGTCCTTGCCGCGATCGTGGGGACGGTGGGGTTCGGACGGATGTACGTGGGCGCGCACCTGCCCCACGACGTCGTGGGCGGTGCTGGCCTGGGGATGATGATCTCCGCCGCGATCCCCCCTGCCGACGGTGGCTGAGTCAACCCCCGTCCGCGCTCGGCAGCGGTTCGCCCCGCCGATGCAGCGTCGCGTTCAGGAACTGCGCCGCCACGAACAGCCGCGCGACCAGGAACAGGAACAGCATCATCACGACGGCGAGACCGAGCGCTCCATACAGATCGTTGCTGTGGTCGAGGCGGTACGCGAAGTACGTCGACGCGGCCAGCCCCAGCAGACGCATCCCGACGCCCATCAGCAGGGCACCAGGAAGGATCGATGTCCAGGGCACGTCCGCCCGTGGCAGCAACCGCAGCACCGCGAACGCCAACGAGGAGGCCAGCATCAGACCCAACGCGAACCGCACGAGTGCGGGGAGGCCGAGCGTCTCGCTGATCTTCGGCAGGAACGCCTGCAGGGCGACGGCGAGCACCCCGAAGCCGGTGACGGCGAGCGAACCCTTCAGCGAGCTCCCGCGTGGAGCGCGGGTCTCCCACGCCAGCTCGCTCACCAACCGAACACCGCGGTACACACCCCTCCCCGCCCACACCGTCAGGAACGCGCCGAGGATCAGGAGCCACCACCGGGCGCTCTGCGACGCGGCGACGGCCTGCGAGATCGCGCCCGCGAGGGCCGCGGTCATGCCGGTCTTCCTCGCGAGGTCGGCGGGATCGTCCCCCGAGAGCTCGGTCGCCAGACCGAACGCGCTCACGAGGAACAGCGCGAGCGGGATCTGCCACAGGAAGATCCGGTAGGCGAGGCCTCCCGCCAGGAGACCGCCCGCGCGTCGGCGATCGCTCTCGAAGGCCTGGACGGCGAGCCGTACCGTGGCGTGCTGTTCGCGTGCGCGGTCGAACTCCTTACGGGCCCTGGTCTCGAGCTCGGCCGCCGAGCGGCGTGCGCGGGCGATCCGGCCAGCGTCGCTCGCCGCCTGCTCGTCCGCATCAAGGGCGATCGGCGAACCCGGCTCCACGACGGGCTCGGGTGAGGGGGGACCGGGGGGAACCTTTGCTCCGGGGGCGGGCGGCTGCGGTTCCACGACTCCTCCACGCGTCCGTCAGGTGATCGGCCCGGACGACGTTCGGGCACGGCGAATGGTAGCCCGGGCGGTGACCCGCCTGTTGGCACCTCGTCGCCCAGGGGTGATGATGGGCACCCCGAACGAGAGGCCGACCGTGGACGAGGGCGCCGCTTCACCCGAACCCCTCGGCAAGGTCGTCCCGCTGCGGGTCGCCGCCCAGCCCCCGCCCCCGCTCGAACAGCTCGTCGAGCAGTCGTTCCGGATCGCGATCGGGGTAACCGCCCTCGCCTCCGAGGTGCTCGCCGAGGCTGTCGCCCGCACGCTCGGCCGGGAGCCGTTCGCCGAAGGCGAGGCGCCCCGCGACGAAACCACTCGGCCGGCTTCGGGGGTCCCGCTCGTCACGGGCGCGGCGATCGGGGTCGCCCTCGAAGGCGCTCGCTGGGGCGTTCGTGCCGCCACCACGATGGTCCGGAGCACCGAGCTGTTCTTCTCGCTCCTGACGAGCCCCGGGTTCGTCCAGGAGCCGCTCCGCCAGGCCGCGGATCGGCTCGGGTCGCTCGACGCGCGCTGGCGCGAGCAACGCCCGCGCGACGAGGACGCGGCGGCATCGTTCCTTCGGCTCCTGGTCCCCCAGGTCGTGGACGCGGCGCTCGACGAGATCGACCTCAACGAGCTCGTCGCCGAACGCATCGACCTCGACCAGGTGATCGACCGGCTCGACCTCGACCGGGTGATCGCGCGACTCGACATCGACGCCATCGTGAGCCGGATCGACCTCGACCGCATCGTCGAACGCATCGACGTTCGAGCGATCGTGGAACGGGTCCCGGTCGACGAGATCGTTTCCCGGCTCGACCTCGATGCGATCGTCGCGAGCGTGGATCTCGACCAGGTCGTGCGTGGCGTCGACATCCAGGCCGTTGCGGACAGGATCGACCTGCGGGCGCTCGTCCGGCGACTGGACCTCACGGCGATCGCGAGCGAGGTCATCGATGAACTTGACCTCACACAGCTGATCCAGGATGCGATGGGCTCGATGACCAACGAGACCGTGGGCGGCATCCGCGTCGAGAGCATGAACGCGGACCGCGCGATCTCCCGACTGCGGGAGCGGTTGCTGGGACGGAGGGGCGGCGGCGCGCCCGGTGAGACGCCTCCGAACCACAGCGCGAAGACCGCCGCCGGACCCGGCGAGGCCGGGAGCGGCAAACCCGAGGATCGGCCCTGAGCGCGTCCGCGCCCGCGGTGGCCCGAGAGCTGCAGGGGCAGCGCGCCGGCGTCGTCTCCCGGTTCCTCGCGGACGCGATCGATCTCCTGGTGATCGTCGCCGCCCTGGTCGGCGTCTACTTCGCCGTGAGCGGAGCCCGGTTCCTCCTGCACCCCCGGCAGTTCAGCTGGCCCGAGCCCTCCGCCCTGTACCTCAGCACGCTCGGCTGGATCCTGCTCATCGTCTACCTGACGATCGGATGGGCCAGCACCGGGCGCACGTGGGGCAAGAGCGTGCTCGGGTTGCGCGTGGTCTCCTCGCGCGACGTCGGCTTGCCGCTGTGGCGGGCGTTCGTGCGGGCGGTCCTGTGCGCGCTGTTCCCGATCGGACTGTTCTGGAGCGCGGTCAGCACCCGGAACGAGTCGGTGCAGGACCTGCTGGTCCGCACGACCGTCGTCTACGACTGGGGCTTGAGAGCAGCAGCAGCGCGAGCGCGAGGACCGCGCCGCCGAGCATCAGTCCGTCGCGATGGTCGCGGATCCACCGCACCCGGCCCGTGTCCGGCAGCTGCTCGCCGCGGAGCGCGGCTGCCACCCCGCGTGACACGTCCCGCACCCAGCCGCGCAGGGTCACGGCCCACGGGTACGGCCCGGTGATGAGCGCGATCAGCGCCGTCAGCAGCACGATCGCCAGCAGGATCGCGGTATAGCGGAAGAGGCTGGACATCAGCTGGTCCGTGAGGACCCGCACCGAGGGGAACCGCTGCGTATCGACGCGTTCGAACAGACGGTCCCGGGCCATGATCCCGATCCGCCGGATGATGACGAGCCCAAACGCGCCGCCGACCGTGAGCTGGCAACGTCCGGCGACGTCGCGTGGAGACCCAGAGGCTCGCCGCCACGAGGATCGGGATCAGCAGGAGCAGCAGCAGCAACAGGCGTTCGAACGCGTAGAGGAGCTGCTGCAACGCTGCCAGGTCCTCGGAGTCGTAGACGACGATCTGCCCGTACTCGGCGGGCAAGTCAACGCCGAGCGCCTGCTCGAGCTTCGCGATCGACGCGCTCGGGACCTCCCCCTCCGTGATCTGCGGAAGCGTCACGTCCCGGCCGACAAGATCGGATGCGACCGTCTGGATCGATGCCAACGCGAGGTTAACGAGCGGCAGCAGGTTCAAGAGCACCTTGCCCTGCACGATGGTGATGTTCCCGGTGTCGCCGCGCAAGATCGCCAGCACCTGCGTGTGGACGAACCGGTTCGCCTCCACCCGGAGAACGTCTTGAAGGCGTCGCTCGCGACCACCTTCTCCACCTGGTCCCGAACGAACCCCTTCACGGCCGTCGTGAGCGGACCCGCGAGCACGGTGGCGCGTTCGCCGAGCGTCGCCAGGGCATCCGATAGCGTCCCCTCCACGTTCAGCGCCAAGAACACCTGATCGGTGAGCTTCGTCGCGATCGATGCCTGGACCGCTGGATCATCCGCAAGCGGCGCGACCGTCGCCACGTAGCGGTCGGTGTTCAGGACCGTCCGAGCACCCCATGCCGCGGGGACGGTGACGGTGAAGACGATGATCGAGAGCGCGACCAGGATGGGGGTCAGGACCCGACGCAGCCGCCGCCGCTTCTGAGGCTTCGCCTCGAGGGTCTCGACCCGTGCCTCCAGTTCCTCCCGTTCCGCCCTCAGCCGCTCGACCTCGGCCTCGAGTTCCTCCGGCGACTGCTCCTGCGACCCGTTGCCCTCCTCGTTCACGACGCCTCCGTTCCCTCAACCGGTCCGGGCCTCGCGAAGGGCGCCTCGAACGCTCCCTCGGGCGGCTCCACGCCGGCTCCTAGACCGTCGACAGCTCCTTGCTCAGCCTTCGAACCTCGAACGCGAGGAAGATCTCGGTGAACCCACGGAACATCGCCGCGAACCCGACCCACACCAAGATCAGCGCGGCGCGCGGGGCGAACAACTGCTGCGAGGCCCAGAACGCCAGAAAGACCTCGAGGATCCCGACGACGAGCCCGAGCCACCACAGGTCGTTGACCTCCCGGGTCATGAACGCGACCGTGATGTCGAAGGAGCCCTTCAACAGCAGCAGGAAGCCGAGGATCGCGGCGAGCTCGTAGAAGGCGTCGAGCGGGTGCACGAAGGCCCAGACGCCACCCCCGATGAACAGGACGCCGAGGACGGCGTGGGCCCAGCGCCAGCTCGGCTGGGCGAACGTGATGACGAACTCGTTCGCGCCGGCCATCAGGAAGATCACACCCAGCAGCGCCCCCACGGCGGCGATCGACGTCACGTCGAAGCGGAGCACGATCAGCGAGATCAGCAGCCAGGCGATCCCCGTGACCAGGAACAGCCACCACGGCAACACGGATGCCCGCGCCCGAACGCTCATCTCGATCCCTCCCCTAGGGCACCCCGCCGACCGGCGCCCGATGCCTGGTCGGAGCGTAGCCGAAGCCCCGGGAGCGGCGTCATGGTCCCGATCGGATGAGATCGGGCGGCTAGGAGGGGCCGGTCGGCTCGGGTGGCGGACCGCCGCCTCCACCCGTGTCCGAGACCACGACGCTCCCGTTCATGTTCGGGTGCACGTTGCACTGGAAGTAGTGCTCGCCCGGTGGCAGCGCGGGAACGGCGTAGCCACCCGTGTCCGAGACCACGACGCTCCCGTTCATGTTCGGGTGCACGTTGCACTGGAAGTAGTGCTCGCCCGGTGGCAGCGCGGGAACGGCGTAGTCCACGGTCGCGGGTCCGGTGACCAGCTCCCCGGCGAACAGCTCGTCGGCGAGCGAGCTGTCCGAGTAGATCGCGATGTCGTGCTGCACGCCCGCGTCGCGGTTCTCGAACGTGATCGTCGTCGGCACCGGTTCGAGCTCGATCGTCGAGGTGTCGAACGCGATGTTCTGGGCCACGACGGTCACGCCGCCGGGCCCCCCGGGACCGGTCCCACCCGGGCCCCCGGGGCCACCGGGACCGCTCGGCACGGCCTGCATCTTGCCGGTCATCGTCGGGTGGACCTCGCAGTGGAAGAAGTAGGCACCCGCCTCGAGCGGGTCGACCTCGTAGTCGGTCTGTCGGACACCCGTGACCAGCGCCCCGCTGAACAGCGGGGTCCCCGCGAACTTCGGGTCGTCGAATATCTGGACGTTGTGCTGGGTGTTCGCGTCCTCGTTGTGGAACCGCAGCGTGAACGCCTCGCCCGCCGGGACCGTCAGCGAGGTGGGCTCGAACGCGATGTTCGCCGCCGCGAGCGTCACCACCGGCTTCTCTCCGCCCCCGCCAGGCTCCTCCTCGCTCCCCCCGACGACGGCGAGGGCGACCCCGCCGGCGAGCATCGCGACGCCGGCCGTCACGCCCAGCATCGCCCCGATGGTCGAGAGCCGAACCTGCTTGCGACCGGCGGCCACCGAGGCCGTGACCACGACGCCGATCGCCACCACGATCGCGGTCACCGTCGCGGCGGTCGGGGTGAGCGACAGGAGGATCCTCGAGAAGCCGAAGAGGACTGCGGCGATCACGGCCAGGATCCCGAGCGGCAGCAGGATGGGCATGACGAGACGATCGCGCAGCGCCGGCTTCATCGCGGCACCTTCGATCGCAGCTCACGCTCAACCTGCCGGAACGCGAGGGCGTCCCACCCGTCGCGCTCCTCGCGGGCGTGCCACCGGAAGAAGATCGTCGCGACGAACCCCCACAGGATGAACCCGCCGACGAGCTTCATCAGGAGCCCGGCGATCAGCTGATCGTTGAGCGCCGAGATGCCCCAGATCCGGGGGAACGTCCCGTACACGGGGTAGAGCAGCGTGTGCCCGAAGGTGAGGAAGGACGCCGGGATCGTCGGCGCGAGCGACTGCGCGAACAGGTACATCATCTGCGCCGGCGGCGTGAGGGCCGGGAGCTCGACGAGCGGCGACATCACCGGCCACCACATCAGGATCGCCGAGCCGACCAGCAGGACGTGCAACGTGAAGTGCGTGAGCTCGGAGCGCACCGATGCCTCGACGACCTCGGGCCAGTGCGTGAACAGCAGCAGCCCGTTGAACAGGATCAGCGCCACGATCGGTCGCGTGAGGAAGCGGAACACGAGGAACAGCCATCGCGGCCGGAGGATGTCCCGCCACATCCACGCCGGCATCCCGGCGATGAGCAGCGGCGGCGCCACGAGCGTGAACAGCAGGTGCTGCGCCATGTGTACCGAGTAGAGGTAGCCCTCGGCGAGATCGTGTACCGGCCAGTCGGCGCCGAGCCACAGGCAGGCCATCCCGAACGAGAACAGCGTCGTGCGTCGGCGCCGGTCGGAGGGCTCACCGGCGACCGTCCGATGCCGACGGACGGCGACCACGTAGGCGACCCAGATGCCTCCGAGGACCAGCCAGACGCTCGGGTGCGGGTGCCAGGCGGGCATGGCTAGCTCGAGAAGACCTGGAGGGTGAGGAGCACGATCAGGAACAGCGTGATGGCGCCCGCGAGCCCCATCACGAAGAAGCGCGCGTACGTCCGGCTGTCGAACCTCAGATGCATGAACCACAGGACCACGAGGGTGAACTTGACGAACGAGAAGAAGAACAGCAGCGGGACGAGGATCTCCTTGAAGCCCTCGATGTAGTAGACGGCGACCTCCGCGGCGGTGATCGCCGCCAGGATGATCGCGATCCGGATGTATTCCTTCGGACCCGGGTGCCGTCCGGCGTGCGCGCGAGCACGGACCTCCGGCACCGGTTCGTCGGCGTGCGTGTCAGCCACGCTCGCCTAGCCCCCCGCCCCTCGTCGGCGTGCGTGTCAGCCACGCTCGCCTAGCCCCCCGCCCCCGGATTCCCGGTCGGGATCAGGTAGACGACGGTGAAGATCACGATCCAGACGATGTCGACGAAGTGCCAGTAGAGCCCCACGAGCTCGACCGTCAGCGCGCTGTCCTGGGTGATCTTGCCGGCGAACGAGAGCGTGAACAACGTGAGCAACATCAGCACGCCCACCGCGACGTGCGTCCCGTGGAACCCGGTGAGCACGTAGAACGACGTCCCGAACACGTTCGTCTTGAGCGTGAGCCCCTCGCGGACGAACGACGTGAACTCGTAGACCTGGCCGCCGAGGAAGGCCATCCCGAGCATCGCGGTGGCGAGGAGCCAGACCCTGCACCGGCCAACGTCGCCGCGTTGGATCGCCGCGAGCGCGAGCACCATCGTGAGCGAGCTCGCGAGCAGCACGAACGACGAGACCGACGTGAACGGGATGTCGAACACGTCGGCGGGGTAGGGGCCGGTGGTGCTCGCGCCCCGGTAGAGCACGTAGGTCGAGATCAGCGCGCCGAACAGCAGGCAGTCCGACGCCAGGAACAGCCACATCGCGAGCTTGAGGCTGGGCAGCCCGGTGCTGGTGGCGGCGTGGTCGCTCGGAGGCGCGACCGAGTGCTCGAGGCTCGCCATCAGCCGCTCAATCCGCCGAGGGCTCCAGCGCCCATCCGAAGAACCCGACGAGGCTGATCACCAGCCCGAGTGCGACGGCCGGCACGCCGAAGATCAGCCCGTAGCCCGCCACCGGGAAGCCGGCGGCGGCGATCAGCGGGAAGTACGAGGGCGAGGGCATGTGGATCGCGTGGCCAGCTCCTCCTTCGGCGCCGTGCTCCCCTGCGTGCTCGTCGACCGCCGCGGCCTCCCCCGACCCGCCGGCCGCCACCGGGACGACGCGACCGCCCTCGGTTTCCGCGTACTTGCGGTGCCACAGGTCGTCCAGCGAGTGGACGACCGGGATCTCCTCGAAGTTGTACTCGGGCGGCGGCGAGGAGGTCGCCCACTCGAGGGTCCGGGCGTCCCAGGGGTCCGCCTCCATCTGCTTGGGCTTGCGGAAGCTCGCGATCGCGTTGACCAGGAACACCAGGACGCTGATCGCGATCAGGAAGGCCCCGATCGACGAGACCATGTTCCAGAAGGAGAGCCCGAGTGACGCAGGGTAGCTCTGGATCCGCCGAGGCATCCCCTGCAGGCCGAGGATGTGCATCGGCCCGAACGTCATGTTGAAGCCGATCAGCATCAACCAGAAGTTCAGCTTGCCTCCGGTCTCGGACAGCATGCGCCCGAACACCTTCGGCCACCAGTAGTAGATCCCCGCGAACAGCCCGAAGATCGCGCCGCCGAACAGCACGTAGTGGAAGTGCGCGACGATGTAGTAGGTGTCGGTCTGCTGGTAGTCCGAGGGCACGACGGCGTGCGTGACCCCCGACAGCCCGCCGATCACGAACATCGCGATGAACCCGATCGAGAACAGCATCGGGGTCGCGAAGCGCAGGTCGCCGTTCCACAGCGTCCCGAGCCAGTTGAAGATCTTCACGCCGGTCGGGATCGCGATGATCATCGTCGACACCGCGAACGCCGTGTTCGCCGAGCCAGTTGAAGATCTTCACGCCGGTCGGGATCGCGATGATCATCGTCGACACCGCGAACGCCGTGTTCGCCACCGGCCCGAGGCCGACCGCGAACATGTGGTGCGCCCACACGCCGAACCCGATGAACCCGATCGCGATCCCGCTGAACACGATGAACTGGTAGCCGAACAGCGGCTTGCGCGCGAACACCGGCAGGATCTCGGACACGAT